>Ga0160460_100018_pt1 | contig 384310 bp, 325 predicted proteins | sample HID1973M_E6MG_FD_108238 | JGI IMG/M metagenome (GOLD analysis project Ga0160460, IMG submission 108238) | Enriched mosquito-associated microbial communities from UW Madison campus, WI, USA - HID1973M_E6 MG | ecosystem: Host-associated > Arthropoda: Insects > Digestive system > Unclassified ... | reverse complement strand
GGCTTAAAACGGCTATAAATCAGTCAAGTGCACACTTTTACCGGTATATACTGGCCACTTTAGCTGAAAAGAAAGTGGCCACTTTGAGTAAAAAACGGTGGCCACTTTTTGGATAATCCCCATCAGGTAACTGATGGCTGGACATATGTTCGCCTAGAAAGTGTATCAACATATATTCAGCCAGATCCTGGTTGTTTTGGCATAGGTGCAAAACCTGGTTATATGTCAACCTATCAAATGGCTGTGTTTAACAAGCCCTAGTTATGAAATTCTTGCTCATTCAGATTATAAGGCTTTATTGGCTTGTTGTTCCCAAAAACAAGAGGAGAAAATGCATATTTAGAGTAAGTTGCTCGAAGTATGTTTACCAAGTCACAAAAGAACAGGGCTTATTTAAAGGATTGTTGGCATTAAGATATCGATTCCAAAACTGCAGAGCTGGTTACCACATTTTTGAGAATATTGATGGTTGCAAGATGATAATCCTACCCAACACACAAATACTTTCGGAGCACGAGATCGCAGAAAGATTTATTACGCTCTAATTATCAAACAATATTTTAAAGATCACATCCAAACATGAAAATCCTATATTTCCTTTGTGCTATTTGTTGCTTTGGCGCGATATTAAATTTGCCGATACAGTATTATACTTTTCTCAGAATAATTGTATCAATAGCATCGATAACAATGATATATAAGTGGTTAGCACAAAAAAACTTTTTGTTGGCCATAATTTTTGCTTTGGTGCTTCTTGCTTTCAATCCAATATTTCCTGTTTACCTACACAGAAAAAATCTTTGGATTCCATTTGATGTTTTAACAGGACTACTCTTTTTAATAGTCGTATTTTATAAAAAAAGAAATATAAAAATAGAAGAAAGTCAAGTTCCTATTTTACCTGTACCAAAAACATATACTAGAGACAGAATTGTTTCAACGAAAATTTTAAGAACGAAATAATTTATAAAATTTAAAATTAAACCCTAATGATTTCGCAAATAGAAGATTTACTCAATCGAACCTCACTCAAAACACCTGAAGATGAAAGTGTTGAAGTAAAAGAACCCGACACTGAAGAAGTAGAGGAAATTAGAAAAAGAACTTATCACGAAGCTGGGTTTAGAGATGGCTCAAGAAATAGTGGTAGTCCACAAGCACTCTCTATATGCCTAGAAGCAATTTATGCTAAATTTCAAAATGAAGAAAAGGAATTGATAGAAAAGCAAAAACTAGCTAAAGAGCCTTATATAAATGAGCAGAAAAATAAGGAAACAGAAGTTAAAACATTATCAATAAGTATAGAAAGTAAAGAGCTTCAAATTACCAAATTAGAAAGCAGTATTAAACTGGTAAAGGAAACTATAGAAGAGCTTAAATTCGAAATTAACGATTTAGCACGAACTCCTGAAAAATACCATATAAATGCTTCAAAGGGTTCTTCAACAAAGTTTTGGATAGGTTTGATTATTCTTTTACCACTCAGTTTATATCTATTTACATTTTATATATCTACATCCTATTCTGCCTTTTTTAAACCTTTTGATCCCAACAGCACTATAATCATGAATGTTTTGGATTCTAAAGCTTTTGAAAAAGCTTGGCAAGATGGCTCTTTAGAGGGTGCATTCGTTAGTTTTATTCCGTTTGTATTTTTAGGACTGGGCTATTTAATTCACATGTTTGGAGAGACCAAAAGCATTCAAAATTATTTTAAGATAGGAATCCTATTGATAACAACATTTGTTTTTGATGCCATTCTTGCATACCAGATAGAAGAAAAAATCTATGAGCTAACTAAAACTTTTAATTCCGGCCCTTTCAATCTTTCTATTGCTTTTCAAGAAATTCAATTCTGGGGAATTATTTTTGCGGGTTTTGTTGTCTATTTAATTTGGGGTGTAGTCTTCGATTTTATAATGAAAGAACATAGAGAAAAGGATAAAATAAAACACGAGCAACTTCGCAGACAAAAAGACATTCAAATTCATAGGGATAAGATTGCGGAGATTGAAATCCAGAAAGAAAAGTTTGTCGAAGAGTTCAATAACCTTAAAAAATCTTCGGTTGAAGCAAGTGTGAGAATCATCGATTTACAAAGAATTATTGATGCTGTTATTATTCCAACAAAGGAGTATGTATTGTATGCCTCTGAATATATGAAGGGCTGGATTACATTTATTAGTGAGAAACTTCACATCTCTCAGAACGAGAAAATTAGATTTTTAAGTGAATGTATTACCTGCTACCACGAAAACCTTAAAAGTGTTGGCGCAAGTGAGGATGCTCAGAATTCTGTCTATTTATCCGCCTTATAAACTATCATCACTATGAAAGCTAAACTACTATTATCGTCCATTTTAATTCTCTTTATTGCTAACAGTTTTAAAATAGAAAGTCCTACGGATCAAAATTTAAACATTAGTTTTCTGTTGGATCTTTCGGATCGAATTGATCCGAAGAAAAATTCTAACCCCGCAATGGAATATTATCAAAGAGATATTCAATACATTAAATCCATTGAAAAAGCATTTATCGAACATGTTAAAAGGAAAAAAATACTGCGCCTTAACGACCAAATGCAGGTTTTTTTCGACCCCGAACCAAAAAATCCCCAAATCAACAAACTAAGTCAGCAACTAAAAGTCAGTTTCAATAAGCGCTCCAACAAAGCAGACATAGAAAAGATCGAGAAAATTTTTTCTGAGGTTCCTGCACGGATTTATCAATCAGCAATTAAAGACAACAAATTCGTTGGTTCAGATATTTGGGGCTTCTTTAAAGAGAATGTAAACGATTATTGCATAAAGCCAAATAGCAGAAACATTCTTTTTATTTTAACAGATGGTTATATGTTCCATGAAGATTCTAAATTTATGGAAGGAAGTAAAAGCTCATATTTAACCTCAAAACTTATAAAAACTTTCAAGCTAAATACATCAAACTACAAAGCATTAATGCAAAAAAATGGATATGGTTTTATTAAAGCAAATCAAGATTTGAACAACCTTGAGGTTGTTGTTTTAGGCGTTAACCCTGTAAAAGGTAATCCATTTGAGATTGACGTAATAAATAAATATTGGGTAGACTGGTTTAAAGAAATGAAAGTGAAAACCTATATGATAAAAAGAGCCGACCTACCATCAGATTTAGATCCAATTATCAAAAAATATATCAATCCATAATTACATCTCATCCCAAATGAAAACCCTCTCTCTATTATTCCTCTTCCTAATCAGTGCTACTTGTAAAGAAACTAAAACCGTTTATGTTTGCAACAGCGAAGGCGCTAAGAAATATCATTATAAATCTAGCTGTCGTGGCTTAAGCAACTGCCAATATAAAATTTTAGAAACAACATTAGATAAGGCCAAGAAAGATGGCAAAACTTTATGTGGATGGGAAAAATAATACCGCTGGTTTTATTCCTCTTTCTTACGCCCGTATTGCGTAAGAAAGAGATCGATCAAGCGGTTCAGCTTAACTTAAAAAATCAGACATTCAGTGCCAAGGTAATTCGCATATTGGATGGTGATACCATGGAAATTTTGTATAAAAACAATCCCATCAAAATCCGTTTGGCCCATATAGATTGTCCAGAAAAAAGAGGTGCTCAACCCTTTGGTAACCATGCAAAAAAAGCTTTGTCTGATTTATGTTTCGGGCAACAGGTTACAATTTTCGGTCAAAAATACGATCGTTATAAAAGATTAATCGCAGTGGTACAAAACAGCAAAAAACAAATTGTAAATCAGGAAATGATTAAGCAGGGCATGGCTTGGCATTTCAAGAAATATTCTACTGATCCACTTTATGCCCAATTGGAAATAAACGCCAGAAAGAACAAGATTGGCTTATGGCACGATGCTAAACCTACACCACCATGGGAGTGGAGAAAACCCAGGCACGGCTTTACCGACTAAAAAAGCCATTTAGTTTTAAATTGGACCTACGTTTCATTTAAAGCGGTCTCTTTTCAGCCGGCTTAAATTCCTTGCTCATAGAATTGTTTTCTAAGTCAATTTCAACAATGTAATTCCAGTTATCTAATTCCTCCGATTCCCAAAAATTGGTGAACTGAAATATTCTGGCATCATCATATTTAATATTTAACCGTTTATTTGCCATCCAAATAATATCTAAATTCCTGGTATAATCTGCTACAAGTATTGGATGATCATGTTCAGTTATTTTTTTTCCACTGAGCAGGATATAAACTTTGTTCCCATCGGCTACAGTTGCACCACCGGTGGTTGCAATTAAAACCGCATCAATCTTTTTATCTGGTGAAGATATTCTTTTTAAGATTTTTGAATGATCCAAATCCAGCACGTTATTATTGCACGAACCAAGAAGGAGCAGCACCAAAAACATTGCAATTAGTCTGATAGTCATCATACTTTAAAGGTAGGAAGAAAATGGATCTTTAACGAAGTATCAGTTTCCGTACTTGATATTTAGGCGCTTAACAATTTATCCTATTTGGATGGGGCATAGGGCGGTGTATTTTGTGCGGTATACATTAACTGTATTTGTAAAATAGTCTATAGCGCCAGCTATTCCCATCGTAAGGGGAAAGGTTTTTTCCAACAACCTTTTCACTAAGCTTCAATTTAATATCTTTGCCCAAATTTTATTCAAAAAATAAAGCATAGCATATAGAATGAGCACTGAAAACGAGGATTTGGTAGCCAATTGGATCAAAGAAAATGGCAACCCGGCAATTGAAAAATTAACCCAGGTAAATTTGGAAACCGCTAGCAAGGTAGCTTCATTTCTCGCTCAAAATGGAATGGATGCCCATGCACTTGCTCAGTTGGTAGATACGCAGATTTCGGAGGTAAATAAATGGCTAAATGGAAAACATAATTTTAGCGAAAAAACACTGGCTCAAATAACCACAACGCTAGAATCAAAAAAATTAGTTTAACGCATTCTTTTCCTCAACAACGAAAAAGCGCCCTAACAAACATCAGGACGCTTTTTTTGGTAAAAAACAATTAGTTTTGCACCTTAATTTCAGTCCGCCTATTTAACATTCTGCCCTCCTCTGTGGCATTACTGTTCACCGGTTCTTTTTCGCCATGGCCTACAATGGTAAAAATAGAGGCATTTAATCCGGCATTTACAAAATACGATTTAACGGCATTGGCCCGATCAATAGACAAGGACATATTATGCTCGGGAGTTCCTTCTGCCGATGAATGGCCGTTAAGTACAAATTTAGTATTCGGCGCCTTTTTCATTTCCATTACAGCTTTATCCAAAATCGGGAACGAAGAGGTTTTTAAAACAAAGGAATTAAACTCAAACTGAATGTTATCCAAATTAAAATCGGGCTTTTCTACAGGTGCTGGTTTTTCAGGTTCTTTTTCCGGTACAGGCTCAGGCTTTTTTTCTTCAACGGGTGGTGCAGGTTTCGAAACTGGAGCTGGATCGGGTTTGGCAACAAGTTTCTTGGTTTTGCAAGAATATAACGTTAAGGTAAATAATCCGATGAGTGCTGTAAAAAAGAGATTTTTGGTCAAGTTCATATTTTAAGGGTTTAATTTGATGCTTCCAAATACGAAGCAGTTTATAACTACACTTATAACGGTACATTTTATAAGAACTTATGTTGAAGTTAAATTTTGAAAAGCTATAAATCAGCTAAATAAAATTGTATATGATCAATTTGTCGGGATTTTATTATCTTTAAAAACCGCTAAATACCTCGTTATAAAATGATTGGTGAAGAAGATCTTAAAAAGCTGATGCAATCGCAAAACGAAGGTTTTCAGTCGGCGCTTTACGAACAATATCGCTGTCAGGTTTATGGCCGGTTTATTTCGTTTTGCAAAGATAAATCGATGGCGGTAGAATTAATGAGGCGGGTTTTTGAAAAGGCAGAACAGGAAATAAAAATTACGGGTGCGATAAAAGGCAAAATATCGATCTGGCTGTTGCGGATTTCCAGAAACATATCACGCGAATACCTATTGGATTATTCAATTAAGAAAAGCATTGCAGAGCGTTGCCCGGTGCAATTGGTACTTTGTGAGGGATTTAACCCAAAAGAGGTCGCGGGATTATTGGGAATTAGTCTTGTTGAGGTTATGGATAAATTAAGAAATCGTTTGAGGGAATAATATCGGAATGGATTTAGCAGAATTTTTTAAAAGTGGCATATTAGAACTCTACCTACTAGGCAGTCTTAATCTTGAAGAGGCGGCGCTTATGGAACAAATGCGTTCAAAACATCCTGTCGAAATCTCTGCAGAAATTAAGGCATTGGAATACTTTTTTGAGCAAGATGCTTTACAGAATGCGATAAAACCAAGTTTCGCCTTAGATAAAAAAATGGAAGTTGTTTTTGCCAACTTAGAACTGGAACATCAAATGTCTATAGATCGGCTTCCATTGATAAACCCATTTTCTAATCCAAATGCATGGTTAGAATTGATCTCTTCTTATTTGCCCAAAGAACATAAACTTACCGAACGGTTCGGAAAAATCCTCCGCAATACAGATGGTGTGATGCAAATGCTGGTGGTTTCTGAAACGGATATAGACGAAGAGGTACACGAAGATTTGGAAGAAAGTTTTCTAATCTTAAAAGGAACATGCACGTGCACCATAGGCGAAACTTCTTTTAACATGGGTCCGGGCGATTTTATGCAAATCCCGCTTCACGAGCCACATACCGTTACACTGACCTCTCCCTCGGTTACCGCAATATTGCAACACGTAACTGTTCCGGTTTAATCAATTGTTTTGTAAAAACCATTAGCTTAATCGTTATTTCAACATAGCGGGGAATTTCAATGTTGTTAAATTATTTCTCCTGTAGATTACAAATCCGCAGTTCTTAAGGACGAGATTACAAAATCTCGACCAGCGGACCTCATGCCGTTAAACTATGTTTTCCTGTGGATTACAAATCCACAGTTCTTAAGGACGAGATTACAAATCTCGACCAGCGGGGAATAAAGGGATATAGTGATAAAGGACTTTTATAAAAAATCTTTTCCTAATTAAAAGCCTGCCTAAATTCCAATGGCGAAAGCTTCGTTTTCTTTTTAAAAAGAGCACTAAAAGATTGCGCATGCTCAAAACCAAGCGCATAAGCAATTTCACTAATCGATAATCCCGTTGTGGCCAATTTCTCCTTTGCCTTCTCAATCAATTTTTCATGAATGTGCTGTTGGGTATTCTGCCCGGTATGTACCCGCAACAAATCACTCAGATAATTGGGCGAGAGGTTCATTAAACCGGCAACATGCTGAACAGTAAGCAAACCTTGCCCCTCTATCGCTTGCGCATCAAAATAATCGTGCAACAGTTGTTCAAACTTTGCCAGCAATTGGTGATTGTTGTTCTTTCGGGTAATAAACTGCCGTTCATAAAAGCGATTGGAATAATTAAGCAGAAGCTCTATCTGCGAAAGAATAATTTCCTGAGTATGCCGATCAATATGAGCGCATTCCTTATTAATTTTATCCAAGATCGTCATCAGGTTTTCTTCTTCTTCAGCCGATAAATGCAAGGCCTCGTTCACCGCATAAGAGAAAAAGCCATAATTGTTTATCGCCGAAGCAAGCGGGTGCTTTAACAAAAAATCAGGATGAAAAATTAACAGATAACCCGAACCACATTCCGTGGCCTGTAAATCAAGATATTGAACCTGATTGGGCGCCGTAAAACTCAACACGCCTTTATCATAATCATAATGTTGCTGGCCGTATCTTATTTTGCCCGTCGCTTCACGCTTTAAGGCAACACAATAAAAACGGTTTACAAAACCTTTCCAAATCTCATCTTCCAGAAAAATACAATGGTCTAAATTAATTACGCTCACCAAGGGGTGCAAGGGTTCTGGCAGAGACAGCAAACGGTGAAACTGAGAAATGGATTGTATGGTGTTCATGTTACTAATTTAAGGATAAAGGAAAATAGAATTACGGTTGCACGGTTAAAAAATGCAACCGTATAAATTTAGTCGATCAGCCCCATGCTAAATTCATCATAAGGTTTACCCGTATCTGTTCCCAAGGGTACAATACTTTCCAGTTGGGCTAAATCGGCATCGTTTAGTACAATAGCCGTTGAGGCCAAATTCTGCTCCAGGTATTTTCTTCTTTTTGTTCCAGGAATCGGCAAAATGCCCTTACTCATTATCCAAGCTAAAGCCAGTTGCGAAGGAGTGATGTTTTTCTGCTTGGCCAAAGTTTCAATCGCTTCTACCAATTGAATGTTTTTATGAAAATGAGCTTCCTGGAAACGCGGAATCGCTCTTCTGAAATCATTTTCGGGCAAATCATCTATGCTTTTAATGTGACCCGATAAAAATCCCCTGCCTAATGGCGAATAGGCTACAAAACCAATGCCTAAGATTTTTAAAGTCTCCAGTACGCCGCGTTCTTCAACCGTTCTTTCAAACAAAGAATATTCGCTCTGCACCGCAGTTACTGGATGAACGGCATGCGCCCTACGCACCGTTTCCGATGAAACTTCCGATAAACCAATGTAGCCAATCTTCCCTTCTTTAACCAGCTCGGCCATGGCATCAACTGTTTCCTCGATGGGTGTATTTTTATCCAGGCGATGCATATAATACAGATCGATGTAATCAGTGTTCAGGTTTTTAAGCGAGCGCTCAACTGCTTTTTTAACATAGTCCTTTTTACCATTAATGGCCCAGGTTACTTTGTTTTGATCGTTAATTTCCCATCCAAACTTTGTGGCGATGGTGTATTCATTGCGCTTTCCGGCAATGGCTTTGGCTAGGAGCTGTTCGTTTTTAAAAGGGCCATACAAATCGGCAGTATCCAAAAAATTTCCGCCCAGTTCTAACGAACGGTGAATGGTTGCAATTGCTTCCTGCTCATCGGCCGGCCCGTACATGTGTGCGTCTTCAAAACCCGTCATGCCCATACAGCCTAAACCCATTTGGGCAACCATTAGGCCTTCACTACCCAATGCTATCTTTTTAATGTCCATAAATTTTGCTCTTTTTTATGATACAAAATTGCAAAAGGCAACTCGGCTCCATGTATGCAAAGCCACGAATGCTGTATGCAAAACAAGGAATTTAAAAAAGCCAGATCATAAATGGGATGCCGTTAAACAAAAAAAGCTACCCAATGGGCAGCTGTATGTTTTTCGAAGCAATAGAATTTCTATTTTGATAATACCATGGCGGTTTTATCGGCCATCAAATCTTCAGATGCGAAAGACTCTGATCTTGCACTTGCAAAATTGTTCAGTTTAACATTTCTCATATTGCTGGCTACCAAGGTACTGTGTAAGGCCGTACCGTTTAATTTAAGTACTGCATCTTCTTTAACAATGGTGTATAAACTACTGGTAGTGGTTTTAATTTTTGCGGTTGCGCTTTGGTATAAGAACAGTTGCAGGTATTTAACATCGAAGTTATTGGTGGTTACCACAACCGATTGTCCGTAAGCTTCAATGCGCTCCAAATCTTTAAGGGTAATGTTTAGGGTTACCTGTTGGGTTTCCATCGAGTTGATGTACAGGCTTCCACCTTTACTAATTACGGAAGTTTTTTCGGCATCGTAATTCTCAGAACCGTTAATGCTTTCCTGATCGCCCTGTGTAAGTACCACCTTAACATTCCCGCTTACCCAGATTCGGTTTACGTTTTTGATGGAAGAAGTTTTTACCAATGGTGCAGGTTCTGCTGCGAAAGTAGTGGTTGCTGATGAAGCAAATAATACAACTGTTAATGCTGTTGCGAATACTGTTTTGGCTAATGTTTTCATGACTGTATGTTTTAAGTTTCTTTTTGTTTTCTGTTTATAAGACGACACGAACTTCAAAACGTTGCAGGCAAAAGGCCGTTATTATACCAGAAGCATAACCTTATAGACCAACGCCCGTAATTTCTCGACCAATGGGCATTAATGCATAGAACCTTTGCGATGAAAATAAAAATCCACGCAAGATAAATCGATTTAGTTTTCAAAATTGGTATCTTAGGGTTTTATGTTTAAGGGAAATATCATAAACACAATGAAAAACACCAAGTACCTAACCATCTTCTTTTCAATTCTGTTAAGCTTGGCTTACCTAGGAAATGCTTATGGACAGACAGCCAAATTACCTACTAAATGGACCTTTGAGGCCTTGAAAACCAATAGTCCTTTTTCTGATTATCCACGCCCGCAACTCGTTCGTAAGGAATGGATGTCGTTAAATGGGAAATGGGATTATATTGGTGGGAAGGATAAAACAACTGCTTTAAATCCAAAATCGCCCATAACATTTACAGAAAAACCAGAACAGATTCTTGTACCATATTGCCCCGAATCCATACTATCGGGAATTGAGCGGAAGCAGGAAATTAATATGTGGTACCGCAAAACCTTTGAAATCCCGAAAAGCTGGAAGGGCAAACAGATTCTGATAAATTTCGAAGCGGTGGATCATGATGCTACCCTATTTGTAAATGGAAAAAAGGCAGGCTCGCACTCAGGTGGTTACGATTCTTTTTCTTTTGATATTACCTCGCTTTTAAACGCGGGCAAGAATACCTTAATTGTTGCGGCACACGATCCCAATGATGGGAGAACGCCCTCGGGCAAGAATGGCCCACGGGGAGATTATACTTTTAGCTCAGGCATTTGGCAAGGCGTATGGATGGAACCGGTTGATCGGAATTACATCAAAAATATTAAGCTGCTTCCCGATCTTGAAAACAGTAGACTTAAAGTTTTGGTAGAGGCGGGTTCGGCTTCGGTTACGGCCATAGCCCAAAACGGAAAGGAAATTGTTGCGCAGGCCGATGGATTTGCTGGTACGGCATTTTACCTCCCGATCAAAAATCCTAAATTGTGGTCGCCAGATGACCCTTTTTTATATGATTTAAAAATTAGAATCAAGGATAATCAGGGTGTGATTACAGATGAAGTGAACAGCTATTTCGGCATGCGGGAGATTAAGCTGGGCAAGGTAGCTGGCGTAATCAGGCCTTTGCTAAATGGAAAGTTTATGATGCAGGTTGGACTACTGGATCAGGGTTATTGGCCGGATGGGATTTTGACCGCCCCAACAGAAGAAGCCCTTAAATCAGATATCGAATTTACCAAAAAAGCGGGATTCAACCTGATTAGAAAGCATATGAAAACCGAGCCCAAGCGCTTTTATTATTGGGCAGATAAACTGGGAATGCTGATTTGGCAGGATATGCCTGCGATGTGGTATCAGCATGAAGATACCGCAAAAACTCGCCCTGCATTTAGAAAAGAACTCAAAGCAATTATAGATGATCATTACAATGCTCCTTCGATTATAACCTGGGTACCATTTAACGAAAACTGGGGTGCTTTCGATGTGCCCGAAATTAGCGATTGGGTAAAAAAATATGATCCATCCAGACTGGTTAATGGAAATTCGGGCTTTAATAATAATCCGGGATATCAGAAAGCCGCTGGAGATCCCAAAAATGGAGACTTTGTAGATACCCATATTTACATAGGTCCATACGATGCCTCTGTACCGGATGGTAAAAGGGCAGCTTCGTTAGGTGAGTTTGGTGGTGTGGGACTTTTTGTTCGGAACCACATGTGGCCAGTGGAAAACAATGCCTATGGTTATGAGCCAACCAAAACTGCTTTAACCGATAAATATGTCCTGTTGATGACTCAAGTTGAACAACTTATGAAATACAAAGGTTTAAGTGTTGCGGTTTACACGCAAACCACCGATGTAGAACATGAAATAAATGGCCTTTTAACTTATGACCGTGCCGTTGAAAAAATGGAAATCGAAAGGGTTAGCGAAATTAACAAAGCAATTATTGAAGCGGGTAAAAAGCTACAGTAGTTTTTGGGGTAAGGAGTAATTTTTGTCTCTTTTGATCTTTGGCAGTAAAGTTTTATTAAAAACATACTTAATAAACTATCTGATTTTCAATGAATCAATAATAAATATTTCTGGATTTATCTTTTCTTCACGCACAGAAATAACCTCATAAGATTTACTGGATAAAATATTTTTGTGTGAACGATCAAAATGAATAGATTTAAAGTTTAAATAATATGCTCCAGACTCATCAATAAAATTATTAAAAAACCCTAATTTCCAATTCTTAAAATGTTCTTTATTTATTGGTAAATATCCTCTTGAAAATGTAAAGGTTGTAGTTGTATAAGTCTTAACGCTTTTTTCGTCAAAACTTATATTAAGTTCAATGGTTTCGCACTCACGTAAAAATATTTTTTTATCCTGTTTTTTTACTTTAAAGCTGTCAAGTTTTCCTATCGAAGAATCTAGCCTTAACGAACGTAAAGTATCGGATGTATTATCAACAAACAACCTTAAGGGCTTGGAGCCGTTAAAATAATAATCTTTAACTATATGGAATTTTGAATTCTTCTCTGAATGAAAGGCTACATAATTTCCGCGAGAGAAATATAACCTCACAGTATCATCTACATCCACAGTTCCATCGCTAATTTTCTCAAGCTCGTGATATGTGATTACCCCTTCAAATTCTTTGACCTCTTTTTGCTTAGATTCTTGAACGGATTTACATCCAAACTGCAAAATAAAAATTGTTAAAAATAAAAATGAAAGATTTTTTAACATGATTACATTATTTTCTAGAAACTAATTAATAATCTAAAGTAATAAAATGACTAAGCGATTTTATACCATTGCTTTTCATTATCAATGCTTAGTATGATTACAACTAAAAAACAAAAGCCCTCAGATTTTCATCCAAAGGCTTGGTAGTTTTAGTGGTCCCGACGAGAATCGAACTCAACCTATTTAAAGGCTTTTGAGGGCACTTTTTTATGTATTTTTATTTAAAACTCACCAATTTCCTAAACACAGATTTGAGCCTATTTTGCATTGCAAATCTAATAGGTTAAAAATCATAAAAAAAGAGTAGAAAAACAAGCTAAAAATATGAACAAACTTTTTGTTGTGTATACTTTATAATAATCGGCCATAAAGTATAAACAAGATCAAATTATTAAAGCTTCGTTTACAGGAGTTCCTAATTAAGTTCCCCTTTAGAGAAAAAAATTATGATAATTAATGATTGTTCGACCAAAAAGCTAAAGTTATCTGAGTGGATATTTCAGTAAAAAGTATCTATTTCTGAATTGACCCCAACTTTAGGTTGTAAGTAAATATTCATCAAATTTTAAAATATTGCCACACACTCAACTATTGGATTTTTACAGTTATCTATTCAAATTTCCAGCTTCTATTCAAATTGATTCTTGACATAATAGCCCGCAGACTTTAGTAAAATTTCCTTTTTAAAAATTTCAACATCTGAAATAATCATCTCATCGACTAGTCCTTTCAAATCATATTTGGGTGTCCAATTTAATTTGGTTTTTGCTTTCGTTGGATCTCCTATAAGTAAATCTACCTCTGTAGGACGAAAGTATGCAGGGTCTACAGCGATGACTTCCTTACCTATTTCCAAGTTATATTGTGGGTTTGAGCAATTGTTTACATAACCCTTCTCGTTTAATCCCTCGCCTTTAAATTCAAGAGTAACCCCTAAAACACCGAATGCTAAAATTATAAAATCTCTAACAGATGTAGTTACCCCAGTAGCTATAACATAGTCGTCAGGTTTATCTTGTTGGAGAATTAGCCACATAGCTTCGACATAATCTTTTGCATGACCCCAATCCCGCCTGGCGCCCAGGTTTCCTAAATATATTTTATCCTGAAGCCCGAGTGCTATTTTGGCAGTTCCTCTAGTAATTTTTCGAGTAACAAAAGTTTCTCCTCTCAAAGGACTTTCATGGTTAAACAATATTCCATTGCAGGCAAACATATTATAAGCTTCTCTGTAATTTACGGTAATCCAGTAAGCATACATTTTCGCAACGGCATAAGGAGATCTTGGATAAAAAGGAGTTGTTTCGATTTGAGGAACCGCTTGAACTAATCCATACAATTCCGATGTTGATGCTTGATATATTTTTGTTTTGCCTTCTAACTTTAATATGCGCAGAGCCTCCAATAAGCGTAATGTTCCTATTCCATCTGCATTAGCAGTATATTCCGGCGTATCGAAACTAACTTTCACATGGCTCATGGCACCGAGATTGTATATTTCATCTGGCTGTACCTCTTGAATAATTCTAATTAAATTTGTTGAATCGCTCAGATCTCCATAATGAAGTTTAAACCGTACCTCAGGCTCATGAGGATCCTGATACAGATGGTCGATTCTATCAGTGTTAAATGACGAACTACGCCTTTTTATTCCATGAACAGAATACCCTTTAGTTAATAGTAATTCTGCCAGGTATGCACCATCCTGACCGGTAATTCCCGTTATTAATGCTGTTTTCATATAGATTTTAAAGTGATTTTAAGATAAGTTACTGGATGTATGTAGGGGAATTAGTTAAAAAATTTTCTCAATATTATAATCGACATTCGAATTCTTGTTTTTATCGTACCGAGAGGAATAGCTAATTCCTCAGAAATTTCTTCATGAGTATAACCCTCATAGTAAAATAATTTTAAAATATTCAATTGTTCATTACTCAATGCAAAAAACAATTGGTTCAAACCTATCCTATCAGTGTTAATACTACAGATATATCTAGATCCCAATTCAGCCTGAGAAAAATCTATCGATTGATTCAATCGACTATTTCGACTACTTTTTAACCTCAGATAATCTAAAGCCGTGTTTCTAGCAATAGTTTTGCTCCAGGTTAGCAGTTGAGAGCGATCTGCATTATAAGAATGGATACAAGTTTTCACCTTTAAAAAGGTGTCTTGCAAAATATCTTCTGCAGTTTCAATTTGAGGGATAATTTTCGAGATTGTTGTTAGCAATTCCTTAGAATGATTACGGAAAAGTGTGCTAAGTAACATATCATCATAATGGGATGATTGACCAGATCCATTATTAGTTTTCACTAAAAAATTACCTGCATTAGGAACGTTTCCCATGTAGAATGTTAAAAGCATGAATAGAGATTTAGAGGATTTTTATTGTTAATTTTTCATTTCTTGACCCATGTTATCCAACAAATTTTAAAAAAAATAAAATTTATCTATTTGGCTAACAAAAAGGCATACAAAACCTACAGCTCTACTTAAAACTAAGTATTCCTTTTAGTTGTAACTAATTGATTAACAATATTTAAACTTACAAATTTATTCTAACAAACTAAAACTAAACCTTAAAAAAAGCCGTATAAGCTTCCTACAGAATCAATAACAATTGTATTATTAATTAGTATGTTTTATGGAAAATCAGCTTAATTTAACCGGTAGGGGTATTAACTACAATTTGTACAACGGAAATTTGAATGAAATTTCTCTTGAGTCAAAAATAGTTATAAACACTATTAACCAATATTCTTATTGTATAGCTCGAAAAGATGCTGAATTTAGGAATGCTTTAACTTCTTCAGATATTTTATTGCCAGATGGCGAAGGGGTGGTCTTAGCGGAGCGTTTTTTAACCGGTAAAAAAATAAAGAAGATTTCCGGAACAGACCTTCATCTTTATTTACTTTCGACATTAAATGCTCAGTCAGGTAAGTGTTTTTATCTGGGATCTTGCGAAGAAACTCTTGCAAAAATTAGAGTAAAGCTGCTTAAAGAATATCCCAATCTCGAAGTTGGCATTTATTCACCACCATTTACGTCGACATTTTCCAGTGATGACAACGAAAAAATGATTGCCGCGATTAATGCCTTTAATCCTGATGCTTTATTTATCGGTCTTACGGCACCTAAACAGGAAAAATGGTCACAACAATTCAAGAATCAAATAAATGCAAAAGTTATCTGCTCAATAGGTGCTGTGTTCGATTTTTATGCAGAAACAGTTAAACGACCTAGCAAATTTATGGTAGATAATAAATTAGAATGGATGGGCCGTTTGGTAAGTAATCCATCAAGGATGTGGAGAAGGTATTTATACTACGGACCAATTTATGTTTTCCAGATATTAAAGCTTCGCTTTTTTATCCCTTTTAGAAGCTCTGTTTAAATCTTAAAATACACCCAACTATGACACAGAGATACACAAATATCCACCGGGTTTTCTTCCTCATTATGGACCTTGTAACCCTAAACATACTTTTTATATTGCCAATTTTTTTATTCGAGAAAAATCCTGAGTCCGATTTAAAAGATTTAATAATCCTGAATCTTGTGGCAAATATCATTTGGCTATTAAGTTCATATCTTCTAGCAGCTTATGTTATTTATAAACAAGTTAATTTGCGAATTTTAGCTCGTAAAACCCTAATATCCTTTGGGATTTTTGGAAGTCTTGTTTCAGTTTTTGTTTATTTGGCTGATTTCTCAAATCCGAATTATTTAGTTTTAACAATTGTATTTGGCTTCGGCCTTATCTTGCTTATCACAAGGTTAACGCTTACAAGTTATGTTCTTTACACCAGATCAAACACTAAATTCTTCCAAAAGATAATTATAATCGGGTACAACGAAACAGCTAATAATCTAATAAATTCTTTCTCATCCACGCAAAGTAATTTGCGTTGTCTTGGCTGTTTTGATGATATTGAGCTGGATACAAATTCTACAAATTTTCAATATTTGGGTAGAATTGATAAAAGTCTTGATTTTGCATTGGAAAATAAAATTGCTGAAATTTATTGCACACTATCACCAGAAAAATTCCCCTATCTATATGAACTTGCCGAAACTGCTGAAAAACAATTTATTAGATTTAGGTTTGTTCCTAATATATATGAATTCCTAAACAGAAAGGCGCATTTAGATTTTGTTGATGAAATACCTGTTTTTTCTCTAAGGTCTGAACCAATGAACTACGCGACCGCTCAGCTTAAAAAGCGAATCTTTGATATTGTGATTAGCACTATGGTCATAATTTTTCTGCTATCATGGCTGCTTCCATTATTGGCCATTCTTATAAAGTTAGATTCGCAGGGCCCTGTATTTTTCAGGCAACAAAGAGGTGGTAAAAACAATAAAGGTTTTTCTTGCATTAAGTTGCGCACTTTATCTCATGCTATTTCCTCAGATACTACAGTACAAGTAAAGCAGGGCGATACCAGGTTAACCAAAGTAGGTAGTTTTTTAAGGAAAACGAATTTAGATGAGCTACCACAATTTTTTAATGTTTTAATGGGTAACATGTCTGTTGTGGGCGCCAGACCACACATGCTTCAACATGACATAAGATTTGCAGGTTTAGAAAATAGGTATATAATACGTATGTTATCAAAGCCTGGTGTAACCGGATGGGCACAAATTAATGGATTAAGAGGAGAAATTAAAGAAACATTTCAGTTAACAAAGCGAATAGAGCATGACATTTGGTATATCGAAAACTGGGATACCTGGCTCGATTTAAAGATTATTTGGTTAACTATTCAAAAAATGGTTATTGGCGATAAAAATGCGTACTAATAACTTGTTTATAAATTGAATGAAGCTCTTCGTAGTTAGCTTTGGGACTGAATTTATCATTGTAAGTTTCCAAAGCTAACTTTTTTAAACTGCTTTTTTTTACAAGTGATAGAACATCAAAATAATTTACCTTCTCTCTCAGATCGAGATAATTGCCTGCCTCGAAAGTTAATCCGTTCTGGTTATTTAATACGATATTTTTAATATCTCCAAGTTCGGAAGCTATTACTGGAATGCCTTTCGAAAAAGATTCTGAAAGCACCATTCCAAAAGTCTCATACCATTCTGATGGAAAAATCAAAGCTTCAGCATTTTCGAGTAGTTTCGATACCTCAGTTGATGACTTTTGGCCCAAGTACTCTATATTTTTACTTTTTTCGCATGTATCTAAAACAACATGTTCTAAGGGACCAGAACCAATAATCTTTAAGTTTATTGGTTGGTATAGAAACGCTTGAAGTAAAGTATTTATGCCTTTCTCAGCAGTTAATCGCCCAATAAAAATAAAATATTTATTAGGTATTTTGTTTTCAAATGTTTTTAGATAAGCAAAATTTGGTTTTACGATCAATTTATCTTTAAATGCTTTAAAATGGCTTTCCGAAAATAAATGCAAAGAGTGTTTGCCTAAAAGTATAAACTTATCTACTATATTAAGGGTGTTGATTTTATAATGAAAATAGCTAGTTAGCGCAAGCCAAAAAGTTAAAATTTTTGAGTTTTTATAAACTCCCTTTTTAACTGCCGACCAAGGAAAACCAGGTTGCAATGAATCGATAAATAATTCTCCATTGAAATATAAGCTACCAGATGGACATAGAAACCTATAATTATGCAGAGTCATAACCACTGGTATTTGAAGATTTTTAGCTGCATATAAAACTGATAACGAAGCTCCAAAATGCAGATTATGTATATGAATAATATTTGGTTTGAAATGCCTAATAAATTTTTTAGTTTTAAAATATGCGAAAAGATTGAAAGGCATTAAAATAAGTTTTATAAAACTAAAATTGCTATTATCAAATTTCAATAATTCCACTTCATGCCCATTTTCACGCAGAAGTTTTATTTCATTCTCCACAACAATATCTTCACCACCCTGAAGTTTATAAAAGGTATGAATTACCAAAATTCTCATTAATTGGCGCTTTTAGTAGTTTTTGTAAGTTTTATAAACTCATTTTTTAGTTTTCTGATAACCAAAGTATGATAAGCATAAGGAGCTTTAATCTGTGATTGCAATTCTGCAACTATGTTCGTGGCAGGCGAGAACTTAAAATTTCTTTGAGCGCCATCATCAATTGGGGTAACTAAATAATTTACCCCCGATGTATTTGTCGATTCTTCATCAAACCCAATATTGCTAACTTTAGATAATTTTGGATAAATTACCTTTAACCTATTTTCAGCAACATGGGTTTGCATTTGAATATCCCAGGTAGAAATTGTTCCTTTAATTTGTTTTTTCAGCATTCTTACCAAATCAAAACCTTCAGCATTAAGCCGTTTTTTAAACCCGGGCGAATTATGCATTAAGTTATTCAGGTCATTTTCATCCCAAATAATATTTGTAAAACGATTGCTCCAGCCACCCCAACCATAAGAGCAAAATCTTTTATATACAATTGTGTCGTAAATATAATTTGATGCTTTAATTGGAAAAACATAAGCAGTTACACAAAATACACTTTGTTCATCTTTATAAAATTCCAACGCATCTGTAAGAAATTTTAAGTAATTTGAGCTAACAATGAGGTCGTCTTCAACGATGATGAAGCGGTCATAATTTTCGCTTAAAAAAGTTAAACCGGTTCTAAAATTTGGACCGGTACTTAAATTATGTTCACGGTAATGCTTTATAATGTTTCTAAAACCATCAAGATTGTCAATATAGTGACGAACTTCTTTTATAGGTGTATCATCCGAACCAATTTTCGGGCCATCGCTAAAGAAAACGATATCCATATTTTTACATTCGGGGTTTTTTAATAAGGCGTCCATGCACCGTTTCAATTTACTGACCCTGTTGTAACAGAATACGCCAATGATTATAAAATTTTTCATGAATTATTGGATTTAAATTTACGCCAGATAAAAGGGAAGAATGTTTTAAGCCAAATTTTGGTGTAAACTTCTAAACGATGACCAGGAAAATGAGTGGAAATAAAACCCATATATTCTTTGTAAGCTAAACCTTTAGGACTTTTAAGGTGTGCGATTCGCTGCTTTAAATTTCGCTTGACTTTGAATTCATTGTCAAGATTATCATCTACACAAAAACCTAAAACCCCGGGAGCAACAATCGTTTTAAATCCTGCTTTTCCTGCTCTTAAAGTGTAATCAAAATCAGCTATGCTATGGGTGAAATTAACAGAAAGGATTCCGATTTTATTTACCACTGATGCAGGAACAAGCATTATATTGGCATTTGCCATATCACATACCAAATACTCTGTTTCGCTGAAAACGTTGTAACACTGAATTTTACCGGCAGTATATAATTTATGCCCGCCATAGGTAATTTTATTCTTGCGATTATCCATCGTACTTCCTATTAAAATGGCATCCTCATTTCTTATTGAAAAGTAGTTTAATAATCGGGTGATGCAATTTTTAACAAGAAGCGTGTCATCATTCAAGAGCAAATAAAAATCTGGTTTAATTTTAATCGCATTTTCCCAAGAATTTCTCATGCCACCAGCCCAGAATAAACTTCCTGATCCCTTAAAAATATTTACTGAAGGGAAATGTTCCTTTAATTCAATTGCTGTTCCATCTGTAGAATTATCGTCAGTTAGGAAAACATTTAATTTTACATCCGAATCCATCTCCTGTTCGAAGAGGCTTTTCAAGCATGAAAGTGTTTTATCTTTTCTATTAAATGTTGCTAGAAGTACTGCTATGTCCATATTTAACTTTTTGATAGAATTTTCTTAGCACGTTTACTTATTGCTCTGAAATAACTTAAAACGTAGTATTTAAAATATCCTTTTAGATTTAAATTAGGAATTCCTAAAAGCTTTTTTACAACACCCATATATTTCTGATGAGGGACATTTTGTCCATAATTTGGTTGGTTCTGAATGAGGCCATTGTAGAGGTCAGATAAACCGTAAGTCTTTTCGGCTGGCAAATGCCAAATGGCAACATTAACATCGGTGGTTTCAACATTTCTGTAAAACACCGGATTAGTCCATATTCGCTTCAAAATAACTTTGCTTTTACTCGCCTGGAAATTATTTTTAAAGTAGATAAAACTTAAAGTTTGTGCTTCTTCATTAAATTTTGGTTGACCTTTGTGATGTCTTTCCATGAGTTTTGGCCAAAGCACCATAAAGTCATTGTATATAATATTTATGTTTTTTACGCTCGCTAGAAAAAACTCACCTAAATGGTAGCCGGGAATTATGTCAATTTTTCTCCCCAATAAATCTTCATAAAGCAGTTTCATATCTTTCCTACTTAAGCCATGGATAACCAAATCGGTGCTGCAGTCATCTTCGAAAGAAGTAAAACCTTTTGGTGCCGCACTTCTAAAAAGCGATTCTACAGGCTGAGTAAAAATACAATCTGAATCGAGAATAAGATATTGGTCATCTTGATTCGGATTATGTTGAGCTATATATTCGAGTATAGAAAATTCGTAAAACTGATTTTGAAATAAATTAAAATAACCTTTTGGTGTTTTGTAATTAAAATCGGTAAATCTAATTTCAACCTCTAAATCTTTGAGACTGTCCTCTACACTTCTTCCATCTAAATTAGGTAGTGTTCTAGTATTACTAAAAAGAATATGTTTTTGCTTTTTATTAAACCGCTTACTTGTGGCATAAAACAATAATATACAGCGCCAGTAAATATTTTGGTGTTTTTGGCTTGAAGATTTCTCTCCGGTTTGGGGATAAATACTTTCTTCCCCAACTTCATCAGTACATATCCAGGTGCATATATAATCCATAGTTAGTGTAGCTTTATCTGCTCTGCAGATGGTTGTTGGGTAATAATTATATGTTTCGGCTCTTCAGATTCTTCATTTTTTAGTCTTGTTTCAAGGTAATACAGACAGAGGCCAACCATGCCCCAAAAAATTAGTGGGAGTACATAGCTGAATGAAAATATTAGCCCGGCAAGTGAGAAAGCGATAAGAATAATAGATTTTTGATCTAAATTTTTACTAAAAGATTTATAAGCCAGATAGACCAGATAGAAATATTTTAATAGCAAACCAAAAAAACCATGATAGAAAAGCATTTCCATAAAACCCTCGTGAAAGTGCTGCCCGGTTTTTTCCGGCCACCAATCTACCAGTGGGTTCTTCATTTCAAAGCCTTCAAATGTCCAACCGAAAAATGGCCGTTCTAAAACCATCGGAAAATAAATTTGGCGCTGGTCTGCACGAAATTTCCCGGTTCCATCTTCCTTGGCAGGATCTAAAATCTCACTAAATCTGTCAGAGAAAAATTCTAAAGTTCCAGGAAATACCTGTGAAACCACAAATGCAACTAAAGCAATAAGTAGTAATCCACTTAAAAAAGTTTTTACAACCCTTGATATCGGAGTTAGGTTATTTCTTAAACTCATAAAGAAATAAACACACATCGAAAAAATGCTACTTGCCCAAACAGACCTATGTTGATGAATTACAATAACCGTTATGCAAAATAAGAATAGCAAAAGATTTGTGATTTTACCGTGTTTTAAAAATTGATTGAAATACCACAACAGTGGAACAATCATCATAAATATGGAACGAGCATGTATAATTCTGCTATCACCAGAAAACGGGCCATAATCGGCCATTTCTACTTGCTCTAAACTAAATGAAAATGTTCTCCCGTAGATGAGCATGAAAAAGATATATAGCAGAATATAAAATTGAGCGATCAATTCTAAAATATCGAAGTTATATTCGCGACAGATGTATTTGACAAAAATTGTAAAGGCTACAGGGAAAAGTATGGTGAATAAAGTAAGTTGCTGAAAGATTGTTCCATAATCTAACATAGATTCGAAAATCATCTTTACAATTACAACGCTTAATAAACCAATGTAAATCTTTTCGTTAAACTTTAGATTATTAAATTTATAAAGAACGAATCCAAAAATAACGAGACTTAAAATTTTCTCATACATCAATACAATATTCGAGATTGGCATAACCAACCATGAGAATGTATTTTCCATGAGGAAAAAGGCAAAAAAGAGCACTAAAATCTCTTTTACCTCAAATTCATACTTCGATATTCTGATTACATAGTTCATTGAAATATACTTCTTGCTCTTCTTATCACTTTAGGGAAGATATGGGTAAGTTGAAGTGCATTTAATAATTGATTCATCATAATAGTTTTTACACTTTTCCTATTATCTTCCCATTTGACTGGGCGCTCGCCTTTTAAATACATACTTTGAAAAATATCTTCCTTTTCTGGAATAATTGCCCTGTAAATTTCAGCCTTCTTATCTACAAGTTCTTTATTGATGTAACCAAGATGTTTAATCCTAAAGTTTGTGTTACTTTTTAACCCTTTTATACCTTTTACATTAGGCGAATCAATAATCAAATCCTGAAAATATCCAGATTTATTTTCTCGCCACATTAATCTATCATGGCCGGCAGAATAATTTAAACGATACCATGACCCTGCAAAATGTGTTCTATCCATAAAATGAAAGCGACGAAATGCGAATTTATTAATGAACCTGTTTTTCATTAATTTATCAAAATGCGCTCTGGTTAATTGCGGCTCAAAAATCTCATCAATATCAATCCATAAACACCAATCTGGGTTTCTTAAGCGAACATGCTGATATAAAAGATTTTTATCTCGCCCTTCATTATACCCCTCTGTCTGTATTATATCAACAACTTTAGGATGTTTTTTTAAAATTTCAAGTGTCCCATCGGTTGAGCCATTATCTAGCACAACAATTTCATCTGCCAGCTTTTCAAAACAGTTTAACCATTCTTCAGCGAAGAAAACACCATCTTTTACACGCAACATAATAACAAATTTTGGCATATTTTAATTAAGGATTATTTGAGAGTTCTTGTTTATCGAATCGTTTCGAGAAAATACTCGAAAACTTATTCTGTATTGTGGATTTTAAATCTTTGTCAATTATTAATAGCAGGATAATAAAAACCATTGTAAAACTTATCCCATTTAAAAGAAGACTAACAATTCTCATACCGCCAGGAATAATTAAATTAAAACCATAAGTCATTCCGAAACTCATGAGTGCTGAAAGCGGAATGATTAAAAGCCATTTTTTTAGGATAGCGCCAATAAATATTCCATTTAAAAAGCCAAGTTTATTTAGGCGATAACTGAATAATAAAAAATCTACGAATATGCTAACAAAAAGCATTACTACTAGTAAACCAATTAAGCCGAAATGCTTACTAGCGATATAATATAGTAGACCCGAAACGACTCCTTTAATAATAGTTATAAAACTATTCATCTTAATATCGCCTAAGGCATAGCCCATATTAGACATAAAGTAACCTATAAGCGTAAAAAAGAAACTTCCTACTAATAAAAAAACGACAGAATTTCCAGCGTATTTACCAACCCCAGTCCAAATTGTAATCAGATTTTCGTAATTGGTTATGAAGCAAAAGCCGATAAATATTGCGGCGTAAGAGTAGTATTTAAACTGGGTATAAATTAATGTTTTAATCTCTGCAACGTTTCCTTTCCCATTGGCATGAGAAATTAAGGGCATTAAAGCAACAGAATGACGACCGATAAGAGACTGTGTCATTTGAATTGGTCTCTTATTAATTTCGAAAATTGTGATCATTGACGGAGCAACAAATCTTGCTAATACAATCATATCAAGGCTTGCCGAAAACCCACCAATAATCCGCGAAAAAGATGTAAATGAAAATATTTTGACGAACCTTTTAAGGTGCTCCAGTTGGAATATTATTTTAAGGTGCTCTCGTTCTAACTGTTTCTTAAGTGCCGAATAATTATAAATATTGATGTAAAATGCACGGCAAAGGTTTGCAAAAGCAATTGAAATTACGCTGTAGCCTAAATAAAGCAAAACGACATTCGAGATCAAAAAAACGAAATTGCCAGATAACGAACCAATTGCCACTTGTGCAGAGTTTTGAAGTCCTTGATTTATCCCTGATAAACTAAATGAAACCAAAGACATTCCCGTTGCAATTATTGATATTAAAAGCGCAACCTGTAGACCTTCGTATTGCGAAACGTCTTTATTAATTATTACACCAATTGAAAAGAAAAATGCAATGCCAGCTACAATTGCGAGTAACAAAATAAAAAGTGAGGTTACTATACCAGACCCGATGGTTAAATTTATTTCTTCAGGTTGATTTTGTCCCCTTAATTGTGCGATTTTTTGTTGTAAAACATCTCCAACCCCAGGATCCGCCAAAGTCATCCAGGCAAGAATATTTCCAGTAGCCAACCAAACGCCTAAAGTGGATGAATCAATTTTATGCAGATAAATGGGTAATAGAATTAAGGCATTTAAGATATTAGTTATCACATATCCATACTGAAAAATAAAATTCCACTTTAATATGTTTTTATCCATTAGAAATTTTATTATTCAATTAATTTTTGGTCATAAGTTCCACCATAAACCATCCCTGAACCGTAGCCGTAGCCGTAGTTATTTTTACCAAAGCCACGTTGAGCAACAGCATTAAATACTATTGCAGGATTTGGAAGATTATTGAGCCTTATATTTTCATCAATTCTCTCTACAAAAACCTTTGGTGTATATGCATGTCTCACCACAAATAAGGTTGCATCACAAATAGGCGCTAAAATATAAGCATCTGAAACTGGACCTACAGGAGGTACGTCTACAATAATAAAATCAAAATCTATCTCCAAATAATTTAGTAACTGTTCAGCTCTTCCGTTCAAAATTAATTCTGCTGGATCAGCTGGTAATTTACCGGTTAAGAGTACTGATAAGTTTTCATTAATTAATGACGGCTGGATAATATCTGCCTCAGTGGCTTTACCTTCCAGATATTCGGAGATACCAATGGTTTGTTTCAAATTAAACTTATGATGTAAAGTCGGGTGGTTTAAATCGAAATCTAGTAAAGCAACTTTTTTACCTGTCATTGCCAGGGTTACCGCTAAATTTGATGCTACAAAACTTTTACCCTCACCCGCTATGGCTGATGTAACCATCACTCTCTTATTTTTTTTCCCAATACCTAAAAAATGCAAAGTTGTTCTCAAGCTTCGGAATTGTTCTGCAATGAGGGTTCTCTGCTGGCTACCTATTACAATATAATTTTTTGATGAGTTTGTACTAATTTCAGCTATAACCGACAAAGATGTAAGCGACTTAATTTCACTTTGAAACATCACATTTCTTCGCATACCTTCTTTAACAGATACGAAAGCAATACCTAAAATTCCTGCGCCAAAGATAGAGGCTAATAAAACCATTTTTCGCTTTGGACTTACCGGAAATTCAGATGATTCAGCTTTGCTGATAACTTTACTATCAGATCCATTAGTAATGTAAGATAACGCTGTTTCTTCTTTCTTTTGAAGTAAGAAGGTATATATTCCGCTCTTTATTTGTTGTTGCCTATTAATGTCTACTAAATTCCGTTCAGTTTCTGGCATAGATTGTAGAACAGAAGAATAATTGTTTGTTGTGCCAGATAGATTGTTTCTACTTGCGGAAAGGCTATTCCGTTGATTTCTCAGATTTTGCAAAATCTGCGGTTTTATTTTGTTTATTTGGTCAGTATAAGCAACAACCATTGGGTTATTTTCTCCGGTCGTTTTACGCAAACTTTCTGCAGTTAGCTGCAATTCGTATATATCTTTAACCATTTGGGATAAACCTGGATCGTTAATTCCTGCCGTTGATGGAACGATACCACCAGTCAAATCTTTCGACTTTACATAACTTTCTACCTGATTAAGAACGGATAGCTGCATATTTATTTCTCCGACTTTTTGGTCATTAACACTTACATTTTCCAAATATAATTTCCCTTGTGTGCCTAAATCAATTGCGCCGGTTTTCGATCTGTAGTTTTGAAGTTTGCTTTCAATATCTAACAATTCTTTCTCCACAGACATAAGCCTTTTATTTATAAATTCTTGCGTATTTGCAGCTAATAAGTTATGTTCCTCAATAGCAGAAGAGCTGTATACCTGCAAGATATCGTTAAGAATATCTTCAGCCCTATACTTATCCTGATCAAAAAGCGAAACATTTAATATCGTGGAGAGTTTATTCGCTTCAGTAACCTTAATGTTTTGAACAATTGAGGCAACAACCTTTTTAGGGGATGTAAGCGTAAAGCTAAACTTGTCGCCATCATTGGCTTTGTAAGCCGGATTTAACCTAAACATTAAATCTGCGTATGGCATTTTTAGCCACCTATCGAAAGGGTATTTTTTTCCATCAATTACCACATTACCTTTTTCTATTGTAAAAGTTGTATTCTTTACTGGAATTAAAGAATTTGGATTTTGTACAATAATTTTTAGAGGTGCAGTCTTATACATTACAACATCAGATAATCTTTCTTTTTTAAAAACTGATGAGTATAACCCTAAATCTTCCACAACTTTGTAAACTATTGGGTTGGATATTATAACTTCTCGCTCATTATCTACAGTTTGTTTTGTATTAAGTGTCGAGGCCATCGGGTCGCTAGATTTTAAAGCATCATCAACCTTCCGCTCATTAATTAGAATTCTTGCATTAGCTTCATAAATTGGCGGCGTAATATTCAGATAAATTAAGCTTCCAATGATTGCGGTTACAAATAATCCTAAAAATAAAGGCCAATAAGGCAAAAGCCTAAAAATGATGTGGCCTTTTGATTCTCCGGGCGCTCTTGGTTCAGATGGTTTTCTCGTGATATTCATATTTTATTTCACAATGCGGTCAATAATTATCGCACCAAAAGAAAGTGCGCTTAATAAAATTGGAATAAGCGTAGAACTTCTTGTTGAACTGGCAACTTTTGCCTTATTAGCTTCAACATAAACGATATCATTCGATTTGAGGTAATAATAATCTGAAGTAAATATTTCGCTGGTGTTTAAGTTAACTCTTTTGATCTTTTTTACACCATCTTCTTCTCTGATAATCATAACATTATCTTTCTTACCATAAATTGTAATATCACCAGCTAAGCCTAAGGCTTCTAGTAATGATATTTTTTCACTTGGTACATTGACTACAGATGGTCGACCGACTTCGCCCAAAACAGAAACTTTAAAATTTAACTGTCTGACAATAACTATAGGATCAACAAGTAATTTTTTATTTAGCAGTTCAGTAGTAATTTTCTCTCGAAGTTCATTTGTTGTTAATCCGGTAATTTTCATAGTACCTAAAACAGGAAACTGAATATTTCCTTCGTTACTTACCAAATAACCGGGCGATTGTAGATTGGCACCAGTAACACTACTCGTACTAACATAAGAATTGTTAGGCTTGTTAAATATTTCGGTAGCTGCAGGGTTTAAACTGGTTACAGCAATGCTTAATATATCGTTAGGTTGAATTACATTTTTGGAAGATAAATTACTTGCCTTTAAAACCTCATCCTGCTGGTTATTAAAATATACGGTATTCCTACTACTTGAGCAGGAGCTTATAATTACCGAGCATAGAAACAGAAAAATGAAAAGCGGCTGCGAACTGTTAACCAAACCCTTAAAAATTTTAGGCATAATATACTTTTTAATTAATTTATTATCAGATAGTTATATTTTGTTTTATATTTAAAATATTAAACTACTTTTCACAATATAACATGACTTTCTATTATTCTATACGTTTTTTTTCACGTCTTAGTTTTAATACAACAAGGAAATAATTTGTATATCTTTTTTTATTTTTAAACTAATAATATCAGTTTCATCTAATTCATTAAATAAATTATGAAGAAGTTACCGGTCATTGCATGCTCATTAATCCTAGTGTTTTCTTGCACAAAATCTTCTTCGGTACCTAATGCAAAATCTTCAATTAATGAAGATGAAAAAATAGATCATCATTTTTACCTATATAATCTTAAAGGTGATGGAACGTCTGATGACACTGAAGGTTTGCAGAAACTTATTTCAGATTCAACTAATATTTATTTAAAAGCTGGCATTTATATCATTAACCAAACGCTTATATTCAAGGCAAATACAAAAATTTATGGTGAAAAAGGTACGGTTATTAAAGCAGGCAGGGAAATCAAAGGCGACTTGCTGGAACATGGTCGTTATATCTTTGCAGAAAAATCAGACAATTCCCTGATTAAAAACATAACATTTAGCCAGTCTGAAAATCCTTATAAATTTAAGGAGTGGGCTAATTCTTGCATTTTTGTTTTAAATACAAGAAATTTTACCGTACAAAATTGCATTTTCAATTTTAATTTAGGTTATCAATCACTTGGAATGGAAGCCGTTTGGATTTCGGGTATAGCATCCAAAAATAATATGATAAAAGCTAATGAAATAAATACTTTAAGCATTCGCTATGCAGAGGATGGTGCCGATTCCACTACTGTCGAAAGCAATGTTATAAATAAATCTTACTCAAATGCGTTAACATCAACAGGGAATCATGTATCTGATTTTATTGCGGGATGTAAAGTATTAAATAATAAGGTTTTGAATGCAGGCAGAATGGGTATTGAAGATTGGGGAAATACTGAAGGTACAATTATTAGTGGTAATTCCATTTCCGGTACAGGCAAAGATCCTAAACAGGCCATAGATGGAATAGCTTTATCAGCCGTTGGAAAAAACACAACAGTTTCCAACAATATAATTAGAGATGGTAAAGTATATGCAATCGAAGTAAGGGGAAATTATGGGGTGAGCGTAACTGGTAACCAAATTTACACTGCAGGTAATAGTACCGGGATTATATTGAACTTTACCTTTTTACCTACAGCAGCTGCCGTACCACTTGCCATTGTAGAAAATAATAAAATTACAGATGCATTAATAGGATTACACATTTTTGGAGACTATGAAGCAAAAGTTACGATAAATAAAAATTCGTTTATCAATAATGCGAGTAAGAGTATCAGCATAGAATCGGGCGCCAAAAATTTCATGATTACTTCTAAAAACAATAATTTTAGGTTTTCGGGTCCAAATACCCAAGATAGATTTGCTTTGTTTAGTTACACAAAATTTGAACCTGGAGATGCACATCAACAATTGATAATGAATGCAGACACAATTAATTTTTTACCATCTTCTGCAGCTGGAAAAGGGGTGGATTTTGGTGTGGTAGTTAGAACCGACAATACACGCTTAGAAAAAATCCGAATTATTGCTAATTACAATAAAAATTCTAATAATATCCCTGTTAATGCAATTACCGCTTTCGGCGCCAAACCAACCGGCCTTCAATTATATAATAATTTTGTTTCGGGCGGGATTGTAGATTTAAAAGGCTTCTCAAATCCTAAACTAGTAGATAATATTTTTGTGCAATAAATAATACAAATGTGGATATTTATGCTTGTAAAGTATGTTTTAGTTTTTAATGTATTACATTGATTACAAATAAGCACAACCTATACGTTTATGTTAGAACATTTTGAAAGTCAGCTTGTTATTGATTCAATTTTCATTATCAACTCTAAAAATCAAATGTATGAAGACTCAAATTATTACCCTGTCAGCCGCTGTGGTTTTATTCTTATCTGTAAACGCAACTAAAACCACTAAGAGCGCTAAAGAAATCAAAGCAAAAACTACAAGCGTGAGTGCAATAGCTCTTGCAGATCTAACAAAAAATTTAGAATATGATTTTGATAAGCCTGAGGTTCGGGATGCTTATTACAAGAAGCTAGATGAGTTAGCAAAAGCCGTAATTGACGACAACTATGCTGTTTCTCTAAAAGGGCATGCCGATGCTATCGGTGCATATAAATACAATTGGGTTTTATCAGATAAGCGAGCTGTAACGGTGAAAAAATACTTAATTAGCAAAGGGGTTAAAGAAAGCAGAGTGATTACAACTCCTTTCGGTAGCACAGTTCCTATCGCCTCGAATGCGACTCCAGAAGGAAGACAAAAGAACAGAAGGGTCGAAATCGGCTTGAAAAAAATTGGAGATTAATCTAGCGTTCAAAAGAGGCAACAATGCCTCTTTTGAACTTTATACATAAAGATTTTAATCATCTCAAATCTAAGAATGCGTCTTAGAAGCTATAGTTAACAAACTCCATAAAGCTATAAACTGAATCTGCTGAAACTTTCACTTCGTAACTATAAAGTATGAAAGAAATAATTGAAAAACAGAAAGTAAATAGCTTCCTAAGCAAATTGCAATTGGAATGGCCGGATAGTATAGATCATTACAATCTTAAAACCGAGTCATTAGCATTTATTTATCTTCAAGATGAAGAAAATCCTAAAGAGTTTCTAAAACACTTATTTCCAAAAATCATGTTGTTTGTGGATTTTGAAGTTTATTTGGAGTTAATGATATTAAATCTTGATGGCCAGGGAGATACACTTATTTACATCAATAGACAGTCTAAAGAATGAACTCAAGATACAATTAAAATTTCTTAAACAGCGCTTTGAATATTTTATTTCCTCATCGCTCAATTATATTTTTTTATTATTTTGTAATGAATTAGGACTCAGCGCACGGTGACATTGGTGGATAAACCACATGATGTGGAAATTAACCTAAAAGAGACCTTGTTTTTATTAAACTGATAGATTTAGAAGAATAATAACTATTACTGGTTCATTGCGTTACTTAAAAATCAGTTTCCGCTACTCCACAATTAGATATCAATTCACATAAATGTGCATTAAATTACATGTAGGATTAATATATCCTATTTTTTCTTAAAGCGCTCTTACATTTTCCAGTTCTGAAACCTTAAAGGTCTTATGTCAATTATAAACCACGGAAAAGAGGTATACGAATCAGCTTCAGAACCAACTGGAAGCATTGCTAAAAGATATGTTTCTAAATACGCAGTAGAAAGAAAAGCCTATGAAAGGAAACTGAATGCTTAACCGGCAATACACTAGGGAGCGTCGCATATTAGTGAATGCGGGATATTAAGCATATTACATACAGCCTGGATAGGTGTAAAAGAAGCATCAGCATTAAAGAGGATGCTGCGAAATTAAAAGAACCGCCAACTCACGACGACCACCTTAATTTACTTACCCACACTCCCTCACAGAGATAAACGGGACTGAAACATTTTAAATCTTAAAGGCAAATTTCCAATGGTTTAGAAATTGAGCTATGGGCATGTGTCTCCTTCAAATTAAGGGCCGCTATCCAATGAATAGCAACCCATTTTGCAACATAAAACATGTCAAAAAAACAATGGATCAAATCAACGGCGTATTATTGACAAAAGAAATTAAGTGGAAAAACCAATCCATTTGAGCCATCTCCCGAACTAATAGCGAAAAGACAAACAACAATTTACACCAAATTTATTTCTGGCGGGACGGGTTCAATCTTTCCTAGTTTATTCAGCTAATCCTCATTTCACCTATTCCTGGAGGTGTGTGTTAGAGAATTGAGGCTTGATTCTGAACCAAAAGATTTACAAAATAAGAAGTTCAAAACATTTGACCTTTGATGTTGTTCTACCCACATCACTCATTCACATGCCTTCAAAAAACCTTCTACATTGACTAACAAATACCGGACAATTGTGGTGATAAACCCTTTATTATATAAAACAAGTTACTAGGATCGCCCTATGAAAAAAGCCTATATAGTTATGGCCCATAAGTACCCAACTCATCTCCATAGACTGGTTGATAGGCTGAATGACGGTTTTTCTCATTTTTTTATTCATATAGACAGCAAATCGGATATGTCCCAATTTGATTCACTTAAAGAATATGGCGCCAGATTATTATTCATTGACCGATTCGATGCAAGATGGGGAAAATATGGAATCACCTTGCCTCTTCTCGAGGGTTTAAGGCAGATCAAAAGCTGTTCGGAAACCTTTGACAGGATAGTTGTGCTAAGCGGACAAGACTATCCAATTAAGAGCAATAAAGCAATTGATGATTTTTATCGGAATTCACCACATTCTATATTCATCAATTTCTTCCAGATCCCTAATTTAGAAAAGTGGCCCGGCAAAGACAGGGGCGGACTGTACCGCTTTGATAAATATTATTTTGGTGACCGGTGGTACGAAATCCTATGCTCTAGAACAATCAACTTTTTATCCTCATATCTTAGATTTCTAAAGCGACGGATACCAAACCAGATGGCCCCATATGTAGGTTCGGCATGGATAACCTTGGACATGTATGCACTTGACTATATTTTGAAATTCAATGAAAAGTATCCAGAATATCTTCATTTTCACCGGAACACTTTCGTCGCAGATGAAGCATTTATACCTATGCTAATAGGTAATTCCACAGATGAGGAACTGTTGTCTAGAATAGAAAATCGTGAGAAACATTTTATTCTATGGGAAAATGACCAAAGTCCTCATCCAAAAACATTGCTAAAGTCTCACTTCGGGATCATAACTCGATCAGTAGACCTGTTCGCAAGAAAATTCGACCAAAATGTTGATGCTGAAATACTTGACATAATCGATGAGCAAATCCTATTAAAAAATTAGTACGCTCAGTAATGGAGTTTAGAAATCGTAAATTCCACATGATGTTCCAAAAGACTGCCTCGCTATTATTAATTGGCTAAATAGATGTTGATTGACCCTGCCATAAAAAAATGATTCTTTCATAAAACCCTATAAACTAATGAGGATACAATAATCAAGAATTGGTGTAATAAGGTCAATCTTAACTGGTTCAGCCAATTTAATGATAAATAAAATTTTACCTACTGCAAGCTTGGGTGGTATAGCGAATTTTTTAGATGACTTTAAAGATTATCTACTGATTCAAGGGGAGAATTGCTTAACTATTATTTAGAAGGTGGAGCATATAATTGGGTATATCACTATTTGTCGTCTGACGCCTTTTCGCCGCTTGTAGATATGGGTGAAGATAAGGTGATTGCATTTTATAACACAGATCCGTAATTTAATGACCCAATACAAGAGAACCAGTGTAAGACATTCAAGTCATCTTAGAAAAATTATTAAATTTTTGGAAAAGTACTTTAATTAGATTCGTTTTTCGAATATTAGGATAGCAGCAAAATATCGTTGAAGAAACCCTACAATTTATTTTCAAAGTTCACAATTAGTGTTCATTAAACCTCTAGTATCAAACACCATATCAACAAACGGTGGAATTTTGACATACACGTTAACGCAATCCTTATTGCGCACAAAAATGAATCGTGACAATTTGTATTTCAAAAAATTTTGTAACAGATTCTATAATATGTCAATCAGGAAACTTATTATAATAGATACCACTTAAAGCCATATTTAGTTTTTACCCTCCAAAATCCACTACATTAATTGTAAATGTTTAATTTAGAATAATCAGCAGAATTACTTTATGAAAGAATATTTTAAATTCAGAGATCCTTTTGATAAAAGCCCCCATAAGTTTGAAATAGGTAATCCAATTAAATTTGATAGGAAAAAAGGCGATAACTTTTTCTTCAAAAAATTCTTCAGCCTTGAACCCGTAGAATATGCAAAATACTATAAATTCCATCTTGATTGGTTTGTTCTTTATAATGACAATACCGAAAAAGAATTTTTTACGCATGTTTTAGACAAAATCGATGACCAAATTGCCCATTATCATAAAAAAAGCATTACTGCTTTGGATACAATCAAGAGCCTCGATGCACTAAGAAAATTTAAAGATGTTGTTGGACACTTCGACAAATGGCACATAAAAAAGAGCTTAGAAACAGTTGTTTCAGAAAAGGATATTGAGATATTAAAGCTTAAAAAAGAAATTCTATTGTTAAAAAAGCAAATCAAATTACTAAGCCGTTACGAGCCAGATCAGAAAATAAGACTGATGGATGGTAATCTAACACAATTGATAGATTTGATAAAGCAAATTCAGGAACTTGAAACTCCCGATGGTAAAAAGCTCGCTCGCTCACAATCTCAAAGCCCTTGGTATAAGATGATTGGCAGATACTTTCAGCATGGAGAGAGCGAAATTTCGCTTGAGACCCTTCGAAATTACTTTCCTGCCAATAAAACCGGGAAGCTGATTAAAGGCTCTGATGTATCAGAATCAAACAAACTCTTCAAAATCATACCGATTAACTCCAATCTATAAAACAAAACGGTTTTGATTTGACCAAACCAATTAAGTGGTCATATAAAATGCCCTTTTCTGATTCAATTTCGTATTGGCAATGTCGCCAAAGTAATTGAATCTTATGTCTATAGAAATTATGACCAAATCTGATTTGATGGATTTCAAATCAGATCTATTTAAAGAACTTAAAGCTTTTCTGGCTCCAGAAAAACCCGCTGATAAAAAATGGCTTCGTAGCAATGAGGTCAGGAAGTTATTGGGCATATCCGCCGGAACTCTTCAAACCCTTAGAAATAACGGAACACTCAGCTTTACCAAAATTGGCGGGACCATGTATTACAGCATGGAGGAAATCAACAAAGTTCTGCAGTTTCCAAAAACGTCTAATATTCTGAGATGAAAATGGCTACATCATTAACAATCTTCCTGTGCAAGGCAGCGGAAGACCATGTGATTTCGCCCATACATATCAGTCTCTTTACATCAATCGTTCAGTGCTGGGCCAGTGGTGGCCGGATGAATCCGGTCTTGGTCACCAGGAAAAAGCTAATGAGGATTTCAAAGATCAGATCAACCAGCACTTACCATAAGTGTATCACGGATTTATCCAGGTCAGGTTACATTACTTATCTGCCATCTTTCAATCCATCAGGTAGTTTGATTTTTTTAAATAAATAACGTTGTATGAACCGGTTTATTGAGAAAGGGTTTTTTAAAAACTTTGAGGGAGCAAGTTTATGTTTTTGTTACCACAAAAACCTTTTTCCCGGGGAAAAAGAACTTGCTTTCCGCTCCCAATGGTCGCAGAAAGTGGCTGCCGCCATAAAGACCTAAATAAGATTAGTATGGAAATTCGACCAAAGAAAAAAGGTGGAAGACCACCAAAAAAAATAAAAAGACAAAGTATGATCAGACTGCGGTTAACCATCTCTGAGCGATTTCTTTTGGAACAAAAATCAAAGCGAGCCGGAATGGGTATAAGTGATTTTATAAGGCATTCGGTAATGTCAGCCAAGGTAATGACAAAATTTGGTGAAGTGGAAATATCTGCTCATAGGGTACTTGCAGGCATGGCAAACAATTTAAATCAGCTGACGAAAAAAGCCCATCAATTGGGCTTGCTGGTTATGGCTAAGCGATGTCAGGATCTGATTTCGGAGATTGAAGATCATATGAAAACGATGAATGAATTATGATTGGTAAAATAACATCGGGAAGGAGTTTTGGTGGCTGTGTGCGCTATGTAGTTCAAAAGGATACCGCAAGAGTGCTTGATGGTTTGGGCATTAGGACTGCTGACGTTAAAAGGATGATTGCAGATTTTAATTTTCGGCGTTCCGCAAATCCGGAGCTAATTAAAGCGGTTGGTCACATTTCCCTAAACTTCAGTGAGCAGGATAAACCGAAGCTAACCGATGAAAAAATGCTGGAAATGGCAAATGAATACCTTGATAGGATTGGCATCAAAGATACGCAGGTTCTTTTTGTCAGGCATGAAGATAAATCGCATCCACATGTACATCTGGTTTACAACCGGGTCTCAAATTCGGGTAAGACCATTTCTGATAAAAACCTGTTCCATAAAAACGCGAAGGTATGCCGGGAACTGACCAAGGCTCATGGTTTATTTTTAGCATCTGGCAAAATGCATGTAAACAGACAGGCGCTAAAGGGGGCTGATAAGGTTAAGTATGAGATTTTTGACCATATCAAATATGCGAAAGCCGTTACAAAAAATTGGGGAGACTTTGAGCAGGTCATAAAAAATCGTGGGGTAGGAATTATTTTCAAACACAACAGGAATACCCCGGCGATTCAGGGGCTTTCTTTTAGCAAGGATGGCTATGTGTTCAAGGGCTCCGAGATTGACAGGTCGCTAAGTTATGGTAAGCTGAATGCCGAATTTAATGCAATAGCTTTAGATACCTCCTATTCTCTGGCAGGGACAAAAGAACCCACTACCATGCAGAATCTGGTTAATGAGATTCGTAATCATATTCAGTCTGATCATACCGGCACCTCCTTGCTCGAGGTTTTGCTGCAATCGGAACTTCCTACCCTTGCCACAGAACCCGAGCCATTTATTAAAAGAAAAAAGAAATCTAAGGCTAAGGGTAAAAGCCGGGGAATGAGTAGGTAAATTAAATTAAATGACATGAAAACAGTAGAGCAATCATTAGATAATTTTGGAGAGATTTTAGAGGCCTTGGCAACCCAGAGCAAAGCGCTGGAAGATAATGTCCGGACATTAATCAATACCCAACCTGCTGATTATGGTGATGATTTCAAAAAGGTCTTACAGGAGTTAACTGATGTTAATGGAAAATTAGACCAAGAGGATTTAAAAGCTATGTTGGTCAGTTTAAATCGGAAAATAGAAAAAGTGCCGGACATCATCCCAATTAAACATCACCATTATCTTGACAAGAATAGTAAGGGTTTGGTTGTGGGCATATTTTCTGGTTTTATTTTTATTGCAGTTTTAACTGGATTAACTGCGTACATACTGAACCGAAATGCCTCGCTGGCTTTGAATAGCGATAAACTTTTGTACTTAAGGGCTTATAATCCAGAGTATTTGAACCGTGTGGATTTGGCATTTGTATCTGCAAGGGATAGCCTGGTTAGGGCTGCAAAAGAAATCATACTCAACCAAGAGCAACTGCTGCAGGCGGAGCAGAGCCTTAGAAACAAAGAGGCTGAACTCAACAAAGCGCGGTTACTCAAGAAGAAACTGCAACACAGGCGACAAAAAAAATAAAAATTAAAGATATAAATTTTGGCCATCCCTCATTTGTGGCCTACCGAACCCGTACACACAATCCACGTTCGTTCCGATTTTGTATCTACGCAAAAAAGTAATTTGTGGTGGTGTGTAGCTAAATAAGCTAAGAAAGGGTAAATTGTTGTACCATTTCTTAGCTTATCTTTCAATTAAGCTCAAGAAAAATTATAAATCATCTAGTCATACCATGTTCCTTATCAATATCTTTGTTGTGATCATGGTTAAGCCCAAGGCCCGGCTGTTTGCCAGGAACGGTTTTAGCGGTAAGACTAAACTCATTCGAGATACTGATTAATTTGTCTGCGACTTTCTCCCATTGAAGTTTTCCATCCAGGAGATCTATGGGTACCTCCATATCGATTTGCTCATGATAGGCGACAGACCGGTTAGCCATGTCAACGGTTACATTAGGATATTTTTGGCGGTAATAATCGAGCATTTCGGAATAGTCAAGTTTTTCAAGCAGGTAATATAAGTCTACAAAATCTTTAACGCGTTCTCCGCTTCCGACAATGGCATTTAATTTCATAGCAGCGATATCCTGCAATGATGCCATTCGGATATTCTCTACATTTTCAAGTGGGTGCACATGCGGGTAGGGATGTGTAATAAAATCGACCTTGACGCCGTCGATTAAACCCATCAGGGCACCCGAACCAACCACTTTTAAATTTGCTCCGTAATTACACAAGATGTGATCCTGGAATAAGTTGGGATCAAAATTTTGTAACGAAAACAAATCTATATCGATGGATATTCTATGACCGATTTTTAGCGACAATGCGGTTCCGCCCACCAGAAAAAATTGTTCCAGCTTAGCATCATCCATTAATTTCCGGATCAAATCCAGTGTTTCTCTTGTAACTGTGTTTTTGTATAACATTTCAGTTGATTTTTAGTCAACCGGAAATATTTACATACTTTGTCTATTATTAATTCAGGTAGAAACCCGATTTCATTTTTCAGTGTGTCAATTATTTTTTCTCTGCCGTAGAATGCTATGATTATATCCAAATCCTTCTCATCGCCCCTGGTCAATACTCTTTCGATAACGATTCGGTAAGATTGCTGCCAGTTTATTGCGGCATATTTCATGTCCCAGAATAAACCCTTGGGAAGCTCGGGGCGCTCTAATTTAGTTAGAACCGGCTTGCGTTCAATCCTGATCTGATCATTTTCAAAAGGCTGTTTTTTTTTTGACAAGTGGTTGCTAAGGGTGTGATAACTATAACCCGGATAACTGTCACAGAAATTTTTGAGACTGGAGAAAACATCCAACTCAGTGCCGGTGAATCGCTTCCAATGAACCAGTATTACCCGTGCTTGTCTTGTTCCTTTCATCAAACAAATTTACCAAAAATTTTAAATAGACTAATATGCTGAAATATTTGCCGATTTGTGGTTAACATTTTTAGTTGTATTGATATAGCTTTAAGATTTTTACCTTTCCACACTTTTTCTTTTTCGGCTTTTTATGCTTTACTCTCTTGGATAGTTTTTCAGCCAGTGCGGACATATCGCGTCCCGTTTTCGAATCCAATACCTTGGCATAATGCTGAGTGGTTTTCAGGCTGTTATGCCCTAGCATTTTCGAAACAGTTTCAATAGGCACGCCATTGGAAAGGGTTACTGTTGTAGCAAATGTATGCCTGGCCAAATGGAAGGTCAAAGTCTTGGTGATGCCACAGTGATCAGCGATTTCTTTAAGATAACTGTTCATCCGCTGGTTGGAGTATACCGGAAGTGCCAAACCCTTTATCTCGCAAATGGGATGGTCGTTATATCGGTCGAGGATTTCTTTTGCTTCAGGAAGGATAGGAATATGGGATGGCGTTTCAGTTTTAGTTCTGGATGTAAAAATCCATTCCTTGCCATCATCACCAATCTGAATTTCACTTCTTTTAAGTTTTTGTACATCTATATAGGCAAGGCCGGTATAGCAGCTGAAAACAAAAATATCCCTGACTTGGATATGCCTCTGAACATGCAGCCTTTTTGTACGCATGGCATCAAGCTCTGTCTGGGTCAAGAATGTTCTTGGAGACGGCTTGGCTTTTAGTTTATAGTGAAGAAATGGATTGGCGATAATCCATCCGCTTGCCAGGCTGAAAAATACGATCTTCTTTAAATGAACAATATATTTTTGCGCAGAGATGGCCATGCATTCTTTCTCAACCCGAAGATAATGCTCATACCCGGTAATGAATCCAAAGTCGACCTTTATTAAGGGATAATCTGCTTTATCATACTTCGCCAGAATGTAGGCAGCAAGATGCCTTATTGAACTCTTGTAAGTCTTTAATGTATTCTTACTGTAGCCGTTGCCAATAAGCTCGGCCACTTTTTCATTATGCTCTTGAAAAATTTCAAGAATCATTTTTGATTTTGTACCCTTTCCAAGATAGTGGTTACGAATGGTTTCCGCATCAATCTCTTCTTCACGGTCTATCATCCCGGTATGGATTTTCCTGATTTTGGAGATGATGCTATTCATGTAATCGTTTAAAGCACGGCTTTCCTGCCTGGTGCCCCTGACTTTATTGCGGCGATTGTCCCATTGCTCAGGCTCAATCTCCCTCCCGATTGAAATCTCAGAGCGTTTTCCGCCTACGGTTATGCGCAGGTAAATCGGCAACAGGCCATTTTCATTTTCTTTTTTTTGCTTTTTCAGATAAAAAAGCATGCTAAAATTCTGGTTCATAAGCTTGAATTACTAGGTTAACAAAGTTAGATTTGCAACCTGACTAAAACAAGATGTTCGAAATTCGAACATACTGACAATCAGTATTTTAAGCTCAATCCGTGGTAGAAATTCGATTCTTTCCAAAACTCACCGAATTACTCACCAAAGTGAGCGAAAACGAACTGTTTTTGACGGTTTTTGGTTAAAAACAAAATCCTGTAATCGTTTGATTTACAGGATTTTGAATGGTTTTAAAACACGTAAAAGTGGTCCCGACGAGAATCGAACTCATATCTAAAGTTTAGGAAACTTCTATTCTATCCGTTGAACTACGGGACCTTGCAATGCGAGCAAAGATAATAAAAAATCACATCAGCCTTTAAAACTGATTTTAATAAAAGAAATGTGATTATCTAATCACACTTCCTTCTTGAAATTTATCTACTGGTGCTACAAAAGTTAATTTGCCTGCTGCATTCTCGGCCATTAAAATCATCCCTTGGGATAAAATCCCCTTGATTTCGCGGGGAGCCAAGTTTACGATAATGCTTACCTGTTTACCGATAATATCTTCGGGTTGATAGTGTTCTGCAATGCCAGAAACAACCGTACGCTCATCAACACCCGTGTTTACAGTAAGTTTTAAAAGTTTTTTGGTTTTAGCCACTTTTTCTGCAGCAACGATGGTGGCTACACGAATGTCCATTGCAGCGAAATCATCAAACTGGATATTCTCTTTAACAGGCAATGCTTCTGCCGTACCAGCGGCGTTACTTGCTTTGCTTTGATTTAATTTTTCGATCTGAAAATCAATTGCTGCATCTTCTATTTTATCGAACAGCAATACAGCATCGCCAATTTCATGACCGCGTTTCAGCAGATTGATTCCGCCGGCAGCATCCCAGGTAAAGCCACCGCTTTTCAGCATCTTCATCAGCTTCTCTTCTGTAAAAGGCAAGAATGGTTCAATTAAAATCTGAAGGTTTGCTGCAATCTGTAACGAAATATTTAAGATGGTACGCACCCGATCTTCATCTGTTTTAATCAGTTTCCAAGGCTCGGTTTCAGCAAGATATTTATTTCCCAAACGGGCAACATTCATCACTTCTGATAAGGCTTCTCTAAAACGATATTGTTCTATTGATGATGCTATTTTTGCTGGATAAGTAGCCAGCTCGTCGATTACTGCCTGATCTACAGGCGTAATTTCCATCATGGTGGGTACTATTCCATTAAAATATTTATGGGTAAGCACCACTACACGATTTACAAAGTTGCCAAAAATAGCAACCAGCTCATTATTGTTTCTGGCCTGAAAATCCTTCCAGGTAAAATCATTGTCCTTAGTTTCTGGAGCAGTTGCCGTTAATACATAACGCAGAACATCCTGCTTGCCTTCAAATTCTCTTAAATACTCGTTAAGCCAAACCGCCCAGTTTTTAGAAGTTGATATTTTTTGACCTTCTAAATTTAAAAACTCATTTGCAGGCACATTATCGGCCAAGGTGTAATCGCCATGTGCCATAAGCATAGCCGGAAAAATGATGCAGTGGAATACGATATTATCCTTACCGATAAAATGAACCAATTTTGTTTCATCGCTTTTCCAATATTCTTCCCAATCGCATTTATCGCTTTCGAAATTACTGATGTAATACTCCTCTGCCTTTGGATTCCAAACATCGAGTTTGGCATAATTACAAAGTTCTTTAGTTGCCGAAATGTATCCAATCGGTGCATCAAACCAAACATATAAAACTTTACCGGCAGCATCGCGAAGTGGCACACGAACGCCCCAATCTAAATCGCGGGTCATGGCTCTAGGTTGCAGGCCGGCATTTAACCAGCTTTGGCACTGTCCGTAAACATTGGGTCGCCATTCTTTGTGGCTTTCAATATATTCGCGTAGTCGGGTTTCGTATTTCTCTAAAGGCAAAAACCAGTTCTTGGTTTCCTTAAGAATGGGTTTATCGCCAGAAAGCGTAGATTTTGGATTAATTAAATCTGTCGCATTCAAAGTTGTACCACAGTTTTCGCATTGATCGCCATACGCATTCTCGTTGCCACAGTTTGGGCAGGTTCCGGTAATGTATCGATCGGCCAGAAACTGTTTGGCTGTTGCATCGTAATACTGCTCGGTTATCTCTTCGGTAAACACACCTTTATCGTACAGGGTCTCAAAAAAATCGGCTGCAGTTTGATGGTGAGTTAAGGACGATGTACGGTGGTAAATATCAAAAGAAACTCCAAACTCTTTAAAAGAATCGCCGATAATTTTGTGGTATTTATCTACCACTTCTTGTGGGGTAATGCCTTCTCTTTTGGCTTTTAAAGTAATGGGCACTCCATTCTCGTCAGATCCGCAGATGAATTTTACATCGCGTTTGTTCGATCTTAAATAGCGGGCATAAATATCTGCAGGGATGTAAACGCCAGCCAAGTGCCCAATATGCACTGGTCCATTGGTGTATGGAAGTGCTGCCGTTACGGTATATCTTTTTATTTTACTATTATCCAAAACAATTTTTATTAATTTGGCAAAGATAAGTGTTTTGAAGAATGATTAAGCAGCCCCCGTATTTAAAAATAGGAGATAAGATTGCCTTGGTTTGTCCGGCAAAGAAATTACCCAAATCAATTGATTATGCCTTAACCGTTTTAAAAAGTTGGGGATTGGAAGTAATTATCGGCGATAGCGTTTACGCCAGTCACCACCAATTTGCCGGAACCGACACTTTACGTACCAAAGATATTCAGCATTTTTTGGATGATCCAACAATTAAAGCGATTATTTCTGGACGTGGCGGATATGGAACCATACGCATAATTGATGAACTTGATTTTACCAAATTTGAACAAAACCCCAAATGGTTTGTTGGTTTTAGCGACATTACCGTACTACTTTCGCATATTATCGCAACCACCGGAATTCAATGTTTGCATGCCCAAATGCCTTATACTTTTGAAGATGCTACTCCAGCATCCTTATTATCGTTAAAGAAAACGTTATTTGGCGAAAAGGAAGTGTATTCTTATAAAAGTGTATTCAAAAACAAAACAGGCATTTGCGAAGGTGTATTAATTGGAGGGAATTTAACTTTGTTGTGCATGTTGCAGGGTTCGGTTTCTGAAATGGATTTTGAAAATAAAATTCTCTTTCTGGAAGATGTTGGAGAGCATGAATATAGCATTGATAGGATGCTGAGGATGTTAAAGCGTGCTGAAAAACTGAATAAGTTAAAAGGCTTGATTATCGGTGCGTTTAATGAAATAGCGGAAGAAAAGATTTCTTTCGGGCAAACAGCCGATGAAGTGATTTGGGAAATTGTTAAAGAATATGAGTTTCCAATTTGTTTTAATTTCCCAACGGGACATATAGACAATAATTTAAGCATGACTTTGGGCGCAACAGTAGAACTCGCAGTAGATACAAACACCGTAAATTTTAGATATTTATAACAATGGCAATTTTAGATAATTTAGGAAAATACCGCAATACAGGCTTACTTTTATTGCGCATCGGAATCGGAATTTTGTTTATCATCCACGGTTTTCCAAAACTTGCTGGCGGGCCAAGTGGCTGGACAGGTTTAGGCGGCAGCATGAAAGTAATTGGGATAGATTTTCTGCCTATTTTTTGGGGCTTTATGGCGGCGGCAACAGAAACCTTTGGAGGTTTTCTTTTAATCGTTGGCTTGTTTTTCCGTCCGGCATGTATACTTTTGGTTTTTACCATGATTATCGCTTCCTTGGTTCATTTTGCTAAGGGCGATGGGCTTCAAGGCGCAAGCCATGCGATTGAAATGGGTATTGTATTTTTTAGCTTAATTTTTATTGGCCCTGGAAAATATAGTGTAGATATGAAGTAAGCGATTTAGTTTTTTATTGCCGAAGCATAAAAAGAAATGAGTTTAACAACATCCTTATCTTTCTTTAGATCCAGTTTATTTTCCTTTATGTATGAAAGTATTGATTCTGGTTTCTTATATAGCACAGATAATATAGACTTTATATCTTTCTTAACTTGAAAAATCGATCCTGTATCATCAACAATATAATAAAATGAGTTAGATGTTATTTTTTTAGTTACGGTCGCGGCATTATATTCTCTTTCTTCAATAACATTTTTTATAGACTTTTTTAAGAACTTAAAATTGTCATCTAACAAAATTTCAAAGAATGAATTTTCATCTGTTAATGAAGTCTTCCTGAATCCATTTCTAAAAATTACAGTTTGTTCTTGGTTGTTTTTAAATCCAAATTCTGAGATTTTATCAGTAAAAGAATAAATCTCATCATTTAAAGAATAAACTGGCATGTCTTCAAGCTCATCGTATTTTAGTAGGTAACCTGTAGAAACTTTACCCGACAAAAGTTTAACATAACCCAAACTCCATTCATCATTAAAAAATATTTTGCCCTTTATTTCTGAATATTTTGAAATAGCAAGTGGTTTTCCATTAACATCTTGAAGAATTTGTGCTTCCATCTTAAATGTTGTAATGATGATAAGCAATAAAGCAAGTTTATATTTTAAATCCATTCAATGCTGATTATAAAAAGAGAAAGGGAAGATAATCTTCCCTTTCTCTTAGTTTTATTGTGTTATAGTGAGTGTATAAGTTTTATAATTTGCACTCGCCCCAATAGAACCATTGCCAATTAAATTTAAAACAACAGTCCGTGTTCCAGTAGCAATATTTGCAGGAATCGCTGTAACTGTAATTGTTGCCGCACTGCTATTTGCAGGTATAATCGCTTTTCCAGTAGTACCACTTAGTGTAAAATGGGTACCAGGAACACCAGTACTAGTAGTCGCAATTTCATACATAATTTCTGTATCAACTGATTTCTGATGGCCTACAAGTTGGATTGTAGCAACAGATGTACCTGGCAAAGCAACTGTACCTTTTTTAACTGTTGCCGTAAGCGGAACAAACTCTACAACATCGGCTCCCTCGTAAATGTTGTCTCTATTCTTCATACAAGAAACAGAGGATATGCTGATCAATGTAATAAGTAATAAATATATCTTAGTTTTCATAATTATTGTTTTAGTATCCTGTGTTTTGAATGATATTAGGATTATTTTGAACCTCCGTCAATGGAATTCTTGCTAACAATCTAAAATCCGTAAAGGGAATGATTGTAGATGGTGTGGCATTGGCCGGTAAGGTTGTGGTTGATTTGTTTATTGCTGATCCTGTTCTTAGCAAATCCCAATATCTATGACCTTCGTAAGCCAATTCAATTCTTCTTTCTTTAAGTATTGCATCCAAAGTTACTGGAACAGAGGCTAAACCAGCTCTTAGTCTGATTCTATCTAGATCTGCCTGAGGGCTAGCGCCAATTGCAGTACCATTTCTAAAATTTGCTTCTGCTCTCGTCAAGATCATCTCACTAACCCTAATTAATTTAACATTATCTATCTGAGGTCCTTTTGCTGCCGGATATTTTTGATTCCAAAGAATAGCCTCAGAGCCTTTTGTAATTGCGAACAACAAATCTTTGCGTACATCACCTGTTTCATAAGTTGCAACTAAGTTCGCCTGTGGCGCTGCGTCACCATAGCCTGAACCCGCTAAAGATGGCGGCAAACCTACCGTACTTCTAGTATAAATAGAACTTAAACCATCAGATCCTGCGCTCTCTGTTATCTCAAAATTTAGTTCGAAGATAGATTCCGGAGAACTTGGAGAAGTAAAAATGGTAGCATAAGCCGCAGATTTAAGCGCAGGGGTTGTAGCAGATGCCGGATCAACGAAAGTACCTACTCCAGAGGTAAGTGCCGTAGTTGCAAATGTAGCAGCATCTGCCCAATCGCCGTTAAACAATGCTACTCTAGCCCTTAATGCATTTGCAGCGGCCAAGCTAACACGCTTAGGTGCAAAAGTATTATCCAATAAACCTATAGCAGCGGTTAAATCGGCTTTTATTTGGGCATAAACTTCTTGTACTGTATTTCTTGATGGATACTTTATATCTGCCGGATAATTTTCAACAAAATCCAAAGTTATCGGCACACCTAAATTTCTACCAGAAACAATTTGTTGTGGGTTATAGCCGTAACTTTTAACCAGGTCAAAATATACCAAAGCTCTAATAAAATAAGCTTCTCCTTGCAATTGTTTTTTTCTTAAAGGAGTTAAACCCGTAACCAGTTCGGAGTATTTAATAACGCCATTTGCTCGGTTGATTGCACTGTATCCAGCTGTCCATAAATCTACAGTTGCCGCAATTGTATTGTTTGATTCTGAAACAAAGCGATTTGAATTTGTATTTACAATTCGCATGTTATCCGAAAGCAGTTCAGGAACAACTATAAAATTTCTTCCGTAATAGGTTGTAGATTGTAAAGATTCATACAAACTATTAACAAGCCCTTCAATACCGGCCGCTTCTTGCAAGGCAACATTGGATGAGATTGAGTTTTTGGGCTCTGTTTGTAGCGTTTTTTTACAAGATGATGCACCTAATAGAGTTGCCATCATCGTAAACATTATATATCTATTTTTCATTAGTATCATTATTAAAATCCAACATTTATACCAACAGTGTAATTTTTAAACTGAGGATATTGACCAAAATCACCACTTGCGTTTACAAATTCTGGGTCCACGCCTTGATATTTGGTTATTGTCCAAAGATTTAATCCTTGTGCATATATTTTGACTGCACGTAGCTTTATGGTATTTAACCAAGCCTTAGGCAAATCGTAACCCACGCTGATGCTTTTTAGGCGGATGTAAGAGCCATCCTCATAGAAACGATCAGATATTGCATAAGAAGAAGAGTGATTTATACCTGCAATGTTTAGTATTGTACCTCCAAAATATGGTTTCGGTATACCTGTAAACTGGCCCGGGGTAGTCCATCTATCTAAGTTTGTGATGTATTGGTTTCGATCAACGGTAGATCCAGAACGCTCAAAAAAGGTTTTATCCTGATTAAGTACTAAATTTCCATAACTGAATTGGAAAAAGGCGCTTAAAGAAATCCCCTTGTAATTTACAGTGTTCGTTAAGCCACCTGTATATTTTGGATTCAAATCACCAATATAACTTCTATCTGTAGCCGGGTTTAATGTATATGTAATATTACCGTTTCCATCATACCACATCGGTCTTCCATCTGCAGGGTTAACACCAGCTGATGTATAAGTGTAAACCGAGTTGATTGGGCGGCCGACTGCAATACCAAAGTTACCACCTAATAAAGTCTGTCCATCTAATAAAGCCGTAATTTTATTTCTGTTTAAGGCAATATTTGCATCAGTTCTCCAGCTAAAGTTTTTCGTTTTAATATTCAATGTTGATAATTCGAATTCAAAACCACGATTTCTCATTTTTCCTACATTTTGTCTGATTGAAGAAAAACCAGATGTTAAAGGTAATGGCTGATCTAATAGTAGATTTGAGTTTGTTCTGTTATAATATCCTATTGTTCCGCTAACACGATCTTTAAAAAGGTTAAATTCTAAAGCTACATCCAACGTTGTTGCACGCTCCCAAGCCAATAATGGATTAGCCAAGTTTGATGGAGCCAGACCAGACCCTAAAGTTGTTCCAGTTCCTGAAGTAACATAATCACCAGATTTTGCATAAAGTGCTCTAGAATCAAAGTTACCAATAGCCTGGTTTCCTGTAGTTCCGTAACTTGCTCTTAATTTCAAATCAGAAATGAATGTTACATTTTTCATAAAGTCTTCTTCAGAAATACGGTACGATACCGCTCCAGCAGGAAACCATCCGAATGTATTATCATTACCAAACCTAGATGATCCATCATATCTAACCGTTCCAGACAAATAATATTTGCTCTTAAAATTATAATCTAATTTTGCAAAATAGCCAGCTGTTCTGAAAGTTGTATATGTTCCCGAAGTTGTGCTTGGCGTACTACCAGAAGAAACCTGGGTAAATTGGTATGAGGGAAATCCTTGAGATGAAGCGAGAGAATAAGTACGTACCTCACTTCGGTAATTGAAACCCACAATGGCGCTTAAATTATGTGCACCAGCAAAGGTTTTAGAATAATTTAAGGTTTGATCCGTTTGGAAATTCGTATTTCTAGTATTTCCGGCAGAAGCTGATCCATTTACGGATCTTCCGTCACCAAATCTTGGATCGCTAAAAGTATTTTCTACAATCTCCAAATAATCTACTCCGTAACTTGATCTGAACGAAAGATCATCAAGAATTCTATACTTGGCAAATCCGCTTCCTGTAAACTGGTTTGTTGTTGCTTTCTGTTGATTAATTGTTGCGATCTGAAGGACATTATAGCCATCATATGCACCTGGCAAATTAGTGTTATAAGTGCCGTCTGGATTAAAAATTGCATTATTTGGTGATTGCAATTGAGCTGTTCTACTAATATTTGCAAAGGCACCAGCTCCAGAAGTTGTATTTTGAGAAATCGTACTTAAGTTCATCGAAGTTGAGAAATCTAATCTATCAGTTGCCTTATGATCCAGATTTAATTTAAATCCTCCTCTTGAGAAATCCGTTCCGATAACCTGTCCCTTTTGCGAGCTGTAATTACCCGCAACATAAAATTGAGTTTTATCATTTCCGCCACGGGCATTTATTTCATAATTTTGGGTACGCCCTTTTTGAGAAACTGCATCTAACCAATCGTAAGTTGGTACATTGTCAATTGACCCAAATGGGGCAACATATGTATTGTAGAAACTTGTGTACTGTGTTGATGTTGCACCATAACGATTGGCGTAGGCTTCTAAAGAAAGCTGAACCCATTGAGGCCCGTTTAAAAGCTTCGGATTTGAGATAAAATCATTATAACCCTGGTAGGTATTTACATTAAGCTGAGTTTTACCTGGTTTTCCTCTTTTTGTAGTAATGATTACTACCCCGTTAGCGCCAGATGCCCCATAAATTGCAGCAGCAGATGCATCTTTCAGAACCGTTAATGACTCTATATCATCCGGATTTAAAGCACTTAAAGCATTTGCACTTGTGGTAGAACTTGTAAAATCACCAGCATTAACCTGAACACCATCTACAACATATAAGGGATTATTTCCTGCGTTAATAGACCCGACTCCACGAATCCTAACATTAATGGCCGCTCCAGGGATACCACTTGTTGATGTTACCTGAACACCTGCGAGTTTCCCTTGCATTGCTCTATCTACACTTTGTACAGGTAAATTTTCAATATCTTTCCCGGAGATTGTACTAGTAGATCCTGTTACATCTTTTTTGGCTTGCCTTAAACCAAAACCCGTTACAACAACTTCTTCTAGCAATTTGGAATCACCATCTAAAGCAACATTCAAAATGTTAGATGCTCCGATGGATAAATTTCTATCAACAAAACCGATAGATGAAAATAATAAGGTTTTTGCATTTGGGGTTATTTTGATGGAATATCTCCCGTCGTTATCGGTAATTGTTCCAGTGGTTGCCCCCACCAATTTAACACTAACACCAGGAAGGGGTAGCCCTTCTTCCTTACTTGTTACCGTCCCAGTAATTGTTCGCTCTTGTGCCAATGCATTAAATGCAATTAGCAACAGCACGAACAAACTTTGTAAAAGTTTTTTCATGAAATTTAGTTTAGTTTAGGTTTGATTAATTATCTAAACGCTAAACTAAGTTTATTGCATTGTAATTCAAATATTACAAAGATAAAAAACACTCAAAATTTGAGTTAGTGTTTATAAAAATGGTTTATTTAACTGTATTATGACAATAGAATTAACTAATAAAATAGTTATTACTAGATCTTTAGGCCGATTTAAACCTAAACTATTAGTTTTATATGCCTATTTAAAAATATTTAATGAAATATTTTTAAAAATTAGATTAATCATTCGAAATATTATTACACTAAGTCATTAACCTTTAAAATATCATAAGATTTTTATTATTACCGCCTTAATTTGGTGGTAAGATCAATAACTTTGATATTTAGAGACCTATAACTTAATGTATTTGCTTTGATTTAATATTTAATACCGGATTATTTATAGCACTAAGAAAATTTTTCATAAAAAAAGGGGTTGCAACTGCAACCCCTTTTTCCTAATTAAATTTTAGTTATCTGTCATTAACTTATTCAGAGAAAGTTCTTCTGATGAAATTGGCCATATATAACCATTTTCGGTTGGGCCTTTAGATGGCGCACTTCCTTTTAATGGGATTGTTAATAATAGTCGAGTTAAATCTGGTGCCCTTAAGCCTTCGCCTAAAAACTCTATTCTTCTCTCTAATAATAATGCATCGGTAAAATCGGCAACAGTAGCTGGAGCTAGTGTAGTTGTTGCATCAGAACGTTGGCGAACAGCATTAAGTAATAATAATGCTTGTGCATCAACAGTATTTGTGCTCCGAACTCTCGCTTCAGCCAGATTTAATAATACCTCTGCCCATCTAATTACAGGTACCCAATCTGTATACGGACTAGCAGTAGTAAATTTTGCAACAAACTGCTTTGAAGCAGCAGAAGTGAACAGTAATGCTCTTCTTTTATCCGTTGCCTTCCAGCTCGTGTTGGCTACAATTCCCACAGGATTTAAAGAAAACTCTGTAGTTCCTGGTGTTGCATTGGTAAAGTAAAAATATGATGCCAATGAATTTTGTGTGCCCGGATAATCTAACGGACTAGCTGACGATGTCATTGGCAATGAAAAGATTGATTCTGCTGTTGTATATGGTGTTTTAAATACGGAAGCAATATCAGCAACTAAATCATTGGCTACGTTAGCTTTAGCTTTAAAAGGTGCAACTGCCGGAACAAGCTTATTTGCTTCAGTAATTACCTCTGCCCATTTGCCCATACTTAAATATACTCTAGTTTTTAAAGCAATTGCTGTATTTTTGTGCGCTCTTGTTGTATTTAAAACAGCCGAACCGTTTGTTGATGGTAAATTTGTTTCTGCATAATTTAAATCAGCAATAACTTGCGTATAAACCTGATCTACAGTGCTTCTTGCTAAGTCTGATGATCCAGGACCGGTTATACCTACTAATCTAAGCGGCAAACCTGGTTTACTTCCATTTCCATCAGCATATGGTCTAGCAAAAAGTTGCAACAAGCTATAATAAGATAATGCTCTAATTAGTCTAGCTTCTGCAATGTATTTGGCCCCCACGGCATCTCCTACAACAGAATTACCTTTAGATACCATCCCATCTATAAATACGTTACATCTGTTAATAGTTAAATAGGCTTGAGACCAAAGGCTTTTTACTGAAGTTGCACTATTGGCCAAATTCATGCTCCAAACATCTGAAGCTGTAACCAAGTTTCCAGTTTCATTTATAAAATCTTCGCCTCTTACGTTTCCGTAAACTAAATAACGACCTCCATAAAAAGACCCATTTTTTAATGAACCATATAGAGAGTTTGCTTGGCTTTCAATACGAAATTGGGTATCAAAAGCATTTTCTGCAGCTACCGAAGTTTTAAGTGACGGATCTAGAAATTCTCTCTTGCAAGAACTTGTAAAAACGGCAACCGAACATAAAATAGCTATATATAAATTTCTTTTATTCATGATTTCTTCTTTTTTACTTTAAAAACCTAAGCTAAGTCCCATTGTATAAGTTCTTGCATTTGGACCAGAATTTCTATCCGAGCCTTGACCAGAAGAACTTGAACCATTTGAAGAAACTTCAGGATCTGGACCAGGGTATTTTGTCATAATTGCAAGGTTTTGACCAGCTACATACACTCTAAGTCTATTAATACTCGTTTTTCCGAATGCTGTTTGGGGAATTGTATAACCGATGCTAACATTTCTTAATTTAACAAAATCTCCTTTAAATATATTGATATCCAATGGAATAGTGTTACCATAAGAAACATTATCAGTGTAAACTGCCCTTGGGAATTGAGTAATGTCACCTGGTTTTTGCCAACGAGCTAAAACATCAACAGCATTATTCCAATAACGTTGATCATGTAAACCAGCATTGGTTCCGTAAGAAACCCAGAATCCCAATTGATAAGTAAGCATTACATTTAAATCAAAATTTTTGTAGCGGAAAGTATTATCAAAACCACCATAAAATTTAGGGGCAGTATTATGGTACATTACAGCATCTGCACCTTGAGTGATGGCTGGGGCTGTAGCACCATTATCTAAGTATGTCCATTGAGATTGTCCTGTAGGAACTATGTGCTGATAAGTTACTGCTCTACCAGCAGCGTTATAAAAAATTCTTCTTCCAGTTGCAGGATCTACACCACCTGTTCTAACAACATATAAGTATCCAATTGAATATCCAGGGATAGAACGGTTTACATTTTCACCAGTTGTTGTAGAACCCGTTGGAGTAATGATTTCAGTTAAGCCTGGAGCAAGTGCAGTAACCTCATTTTTATTATAAGCAATGTTAAAATTACTGTTCCAAGAAAACTCTGTAGATTTTAAAGGCGTTGCATTTACATTAAATTCGAATCCTTTGTTGTACATAGAACCAATGTTTGTCGCAACGCTCGAAGGAACACCTGTTGATGGCGATTGAGAAACATTTAAAATTAGTCCATCGATATTATTTTTGTAATAATCAACTTCAAATTCAATTCTTCCTTTTAAGATTCCAAAATTAAGACCAACATCTGTTTTTTTACTGGTTTCCCATGTTAACTCTTTGTTTCCTGATGCGCTATAGATTGATGAAGCAATTCCACCATACAATGCAGAACCATAAGTTGAGAAAGTTGCATAATCACCAATTCCCGAGATGTTTCCAACTTTACCATAACTACCTTTAATTTTAAAACTGCTGAAGATTTTATCTAATCCTGAAGTAGTCCAAAAATTTTCCTTTGTAATCTCCCATCCTGCAGATGCACCCCAAAAAGTTCCTTTCTTGATTCCCAATGCAGAATACTCATCTTGTCTTAAGTTACCGCTTAAAAAATATTTTCCTGCATAATTGTAGTTCAAACGACCGAAATACGATAACAGATAGTTTTCACCATAAGCTGCCGCAGTTGAGTTATTTAATGTATATCCAGCCTGAACAACATCGTAGGCAGGATCTGTTAAACCCTGACGATCAATACCATAACCTGTTACAGTATTTCTTTGTTGCTCCTGGCCAACCAATAAGTTGAAATTGTGTTCCGAAACATCATAAGTTGCTTGTGCCGTGTTGGTCCAAGTCCAGTTCTTTCTTTTTCTAAAAGCCCCTATTCCTTCACCACCAACACCTTGACCCGGCCCGTGTACTGGATTATAGAAAATATCATTATCACTATTAATGTAATCAATACCATACATCGATTTAAGATTTAACCATTTTAATGGCGTTAACTGTACGTATGCATTTGATTGTAAATGGTCTAATTCATTATTTTCTCTATTTAAAGAAAGTACTTGAGCAAAATTGTAAAAACCCACTTGGTTACCAGTTACAATATTGTTCATTGGGCCAACGAAAGTTGCACCTAGGTTAAAAGATCCATCATTGTTGTATGGAGAAACGTTTGGCGCATTTACTAATGCTGTTCTAGCTATACCAGAAGTTCCATAAGCTTCACCATTTAATGAACCGGAAGAAATTGCAGCTAAGTTTTTTTCATTAGAATAAGATAATTTACCACCTATAGTTATAAATTTATTAAGCTTGCTATCAATGTTGAATAGTCCGTTTAATCTTTTAAAATCATTTTTCTGGTAGATACCTTGTTGGTTGGTATAACCAAAGCCCATATAGTATTTGGTGTTATCAGTTCCGCCAGATACATTAACATTGTGATTTTGAGAAACACCTGTGCGATATGCATAGTCATACCATTTTGTATTTATTGGTTGCCCATCGGGACCATTTGTTAAAACAAACTTCTGGATTTGCGAAACACCATTAAAAGTTACGTTAACACTTCCAGAACGGATTGCATTTGCATTTGCAATGGCTTCATTTTTATAATCAGTATACTGAAATGCATCTAATAGTTCTGGTAAACGATAGGCCTTAGACCATCCAACCCAAAAATCATAATTTACTTTTGGAGCACCGGTTTTACCGCGTTTTGTTGTTACAAAAACAACACCATTAGCAGCACGGCTACCATAGATAGCTGTAGATGCCGCATCTTTGGCAATATCAATACTTTCAATATCGTTAGGATTAATACTTGCTAATGGATTTGCTGCCGAAGCTGTTAATCCTTGATCGCCCGTTGTAGCTACAACACCATCAATAACAAATAGTGGCTGTGAACTAAGAGAGATAGAGTTGGTACCTCTTATTCTAAATACCGGAGGTGTGTTTAATAAACCAGCAGGAACAGTAATTTGAACACCCGCAGCTCTACCGGCTAATCCAGATTCCAAACTTTGAATTGGCTTTTGAGCGATTGCAGATCCGCTAACAGAAGCTGTACTACCAGTGGTTTCTCCTCTTTTTTGTGTGCCATAACCAACAACAACAACATCAGTAAGTGTTTTTGAATCGTTTTCTAAAGTGGCATTCAAAGTATTGGATGAGCCAATGGTTTTTGTTATCGATGCAAAACCTATAGAAGAGAATTCTAGTGCTGTTGCGCTAGCAGATATCCTAACAGAGTATTTTCCATCAGCTCCGGTTGTGGTTCCGCCCGAAGCACCTTTAATTTTAACACTTACTCCAGGGAGGGGCATACCATCATCCTTAGCCGTAACTGTTCCAGTGATTGTTCTTTCTTGCGCCATTGCAGTGCCTGCAATAAATAGCAATATGAACAAACTTTGTAGAAGTTTTTTCATAAAAAATTTAAGTTTAGTTTAGTTAATAAAACACTAATATAAAATAAGTATACTGTAATGCAAATTTTACAATAAGAAAAATGAGAAAAAAAATAAAATTTAGAATAGAAATTTAAAGAAGCTGGCTGAAGAGTAGCCCAAAACCAAGTTAATATTTAATAAAAACAGAAGTTAAAACTCATCCATTTTTTTATTTGACTTGAAATTCGAAGAAATTGGATCTTAATAAAGCTTGCAAAAGAAAGAAAATAATAAACATTAAATTTTCTGACTATTTTCGGCGGATATTGTTTAAATATTTTAATTATGTAGATAAAAGTTAAATAGATTTAAAGAAAACTACTTCAAAATTCATAATCAGGCAAATTTATGCCTTTACTATATAAAGAATATGATTTTAATAAGTAAATTATTATTGGGATAGTGCAGATACTTATAACTCTTGAATGCTAGATTAAATTAATGAGCAATATAAGTTGGTTATATTCTATTAGAAAGGAATTTCGGAGGAATTACGGCTTAATGCAAAAAGCTCTGCCAAAATTTGTTAGCAAAGCTTTTAGTTTATAATTTCTAGAAATTAAATCCTTACAAAAGCGTATTTCCGTAAGTTACGATAGCAATTAAATCATTTTGATTTGAAGCATTAAGATTGTTTTTCGAGATATATTGACTCACCAAAGCCTCTTTATCGTTAAAGGCCTTTAATAAAGTTTTTTTACCTCTTGTAACATCCACCCACTTATTATCTATAATCAAATAATATTTTACCTCAGAAACATATTTCTTTGGAGGATGTGCATCATTATAACCCAATGGCCCATCTTCAATTTTTTTAACATTTAATTTTAACAATTCTAATTTATCCTTAAATAAAATCTCATATAGCGTATTTGAGGTTCCGTACATCGGATTAGAATATCCATTTTTAAATGTTCCAACATTTTTAATACGGATTTCGCTTAAAGGATTGCCAAATTTTTCAGCCACACCTTCTTTATTCATGAAAATGGCTTCTTGGGTGAATAAATTATATTTGACACTAAAATTGTTAAATACTTGTCCTGATTTATCTAAGATTGTAGCCGTTCTAAAATCATCGAATAAAAACGGTGATCCTTCTACAAATGTGGATTCTTTATCACCATAGTATTTTTGACTCTGTTGTTGCGTTTGAGCAAAAGCAGAGCAGCTTAATAATAAGCAGAATAATAACAACTTTATTCTCATATGCTTTTAAGTTAAAAGGCGAACATCAATTTGTATGATGTTCGCCTTTAAGTTATTTAGTAACCAGGATTTTGTTTTAAATTGGTATTGAAATTAAGTTCAGATTGCGGAAATGGCAATAGGAATCTTTTGTCACCAAGTGGCAATGATGAGAAAACTGGAGGTGTTCCTGTTCCATCAGCATTTTGCCCGTGAACTGCATCTCTTTGAACTGGCAAGTTAAGTCTTTTTAGATCAAAGAAACGATCACCTTCAAAAGCCATTTCTAATCTGCGTTGTTTTTGAATTTCCGCCAATAAAGCCGGTCCAGCCAATACTTCGGCTACATAGCCAGTGTAACGGTTTGTTTTCAATAAAACTAAATCAGCTAAAGCTGCAGTTGGATTGGTATAATATTCCGCTTCCATTCTGTTTAACAAAACCTCTGCAGTTCTTAATACTTTACCATCAACCACACCTGCAGGTTGACCTGGTCTTCCAGCATATTTGATTACATGGTTCATGTTATTACCTGAATACAAACTTGTTTCAGTGTAAACAGTTTTTCTGATGTCATTAGCTGCAAACAACTGGAAGAATGTATAATCTACAACATACTCAGATTTTTTCTGGCCACCAGTAACTTGATAGTAATTTACACCTTGCGTATTTACGTTATCAACAGAAGTGTTTTTAATTTTGAAAAGTACGCCCGTCTCTGTAGCATCAGTCCAAATTTGTGGAAACGTTGTTAATGAACCAATAGAAGGCGTTGCACCTAGTGCTCTCGTTGCAGCAGCAATTGTGTTTGCATTGTCACCTTTGTAAAGGTAAACTCTAGAAAGCAAGCCAGCAACAGAAGCTTTATTCAATCTTCCAACACCATTACTTGCATTAATTAAGCCTTCAGCAGTTGTTAAGTCGGTGATGATTTTATCATAAACACCTTTTAAAGATTCTTTTGCTGGAGTAATGGTTGGATCTGTAGTTGTAACATAAGGGATAGTTAAATCTGCATCCGTAGCATTTGTATAGGTTTTGCTATACAATCTTGTCATATCGAAATATATCAAAGCACGGATTGCTAAAGCTTCACCACGTGCATTGTTAGTTGCTGTAGTAGTAGGAAGCTTTCCGATGTTTTCCATAATTGCGTTAGCTCTTCTGGTAATGTTATATCCACTAGTAAACAATCCCGAAGTACTTTCACCTGTATATCGCCATTCATAGAAAGGCTGTTTAAGACTAAGTCTACCTAAAGGGTTTAAAACCAAGTTGTCTGCTAAAACATCTGGCAAAATATTGAAAGTACCGCTTACCCAATATGAAGTTGATGTACGTAAACCTGCATACATACCGTTTACTGCTAGCGCAACATCTGCTTCAGTATTAAATGCCTGAGTTGTTTCTACCTGATTGTATGGGTATAAGGTAAGATCCTTTTTACAACCAGAGATAAGTATAGCGACAATACCGAAAGTTAATAATATCTTTTTCATAATTCCTTTTCTAATTTTAATTAAAATCTAACGTCTATACCGAAATTGTAAGATTTGATTGGAGGATATCCATAAAGGTTGTAAGTTCCAGCAAAAACAGTTGTTTCTCTGTTTGCTTCACCAACTTCTGGAATACCTCTAAATTTAGTCCAAAGCGCTAAATTGGTTGCTTGGAAAAATACTCTTACACCACGTGATTTTATATATTTTGCATATTTAATTGGAAGTGTATATCCAACAGTTACATCTCTTAAAGAGATATAATTTCCTTTTTCAAGATATTTATCTGTGTCATAAGTAACATTTTGAGTTGCATCTAATGGATTAGCATAACGTACTAAGTCACCTGGTTTCTTCCAATAATCGAAAGCGGAAGTGTACTGGTTATTGTTTACGTTTTCACCATCAGAAGCATTAACTTGATCCATGTAGTTCATGATGTAGTTACCACCAGTATAGTAGAATCTTGCTGACAAGTCAAAATCTTTATATCTTACATCTGCACCAAAAGTACCATAGTGTGTAGGGATCGGAGATTTACCAGATAAAACTTGTGCCTGACTAGATGAATAAGTTTCAGTAATAGAACCATCTTTATTGTAGAATTGGTTTTTACCGTTTGCTGGGTTAATTCCAGCCCATTTCACCAAGAAGTAGGTATTTGCTGCTTCGCCTATTTTAAATCTACCAATACCACCTGATGAGGTTGCTGGTTGATCATCAGCGTATAAGCTTGTGATTTTGTTTTTAACGGTTGAAATATTTGCCATTAAGCTGATATTCCAATCTGCATTTCTGAATACAATTCCGGTTAAAGATGCTTCAATACCTTTATTGTTCATGCTACCAATATTACCTTGGTATGATGTAAAGCCAGTTGTAGCAGAAACGTTTACTGGATATAATAGGTTTTTTGTATCTCTTGAGTAATAACCAAATTCACCACTTAAACGCGAATCTAATACAGCGAAAGTGATGGAACCATCATACTGAGTAGAAGTTTCCCACGTCAAATCCGGATTTGGTAGTACAGAAGGTGCCGCAGCAGGTAAATCGTTATATTTAACGTTTAGTGCATAAGTACCTAAATTGGTGTAGTTACCAATGTTATTGTTACCTGTTGTACCAACAGATCCTCTAATTGCCAATTCATTTAACCAGTTAACGTTAAAGAATTTTTCTTTAAGGATATTCCATCTTGCACCAACAGACCAGAAATTAGCATATTTGTTGTTAGCACCAAATCTAGATGAACCATCTCTTCTTAACGATCCTGATAAATAATATTTACCATCGTAGTTATAGTTGGCCGCTCCGAAGTAAGACTCAAGTGCATATTCTGAAATTGAAGTTGAAGCAACAGTAGGCGTTGAAGCATTTTCTAGAGTTTCAACTGACGCAGTTGGGAAATTTCTTCCTGTTAATGAATAAGAGTAGATGTTATCTTTACTAAACTCTTGTCCTAATAAAATATTAACGTTGTGTTTTCCACCGAAAGTTTGATTCCAGTTAGCAGTATTCGTTAAAGTATAAAAGAAATCCTGGTTACCTTGATCGTTCTTTTGGTTATATCCCAATAAAACGGCAAGGTTAGATCCTGGCTTCAAATAACTTTGATATTTCATCAAGTTGTAGTTTACTGCCGCCTGAGTTCTTAACGTTAAGTGTTTTAAGAATTTTCCTTCAGCGTAAATTGTACCATAACTATTGATTCTATCATAAGTTACAGGGTTATTTGTAGAGCCTTCGATAGATGAGAAACCAACATTTGTAATGTTATAAGAACCATCTGGGTTTAAAACCGGCTCGTAAGGGTTGTATAAAAATACCGATGCGTAAAGGTTTTGCGTATTGAATGGCTCTCTAACTTGTCTTTCTTTCGACGTTGTTAAACCAATATTGGTTCCCATTTTAAACCAATCTTTAGCCTGATACTCAACATTTAAACGACCACCTTTTCTGTTAAAGAAAGATAAAATTTCAGTACCGTCGTTATCAGTGCTATTTAATGATAAGAAATATTTTATTTTATTATCAGCACCTGTAAGAGATACCTCATGGCTTCTTACTGTACCTTTTTGCAACAAATATTTACTCCAATCGCCAGCACCTTTTGAGATTAAATTATCCCAAGCACTTTGACGTGCAGCAGGGGTTAAGGCTGTGATATCTGGAATACCGTTTGCGATAAGGTTTGCGTTCGTGTATTTTAATTCATACTCATACTGAAGTTTTTCAGCCGCAGTCATTAAGGTTACATTCTTTAAATCTTGAGTTTCAGATTTACCATACTGAAATGAGTATTGTAGAATCGGCTCCGAACCTGGTTTTCCAAGTTTGGTTTTGATAACAATAACACCATTCGCTGCTCTTGATCCGTAGATTGATGTTGAAGAAGCATCTTTCAAAATTGAAATATCTTCAATGTCATTTGGATTTAATGAACTGTACGCTGATGAATTGATTTGAACTCCATCTAATAAAATTAGAGGATCAGTACCAGCACCCAAAGAGCCTACACCACGAATTTTGATGTATGCAGTAGCACCTGGACGACCACTAGCACCAGTAACCTGAAGACCAGTTGCTTTACCCTGAAGTAATTGTGGTAAAGTCATTGATGGTTTCTGAGAAACCTCTTTTGATTGGATGGTAGAAACGTTACCAACTAAATCTTTTCTAGCAACGGTTTGGTAACCAGTTACTACAACCTCAGAAAGAGATTCTGCATCACCGTCTAAAGCAACACTAATGTTTGTTTTACCAGCAAGAGTTACGGTTTTAGTAGCAAAGCCAATAAACCTAAAAGTTAATGATGTTGCGCTTGCAGGTACACTAATGGTAAACGTACCGTTTGCTGCAGTTTGAGTAGCGATTTTTGTACCAGTTACAAAGACAGAAACACCAGGGATTGCTGCTTTGTCATCAGATGATGTAACTGTACCGGTAATTGTTCGATCTTGTGCCATTGCCGAAAAAGCAACAAACATAAGAATGAACAAACTTTGTAGAAGTTTTTTCATAATTTGAAAATAGGTTAGTTAATTAAATTAATAATGCGCTAAAATATAGTTAGTTGGCAATACCACCAAATTTATTTTAACAATTTTTAACAATTAACATAAAAAATGACAAAACAAATCTTAGGTTGATGTGTTTTGTCTATTTTTAATCCTATTTAGAATACTCTGAAAGATTTTAATAACTACAAAAAATAGCGTTGCCAAATAAAGTTTTGCCACCTTCCCAAAAATTTCTGAAAAGTGGATCATTTGCTAAATAAATAACCTGTCCACGTCCAAAATCTTGAACACCAATTAATAAACCGGTTTTAAGTTCTTCCTTGGCCTTTTTCCCTACAACACCCGCCATTAAACTTTTCTCGTTTACCAAACCAACATTCCAGCCCTTAACAAAAGGTTCGTAAATTTTGCGATCTGTTTTTAAGCTGTAGTACCATTTGCCCAAGCCGTAAGAAAATGGGTGAGTGGCGTCTAAATTGATTTTATAAATTGCACCAGGAATGGTTGTTTCGTAATCATCTCTATCCTTATCTTTAAAAAGCAATCGGCTTGGCTCTGGCTTTTCATCCTTTTTAACTACAGCTTCTTTCTTTTTAATGTCGAAACCCTTTTTCTCCAAAACGCCTTCAATCGCATCTTCCATAAGAATAAGTTTTCCGCCCTTATTTAACCAAGCAGTTAAGCCATCGCCGATTAGAGCACTGTAACTGCCATCTGGCAGAATCAAAGTATTTATTTTGCTTAAATCTAAATTGTTAATATCTCGCGTATTTATAATGCTCGGCGTTAAATTCAAATCGTGCTCTAAGTAGAACCAAACTTCTCCAAAGGCCAAAGAAGATACCTCGTTACCCGAAACGATTGCAATTTTTGGGTGTACCAATAATGGATAAACATTAGAACCAAAATCTTTCCCTTTTTCTACAAAACCACTGGTAACAGCCTGGATTGGTTTATCTAATGCCACAGCGATCCGCTCTACTTTATTTTTTACGTCTTTACCTATCTTTTCGTTTTCTACTCTTAATACGATAAGTGTTCCAGCCGGATAATCTTTTCCGTTTACCGAAAAAGGCTGATCTGCCTGTCTAACCTTAATGTTTTCTTTCTGTAAGGCGATTAAAACCTGCGCATCTTCGCTACTTCCCCAGGCAAATAACCAGGCCAAAGGCTTATCTACGTTTGTAGATGCAATTTTGTTCTCCTCTAAGCTGGAGTATTTACCTTTAAAGCTTTCTTTACTTGCATAAGCCTTCAAACCATATACATACGGTAGTGCCCATGCGGTAATATCATAGGTATTAGAATCGGTTACAAAGGTTTGAGGCTCTAAAAGCACATTTGCCAGTACCGCTCTTGGTTGAAATATATTCACGATCAAATCGTTTCGGCCAACGGTAAAATTATCTTCTTTTTGCGTATCATAATCGTAACCTTTTCCGGTTTTATCTCCGCCGTAGGCAAACTCTATTTTATTTTTAGTTAATAATTCTGCCAGTTTTTTTAATCTCGATAAATTGGTTGGTTTAATAACATAGCTTTTATAAACGCCTGGAGCCGTTGTTAATTCTTGCTGGAAATATTTTTTGTACTCGTCTAAAAGTTTATTGTGATTTAAAGAGGTTACTTCAACTGTAGACATTCCAGTTGTGAAATGATGATCAATACGATCTTTCAAAGTTAACGTATCTCCATCATTTGTTACCACAGATAATCCGGCTCTAATTCCACCTTGTTCATAGGTCATACCGATTGAGCCATTATATAAAGGATAGGTATCACCATAAGATGGATAAAGCAAATCGAAGCGTTCTTTTGTAAAATAGCCCCAACCTTCTGCATCAAAATATTTTGCATTGTTTTTGCCTACAACTACTTGGAAGCTTTTTTGCCAAGGTGTAATGTCTTGGTGAACAGGTTCTGCAGCAGGTGCAAAATAATAAGGTTCGTTATAACTTTGCTCATGAAAATCTACGTGAACTTGAGGCATCCACTGGTTATACAAGGCTAACCTCTGCTGACTTTCAATTTGTGTTTGCCAAGCCCAGTCTCTGTTTAAATCGAAATAATAATGGTTTGGTCTCCCTCCAGGCCAAGGCTCAATATGTTCTCTTGATGAAGGGTCTGAGTTTGGTGTTTTGCCAACTACGCTATTAAAAAAGTTTACATAACGATCCCTTCCATCCGGATTTAAACATGGATCGATAACAACTACTGTATTTTTGAGCCATTCATTTGCTTGTTGATTGGTTCCAGAGGCTAAAGTGTACAGCATTTTCATCGAGGTTTCGGTAGAATTTGCCTCATTGCCATGAACATTATAACTCAACCATAAAATCGTTGGCTGAGCAGCTAAGTCTACAGTATTGCTAGTTCCTGTTGCTAAAGCCAAATTATTGGCTCGAATTTGATCTAGCTTGGCAATATTCTCAGCCGAAGAAACTACAGCAACCATCAAAGGCCTTCCCTCGTTGGTTTTGCCATATTCTATAAGTTTAACATTTTTGGAAGAGGCCAAAGCGGTTTGTCTGAAATATTCAGCTACTTTAAAGTGAGGTGTAAAATGACTTCCCAATTCGTAGCCAAGAAATTGATCGGGAGATTTTACCTGTGCACTAACAAATAAAATTGAGCTAATAAAAAACAGGCAGAACGTTAGGCTTTTCTTCATAAAAACAATAATTTCAACTAATGTACTAATTTTGTTTTTTGTTGTTACGAAAGTTTAATTTTACAGCAGATTTTTTACCAAAAGCATGATTACCACCGAAAAACTTTATAGTTACTATTTAAAAAGCAGATTAATTTCTACCGACACCAGAAACATTAGTAATGGTTGTATCTTTTTTGCCCTAAAAGGCGATAATTTTAATGCGAATGAGTTTGCCAATCAGGCTTTAGAGAAAGGTGCTTCATTTGTGGTAATAGATGAGGCTGAATTTGCACTAAATGAATACTGCTTATTGGTAGATGATGTATTAAGTACTTTACAGGATTTGGCTCGTTACCATAGAAAACAATTAAATATTCCTGTAATTGGCCTCACCGGGAGTAATGGTAAAACGACTAGTAAAGAATTGGTTAATGCGGTTTTGGCAGAGCGGTATAAAACCTTTGCAACTTTTGGAAATCTGAATAACCACATTGGTGTTCCGCTTTCTATATTGTCTATCAACGATGATGTAGAAATCGCCGTGATAGAAATGGGTGCAAACCATCAAAAGGAAATCGAGCTTTTGTGTACCATTGCTCAACCTACCCATGGAATTATTACCAATGTTGGCATGGCACATTTAGACGGCTTCGGAGGATTTGAGGGCGTAAAGAAAGGTAAGGCGGAACTTTATGCTTATATAAAAGAGACTCAAGGTTATGCTTTCATCAATAGGGACAATCCTAACTTAATGGAAATGAGCCAAACAGCTGGCTTAAATAAGCTTATATTTTATGGTACCGAAAACGGAAATACCATTAAAGGAACATTAAAAAGTAGCGATCCGTTTATTGAGGTAGATTGGACCAACCACGATGTTTCATCAAGTGTTAAAACAAACCTAACGGGAAGTTATAATTTCGAAAACATCCTGGCTGCGATTTGCATTGGAGATTTCTTTGATTTAAATCCTGAAGAAATCAACGGTGGATTATCCAATTATCAACCTAAAAACAATCGTTCTCAGCTTAGCAAAACCGAAAAAAATACCGTAATCTGCGATTTTTATAATGCCAACCCGAGCAGTATGACTGCCGCTTTGAACAATATCTCCGTTTTAACGGCCGATAAAAAAACAGCCATTCTTGGCGATATGTTTGAGCTAGGACCAGAATCTGCAACACAACATCAACTCATTGCAAAACAGGCAAACGAAAGTGGTTTGAACGATCTTATATTTATAGGAAAGCACTTTTATGCTTTTAAAGATCAATTCAAGGGTATCTTCTTTGAAACTCCGGCTGAAGCTTCTCTTTATTTACAGGAAAATGGAATTGAAGATAATCTTGTCTTATTAAAAGGTTCAAGAGGAATGAAATTAGAGAGCTTGTTGCAGTTTTTATAAGAAAACTAATTTAACCTAAAAGTACACGCAGAAAAGGCGCAAAGAACACAAAGTTGGATGCCAAATTTTCAAGCCTAACATTTAGTTTATTTCGATTCTTCTACCAAAACGCCTGCATCGCTAATTTCGATTAACGGATTATCACGCATGTTTTGCTCAACTTCAATTTCGAACTTCCCATTGTGAGGAAAACGATAGTTGGTTAGCATTGGAAAAGTATAACTAAATACATTTCCAGATCCGCTTCCTAGCCATTCGCCATCATTTTTAGCCAATTTGAACTGATATCTCCTTGTTGTTTTGCTTTTTCCATCCTTAAAATGGGCCAAAACAAAAATATTCGAATATTTATAATCAGCGGTATGCCTTAACTTAAAATAAATATTATACGCTTTATTGCTATCCTTTATTTCGAATGGAGCAATAATGTGATTTCTATAGGTCCATTTACGTTCAGGAATTTCAACATTCGAATCAATAACACTAGAAGTACACCCCAAAATGAGAGATGAAACCAATAAAAAGCCAAACCTTAAAATCGATTTTTTATTCAGCAGCTGGTTTATTTTCTGAGCCATTGTTATTGTTTCGACGGTTATTGTTTTTTCTACGGTTATTTCTGTTCTTATTTTTGCTTTGCTCCGGTTTGATGCCTTCTACGCCAGCTTCACCTTCTGCCCTTAAAACCGGTTTTGGTATTTGCGTTTGCTGTGGCCTAGGCCCGTTTTGAGGTCTTGGTGCGTTCTGTTGCTGGGGTTTTGGCCCATTGCCATGTTGCGGTTTAGCATTTCCCTGAGCTGGTTTCGGCCCCGAATGTTGGGGTTTTTGTCCTTGTTGCGGTTTTTGATTTGGTGCAACGTTTTTATCTCCGGTAGGAACTCTATCCCGTCTATTCGGATTATTATTGCGGTTGTTTTTTTGGTTGTTGTTTCTGTTCTGGTTATTGTTTTTGCCTTTAGAACGTTCATCTAAACGGGTCAAGCTATCCTGACCAACAACATTTTCATAATCAAAAGATTTTTCAACCACCACTGGCGCAGCAATTTGAATGGCTTCCTCTTTTAAGTTAGGTGCTTTCTTACCCGCCTTGTTCATCACCATAATTTCTTTAACACGAGCAGCGGCAACCGGAATCCAGTTCTCGTCGCCCTGATAGCTAAACCACATTATTTTTTTAAAAATATCTGTTTTTTGATGGCGGGCATATCCAGCTTCGGTATCCAAATTTTCGATTCTGTCTGGAATATCCTTTAAGGCATCCAAGTAAGTATCAAGCTCGTAATTTAAACAACATTTTAACTTACCGCATTGTCCGGCAAGCTTTAATGTATTTAGAGAAAGGTTCTGATAACGAGCCGCGGCGGTAGAAACCGTTTTGAAATTGGTTAACCAAGTAGAACAACATAATTCGCGGCCACAAGATCCAATTCCGCCTAATCTGCCCGCTTCCTGGCGCATTCCAATCTGGCGCATTTCAATCCGAATCCGGAAACTTTCGGCCATTTTTTTAATCAGTTCACGAAAATCGACACGTCCGTCTGCTGTATAAAAAAAGGTTGCTTTGGTTTTATCTGCCTGATAATCCACATCACTGATTTTCATTTGCAAACGCAAATCAAGGGCTAGTTTACGAGCCTTGTGCATGGTTTCCCATTCCATTTCTTTGGCCGCATTCCATTTCTCTACATCAGCCTCTGTAGCCTTACGGTAGATTTTTTTGGTAACCTGATCTAATGGTGTCTTGCGTCTCTTCATTTGGATGCGCACCAATTCGCCCGTAAGCGAAACGTGGCCAACATCGAAACCTCCGGTTGGGCCTTCTACAGCAACCAGCTCCCCAATTTCAAGATAAATGTTATCGTTGTTGAGAAAAAACTCTTTTCTAGAGCCTTTAAATTTTATTTCTGTAACCTGAAAAGGTTTATAGTTAGAAGGCATATCCAAGTTGGATAGCCAATCGTGAACTTCCATTGTTTGGCAACCACCGGTGCCGCATGAGCCATTACTTTTGCATCCATTAGGGGTGCAGCCACCACCTGTTGAACAACTTCCACATCCCATAATTAATTGTATATATATTGAGTCCCCTGAGGGAGCGTTTTAAACTTTATAATTTTAACCAACTGTAAAGATACATCTAAAAACAGAATTTTTGGGTTTGCATTCCTTTCAATGTGGTAGTGCGCCTTTTCCAGCTCGGCAATAATGGCTTCGGCCATAGGCAATGTAAGCACGTGCGTACTTAGCTTTTTTGCGGTATCTAAGGTTAGTGGGGGCAGTTTTACCAATGCTTCTGCACCACTAATTATTAAACAACATTCACGTAAATAATTTACACCATATTTTAAAAAATTCTTCTGATTTTCCCGTCCCCACTTCGCGGCTTCGTCTGTAAAATCAATTAAATCGGGTACTTTGTTTCCAAAACCCATCCGTAACCAACTGGTAAAAATGCCAGAACTATCGCTTTGCGTATCCGCGGCCAATGCCTTTGCCTCAATTAAATTTCCATCTGCTAAAAAAGCATAATCAATGGCTTGGTGCTCATTTAGCCCGCTTGTGTTTAGCAGATAATCAGAAACTTCATGGCTAGAAAGTTTTGGGATTTTAACAATTTGAGTACGCGATAAAATGGTCGTCAAAATTTGATCCTGACTTTGCGCAATTAAAATAAACAGCGTATTTGCTGGCGGTTCTTCAATTAATTTTAACAGCGCATTGCCCGCCTTATCCAAATATTCGGGCAACCACATAATTAAAACCTTCGTTTGCGCCTCGAAAGCTTTATAGCTCAGTTTTTTGATAATATCGTGGCACTCGGCGATGTTTATGTTGGCCTGTTTGTTAGCTGCATCCAATTTTGAACGCCAAATATCCAAATCAAAATAGGCATCCTGAAGCAGCATATTTCGCCAGTCGTCTAAAACATCAACAGCAGTTTTAACACTTGCTGAGGCAAAGAATGGATAAGAAAAATGTAAATCTGGATGAATGTAGCGCTCATATTTTCTACAGCTAGAGCATTCGCCACAGCTGTCTGTTTCGCCTTTATCCAAACAGTTTATGTATTGGGCATAAGCAATTGCCAAGGGCAAAGCACCAGACCCAGCCGGCGATAAAAACAGTTGCGCATGGCTAATACGGTTTTCTTTAACCGTTTGAACCAATTGTTGCTTAACTCTTTCCTGACCGATGATTTCTTTAAACTGCATTTGGTGCAAAATAAGAAATAGATATGATATTCAATGCCTCGGCATTCTGAACTTGTTTCATTAACTGTTTTTTTTAAAAATTTAAGACATTTATTTTTTAGAAAAGCAAGGTTCGGCAATCCATATTTTAGTTCCTGTCCCTCTTTTCGCTGTATCCCCAATTGAAAAATTGGGGGATGCCGCTGCAATAGGGTTTAGATGGCCTGAAAAGATGCCTTTCTGTTAAAAAAACCCATTTCTTAAAAAACCGTACCTTTGAAACTTTTAATTTAATATGGCTCGAATTCTTGCTTTTGATTACGGAACCAAACGGATCGGCATTGCCGTTACAGACCCCTTGCAGATTATTGCAACCGGTTTAGATACCGTACACCCTAAAGATGCGATCGAGTATGTTAAAAAATATTTGCTTACCGAACAGGTCGAAGCTTTTGTTTTAGGCGATCCAAAGCAAATGGATGGTACAGATTCTGATTCTAAGCAACACGTAAAAGGGTTTTCAACTTTGTTAAAAAAAGCATTTCCAACTATTCCGCAGCACTGGGTTGATGAACGCTTTACTTCTAAATTAGCCCATCAAACCATTATGAAAAGCGGTTTAAAAAAAATGGACAGAAGAGATAAAGATCGGGTAGATACCATAGCAGCAACCATTATTTTACAATATTTTATGGAAACCAACCGTTTATAACCGAATATATGAGCCTAATAAACGACGATTTACAACAACTTCTAATTAATTATTGCGAGCCCGAAAGCGAATTGCTTAAAAGAATAGACCGCGAAACCAATCTTAAGGTTTTAATGCCACGTATGCTTTCTGGCCATTATCAAGGTCGTGTTCTTAGTTTATTAAGCAAAATGGTTTCGCCAAGAAGAGTTTTAGAAATCGGAACGTTTACAGGTTACGCTACGCTTTGTCTGGCCGAGGGCTTATCAAAAAATGGGCTTATTTACACTTTGGATATTAATGCAGAGCTGGAGGACATGGTTCGCAGCAACTTTGCTCAATCGGCCTACAACGAAAAGATCAATTATATTTTAGGCGATGCAACCAAAACCATTAATAATTTAAATGAGGTTTTTGATATCGTATTTATCGATGCCGACAAGAAAAACAACGGCACTTATTACGATTTAATTTTTGACCGCGTTCGCCCAGGCGGAATCATCATTGTTGATAATGTGCTGTGGAGTGGAAAAGTACTTCAGGATCAACAAGATAAAGACACCAAGAATATTACTAATTTTAATGATAAGATAGCTGCAGACCAGCGTGTAGAAAAATTAATTCTGCCCGTTAGAGATGGTTTGTTTGTGATCAGGAAACTAGGTTAATTGCAAAAACTGTTAAATCGGGTACATGATTTTTGCCACCGATTAACCCATTAGACAATTAACCAAATTAACCAAACAAATATGAAAATATTTATTCTTTGCCTCTTCCTTTTAACAGGAACGATTGCTAAAGCCCAAAACACAGAAGATTATATTGCCGAACATGTGGGCTATGCCCAAGAGTTAATGCGTGATCATAAAATCCCGGCAAGTTTAATTTTAGCGGTTGCCATTCACGAGTCAGCCTCTGGCAACAGTAGAATTGCCCAGCATTTAAACAATCACTTTGGTGTAAAAGGGCCCAACAATAATGATGAAATCCGTTCATCCTATCGCGATTACTTAAATGCGGATGAGTCTTATAGTCACTTTGTAGAAATTATGGAAACCCGTTCTCCTTTTAACAATCTTTTCGCAAAATACGATCAATACGATTATAAAGGCTGGGCCAGAGGAATTCAACGTTCTGGTTATGCGCATAGCAGAAGCTGGGCAAGTCAGGTTATAGCACTTGTAAAAAAATACGAGCTCTACCAGTATGATGAGCGCCCCGAAGGTTATGAAGAGCCTGTTTATGCTTCTCCAGTTTATCACCGCAAAAAAAGAAGTACAAAAACGACTAAAGGGTATACCGTAAAAGCTGGTGATAATTTAAGTGTGATTGCCAAGAAAAAAGGAACTACGGTAAAAGCCATTATGAAGAAAAATGGCTTAAAGAAAGTCAACTTAAAACCCGGGCAAAAAATTAAGCTTTAACAAAAAAATTTTAAATCATTATCATTTACTAATCATTACCTTTTCACTAACATATAAATGCGCCAGTTTATTCATTCCGTTTCTCGTCCTTTCATTTGTATTGCCATTGTAGTAATTTTTCTGAGTTCGTGTTCATCAAGAAAGTTTTCCAAAAACAACAAACAGATAGAGAAAGCCGCCAATAAAGCCAACAACAACAGCTACAAAAGTTATAATACTTTAAGTTATATAGATGAGTTTAAGGCGGTGGCGATAGAAGAAATGAATGCCTATGGAATTCCGGCCAGTATTACTTTGGCTCAGGGAATTTTAGAATCGGGTAGCGGAAACAGCGATTTGGCTAAATACGCAAACAACCATTTCGGCATTAAATGTACATCAGACTGGAAGGGGAAAAATTATTTTAGAGATGATGACCAAAAAAATGATTGTTTTAGGGTTTACAAAGATGCCCGCGAATCGTTTAAAGACCACTCTGAGTTTTTAAAGCGCAAACGCTATAGTTTTCTTTTTCAGCTGGATAAAAATGATTACAAAAGCTGGGCTCAGGGTTTAAAAACTGCAGGTTATGCCACCAATCCGAAATATCCAGATCTGTTAATTAGTACGATCGAGAAATATCAGCTGTATCAGTACGATCAATCGGAAAGCGAAAAACAGAAAATTGCCCGTGAGGATCGCGTATTTACAGAGATCAATCAAAATATCCCGCAGGAAAAAAAGAAATTTACACCTGTGGAAACGCCTCCAGTTGGCGCTAAACCAATTTTGGCCGATGGAACGTATACTGTTGTAAAGGGAGATACTTTGTATAATATTGCAAAACGTTTTAACTTAACCGTTGATGAGCTTAAAATGCTAAACAGCATGGCAACCGATGCAATAAAATTAGGACAAATCCTTAAGGTTAAATAATGTTAATCCTAATTATTGCCTAAAGCTTATTTGTAGTTTTGTAACCCAATGAAATTTATTACCGCGTTTATTTTCTTTTTTTGCCTTTCGGCGATGCTGTATGCCCAAACCAAACCTTTGGCTGGGATTGTTATTGATAAGGAAACCAAACAGCGGTTAGCAAAGGTTTACATTTATAACATTAGAACCGGCGATGGGCTTTATAACAATACCAAAGGCGAATTTAGCACTTTTGCTGTTCCTGGCGATACATTGGTGGCGGCGCTTTCGGGTTATGGTGTAGATACCATGGTTTTTAAAGGTCAGCCGGCGGCCTATTTCCAGTTAAAATCTTTAGGCATTAGATTAAGGGATGTAATTATTCAGCAAAAAAGATTAACGCCACAACAGCAATATGAAAAGTCGGTAAAGGAATATCGGTATGCAACCATTAAGGGAAGCAGTAAAGACCTTTTAAATTTAAGTAATGGAGGCGTTGGATTAGGAATAGATGCGATTTACAATTTGCTGAGCAGACAGGGAAGAAATGCCCGCCATTTACAGAAGATCCTGGAAAAGGATTATAGGGAAGATCTGATTGATTATCGGTTCAATGCGACTTTAGTTCAAAAAATATTAGGCATTAAAGACGATGAGCTAACTGATTTTATGCAACAATACAGGCCAACTTACCAATTCGTGCTCGATTCTACAGATTATTCCTTTAATCTATTTATTCGCAACGCTTATAAAAGTTATCGCTTAAATCCAAAAGCCTTACAACTACCGCCTTTGCCCAAACTAACCATTGATAAACTGTGAAAGCGCCAATTTTGGTTGTTAAACATTTACCCGCTTCAGGGATGGCCATATTTCCATTTATATTGTTAAAATCAGAACGATTAAAAAATGATAAAGAAATTGTCAATCATGAAAAAATTCATCTGCGCCAGCAACTCGAATTACTGATTTTGCCCTTCTATCTTTTCTACGTCTTAAATTATCTATTTAATCGTTTAAAGTATGGAGAACATTATTTAGCTTATCGAAATATTATCTTCGAAAAAGAGGCCTATGACCATGAAAAAGATTTAAATTATTTAAAAAAAGGAAATTGGTTTGGCTGGTTGAGGATAAGCAAAACACCATAATTTGAGCTGAAATTTGAAGCCTTGATCGTTATTCATTTCACTAAAACCTTTTAATCTCTAAAATTTTTCATTTTCTTTGTAACCAATGAAGAAACTTGTAGCCTCCCTAGTTATCATTCTCAGCATCTGCTCTGTAAGATCATACTCTCAGGAGATTGATACAATTCCGATCAATACCAAAGACCTTAACATTAAGCTTAAACGTAGTCCGTTGCCTAGCAGGCAGGGTCCTTTAAACTTCGAACCCGTAAAACTTAAGCCTTATGTAGTTAACGCAAAAGTTAACTATTGGAAAACCCGAACCAATATTGGCATCAACGTTAACCAAGCACAGTTTAGCAACAACTGGAAGGGTGGTGGCGTAAATTCTGTTGCTGTAGGTGGATTATTAAACTACAAAGCAGAATACAATAAAAATAGCTATAGCTATGTAACTGAGGTTATTTTGCAGTATGGCAAGGTAAAAAACAAGGATCAACTGCAAAAGAAAACCAACGATAGAATTTTTTGGGATAATAAGGCTTCCTTCCAATTATCAAAAAACTGGTTTTTCTTCGGATCGGTAAGTTTTGAATCTCAGTTTGATAATGGTTATAGATATTATAGAGATAACAATACCCAAGAAGAACAACAAGTTTTAATTTCTAGGTTTATGGCGCCAGGCTATTTAACCGAATCTATCGGTTTTGAATATAAGCCTGTAAAATATTTTTCTACCAGAATTGGTACGGGTACAGCAAGACAAACTTTTGTGCTTGATAGTACGGTTTACGATGGCAAAACCAACGTTTATGGTGTAGATAAAGGGAAAAAATTTCGTAACGAACTCGCCTTTCAGGTTGTAAGTTCATTTGATAAGGATATTTTTCCGAACACAAATTTAAAGGCAAGATACCTGATGTTTGTTCCTTATGAAGACATTACCTGGTCTAAAATTGATCACCGTTTAGATATCGCAATAACAGCCAAAATAAATCGCTTTATGAACACCAGTTTAACTGGCGTTATGCTTTTTGATGCGGATACTGGTACCAATAAAATTCAGGCCAACCAAACTTTGGCGCTTGGCTTTGGCTTTACATTTCCGAGGTAATTTTTTTGATTTAAATCTGTTTGTTGAAACCGGCTATGAATTGTTTGGCGCTCTAACAGGAGTTCATTGCAGTCTGTTTCAGCTGACTGTTTACTAAGGGACAATACAAGGCTTTAGCCAAAATAAATAACTCATTATCCGTTGGTTGAAACCAACGGCAATGAATTGTTTGGCACTCTAACCAGATTTCATTGCAGTCTGCTTCAGCCGACTGTTTACTAAGGGATACAAGGCTTTAGCCAAATAAATAATCTATTAAATCCGTTGATTGAAATCAACGGCAATGAATTGTTTGGCGCTCTAACCAGATTTCATTGCAGTCTGCTTCAGCTGACTGTTTCCTAAGGGATTCAGGGCTTTAGCCAAAATAAATAATCTATTAAATCCGTTGGTTGAAACCAACGGCAATGAATTGTTTGGCGCTCTAACCAGATTTCATTGCAGTCTGCTTCAGCTGACTGTTTACTAAGGGATTCAGGGCTTTAGCCAAAATAAATAATCTATTAAATCCGTTTGTTGAAACCGGCAATGAATTGTTTGGCGCTCTAACCGGAGTTCATTGCAGTCTGCTTCAGCTGACTGTTTACTAAGGGATACAAGGCTTTAGCCAAAATAAATAACTCATTATCCGTTGGTTGAAACCAACGGCAATGAACAATTCATCTGACTAAGCTTTCAAAAAATCTATTTTTTCTTCTTTTTAAAATCTAAATAATCTATGTAATACAGCACCTTTACCGATAGGCTGTTGTTTTGCGGTGCCGATAAAATTCCATCTAGATTTCTATTGTATCGTTGCGTATAAAAAGTATCATAGGTTTCTGCGGCATCTTTATAAGAAATAGAAAGTGTACTTCCCGGAGCAAACTGCCATGTATAAATTAAATCGATGTTAAATACATTGTAGTTTCTATCGGTTCCCGTTAGTGGGGCGCCCTGATAATTGGTTAAGTTCCCATCAGGTTTAAGCAAGAAAAATTCTTTGTTTCTCCGGTCACTCCAATAATGCCTTAACACAACCGTAAAACCCATTTTATTGGTAAAGGTATATTTTGCATCAAAAGAATTTTCTACCGTTCTCCTATCGTAACGCGAAAATATAGACTGACCACCAAGCGATGTTACCCAATTCACATAATCGTAATTTGGGTTAAAGTTTAAATCCAAACCAAAGGCGATCTTATCGTTTAATCTGAGGTTTTGGAAAAAGTAAAAATTATACGATCTTCCACTAAAAAGCTGTTGTTCCTGATAGCGAATATTTCCGCCAAAGTTATAGGCTTTTGCACGGTTTGGATTAATGTACAAACCTATCCCGAAGCTTTCCGGAGCTTTATATATCTGTCCGTTTCTCGATTCGTAAAAATCGTTTCTTTGTGCATCATAATTAAGATCCAACTCTGCCGACCATAAGTTTTTGAATCTTACATAAGAGCCTCCATTCAAGCCAAAACTTTGGTAATCACCTGGAGTTGTTCTTCTCGAATATAAAATGTTAAGCCAATTCTGCCATTCATTATACCATTTGCTGGGTTTAAAAATATTGTATCCAAAACCCAATCGCTGATCTAAAAAGTTATTATTGGTAAAAAAGCCCATGTCTGATGGATCAAATTTATCATCAGCATAAACCTGATTGTAATTCCATGTAAAATTTCCGCTTTGCTTCCCAAATCTTAAAGTATAGCTATAACCAGTACTCGTTTCTGTGCCTCGTAAGTAACTCATTTTGCCCCCACCGCTAATAAAGTATTTATTGTCTTTATTATTTAAACTGAAAAGTAGCGCACTTACATTTGCATCGTAAGCACTTCCCTGCCTTAAAACGTTTGTGTTTATAAAAGTAGCCGAGCTGTTGTTTTTTAACGATTGATCAAAAACCAAAATATTATAATTGGTTAGCGGCTGTGTCTCTACCTCACGAAGATTTCCATTTGCATCTTCTACCTCGGTTTGCATGCCATTGGTTATTGCATTGAAAATGCCAATGCCCAAACCCTTTGCCGTACGCCCAGAAATTTTTGTGGCATTTAAAACCTTCGCCTCTGTTTGATCTTTTACAATTTTATCTCCGCTGGTAATTTGGCTATAATCGTAATATGATGGAATGGAGCCAATTCGCTTGGAATAAAACAAATCTCCTTTATTAAAGAGTTCAGTTCCTTCTGTAAAAAATTGCCTATTCTCATTAAACTTTACCTCAAAAGGGGTTAAGTTTAAAATGCGATTATCAGATTGCACCTGGCCAAAATCGGGAACCAAAGTCATATCTAAAGTAAAGCTGTTATTGATTCCGTATTTTACATCCATACCACCGTTAAATCGGGCAGTGGTATTTTTTACGCCTGGTAAATTAATTGGATAATGATTGATATAACCCGACACATAGGGCGAAAACGATAAACGCAATGGTGGCTTAATATCTTTAACGCCCATCCAAAGGCCTTCTTGATTGATAAAACCATTAACTTTAGGATCAACAAAGTTCCAAAAAGTCTGCGTATTTGTTCTTTGGATTCGGCGACTAAAATTTAATCCCCAGTTCTGGATATCCTTACTCGAAAAACGCAGGGCAGAATAAGGAATTTTCATCTCACAAGTCCAGCCTTTATCGTCTATTTTCACTTCGCTTTCCCAAACCGCATTCCAGTTTGGATCTTCATCCCCAATCTGCGAGTATTTGGCATCGAACTGCACGCCTGCAGCGGTTACAAAGAAACCGTTACCATTCATTTTATCGTAAAATGGATCAAAAATAATAGAGATAAAATCGGCGTTACCAACATTATCACGAGAAACCAGTTCGTGTGAAACGCTATCTGGATTATCGTACATGCGGGCATAAACGTAAATGGCCACATCATCATAAAGCACTTTCATCTCTGTACGCTTTGCCTGTCCTTCTACACGGCCAGGGGTTGGCCTAATTTCAAAAAAATCTGTCGCAATGGAGACATTAACCCAACATGCATCATCCAAAACACCATCAATTTTAGGCATTTGAGCAGTTCTAACGGCAACCAATTGTTTTTGTATAGCAGGGTTTTGAGCTTGGCAAAAGGAATAAGCGAAGAGGAGAAATAGAAATGCGCAGCGTTTCATTTGGTTGGTTTAGTTTATATAAGACTGCAATCATTCCAAAATGTTGCATCAAAACTAAAAAATATGATTTTTGAATTGATCTTTTTGCTAGCCATTTAATTTGATATTTTTAACGGTTTGAATGATAAGCCATTGTACCTAAACCCGAAAGTAGCGTTTAGCCCCGTCCCGATTTTACATCGGGACTATTAGGGCTATAGCGAATTGCGGGACTGTAGTCTGCCAGATGCGAATTGCCGCTCATTTCCAAAAAATAATCGTTCGCATTCGTTCAGCTAAATATTTTTGACTTTGAGTAGCAAAGATTTACAATCAAAATTTGATACATTTGCCTTTTATTAAAAACATTGGCTTTTACCATTGGTAATAGCTTATAGCTTAAAAAAACATGTTTGATAATTTACAGGACAAGCTAGACAGAGCATTTAAAGTATTAAAAGGACAAGGCAGCATTACGGAAATCAACGTGGCAGAAACCATGAAAGAAATTCGTAAAGCGTTATTAGATGCCGACGTTAACTATAAAACCGCCAAAGCATTTACAGATGATGTAAGGCAAAAAGCATTGGGGCAAAATGTATTAACAGCCGTTTCGCCTGGGCAATTGCTCACCAAAATAATGAATGATGAGCTTGCTGCCTTAATGGGCGGCGAGGTTACCGAATTAGATACGAAAGCAAACCCAACAATTATCTTAATTGCGGGCTTAAACGGTGCGGGTAAAACTACTTTTGCCGGCAAGCTGGCTTTGCATTTAAAGGGTAAGGGCAAAAAACCTTTATTGGTAGCTGGCGATATGTACCGCCCTGCAGCGGTAGATCAGTTGGAGGTTTTGGGTACTTCGGTTGGGGTTTCTGTTTTCGCAAACCGCGAATCGAAAGACCCTGTAGCCATTGCTTTAGAAGGTATTGCTCATGGTAAGCAAAATGGAAATAACGTAATTATTATTGATACCGCCGGGCGTTTAGCAATCGATGAATCTTTAATGAACGAGATTTCGGAGGTTAAAGCCAAAACCCAACCGCACGAAATTTTATTCGTTGTCGATTCGATGACTGGGCAAGATGCTGTTAATACCGCAAAAGTATTTAACGATCGCCTTGATTTTACGGGTGTTGTTTTAACCAAGTTAGATGGCGATACCCGTGGTGGTGCGGCGCTTTCTATTAAATCGGTTGTAAACAAGCCGATTAAATTTATTGGTACTGGCGAGAAAATGGAAGCATTGGATGTCTTCTATCCAGATCGTATGGCATCGCGTATTTTAGGTATGGGTGATGTGGTTTCACTTGTAGAACGTGCTCAGATGCAGTTCGACGAGAAAGAGGCTGCAGAATTACAGAAAAAAATCCGCAAGAATAAATTCGATTTTAACGATTTCTATAACCAGATTCAGCAGATTAAGAAGATGGGAAATATGAAAGATTTGATGGGCATGATTCCTGGTGTTGGCAAAATGATGAAGAATGTAGACATTCAGGATGATGCGTTTAAATCTATCGAGGCAATTATCAATTCCATGACGCCTTTCGAAAAAGAAAATCCAGATAGCATTCAGCAAAGCCGCCGTTTGCGTATTGCAAAAGGTTCGGGCAGCAAGGTAGAAGAAGTAACCAAGCTGATTAAGCAATTTGAAGATATGCGCAAAATGATGAAGCAGTTTTCTAATCCGGCAGCAGCAGCAGCAATGATGAAAGGTATGCCGAAAATGCCATTTGGAAGATAAGCTTAAAGCGAAAATAAAATAATTTAAATATTCTAATCCCGATCCGCAATGGTTGGGATTTTTTGTTTAAATGGAGCCATAATTAATTGCAGGATGTACTTTTGATCTCACCATTTTTTTCTTTAAAACTCCAGGTATCCATTTTCCGGAAGATTTTATCAACCAAAGTGCGTCTTCATCGCATTGGGAATTTAAACCTCTCCAGATTACGAGATCGGTGATACTTCCATCTTTTTCTACCACCATTGATAAATATACTTTTCCCTTAACTTGAAACTTTTTGTCCATTTTGGGATATCTGGATTTATCTAAAAGATATTTTCTCCAAGCAGATTCTCCATGGGGAAAATGAGCCCTCTCGTCAACTTCATTGCTATTATAAACATGATTCTTTTTTGCTTTCTTCCAATCAACTACAACATCTTGAGTTCTTATCTGGGAATAAGATTGTGTGCTTAACAATAAGAAGAATATAACTAAAAGCGTTTTAAACATAATTTTTAAATATTAAACTAAAAATATGGATTAAGAATCATATTCTTATATTAGCATAAAACCAATTATTCATCCCAGAATAAACCAACATCCCGCTTTAATTTTCTAGAAACGATTTTTTTTAATGCTTGTAAAAACATACGGAAGTGCTGTATTCGGGGTAAATGCACTTACTATAACAATTGAGGTTAACATTAGTGGGGGCAATAAATACTTTATGGTTGGTTTGCCAGATAACGCCGTAAAAGAAAGTTTGCAACGCGTAGAAAGCGCCATTCATGTTTCGGGTTTTAGAATGCCAAGGCAAAAAATTGTTGTAAACTTGGCACCAGCTGATATTAGAAAAGAAGGTTCTGCATATGATTTGCCCATCGCTATTGGAATTTTAGCGGCCTCGGGGCAAATTCCTTCAGAAGAACTCGATAAATATTTCATCATGGGCGAGCTTTCATTGGATGGAAACATTCAACCCATTAAAGGTGCATTGCCTATCGCAATTCAAGCGCAGCAAGATGGCTTTACCGGATTTATATTACCCAAACAAAACGTTAGGGAAGCAGCCATTGTTGATGGACTAACTGCTTATGGTGTAGAAAATTTAGCACAGGTTATTCGCTTTTTCAATAAATCAGAAACATTAGTGCCTACAAAAGTTGATACAAAAGAAGAATTTTTAAAAAATATTGGAAATTACGAACACGATTTCTCGGATGTTAAAGGACAGGAAAATATAAAGCGAGCCTTAGAAATTGCGGCCGCCGGTGGTCATAATGTAATCCTAATCGGTCCGCCAGGCGCAGGCAAAACCATGTTGGCCAAGCGTTTACCAACAATACTTCCTCCATTAAACCTTTACGAAGCTTTAGAAACCACCAAAATTCATTCTGTAGCCGGCAAACTTTCTGCAGCTGATGCGTTGATGACGATTCGCCCTTACCGATCGCCCCACCATACCATTAGCGATGTTGCTTTGGTTGGCGGGGGCATGAACCCAGCTCCCGGCGAAATATCCCTGGCACACAACGGAGTGCTCTTTTTGGATGAGTTACCAGAATTTAAACGCACAGTTTTAGAAGTAATGCGTCAGCCTTTGGAAGATCGGAAAGTGGCCATTTCAAGAGCTCGTTTTTCGGTAGAATATCCGGCAAGTTTTATGCTTGTAGCCTCTATGAACCCATGTCCTTGCGGTTTTTATAATCACCCGGAAAAAGAATGTGTTTGTGCTCCGGGTGTGGTTCAAAAATATCTGAGCAAAATTTCTGGCCCGCTGTTGGATAGAATAGATTTACATGTAGAGGTTACGCCAGTTAATTTTTCAGAGCTGGCCTCAACCCGCGAAGCGGAAAAAAGCGAACTAATCAGAGCAAGGGTAATTAAAGCTAGAGAGATTCAAGATCATCGCTTTGCGGATAAAGAAGACTTACATTATAATGCGCAAATGAGTCCTAAAATGGTTCGCAAGGTTTGCCAGATTAGCGATGACGGAACAACACTTTTAAAATCTGCCATGGAACGCTTGGGTTTATCGGCGAGAGCCTATGATAGGATATTAAAGGTAGCCAGAACAATTGCAGATTTAGATGGAAGCGAAAACGTAGAATTAGAACACTTAGCCGAATCCATTAATTATAGAAGCTTAGATAGAGATGGCTGGGCGGGTTAATAATAAAACTTAAACAAAAATATATTATGATTTTCTTTTTTGGAACCAGAGCTACATCGGTACTTACAGAACTTGTGCACAATTTATCCTGCCAATATTGCGGCGAACAGAGAATGTATCTAGTAATCAGCTCAAGATATTTCCATTTCTTTTGGATTCCGATGTTTCCAATAGGCAAAAGCACGTATACGGTTTGTAATCATTGCAAGCAAACTTTATCAATAAATCAAATGCCTCAAGAATACAGGATAGCCATTGCCGATCAGGCGGCAAAGGCCAAAACTCCAGTTTGGCAATTCGCTGGACTTATGATTATTGGAGTTTGTATAGCAGTGCCTATACTTATTGGCATAATTGCTAAAATTACGCACTAGAAATTCTTATAAATGGGTATTTAAATGAAAACAATAAACAAAACTATTAGCTTAGTTAACTGTATTTTTATTATGAAGTAAAATTGACAAGAAAATTTGGCTTAAATTTTTATCGCTTATGGAAGAAAATTCAGTTGAAATTCAAAAGAAGAGAAATAGTGGCCTTACGGTTGTCCTTATTGTTGTTAATGTTTTTTTGGCTCTACTTTATGCAAATGTAACCGATAACAGCGAAGATCAAACCTATATCAATTATATTTGGTTAGCTGGGAGTTTAACCTTTTTATTGGGTGGATTTGCTTTTACTTATCATGGCAAAGATTACAGGTGGGGAAAATGGCTATTTGCCCTCTCGTTAATTGTTTCTTTGGGCTTTTTTGCCTTGTTAATTATGGCTACAAGCTTGGCACATGCTTTTCATAACTAAGCAGATGAAAATAAACCGATTAAATAAAATCTATATTGTGCTTTCCATTGCATTGGTTGTGGCAACCATAATTAAGATTTTAAATTATAAAGGCTGGGAACGGTTTTATTATTTTACAAGCATTTGTGCACCCCAAAACTATCCAATTGCCATTCATGATGCTTATTTCCTTACCGGAGAGGGTGAGGACGATTTTGCCTGGATAAATTCTGAAGATGTAAAAAACTTCACGTCCAAGTGGGGCGAAGAATATTACAGTCAAGAGGCACGCGACCGATTGAGATTACCAACCAAATTGGTTTTACAGTATGCCTCCTACCGCGATCAGAAATTTTATAGCGATACCTTGGATTTACCTCGAAAAAAGATTTTGAATATTTTTAAATCTGCCTTGAAAAACAAGACAGCAATCGCCTTTTCTTCTGGTGGTGGAATGGATAAAAAAGGACTAAATTTTTTGGTCGGTATTGCAAATGATGGAAACATCATCGTTTGGTTAAGAGGCGTATTTCTTGAAAAAGTAATTTTTAAGGGAAAGATAAAACCACATGAACCACAAGGTGACGAAACCTATTTTGAGAAACGTTTGCCAAAGGCTGTGTACTTAAAAAAGATGTTCGAGGATTTACCAGATAGCGTTAAAACTAAGCTAAACAGTGGCTTCGATGCAAAAGTAAATTACATCGATAGTCCGACACATTACATAGAAAAGAACCGGAAACTCTGGGAATATCAAAAGAAAAACAAATACATAGACTGATAAAAGAAATCGATCCTTAACCTATAATTACCATGAAAAACAACATTTTAATCTTATTTATCAGCACCATTCTGCTCAGTAGTTGTGGCCCCAAAATCTCGGGAAAGGACGAAGCTTCTTTCAAATCTTCCAAAGCAAAAATGGAAGAGAAATTAAGCAAAGCTGAAAAAGAAAATCTGGAAAAAGCTTTACGCATTGTGGTGTTAAAAGCCATGAAAGAAAAGTGGAATCATTCAACCGATGAACGCTATAAGGGAAAATCTTTCGATGCCATTTCGTTAAAAATGATTGATGGTAAAACCTATTCTGGTATTGTAAAATTTGCCGAAGATTTTCTGAAGGAAGACAAAGAAGAAAAAATAACAAATGGAAAAAAAGAGCTTGATTCGTTAAATAAGGAGTTAATACAGCTCAAAGCTAAAACAAAAGATCTGGATAAATTTAAGCTGACCAAAATCAGCATTAGTGAGGACGATTTCTTTGGACCAACACCTTTTTTAGATTTAACTTTTTTAAATCAAACCGGAAGAAAAATTATTGGCGATTACATGTATCAAATCGATATTTATTCGAAAGCCACCGGAAAGTTAATTGCATCACAGCAACAAGGAGGCGGTTTTAATGAAGGAGCTGGAGTAAATCCCAATGAAGAAGATCTTTATCACCAACCTTTATTAAGTGAAGCAATTGCCCACAGTACTTTATGGAAATCGGCTAAATATCCAACAACAGATTTATCAAAATTCGATTTGGTTGTTAAGGCTTATCCAGTAAAACTTACCACGAAAGAAGGGACATTGGAACGCCCAAAAAACCTGGCAGATTTAGAGAAAGAAATCAAAGAACTAAACCAACAATTGATTGAGCTAAACAAAACCGAAGGCACCTTAGATGAGTTGGAATTAACACCTTAAATGTTATGAAAATCTTCTTCTCCATATTTATTTTATTAATCATTTTTTCTTGTAGAGGTAATGCTCTACGGAAAAAAAGCATACAACAAGCAGATGCCATTCCAAAAAAACAAGCCTCGGCAAAAACTATTAATCAATTGGATACAAATTGTGTTTTTCAGAATTATCACCCCTTTGCAGATACGAATTATGTGGTTACAATAAAAAATTGCCCTGAAAGGTATAAAGAGTTAGAAAATAATGCAACAATTACGTTTAGCAAGGGAAAACAGGTGTTCTTAAAAGATAGCCTATTCATCAAAATTCAAAATGATTTTGTAGACTTTAAGGATTTTAATGGTGATGGCATTAAAGACATTCTCATTTTTTCTGAAACTGGAGGCCGAGGCGGAAATTCCTTTTATTATTTATATCTGGTAGATGCCAAAAATAAAACGATAAACCGTGTAAAGGATTTCGAAAATGTTGTTAATCCGGAGTACAATAAAAAGCATAAGGTTATTGTCGCTTATGGTTTATCGGGAACAAATAACTACAGCATATATAAAATTTCTAAAGACCATAAAGCCTACCAAATTGGTAAAAGTTTTGAAGATACTTTTGAGAGCAATGCAGATGTTTTAGATAAAGAAATCACTAAAATTTTGAACAGATATAATAAATAATTTACCCACTTTTTTAATACGTAATACAAAGCTTTGACATAGGGCTGTCAACATACCAAACTACTTTTATGAAAAAAAACATATAAGAATATGCTACAACTTAAATCATTTTACGTAATCGGTATTGCTGTTAGAACAACTAACGAAAATGGGCAAGCTGGAAAAGATATTCAGGCCATGTGGACAACATTTATGACAGATAATATTTTAGCGAAGATCCCGAATAAAACATCAACTACGGTTTATGGCATTTACACCGATTACGAACTCGATTATACAAAGCCGTACACCACAATACTTGGTTGTGAAGTAAAAAATTTAGATGAAATTCCAGAGGGAATGGTTGGTAAAAAAATTGATTCCGGTTTGTACCAAAAATTTGAAGCGAAAGGGAATTTAATGCAGGGCGTGGTATACCAAGAATGGGAAAAAATTTGGACTATGGATTTGAATAGGGCTTACACTGCCGATTTCGAGGTGTATGATGAAAAATCCCAAAATCCAGAAGATGCGATGGTAGAAATATTTATCGCAATAAATAATTTTGATTAACTAAATACTGAAATTCGTAATGAAACTACTTCCTGTGCTCATCTTATTTTTCTCTTTAAATACTTCTGCCCAAATATCGAAAAAGCTTGTTGCGCCTATGGGTTATACAAAAATTTTAGAAGCAACCGGCGACTTAGATCAGGATGGAATAAATGAAGTAGTTATAGCGTATAATACCAATAAGAAAAACGATAGCATAGGGTTTAAAAGAGAATTATGCATCTATAAAATTTTTGGCGGTTCACTTAAGCTTTGGAAACAAAATTCGTCGGTTCTTTGGAATAGTAATGATTGTGGTTTTTGCCTCGATGAAGGCGTAAATCTATCTCTAAATATTAAAAATAACACGATAATTATAGCGCAAACGTTTCAACATAATTCTAGGCATTACAGTACCAATCGTAATATTTTTCGCTATCAAAATGGAGATTGGTATGTTATAGGTTCCTGCTATAATGATTATGATACCTGCGATTTCGATTTTAAATACGACATTAATTTTTCGACCAAGCAGGTCATTGTAGATTATACTTTTGGCGATTGTGATGATAATACACCCATCCCAAAAGACAGCCAATTAAAATTTAAATACCCATTCAAATCAATTCCAAAAATGGATGGATTTACTGCAGGCAAAACAGAGATCAAAATTCCAAACTCAAAGAAATATTTTTACTATTAACCATCATTATCATAATTCTCAAAACATGAAAATCAATTTAGCCATAATCATACTTACACTGTGTGTATTCGGTTGCAAAAACAAGTCTAAACTCGATCATCCATTAAATGATTCTTTAAAAAAAGATACCGTTATCACCAGTACCACAATAGTTAAAGATACTTCGACAATTGAACCTTCAGACTCAAATAATAACGAAGAGATTTATCATGCTGATAGTGTTAATTTCGAAAAATTTGCGCTTGATGCAAAACCAAGCACAGTTAAAGCGCCTATCGATTGGTCGAGCTATCCGGAGGCAAAAGATTTTAAAACACGAATTACCGAGGCCTATACATCAAATGAAGTCAGTTTTGCGGGAAATTATGTTTTGGCCACATTTGGATGTGGCGCAAGCTGTATAATGGGCTTCATGGTAGATGTAAGAGATGGAAAAATTTACGATTTGCCACTAGGCGAAGAAAATTCCTGCTCATTTGCCGAAGATAGAGCCATATGCAAAACAAACAGTCGGCTATTTATATCCAGCATTTGCAAAGAAAAGCCAGAATCTACAAAAGTTTATTACCTAGCCTATTTATGGAATGAGGATAAAAAAGAATTTAACAGCATCAAAAATGAAGATGAATTTTTAAAGAAATAAAATGAAAATACAAATAACAATTCTTTTATTCGCTATAATAATGATTGTTTCGGCTTGTAGAAACGAGAAAAAGCAATCAGCCAACGCAGAAACTACAACAGTTGTTAAAACCGATTCTGCCTTATTAAATGGATCAAAAACTATAGAAACGGGCAATCCAAAATTTCCTTCTACAGGTGTAGATGCACAGCATTTTGTACCCAACAATTACAAAATAGATTTGGAAACAGAGGGCGATTTAAATCATGATAATTTAAAGGATAAAGTTATTGTATTGATCAATAAAACGGATACAACCGACAAAAGGGTTACGTTAATTCTGTTAAAGCAACAGGATAACACATATAAACTCGATCAAAAATCTTTCGCTGCAGTTGAGCCAAAATATACAGCAGATGGTTATCAAATTTACGAAACTGAAGATGTTGACATAGATAGCCTAGGCACTTTAACATTTCAAATGTATGGCGTCGGCCCATCCGGAAATCTATTTAGCAGTTATAAGTACATCGATAATAAATTGATGCTGATAAATATAAACAGCTATAGCATGGGAGCTGGCGGACATACTGAATTAGATTTGGATATTTTGAAGGGAATTTACAAAGAAACCAATACCAATACAATGAAAGAAGATATGCCTAGCGAAACCAAAACCAAGAAGTATAAAATCGGAACGGTCCTTTTTGAAAACAGCAATCCAAAAGATATTGTGATTAAGGCTTTTGATGTAAACGGGGTGAAATAATCAATGAACGTACAAAATTCAAAATTAAGGGCAGGAATTTATTGTATAATCAGATTACTGATTTTAGCATTTGCAATTCTAATTTTTTACAATTTTGCCGACTACTTATTGCCAGAATATATTCGGGAAGATCAGTTTTCATTTGTAGGAGCACTTAACTTATTCTTGCAGTTAACACTTTGTTTTTGCCTATTTTATGGCGTATTCATTTTTTTTGAATTTAATAAGTTTCGAAAAAAAGGACTTGCAGATTTAAGAAACATGGCCTTTATTGTTTCCATTATGAATATTCTAATCCTTTTAGCATCTCTTTTTTTATACTTTAAAATGTAATTGAATACACTTATGCGCAAAATTCTCTTTATTCTTGGGTTGCTTTTTTTAGTTAACAATGCTTTTCCTGCTGAAAACAGAAAGCTAGAAAACAAGGTGTTAATGATGAAAGTATTGAATCAGCTTGGCTTAAAAGAAAAGGATATTAATGAAGAATTATATGCCGAAAAGGTATTGCCATATTCTAAATCGCAAACTGTAATGGTGATTCCCAAATATAGAAAGATCGAGAAAGATGAATATGGAAATAGTTCGTTCGATTTAGATGCTTACGTTATCCTTGCTGATAATTCTACAGGTAAAATTCTTTATAAATATTATGAGGAAAATGCTTGGACATCAGATGCAGTGGTTTTATCAAGCATAATTATAGATACAGGATTGTACAATCTAAATAACGAAACCCGTGCCTTTGGCATTAGGGTTAGTTATACAGGTAGCAGTCGGCCAAATCCGTTTAGCCAAACAGATTTATCTCTATTTATTGTAGAAAAAAAATCTTTAAAAAGGGTTTTAAAAAACTATACCCTATCAGATGCTCATGGAGAATGGGATATGAATTGTGCCGGTGAATTTGAAAGTATGGAAGCTGTTATCGATATGGATGCCAATAAAACAAATGGTTTTAAAAACCTAAGCATTAAAGAAACTACTGTGTACACAAAAAATATTCCAGTAAAAGAAGACTGTATTGAAAAAAAATCGACAAAACGCACTACGAAAAAATTGAAATACAATGGCATAGCATATAAATAAATGAAAAATCCAAAACGACTCTTAAAGGCAATTTGCCTATTAATTTTAATTGGTATTGCCACTGTTTTAGCCACAAATTACGTTGTAAAATCCAAAACAAAGGGCTTGATATTTTCTTCGGTAAAAGATGCTCCGAAAGTAAAAGTGGCCATTATTTTCGGCGCAGGGATAAATGGCAATAAACCTAGTAAATACTTAAAAGACAGACTTGATGCGGGCATTTTACTTTATAAAAATAACAAAGTCGAGAAGTTATTATTATCAGGCGATAATGGCAGAGATGAACATGATGAACTAACGGTGATGAAACTCTACTGTTACGAAAATGGTGTAGATACCACAAAGATATACATCGATTACGCTGGCTTTGATAGCTATTCGACCATGTTCAGGGCAAAGGAAATTTTTAAAGTTGATACTGCGATTCTAGTTTCCCAGAAATATCATCTAAATAGATGTGTTTACATCGGCAACAAACTTGGCATAAAATGTTACGGTTTTTCGGCAGATAATGGCACTTATCAGGGCTACAAATACGTTTCTTTCCGAGAATATTTAGCCATTACAAAATCGGTTTTTGATGTTTGGCGGAATAGGAAACCCCAGTATTTAGGCGAGTCAGTTAATATAAGTCGAGCATCAAATTATACAAAAGAGTAACTATAGGTTTCTTAATTTTCTTTCTGCCTTTATTTTTTTGATGTTGCTGAAATTAATAATCACAATGGGCAATAACGCAATTGGAACAACCGTTAAGGCCGTAAAACCTTTTTTAAAGGTTAAAAAAATGCCTAAACCAAATAACAACAATAACATACCTGCAAGCGTGTAAGTTACAGCACTTATCGTCTTCTCATTTTTTAGCAACTCCTCGTTGCTCATTTCTTCTATTTTTTTCTCAGCCATTTAAAATTTGATTTCCCCATCTGCAAAATAGAAAAAAAAATAGAATTATCTTCTTTTTTTGAGGTCTGCGCTACTTCATTATTTAGCTGTTTTTATATGGGTTCAATAATTAAGCTATCTAATCCTTCTGCTAAACTAAACAGTTTTAAAATTAAAGTCCTTATCCAAATCTAACAGATATTAAAATTTCAAAAAATATATCAAATTAAATTCAAAGCATTGCTTTTCAATGCTTTAGAATCATTAATAAAAATATTTTATAGTCGGTTTTCGCATCAAATTAGCCCCAGGTAAAGTTCTTTTGGCATAGTCATTGTCAATAGGCTGTTACATTATAACCTATTTGAAAAATAAAAAAGTGAAAGAGATGAAAAAGACAATCCAAATTTTTAGCATGCTATTAATAGCATTAACCGTAATGGTATCTTGTAAAAAAGATACAGACCCAGCAGATAAAGATTTCTTTGTGGGTACTTATAACGGAACAGTTTCTTACCGAAACGGCGAAACCACAATTAACAGTTCGGACGGTAAGGTTACTGTAAGCAAAGTTGGCGAAACGTATAATTTTTACTTCGGAAACAATATCCCTGATATTACCGGAGTTAAATTCGAAAAAACAGGCGATAACAGTTATGTGAGTATTGGTTCTGGATTAACCGGAATTAGCATTGATGCAAGTACACTGAAAATGCTGGTTTCTAAAGGTGGCGAAACCTGGACGGCAAACTGCACGAGGTAATTCATTTAAAGCAAAAAGTCCCGATTTAAAATCGGGACTTTTTTTATGCGCTATAATTCTTCTTCTTCGTCATCTTCTTCTGGCACATAATTTTCTATCGCCTGTCCAATTGCATTTACTTCTTCGTCTTCCTCAAAAATTGGAAGTTCGGTTTTGTAATCCATCTTTAACCAAATAGAGGAGGTATCTTTCTGAATTTGAATATACTCTCTACCGTCTTTAAAAATGGTATACGAATCATTTCCCTCAGGAAAAACCGAATAATTTATCGGTCCTATTTCTATATCAAATGGCTCTTGCATGCTTAATGTTTTTCTGCAAAGATAAGGCTTTAAAATATGAATATCATTTCGCGTTTAATGATTTGGAAATGAATGCTTCGGTTTTCATGGCGGTTTATAGTCCCGCCATTCGCTTTACTTCGTTGTTAACCCAAAAAAGATTAACACTACGTGCTCGCTACTGTCTGGTTTAATCACAACGCTTTAAGATCTTGGCTACTGCGATTTTCGAAAATATCAGTATTGTACTGCCCACCTAAACCCGACTGAAGTGGAAAACACGCAAACCGAGGAACGAGGTGCGGATTTGAAACAAAAGGCGGGACTGATTAAACCTAAAAACCACTGCAACTGCTTTCCAAAAAAAAGCAAAATCAAAATATAAACTTTTAAACCGCTTAAATACGATGCCTTTTGCTAATTAAAAAATTACTTCTTGTTGTTTAAAAATTCCATCATTTATACTACTTTACACAAAACAATTTACCCTACAGAAAGAAAGATGAAGTTAACGTTTTGGGGCGCTGCGCAACAGGTAACAGGAAGTATGCACCTGCTAGAAGTTGGACATTATAAAATCTTGATTGATTGCGGATTAGATTACGAAAAGGATACTTATCAAGAAGAAAACCAACAATTTCCATTTGATCCGGCGAGTATAAATCTGGTTATTTTAACACATGCACATATCGATCACTCCGGCAATTTACCAACGCTTGTTCGCTTGGGTTTTGATGGACAGGTGCTTTGCACGTCGCCAACTGCAGATTTAACGGCCATATTATTATTCGATTCTGTAGAGCTTTTTTTACGAAAACAAGGCCGCAAGCCTCGTACCAAACGCGGTAATTTTAGTGGGCCAAAACCTTTGTACCTGCATAAACATGTAATGGATACGATAGATCGTTTTGTAACCATTGCTTTCAACAAGCCTTTCCGCATTAATGGCGATATCAGCTTAACGTTTATTCCTGTTGGCCATTTATTGGGTGCCGCAGCGGCTGTTTTAACCATTAATGATAATGGCGAAGAAAAGAAAATTGCATTCTCTGGCGATATTGGCAGAGAGAATTATCCGGTTTTGGTTAAGCCAGAACCAATCCCCGAGGTAGATTATTTTGTCTGCGAATCTACCTATGGAGGTCGTTACCATACCAAAGACCAAACCCTAGAAGAGCGCTTGGTTAAAGAAATTACTGAAGCTTGTATTAAAAGCCCTGGCCGATTGATTATTCCTGCCTTTAGTATTGGGAGAACACAGTCTCTGGTTTTTGCATTAAATCAGATTTTTACCAAAAAACTTTTACCTCCCGTACAGATTTTTGTAGATAGCCCAATGGCGATACAAGCAACAGATGTTTATAGAAAACACCACAATCTGGTAAATCAGGAGGCTAAAGATTTTTATAAAACCATGGGCGATGAATTTGAATTTGAGCATTTGGCTTATGTTCAAACCATGAAAGAGAGTAAGGATGTTTCCAATTATTTCGATCCCTGCATTATTATTTCTTCTGCCGGAATGTTAGAAGGTGGTAGAATTCAAGACCACTTGTATTACAATATTCAGAATTATTATTGCACGCTATTGTTTATTGGCTATTGTGCAAAAGGTACACTGGGTTATAAATTATTAAGCGGCGCTCCAATTGTAAGAATTAAGGATCGCGAGATGATGGTTTATGCAACCATTCGCCAAACCGATTTGCTAAGCGGCCATGGAGATCATGATGATTTAGTAAGAACAGTAAAGCAAACTGGCCGACCTAAAAAGGTTTTTCTTGTGCATGGTGAAGACAAGAGTTTGAAGAGTTTAGCCGAAGCTTTACATGAAGAAGGTTTTGATGTAGTTGCTCCAGAAAGGGGTGAGGTGTTTGAGATTTAATTGGTTTAATGGTTCATTTGTCATTAGTTTATTGGGCAAACCACTCTAATTTCATAATTGCGTTCAGAATGACATCGAATGAAACTATTTCCTTACTTGTCCATCACCTCTAACTACCCATTTATAACTGGTTAATTCCTCCAATCCCATTGGCCCACGGGCATGGAGTTTTTGTGTGCTGATACCAATTTCTGCACCCAAACCAAATTGAGCACCATCGGTAAATCCTGTTGATGCATTGGCATAAACCGCAGCTGCATCTACTTCATTTAAAAATCTGGCAATGTTTTCGGGATTTTCAGAAATAATGGCTTCACTATGTTTGGAACTGTAACTGGCGATGTGATTTAGGGCCTCATCTAAATGTTCAACTACTTTAACGGCCAGTTTTAATGATAAAAATTCTGTTCCGAAATGTTCCTCTTTTGCCAGATTTAAAAGTTCCGTTGGATATGAAGCCTTTAAAAGATTATAGCTTTTCTCATCCGCAAAAAGCTCAACACGCCCATCTGCTAAAGGCGAGAGCAGTTCGGCTAAATCATCCAATCTATTTTCGTTGATTAATACGCAATCCAAAGAATTACAAACACTTACTCTTCTGGTTTTTGCATTAAAAATAATGGCTTTGCCTTTCTCTAAATCTCCCGATTCATCAAAATAAGTGTGTACAATTCCAGCCCCGGTTTCAATAACAGGGATTTTGCTATTCTCTCGAACGTAATTAATTAACGATTGGCTTCCGCGGGGAATCAGTACATCTACAAAGCCCCTTGCATTTAATAAGGCTTCGGTTGCAGGTCTTTCTGCAGGCAATAAAGTTAAAACATCTTCATTAATGTGATGCTTATTTAAAACTTGGTGAATAATTTTTGCAATGGCTAGATTCGAAAATTCTGCATCGCTCCCGCCCTTTAAAACGGCAACGTTTCCTGTTTTAAAGCAAAGCGAAAATACATCTGCCGTAACATTTGGACGTGCCTCATAAATTACACCAACAACACCAAGCGGAACCCGAATTTTTTGAATTTGAAGTTTATTTTCTAAAGTTTTATCCGAAAGAATTTCACCTAATGGGCTAATTAAATTAACTACGTTTTTAACATCGTTTGCAATATCGGCAATGCGCTCTTTGGTCAGTTTTAATCGATCGTATTTCGGGTCTTCGGCAGGCATTTTAGCTAAATCTTTCGCGTTCTCGACCAGAATTTCTTCAACGTGAAAAATCAAAGCATCAGCCAGATCTGTTAAAACAGCATTGGTTGTTTCTTTAGAAATGCTTGTCATGGTGCGACTAGCTTGTTTTGCTTTTTCGAAGTATTGATTGTAGTTCATTTTTATTTTAATTAACCGCAAAGTGCGCTAAGTTTTTCGCAGAGCAACGCAAAATTTAGCGCTTATATTAACTTTGCTTTCTCTGCGCATACTCTTTGTGTTCTTTGCGATTAAACATTAAATTGCTGAGTAAAAATAATCGTAATGCACTAAAGGTTTCTGTTTTTTCTGTCCTATTCTTTCTTTAGCCTTATCAGAGCCATATTCTGCAATGCCTAAGCCAATTAGATTATTTTTTTCATCAACAATTTTAATGATATCGCCTTTTAAAAAATCAGATTGAATGGCAATAATTCCAACGGGAAGTAAACTTGTTGCTTTGCCAGAAGTTAAAACGCTTTTAGCACCGTCGTTTAGCTGAACAATCCCAGTTGCCGATGTTTCTGAATGTGCAATCCATTTCTTTTTACCCGATTTAGTTTTTTCAGGAACAAAGCGAGTATGGATCAATTGATCATTAAGTAAAGCTGTAAGCACATCATCGGCTGTTCCGTTAGCAATGTGAACCGTAATACCCAGTTTTGCAACCTTTTGTGCCATGGTAGATTTTGTTACCATTCCGCCACGACCAAACTGCGATTTGCCCGTTTGTATAAACGAAGCCAGATTGGAAACCGAACCCTTAATTTCCTGAATAACTTCCGAACCTTCTACTTTCGGGTCGCCGTTGTAAATTCCATTTACATTAGATAGGATAATCAAAGCATCGGCATTTAACATCGAAGCAATCAGTCCAGCAAGTTCATCATTGTCTGTAAACATCAGCTCGGTTACCGAAACCACATCATTCTCATTTACCACCGGAATTACATCGTGCTGCAGCAAAATCTGAAGGCAGTTTTTCATGTTTAAATAATGTGCCCGATCGCGAAAATCTTCTTTGGTAACCAATACCTGAGCACATTTTATATCGTGTGTTGCAAAGAAATTAGAGTAGGTGTTAATCAATTTTACCTGCCCAATTGAAGCCAATAACTGACGAGCAGTAACTGCATCCTGTTTTTCGGAAACCTTAATTAAACTTCTGCCTGAAGCAACTGCTCCAGATGAAACCAAAATGACCTCGATGCCCAGTTTTTTTATCTCTGCCAATTGATTAACAAGATGGTTAATTCTTGCCTCATCGGGCAATCCATTGGTTTGTGTAATTACATTGGAACCTACCTTGACAACAATTTTTTTGTACCCTAACTTCATTATTATGCTAAAAACAATTTGATGTGGCAATTTAACATCTATTTTTTTAAATCGAATGAATATCCATGGAGTGGCGCATTTTTAACAAAATGGCAATTAAGGTTCCGTTGAACTGAAGCTGAACGGCAATGAAGATATACCATTCATCTCCAAACCCACATCCAATAAAAAATGTTAAATTGCATCAACCTCAACCAAACCGCTATTATGAAACTTATTTTACCTAGCCTATTTTTGCTAAGTGCAATAACGGCATGCAATAACCCAAAGAAAAAAGAAATGGAAACGTATAAATGGCCCGATGCTAAAGCCCCTGTGGCAGAAATTATTCCGCATAAAAGAATTTTACATGGCGATACCGTAGTAGACAACTACTATTGGATGATCGATTACTTTAAAAAAGGACCGGATAGCACCAAAGTTGTGGATTATCTAAAAGCAGAAAACAACTATCTAAATACGATGATGAAGGGAACGGATAAGTTTCAGGCAGATCTGTTTGCAGAAATGAAAGGTAGGATTAAAGAAAAAGACGAGTCGGTTCCTGTTTTTAAGAACGGATATTTTTATTATTCCCGAACGGAAGATGGTAAACAATACTTTAAATATTGTCGCAAAAAGGGCAGTTTAACTGCAAAAGAAGAGATTCTTTTAGATGTTGACGACTTAGCAAACGGACATGCGTATTACAGTGCCACAGGTTTTAGTATTAGTCCTGATAATAAACTTTTAGCTTTTGGTGTTGATCAGGTTTCTCGCAGACAATATACCATTAACATTAAAAACCTAGAAACAGGCGAAGTATATAAAGATGCAGTAACCAACACCAGCGGGCGAGCCGTTTGGGCAAACGACAATAAAACACTTTTCTATACCGCCAATAATCCCATTACTTTATTAAGCGAAAAAATTAAAAAACATACTTTGGGTGCTGATGCCAAAACCGATGTAGTTGTTTATGATGAGAAAGACAATACGAATTATATCGGGGTAGCGAAATCCAAAAACGGCAAATTTATTTTAATCGGATCTGAAGGTACATTAACTTCTGAAATGAGAATCCTTGATGCAGACCATCCTGAAGCAAATTTCAAAGTATTTTCGCCTCGATCTAAAGATGTACTTTATGATGTTTATCCAATTGACGGAAAATTTTTAATCCGCACCAATTGGAATGCAAAAAACTTTCGTTTGATGGAATGCCCTTTGGATAAAACTGAAAAAGAAAATTGGAAAGAGGTAATTTCAAATCGCACAGATGTGCTGTTGGAAGATGTAGAAGAATTTAAGGATTATGTTATTTTATCTGAACGTAAAAACGGCTTAACGGAATTGCGTGTACTAAAAAAAGATGGGAAGGATTATTACATCAAATTTGATGAGCCTGCTTACGATGCCGGTGTAGGGTCCAATCCCGAATACGACAGTAAAACTTTGCGGTATTCCTATACCTCTTTAACTACGCCGAGTTCTATTTACGATTATAATTTAGAGAAACGTGATCAGCATTTAATGAAGCAACAAGAGGTTCTTGGCGGTTATGATCCGAAAGAATATGTTACAGAACGCGTTTTTGCAACGGCTAAAGATGGAACTAAAGTACCCATAGCCTTAGTCTACAAAAAGGGCTTTGAAAAGAATGGAAAATCGCCTTTGCTTCTTTACGGATACGGTTCTTACGGTGCCAATTCTGATGTATATTTTTCTACGCCGAGATTAAGCCTGCTTAACCGTGGATTTGTATTTGCCATTGCAAATATTCGTGGCGGACAAGAACTTGGGCGCCAATGGTACGAAGATGGTAAATTGATGAAAAAGAAGAATACTTTTACTGATTTTATTGCCTGTGGAGAATATCTTATCGATCAAAAATATACCAGTAAAGGCCATTTGTATGCGAATGGTGGTAGTGCAGGCGGTTTACTAATGGGGGCAGTTGTTAACCTGGCGCCAGATTTATGGAATGGTGTAATTGCAGATGTACCTTTTGTTGATGTGGTAAATACCATGTTGGATGAAAGTATCCCACTCACCACAAATGAGTTTGATGAATGGGGAAATCCTAAGAAAAAAGATGCTTACGATTATATGAAAAGTTACTCGCCTTATGAAAACGTAGAGAAAAAAGCTTATCCAAATATGCTCGTGACAACCGGTTTGCACGATAGCCAGGTTCAGTATTTCGAGCCGGCAAAGTGGGTTGCAAAACTTAGGGCTAACAAAACAGATAAAAATGTATTATTTCTAAAAACCAATATGGAGTTTGGTCATGGGGGTGCATCGGGCCGTTTCGATTATTTAAAAGAAGAGGCATTGGGTTATGCATTTTTCTTTGCCTTGGAGGGAATCAATAAATAATATAATTTAGCTTTGACAACTCCCATGCGCAAGGCGATTGGAGTTGTTAAAGCTTATATTAAAATCCACATGAATTCAAAACTAAAAACGCTCCAGATTATTCACCTGGCACTTTGCTCAGGTGTGTTCTTATTTGCCATGGTTACCATTTTGCTTAATAAAGATAGAATGATCTTTGATGCAAAATTTGAAAATACAGCTCCGTTTAATCCTATTTTTCCAATTATTGGACTAATAACATTAGGCATAAGCATCTTTTTGAAAAACCAGTTCATCGCTAAAATTAGTTCATCCGACGGTTTAGATTCTAAAATCACGCAATATCAAAGCGCATTCATAGTAAGTTCGGCACTTTTAGAAGGTGGTGCACTTTTAAACATTGTTGGTTTTCTAATTACAACGAATGCTTTCTTTTTAATTTTTGCGGGCATTAGTCTGTTTTTCCTAATTCGCAGTAGACCAACAAAAGATAAAGTGATTTCCGATTTACAATTGCAATACCCAGAAACAGAGGCATTGTAAGCAATTAGCCTTATCTTTGCCCTTCAATGGAATATAATGTTCATACCCTGCCCAACGGCATCCGCTTATTACATGTGCCTTCAGCTTCCGCTATATCTCATGCCTGCATTATTGTAAACACAGGCTCTAGAGATGAACCGGAAAATAAAGCCGGCTTGGCACACTTTATAGAGCACCTTATTTTTAAGCGTACCGAGAAACGAAATACCAATCAGATTTTAAATCGATTGGAAAGTGTTGGCGCAGATTTGAATGCTTACACAACCAAAGAATATACCTGCGTTCATGCCTCATTTCTAAACCCATATTTAGACAGAACCTTAGATCTTTTTAACGATATCATTTTTCATTCTACCTTTCCTGAAGATGAAATGGATAAGGAAAAGAGCGTTATTTTGGATGAAATTGCGTCTTATTTAGATCAGCCCGAAGAAGCCATAAATGATGACTTCGAAGACATGCTCTTTGCGGGAAATGCTCTAGGAAATAACATTTTAGGTACCACAGAAAGCGTTCAGAATTTTACTCGAGAGGATATCATCAATTTTCGAAAGGCAAATTACAGAACCAACGAAATTGTAATTGCCGTTTTAGGAAACTACACGTTTAACAGTGTAACCAAAAAAGGGACAAAGTATTTTGCTGATGTTACGGAAAATTCTCCGGCACAAAACAGAATAAAACCAGCCATTTTACCTCAAAGCAGCACCACGGTTTATAAGCCGATTATGCAGGCACATTGCATTTTAGGTACACAAACCTATTCCACCCACAGCAAAAACAAAGCGGGTTTAATGTTGCTGAATAACTATTTTGGCGGCAACGGAATGAGCTCTGTTTTAAACCTTCAAATTAGAGAGAAGTATGGAATCGCTTATACCATCGAATCGAATTTTTCTCCTCTAAGCGATACCGGAATTTTTTCCATTTACTTTGGAACGGATAAAGAAAAACAACAAAAAGCCCTATCGCTGATTTTTAAAGAAATCAAAAAATTAAGAGACCGTCCATTTAACGAATTGCAATTGCTAAAGGCCAAAAATAAGTTTATAGGCCAAATTGCGCTAGGCGAGGAGAACCGAATTGGCTTAATTATTTCGATGGCTAAAAGCTTAATAGATCATAATAAAATCGATTCGTTGGAAAAGGTTTTTGAAAAAATTAATCAGGTTACCACACAAGAGGTTGCCGAAATTGCAAACGAAGTTTTAGATATTGAAAAACTGAATATTTTTACTTTCAGCCCGATATTGGAATAATTCTTATTTTTGTAAACATAATGCATGTCGCAATTGCGATTTTGCAATTCGACTACTCGTCATTGCGAGGCACGAAGCAATCCTACAACAATCGCTATACCCTAGCGCTTTAATATTGCTTCGTGCCTCGCAATGACGGCCTAAATAAAAATAGATTACACAATGAAATTACCTATAGTAGCTTACGGAGATCCGGTATTAAAAAAAATTGGAACCGATATAGACAAAGAATACCCAGAATTGAAACAGCTCATTAGCGACATGTTCGATACCATGTATTATGCAAACGGCGTTGGTCTTGCTGCCCCTCAAATTGGTCTACCAATCCGTTTATTTATTGTTGATACTGGAGAAGACGATGATGGAAAACCAGGTTATAAGAGAGTATTTATTAATGCACAGATTATAGAAGAAACAGGCGAGGCATGGAGCTTTAACGAAGGTTGCTTAAGCATTCCCGACATTCGCGAAAACATTATGCGCAAGCCGAACATCAAAGTAAAATATTTTGATGAAAACTGGGTTGAACATACGGATGATGTTGATGGAATGCCAGCTCGCGTAATTCAGCACGAATACGATCACATTGAAGGAAAGCTTTTTACCGATAAAGTAAGTGTATTACGTAAAACGATGCTTAAAGGTAAGCTGGATGCAATTTCAAAAGGAAACATCAAAACAGATTACAAAATGAGGTTTCCGAATAAGAGCAAAAAGAGATAAGTTTAGACCGTTGGCAAATGAAAAAGTTCTGTATATCGTTAATGATATGTTCTATATTTTTTAGTTGCCAACAATCTCCAAATTCGAAAAATCAACGTACTTTTAATACAGAACCAAAAGTAGATACTTCCTACATTGCAATAATACCTTACCATGAAAAAAATGAGGCTAGGAAAGCTACAAATTTGACCTCAACAGATTTAGTTGATATTGATAGCATATTAGTTGATTTTTCTAAGGACTATAACAGCCATATTTCTAAATCGCTTTCAAATTCTGAGGATAAAAAGAATTATTTAATAAATCTGCGTGACTATAAACGTCAGTATACACCAACAAAAAATATTAATGGAGAAAAAGAGGTAATTGTTTATTGTATGTGCGATGTTTCAAATGTAGATTGGAAACACGAATCAAAAATTGTAAGAGATGGGGGTAAATGCTATTTTACTTTAACAATTAATTTAACCACTAAAAAGTATAATATTTATATGAATGGCGGTGCTTAATTCTCATTCCGGCTTTTATCGCCATCGAAGATCTGTTGCATTAATTTACCCCAAGCAAAAGGGTTTAACAATGGATTCGTTTGAACCATGTTTTTGTTAATCATTCTATCAAAGTTATACCGATAATTCTGACTTCCAATTTCTTGTCCGTCACGTGGTAAGGTTTGGATTAAACCGTCGATAGAAGAGCGAGAGAGATTTTTCTTGGCTATTGCCATATCATCATCGGCCAGTTTCATCGATAAAAACTCACGCGTAAATTCTTCTGTGGTGGCCCACGGAAAAACCCTTACAGTTGGTAGATTAATTACTTCAGCTTTTAGCTTAACCATTATGGTGTACTTATCATCCGGAGTACTGCTAGGAATTATGGTCGAGAATTTTTTGTAGCCAATTGCCGTAAATAAGATGGTATCTCCCGGGTTTACGATAAAGGTAAAGTAACCTCTATAATCGGCGCCCACACGTTTGCTTTTTGCAGAAAGGTTGGTAATGGTAACGTATGGAATTACGTTTGTACTGTCCATATCGGTTATAATCCCTGAAAATTGGATAAGTTTATCCTGAACCGGCTTTTGTTGTGCAAAAGCGGTTACAGAAAAAATCAGCAAAATTAGGGTAACGCAATATCTCATTAAGACAAAAGTAATTTTATTAATAAAACTTCCTTGTTAAATATTGTTAAAGCTAGTCTTGCTCTGCCATGTTTACAGCAACTACCGAAGTAATTTCGGGTACAGCTTTCATAATGGCTTGTTCGATCCCAGATTTCATGGTCATAAAACTCATTGGGCAAGAACCGCAGTTCCCCAAAAGCTTTAATCTAACGATGCCTTCTGTGGTAATTTCTTCAACAGAAACATTCCCTCCATCTGCCATTAGGTATGGTCTTATGGTTTCCAATGCCTGTTCAACTCGCTCTGTTAAATTCATTATCAGTTTTTTAAAGTATAAAAATAGTAATTTTTTAGCAATTTGCCATCTGTGCATTATTAATGGAAATCTGCTGAGCAATTTTACTCGCAATATCTCCAAATACAACATCCAAAAGAGGATTTTGATTTAGTGCTACTGGTCTTCCGCTATCTCCGGCTTCCGAAATGCTTTGGATAATCGGAATTTCTCCTAAGAACGGAACGTCAAATCGCTCTGCTAATTTTCTTCCACCACCGTTTCCGAAAATATAATATTTGTTGTCTGGTAACTCTGCCGGTGTAAAATACGACATGTTTTCGATTACACCCAACACCGGAATATTGATGCCCTGCATCCTAAACATAGCCAATCCTTTGTGCGTATCTGCCAAAGCAACCTGTTGAGGCGTTGTAACCACAACCGCCCCAGAGATTGGGAAGCTTTGTGTAATGGTGATGTGAATATCGCCAGTGCCAGGAGGAAGATCGACAATTAAATAATCGAGTTCGCCCCAGTTGGTATCGTTAAATAATTGCTTAACCGCGTTTGATGCCATTGGTCCACGCCAAGGCACCGGCTGACCGGGATCTGCAAAAAAGCCTAAAGACAACAATTTTATACCATATTTTTCAATCGGAAGGATTTTCGTTTTACCATCAGCTGTTTCTTCGGCACCGGGTTTTGCATCCACCAAATCGAACATGGTTGGTACGGATGGACCATAAATATCGGCATCAATTAACCCAACTTTAGCACCATCTTTCGCCAGTACAACAGCCAGATTACTTGCCACGGTAGATTTACCAACCCCCCCTTTTCCTGATGAAACCAAAATAATATTTTTGATGTTATCTAATGAAGATGAGTTGGTTGGCTGGGTTACTCTAGAAGTTACATTAATTAATACTTCAGCTTCGGCCGATACAAAATGCTTAACTGCATTGGTACACGCATTTTTTAGCATTTCCTTCATTGGGCATGCTGGTGTGGTAAGCTCAAGCGTAAAACTTACCTGATTATCAATTATCTGTAAATCCTTAATCATGTTTAAGGTTACCAAATCTTTCTTAAGATCCGGATCTTCTACATTTTTAAGGGCATCGAAAACTTGTTGCGGGCTAATCTGCATCATATTAATTTAAATTCAAAATTAACAAAACGTAGCCATAAATACTTTTATTTAGGGTTTTTAACTGTAATTTTAACACGAAATAAACATTTAATTGTTACGTTTAAGCAATTAACCATTTTAACGACTGTATGCGTATACCTAAAATTAAGATCCCTAAAAAATATTTGAAAATTGGCGCCTGGATTTTAGGTGTATTTTTAATTGTTTGTATGGCTTTAGGGGCTGTTGCATATAGCAAAAGAGAAGCGCTTTTGAAAAAAATGGTGGCCAAAGCCATTGCTAAGGCCGACAAGGATTATGGTCTCGAAGTTAAAATCGGTTCAGCTGGATTTACCGGTTTAAGCACCGTAAAAATGACCGCAATCTCTGTGGTTCCTAAAGAGCGGGATACACTTTCTAACATTGGTGAACTCAGTGTTGGCGTAAAATTATTTCCGCTGTTATTTGGCAACGTTAAATTATCAGAAGTAAAATTGAACGATGGCTATGTAAGTATCGTACTTAAAGATTCTACAACCAACATCGATTTTATTTTAAAAAGAAAGAAAAAAGACAGTACAGAAAATAAAGGAAAGGCGAATTTACCAGAAATTGCAAGCAACATTTTAAATCAGGTTTTGTATAAAATCCCTGATGATATGGATGTGAAAAACATGGTTTTTAAATTTAACGACCATGACACCGCCAAATTGAATTTCGCAACTACAGCAACAATTGATGGTGGCGATTTAAAATCAACCATCAATGTTAATAATGGAGAGTCTACCTGGCATATTGATGGTTTGGTTAAACCGGGCAGAAAAAAACTTAGTTTCAGCGCCTATGCAGATGGGAAAAAACTAGAATTGCCTTACCTGAATAATAAACTTCATGCAAAATTGAGTTTCGATACTTTACAAACAGAGCTTAAAGATGCGGGTTATAGTGGCGATGACTATAAAATTTCTGGTTCTTGGTCAGTAAAAAATATGTTGATCAACCAAACCAGAATTGCCAGTAATGATATTATCGTTCAAAGTGCAAAGCTTGATGCCGATGTTTTGGTTGGCCCCAATTTTATTGCTTTGGACAGTACTTCAACTGCTTACTTAAAGAATGCAGAAATCCACCCTTATGTAAAATACACCCTGGGCAAAAATAAAATTTATGAGCTTAAACTTAATGCCGACGAGCAAGATGCACAGGCTGTTTTAGATGCCTTTCCGCAGGGATTATTCGAATCGTTGGAAGGTTTAAAGGTTCAGGGAAAAGTAAAGTATAGTTTAAATTTTTATTTAGATACAAAAATTCCCGATAGCGTCCGCTTTAATTCTACACTTACGCCTGTTGATTTTAAAATTATACAGTGGGGCAAAACCAATTTGCAGAAAATTAACAGTCCATTTGTTTATACGCCTTACGAGTATGGCAAACCCATGCGAGACATTACGATTGGCCCATCAAATCCAAACTTCACGCCTTTGTCTTCTATTTCCAAAAACTTTATGAATGCGGTTTTAACGGCAGAAGATCCTTCGTTTTTTACACACAATGGTTTTGTTGAAGAATCTATCCGTAAATCTATTGCGGTAAACTTTAAGGAGAAAAAATTTAAACGCGGTGGCAGTACCATCAGCATGCAATTGGTTAAAAATGTTTATTTAAGCCGCCAAAAAACACTTGCCCGAAAGGCCGAAGAGATTTTAATTGTTTGGCTAATTGAGCATAATCACCTAGTAAGCAAACAAAGAATGTTAGAAGTTTACTTCAACATTATGGAGCTGGGGCAAAACATTTATGGAATTGGTGAGGCCTCTAGATATTATTTTGGAAAACAACCTGCAGATTTAACCATCGGCGATGGATTATTCTTGGCCAGCATTGTTCCGAAACCAAAAGCATCTATGTATAAGTTTTTGGCAGATGGAAGCTTGAAACCTTACATGTTTAATTATTTCCGCTTTATGGGAAATATTATGGCAAGAAGAGGCTTAACGCCTGCGGATACTTCTGGCTACGGTTTTTATAATGTTCGCCTAAGAGAAGGTTTACGCCAATATTTAGCGCCAGATACAGCCGTTATAGATACAACAGCTTTTGATGACGACGAAGAAGGTATGCCTCCTGTAATTATGCAAGACAAAAACAAAAGTTTGTTCGATAGGATTTTCGGCGGGGGATCTAAAAAAGATACCGGAAATAGACAGACGGTTAAACCGAGCGATACAGTTAAAACCAAGAAGCAGTTGAGACAGGAGCGGAGAGAACAGAGGCAGAAAGAAAAAGAACTGGAGAAAAACTTATAATCGATCAATAATTTTCTTGGTGGCAGTGATTTTAACCAATCACCAAAATAGATTAAACCCTTAAACAAAAGCGATAACAACATATCGACCATTTATATAAATTGCCTTTTAAATGCACAAAATAAAAGTAGAGGATAAAGAATTCGAGATTTTCTTAGAAAACGACACCATCAATAAAAGAATTAGATTGATGGGCATTCAAATGAATGTTGATTATGAAGGGAAGTGTCCTTTATTTATTGGGGTGCTAAATGGTAGTTTCTTATTTATGGCCGATTTAATTAAAGAAATTGATGTGCCTTGCGAAGTTGCTTTTATGCGTGTAGCATCATATGAAGGAACATCAAGCTCCGGAAAAGTTAAAGAACTGATTGGCCTACCGGATAATATTGAGGGTAGAGATCTTATCATTGTTGAAGATATTGTTGATACGGGCTTAACCTTAACACATATATTAAAAACGATTAAAGAGAAAAATCCTGCATCAGTTAAGGTAAGTTCGCTTTTACTTAAACCAACTGCTTTAAAATACGAAATCGAAGAGCTGGAATATATTGGTTTTGAAATACCGAACGAATTTGTTGTGGGTTACGGATTAGACTACAACGGACTAGGCCGAAACCTGACTGATATTTACCGAGCAACTGAAGCATAATTATTAGATTGTATTAATTTATTTTTCGCACCTTTGCCCAATAATTTCTAACACAATGACCATACATAAAGAGGGCTACACCACTATAGCCTTAACCATATTGTTTATTTTCATCATCAACGCTTTTGTTGATTACAAATATTATGATGTAACCTGGTTACGTTGGTTCATTTATATTTTTTCTGCGGCTTTATTTTTAATTGTTTTACAGTTTTTCCGTAATCCAACCCGGAATTTCTCTGCGGGAGAACACCTGGTTATTTGCCCGGCAGATGGCAAAGTGGTTGTAATAGAAGAAACTGAAGAAGGCGAATATTTTAAAGATAAACGCTTACAGGTTTCTATTTTTATGTCGCCTGTTAACGTTCACATTAACCGCAATCCAATCTCAGGAATTGTAAAGTTTTTCAAATATCACCCAGGAAAATATCTTGCGGCCTGGAATCCAAAGTCATCTACAGAAAATGAACGTACCACAACGGTTGTAGAACATAAAAATGGTACTCCTGTATTGTTCCGTCAAATTGCTGGCGCTTTAGCCCGTAGAATTGTTTGGTATGTAAAAGAGGGCGATCAAGTTGTGCAAGCAGAACAGTTCGGCTTTATTAAATTCGGCTCTAGAGTTGATGTTTTTCTTCCGGTTGGAACAAAGGTAAATGTAGAACTTAATCAGGTTGTAAAAGGCGGGATAACTACTTTGGCAGAGTTAAGCTAGATTTACAACCAAGAAGCAAATTTATATTAATTTTCACCACCTGAGACACCATAGAACATCTAAGAAGAGGGTCGGTATTTCGAGTAAAAGAATTTCTTATTAATCTGAGTTCGATTGTTTTTTATGAAAACAATCATTAATAGACATCTAGCCTTGCCCCATCGTCATGCTGATTTATTTCAGCTTCTTTTTTTGCAGGAAAGATCATGAAATAAACGCCGTAGCTCTCCTGAATATCATAAAAAAACAAACTAATATGAAAAATTCAGGTTATCAATGCACTTCTGAACTTTGATTTTGAAAATCTCTAAATCAAAAAATCGGTTCTTCTAATCCGTTGTATCATTCCCTACTTCTTTATCGCTAGGGCTTGTTTTATCGCTAATCAATCTTTGTGTCGGATAAGCAAAATCAGATTTGTTTCGCATTACAATCTCCATAATTTTGAAATTGATTTCCTGTTTTATCGATAGGTAATCGTTGTAGGCCGTAATCGAAACAAAATAAATAACCTCGATATTTAAAGAAGAATCGCCAAAACCTTCAAAATACGCATTGCCATCATCGCTTGTATCTTCATGGGCTCTAATGTAAGTTCTAATTTCATCTACAATTTTTTTAATGGTTTCTGCATTGGTTTCGTAGGTAATTCCAAAAGAGAATTTTACTCTTCTAAAGTTTCGTAAACTCATGTTTTCCAAAACACCATCAATCATTCCCTTATTTGGAATGGTTGCCATCGTTTTTTCCGTTGTACGGATTAATGTGCTTCTAAAGCCAACTTTTTCAACCGTTCCCTCTACACCATCAACCTTTACCAAATCGCCTACAACAAATGGCTTATCCAAGAAAATAGTAAAAGACCCCAACAAGTTTTCGAGGCTTTCTTTGGCCGCTAGCGCAATAGCAATACCACCAATGCCTAAACCTGTAATCAATGTTAAAACGTTAACTTCAAAAACGAAGCCCAAGAGTGTAAAAAAACCAATAAAAACAACTATCGTTTTAAAAAGCTCTTTTAAAAAGGGCACCAATTGATCGTCAGATTTACTTTCGGTTAGCGATGCTTTAAACAATAAAACATGCGATATAAAATCGATTATGCGTAAAATGATCCAAAAAATGGAAAGGATTATCAAGAAAAGAAAAATCCGATCTATACACTCTCCAATGGTTACTGGAATGGATTCCTTAACCTTTCCTACAATTTTATGGTAATGAAATACAGCAACCTCTAAGGGGTGGGTTAACTGATTTATCGACAGATACAGCGTGGTAAAAAGCATAAAAACCTCAATCGGCTTTAGCAATAAGCCAACAAAGGTATCATGGTGCGATTGCTGGGAAAAACTTTTAAAAAGTGTAAATAAAAGTTTGCTCAGAAGCTTGGAAACGAGCCTTCTAAAAATTAGCCCCACTAAAAGTATTCCCCCGAAAAGGAAATAAGCCTTAACAGTGTTTCCCCAGAAAACCTGGTCGAAAAATGCAGAATTTAACATATGGCAAAGATGTAAACAAAAAAACCTCCACGATTTAGTCGTGAAGGTTATATCTTATAATAAAGAATATTATTTTCTTAAAGATTTGATACGAGCAGCTTTACCAGTTAAAGCACGTAAGTAGAATAATTTTGCTCTACGAACTTTACCATAGCTATTTACTTCTACTTTCTCGATGTTTGGAGAATTAAAAGGAAAAATACGCTCAACACCAACGCCGTTGCTCATTTTACGAACGGTGAAGGTTTCGTTAGCACCTGCACTGTTACGTTGTATTACAACACCTTGGTAAATTTGAACACGTTCTTTATTACCTTCGCGAATTTTATAGTGTACGCTCACTGTATCGCCAGACTTGAACGCAGGAAAATCTTTTTTCGCGATGGCCTGCTCTTCAACAAATTTTACTAAATCCATGATTTTAAGCTATTAAACCGACTTTCTTTACCTTGAAAATCGGATTGCAATATTAGGGAAATATTTTGATATAAAAAAGTCTAATTTAATTTTTTCCACAATCTTTTAGAATTCCACATTCGATTATGCTAAATGCTTCTATTCCAAAAGGTCAGGACGGCGTTTCTGAGTGCGTTCCAAAGCCTGTTCATGTCTCCATTCGTTCACTTTAGCCTCGTGTCCACTTAACAAAACATCCGGAACTTTATGTCCCCGCCAATCTGCAGGCCGAGTGTAAATAGGCGCATCCAATAAATCGCCCTGAAAACTATCAGAAAGTGCTGAAGTTTCATCATTCAGAACCCCAGGGATTAACCGAACCACAGCATCAACCACAATTGCAGCAGGCAGTTCTCCGCCACTTAAAACATAATCGCCAACGGAAATCTCTCTCGTTACAAAAACATCGCGGATGCGCTGATCTATTCCTTTATAATGACCACACAAAATAATGATGTTCTTTTTAATCGAAAGTTCATTTGCGGTACTTTGATTTAAGGTTACACCATCCGGACTCATAAAAATGATTTCATCATATTCCCGTTCTGCCTGAAGTTTTTCAATGCAGGCCGCAAATGGCTCAATACTCATTACCATACCGCTCCCGCCTCCATACTGGTAATCATCTACGCTTTTTTGCTTATTGGTAGAATAATCTCTTAAATTGTGGACAACGATTTCGGCAATGCCTTTTTTCTGCGCCCTCTGCAAAATAGAATGTGCAAATGGGCTTTCCAGCAAAGCAGGTAAAACGGTAATAATATCAAAACGCATGGGGCAAAGGTAAGAATTGAGGTTGGAGTAGAAAATTGTTATTCTTATTATGCTTTAAGGAACAACCCAATATCCTTTAATTAGGCAATATGTCAACCTTCCTCCAAAGTTCTTTCCAATGCATCGTTTTAACTCCTTTTTCATCTTCCAAAGCACCTTCTAGGGATAAAAGCTTATTGTTTCCTTCATTAGTAAAATGGTATTCGATCAAATAGTTTTTACCCAAATTGCTTGAGTTCTTTCTACTATCTTCTAAAATAATATCTTTAAAATGGGTTTTATCTACAATTTCATACTTGCCTCTTTGAAGGATAAATGAGCCTTTATCGGTCACGATTACCTGACTAAGTGTGCCATTGCTATCGAAAACTTTGAGCGTGGTGTTTTGAGGCCTAACGGCTTCCCCACCTTGCTCAACCGCAACGTTGGTTAATTCCCAAACGCCAACAAGAGGAGCTTTTGAAACTGAATCCTGAGCATTTGCCTGATAAAAAAATAGTATAAAAATCAGAAAAGCAATATTTCTGAAAAATCGATTCCCCATATAAAAACAATGATAAATAAAGCCAAAAATAATTTAATCGATGGAATTTACTTTAACCAATTCATCAGCCCATTCTAATTTTGCTCCACCATTTTTTGCATAAACAACACCGCTCATTTTGAGTTTTTGATTGTTTTCGCTTAATGCAAAATAGTTTACATATTGTTTGCCGGCAAGTTGATAGGTAGCATCGGCTCTGGCATAAGTAATATCAAGAACGTAAGTATTGTTGGATAAAATTTTGTAAGATCCGCTGTGGGTAACGATTTTGGTGCCGTTCTCTTTTGCAAGATTATAAAAACTACCATCTGATTTAAAGACAATACTGCTTCCCGGATGGTTAACCACATTCCAAATTCCTATAAAGGGTTTTATTTCTTTTAAATTGGCTTGTTGTGCGGTTTTGCAAGAAACGATTGATAATACAGCAAGTAGTATGGCTGTGTTGAAGAATAATTTTTTGAGCATGTTAATTTTGGTTAGGATGAAATCTAAATTAACATTTTTATTCTTTCAGTGCAAATATTTAAGACAAGTATATATCCAACAGTCCTTCTGGCAAATCCAAGGTTAAAATTTTTCCATCATCATCAATTTCGACAATAAAGTCCTCGTTTAAAGGAAATAGAATTTCTGTTTCTTTATATAAAACAGTTGCAACAAATTGCTGTGGGTATTCGTTCACTTCTAAAATTTCGCCTAACTCACCCAAGGCCTCGTCTACAGCCATAAAACCCTTTAAATCGGTATAAAAGAATTCGTCTTCACCTCGTTCAGGCATTTGTGTTAAGGGTAAATATAATTTTTTCTTCAATAACGGCTGCGCCTTATCGATATGATCAACATCATCAAAATTGAAGTATCCTGTTTTATTAACCTGAAACTTGGCAGAAGCTACAAAATAGGGTACAAGTTTTCCGTTCATATCTGCAAATATCACATCAAAACTTAGTTTTTCATATTCATCAAATTCGAAAAATATCTGAACTTCGCCCTTTAAACCTCTTGTTTTGGTAACGTAACCTATGTAAAATGCTTCTTCGTGTTTCATAAACCCAATTGTATTGTCGTCATTGCGAGGCACGAAGCAATCCCTAAGCTAAGATTGCTTCATGCCTCGGCAATGACGGTATTAAATAGAAATAGCGTCCCGAATAATTCGGAACGCTATTTTCTGTGCTACACAATAAATTAAATTATTCTGCGCCTTCTTCTTTAGTAGCTTCTGCTGCAGGAGCTTCTTCAGTTGCTTCAGCCTCAACAGCTGGTGCTTCTTCAGTAGCTTCTTCTTCAACAACCTCTTCTGCAACTGGTGCATTTTTAGCTGCGATAGCTGCTGCTCTATCTTCTTTTTTCTTAGCCTCTGCCACTAATGCTGCTTTACGAGCATCTGCTTTAGAAGTAGCTAAACCTTCTGTTTTACCAGAGATTTTACCTGCTTTGCCTTCTAACCAAGCCGTGAATTTCTCATCAGCTTGTTCTTGAGTTAAAGCACCTTTTTTAACACCACCTTCTAAGTGTTTTTTGTATAAAACACCTTTGTAAGATAGGATAGCACGAGCTGTATCAGTTGGTTGTGCACCACTGTTTACCCAAGCCAAAGTTTTTTCGAAGTTAATTTCGATGGTTGCAGGATTGGTGTTTGGGTTGTATGAACCTAAACGCTCAATAAATTTACCATCACGTGGAGAGCGAGAATCTGCTACCACAACGTGGAAAAAAGGTTTTCCTTTTTTACCGAATCTTTGCAATCTGATCTTAGTTGCCATTTTCTTTTGTATTTATGTATTCAACATAGTTCCCGGAGCTTCGTGCTGCGGGGCTGCAAAGATAACTAAAATACTGTAAATTAAAAACATAGTTTAATTTCTTTGTTTTGAGGATATTTGCGCCTTAATATTTGCAGATACAAAATGAAAAGAATTGCTATAGATATGGATGAGGTGATTGCCGATGTAATCCCTAAATTCATTAACCTTTATAACCGTGATTTTGGTGTTCCGCTCGATTTGGTGATTGAGCCGGGCAACGAAGTTTTTAAACAAGTACCACAAGATGTTAACCAGAAATGGTTCGAATATATTAACGAGAAGGGCTTTTTTCGTGATTTGGCCGTAATTCCAGATAGCCAGCGCGTAATTAAAGCTTTGCAGGAAAAATATGATGTTTACATTGTTTCTGCAGCTATGGAATTCAGAAATTCTTTAGAAGATAAATACGATTGGCTAGCCGAACACTTTCCTTTTATCGATTGGCAACACATAATGTTCTGTGGAAATAAAATTGTTGAGGTTGATGTGCTTATAGACGACAGAATAAAAAACTTTGTAAACTTTAAAGGTCGTCCGCTTTTATATACTTCACCACACAATCTTCTAATTACAGAATACGAAAGGGTTAACAGCTGGGAAGAGATTGCTGGATTGCTGCTTTAAGCCAATTGGAAAGTAATATATCGTCATTTCGATAGGCATGGCAAAATAGAGATACTTTAATATTAATTTAAAAGATTTCTCCACTACGGTCGAAATGACGATAATTTAAATGTATTGAGGGTTAGCCATAGTTGTGTAAGCACGAACCTTTAACTATGCGATTCTTTCGGTTCGTGGAGACACGAACCGAGGCAAGGGATGTATTGCGAATTTAATTTTAAAGCTTGGATAACTTTTTTTGTGCATGCTATAAGAATTGTCTAACTAAAACAATAAGCCATGGTTCGTGTCTCCACGAACCATTTATACAAAACTCAAATCGTCATAATCATCTTAATTAAAAATTAAACTCGCCAACCAGATTTCCGTTTTTATTATCCGCAGCCATTGGTAAAACAATTACTCTTCTTTGCTCTTTTCCTGTGGCATAACGTGTATAAATTTCGGCAGTTACGGTTGTTGGGCCGCTGATGTTTATTTGACTATCGCCATAATAATTCACTTCGATTTTATACTTTCCTTTAACCGCTTTTTTAATCATAAACTGTTCAGGGCCGTATCCTGATGTAAAATCGTTACTAATTCTACCGCCAATAGCTGTTCTTGGATTGCTGTAAAAACCCTTTTCGCCCGTTGGGTCGGTTAGCCATAAATCTATATCGGTATCGTTTTTATTCCAGTTTAAAACTACTCGAACATCAACTGGCAAACGGTAAATTAAGCGTTTATCAATCCCTTTAACATCTAACTTATCGCTGTGCTTGGCAATTAAGTTGTTAATCTCCGAAATGATAATTTCTTCGATTCCCTCATCTCGATCGGCAATTTGAGCGTTATAGCTTTGAGTTAAAACCTTGTATAAATTATTTAGGGCTTTTTGATATTGGCCAGCGTCGGCCAGCGCCAATGCATAGTCACGGTAACTTTGAGCATCCATTGGACGCCATTGCAATATCTTTTGGGACACAAAAACCTCTTCTTTATAGTTGCCTGTTTGCTTTAATTTGTAGGCAAGGGTTTTATATAAATCAGCATTTTCCAAATCCAAATCGGCAATATTGCTTAAAATGGTTAACGCCCTTACACTATCTTTTTGCTGGTAAAACCAATTGGCAATATCAAAGTAAAACATTGGTGTACTAATATAATTTGGACGCATTTTAAGGTAAGCAGCGTAAGCACTATCGGGTTTTCCAACCATGTTTTTCATATATTCTTTATCACTTTTAAACTCTGGGATAATGATCGCAGGTTGTGTTTCAGTTGGTCTAACGGTTCCTTGTTGAATATTAACTCCAGCTACTTTTCCTTGAAGAAGTTGATCAACATTGGCAACAGGCTCTGAAGCTATTCCTCGTATATTTCCAACAGAACCCGTAGACATTCTTTTGTCTTGATTTGCATATCCAACGACTACAACATCATTCAAAGCATTTTTATTTTCTGCTTCCTTAAGGTTTTCTACAGGAGGTGGGGGCATTCTTACCGCATCTACACTTGGTGGCGAAGCTTGCACAGACCGTTCATATCTCGATTCACTTGCACCAGGAGCACCCTGAACAATCACATTTTCTGGTGTTGGGTATTGTTCCTTTCCTTTTATTGGTTGTTTGTAAGAAAAATCCGTATTCCACCATGCTTTTAAATCTTTTGTCATATCAACGGCAGCATTAAGCAAATCTTTTTTCTGTTCTAACAACTCTGTTCTACGCTGTTTTAAAATGGCATCATATTCAGGACGCAACTCTGCCGGCGGAGTAATATCATAGCGCAAATAATCATCAACACTTTCAAGTACAATTAAGCTCGTGTTGCGGGCAACAAGGCCAAACTGCTTACTTAACACACTTATATCGTCTTTATTTGCCTCATACTGAATGTCCATTTCTGCAATCTTCTTTTGTGCCCAAACCCTGCTGACATCAATGCTGGTCAATGTATGTTCTGTAGCATTCAAACGGATTGGCTGCTCGAAAATAACCGTATTTCCATATCCAAACTGCAACACGAAATCGGTATTAAAGCCATTTAAAATACCTGCCAGCGATAAATGGCCATTAACATTTACATGTGTTGATGGATAGGTTTGGCGAATGCCAATTCCGTTTTTGATCCCTAAAAACTGCAAGTTTTCCTGCGATAGCTGTTTAAATGCATCATTTGTAGAGGTCGCATTCAGGTTAATAAACAGCCCCCCGGTTTTTTGGCTGATGTATTTTAAAGTGCTATAATCTGCCTTGAGCGAAGTATTTAAACAATGGACAGGTTTGTTGAGCGCTATTGTATTCTGACCAAAAGTAGAAAGTCCGTCGCTCAAAAATATATACTCATCTGCCTGAAAGTTTTTGGCATTTACAGCACTGAAGTCCGTTCCGCCATCGTAAATAATTTTATTCAGTTTTTCTTTTAATAAATCCCAGTTTCCGTTTGAAATTACAAAAGTACCAGCATTTTTAAAGCCATTGTTCAACAGGCCCAACTGAATGGTTAGGTTTTGTTTCTGTTTGATAATCAAATCTAAAAGAGCCAATTCTTTTTTCGTATCGCGTTGCAAACCACTCAAAGAGCTATCCCAAATTAGGCCAATTTGATTGGGCCATTGCCTTGCACGGCTTTGGGTTTTAGGAAAAACATTAACCAAAAAATAATATCCATTAGAAGCTTTTTGCATTTGAACTTCTGGTAAATCGTTCCGTTTTGGCAGGCTGATGGTTAAACCATTTTTAGGCTGGTAGTTTGTTTTATTGATTTCTGCTACATAAGTATTTCCATTGGCTTTTAAATCGAAACTACCATCTGGCTGTTCGCCAAGTTCGGGTTTTATAACACTCTCGAAAACAGTGGCTTTTAAAGAAAATTTCTCTATGGCTTGATTATAATCTAAAGGCAAATGATAGCGCAATGCATTTCCACTGTTAAAGCCGAGTTCTTCTTCGTAGCCAACAATAATGGTTCTGCTTCCGTTTGCTGGCAATGGATAAATTCTTGTTCTAAAGTTATTGCCCTCCACTTTCTCCAACAATCCAGGATCAACGCGACGGTGTTCTATATCTTCAAAAACCTCTGTAGCCTTTGCTTTCTCTACCGGGACAGCTTCACGCATTTTCCCATTGATATCTAAAGCATATCGGCTAATGCTCACGCCCTCTGGCATTGGAAAGGTAAGTTCTCCCTCCAATATTCTATTGCTGGTGTTGTAAAAAGTCATGGTCATTACGGTGGTCGCGATGTTGCCCGTAATTTGTACATCGATGCTCAGTTTATTTAGCTTCACAGCCTTTTTCTGTAAGTCTGAATTGGCCTGCTGAACTTTAAGTACAGGCATTTGGGCTTTTACAAAAATTGCAATTAACAATAGAGGAAGGATGGTTAGCGTTTTGCGAAATTTCATAACATTGGTTTTTATGTACTGATGCAAAAGCGATTAAGATTGCATAAATTTATTTTTTCATTGAATAAAGTATTGGGCTGGTAAACTGTTTGGGGATTGAAAATGTCGGCGGATTTTAATGATATAAACTACGCTGCTCGAAAGAAATGTCCTTTTTTAAAGTTTAAAAAACTTTATTTCAAAAGCGCTAGGAAAAGTTGTCAAAGCTGAAGCCAAAACATGTAACATTTTATAAGAAAACCGTTCTAATTATAAAAAACTAAAACTATGTTAGTAACCACAACGCCTACTTTAGAAGGCAAAAAAATAGTAAAATATATTGGCCTCGTGACGGGCGAAACTATTATTGGTGCAAATATTTTTAAGGATTTATTTGCCGGAATTACAGATATTGTTGGTGGGAGATCGAGCTCTTACGAACGCGTTTTGAGAGAGGGAAAAGATACCGCTGTAAATGAAATGCAACAATATGCGGCAGCTTTGGGCGCCAATGCAATTGTAGGGGTAGACTTGGATTATGAAACCGTTGGCAGCGGCGGAAGCATGCTCATGGTTAGCGCTAATGGAACCGCAGTAATTATAGAAGATTTATAGATAATATTAATCGGATGAATAAGTAAAAACTTATTCATCCGATTATTTTTTGTTTAAAACGAAAGGATATCAATTAGTTTTAACCAGGTTGAACTTACTTGTTCTGCATTGATGTGCTTAATTGCGTGATCGAAGGGGGTAAAAACCATTTCGCGGTTAACTTGACCTGCCATTACGCCACTTTCTCCATTGATTAATCCTTCAACCGCAGAAACACCCAGTCGGCTGGCCAAAACACGATCCATGCAGGTTGGTTTTCCGCCTCGCTGTATGTGCCCCAAAACCGAAACTTTAGTATCGTAATGCGGGTATTTGGTTTGTAAAATCTCGCCTACTTTAAAAGCGCCTCCTGCATCATCACCTTCGGCAACAATAATAATTTTAGATGATTTATCTTTTCGGCTATGTTCTAGCTTGTGCAAAACATCTTCTACACCCATGTTTGCCTCTGGAATAAGAATGGCTTCTGCCCCAACTCCAATGCCACTTCTTAAAGCAATAAGGCCTGAATCCCGCCCCATAACCTCTACGATAAATAATCTATCATGAGATTCTGCCGTATCTCTAATTCTATCTACTGCATCAATTACAGTATTAATCGCCGAATCGTATCCAATGGTAAAATCGGTTCCGGCAAGGTCATTATCTATCGTTCCAGGTAAGCCAACGATTGGAAAATCGAATTCTTTAGAGAATATATTTGCCCCGGTAAAAGTTCCGTCGCCACCGATAACCACCAAGGCATCGATATTTTTATCTTTTAGGTTTTGATATGCGGTTTTTCTGCCCTCAACAGTTCTAAAAGCTTCGCTCCGAGCAGTTTTTAAAATGGTTCCGCCACGCTGTATAATGTTGGCTACCGATTTACGATCCATCGGGATGAAATCGTTATTGATCAGGCCTTCATATCCACGAAGAAAACCTGTTACTTCAATATCATAATAAATTGAGGCTCTTACTACGGCCCTAATTGCGGCATTCATGCCTGGTGAATCGCCACCAGAGGTTAAAACGCCTATATTCTTTATCTTATTCATTTGTTTGTTTCTTTCCTTTGAAAATATCTAAGGCGCTTTGCAAATATAGTGCATATTCCTTTGCATCAAAGATTGCACCTTGGGGTGCAACTAAAGTATTTAAATCATGGCCTGCTAAAACATAAAATGGCTGCGAGTTAGAGTTATACTTTGTTGCCTGAAAATCTGCATTCCATGCACCTAAATCTTCTGTGTTTTTACGTAAAATAGAAGAATAATGAACTTGATTTGTAGGAACTTTCGCCGATCTTTCATCTACATACAACTGTACCAGAACAAACTCTTCTTTAATTAACCGACCAACTTCTGGATTAATCCAGATCTTATCTTCCATTTTTCTACAGTTTACACAGGCATGGCCCGTAAAATCGATAATCAGTGGTTTATTTACTTTTTTAGCATAAGCCAAGCCTTCTTCCAAATCAAAAAAGGCATTAAATCCGCGAGGTGGATGCAGAACATCGCTATATTTAACTTTTGCAGGAAATTCTGATGAGGCAACTGATGCTTGAACATTTCCTCCTAAAACGAAGTCTTGAGTATTCATTGGAGGCGCCAAACCACTAAGGGTACTTACTGGTGCTCCCCACAATCCAGGTAAAATATAAACCGCAAATGAGAAAGACAGAATGGCTAAAAACAACCTTGGAACAGAAACGTACGGTAAATCACTATCATGCGAAAACTTAATTTTTCCTAACAAATAGATGCCCATCAAGACAAAAATAACAATCCATAAGCAAAGGAAAACTTCTCTATCAAACCATTCCCAGTGCCAAACTAAATCTGCCGCCGATAAAAATTTCAATGCTAACGCCAACTCTAAAAATCCAAGACAAACTTTTACGCTATTAAGCCATCCGCCAGATTTAGGCATACTGTTTAAAAAGCCCGGAAAAATTGCCGACAAGGTAAATGGCAAAGCCAAAGCCAAAGCAAAACCAAACATACCCACTGCAGGGCCGAGCACATTTCCCTTTGAACTGGCCTCTACAAGTAAAGTTCCAATAATTGGACCTGTACATGAAAAAGAGACCAATGCCAAAGAAGCGGCCATAAAAAATATACCACCCAATCCTTTGCTGCTATCTGCTTTTTGATCTATTTTATTTACAAATGAGCTTGGCAAGGTAATTTCAAAGGCTCCGAAGAAAGAAATGGCAAAAACAATGAGGAGTATAAAGAAAGCAAAATTAAACCAGCCACTACTGCTCAGTTCGTTAAGTTTACTTGATCCAAAGAGTATAGTAATCAACAGACCAAAAACAACATAAATCACAATGATCGAGATTCCGTAAATAATTGCCTGCCAAATTCCCTTTTTTTTGCTTCCAGCCCTTTTAGTAAAGTAACTGATTGTTAAGGGTACCATCGGAAAAATACAAGGCATTAAAAAAGCAAGAAAACCCCCAAAAAGTCCCTTTATAAACGTTTGCCATAAAGTTAACTTTTCCGTGTCAGCGGTTTTGTTTGTTTTAACTGTAGGGGAGGCCTTAACGGTATCCTTTTTAACGGAATCTTTTACTACGCCATTTGCTGCGCTATCCTGTGCAGAGCCTACCTCTGTAAACTGAATATCATCCGGAGCCGTGGCGGTAGTATCTTGAGTTACAAAAGCGTAACTTTTAACTGCTGGCAATGCAATAAACATTGAAGCAATTAAGATTAATAATAGAACCTTTTTCATTTGTGAGTTTTGTTTGTGTGTTGAAGGCGTGAAATTAAGAATAATTTTATAAAGGATTAATCTTTAAAGCTCTACCCCCGACAGATTTTACTTTAAACAGAAACAGTCCCGAAAATTCGGGACTGTTTCATAATATATTCTTAATTATTTATTTAACCGGAACGCTAAACTCTACTTCTTCTGGAGGAAGACACTGCTTATCGTTACAAACCATAAACTCTACTTTGCCTTTTACAGTGGTGGTCGCTTTGTTTAATTTAATTTTTTGTTGAAAAACTACCGAGTTTTCAAAATAACTCACATTCATTTTAAATGTGCTTTCATATTTAACAACAGCTTTTGGCTCCGTCGTTTTTCCAACCAAACCAAAATCTTTTGAAGGAGAAAAGGTAAATGTTGTTTTAACTGGCCCGCCATCTTTAATATTTTGAGAATAAATGTGCCACTTATCTTCAATTGTAGCTTTAATATACAATATGGCTTCGGTTTTACCAACCTTTTTGGCGGCATAAGACCAGGTTACCGGCTTTTCAATTTGAGCAAATGCCCCAGCAATGGTAAATAAAACCATTGACAATACTAAAGTGATTTTTTTCATGTTTTATTTTGTGTGTGTATAAATTCTATTTCTTTAAAGTTAAAGCTTCTTAATCCGCCTGCCGTTTCCATAACCAAACGACCGCTTTCTTCAACACCGGTTATCTTACCTTCAAAAATCTGACCATTTTGCTGATAATCAGCCAATGTATCAAACTTATATAGCCGCTTTAGGTAATCGTTTTGTAAAATAGCGTAATTACCTGATTTCAAAATTAAGTAGTATTTCTCCATAAACACTACAATTTTTTCCATAACGGCCTCCAAAGGAGTTTCTTTTTGTAAAATTTGAATTACCGAAGTGGCTTTCGTGGATAAATCTGCTCTAAATCCTTGTTGATTAATATTTAAGCCAATGCCAATAACCGATGATTTTATAAAAGATCCTGTCAGTGTGTTTTCAATTAAAATTCCGCCGAGTTTTTTGCCGTTTGTATAAATATCGTTAGGCCATTTAACCTGTACTGCTTCGGGCAAAAAACAAGATAGTGCATCGCTAACAGCCAAACTAACGGCAATATTTAAATAAAACTGTTTGTTTAACGGCAAAAAGTTGGGCCTTAAATAAATGCTTGTGCTAATATTTTTACCTGCTTCGGTTTGCCAAACGCTTTCTTGCTGTCCTCTACCTGCGAACTGATTATCTGCCATAATTACAGTCCCTTCGGGTAATGGCTCGGATTTTGACACCAAATTCTTTAAAAAGTTATTAGTAGAATCAACCTCTTTTAATTTGATTAAATTTTGACCAACAAATAGTGTCGAAAAAGTGTTATTTTGCAAGTGTTGAATTTATATTATTGTATTTCCAAAATTAAATCATTTTAATGGTAAAAAAGAAAATAGTAGCCCTTTCTACATACCTTTCAGAGTTAGCCGTACAAGGCATACAAGAAAAAAAAGGAGAAGATATAGTGCGGTTGGATCTTAGAAACATTCATACATCGGTAGCAGATTATTTTATTATTTGCAGTGCCACCTCAGGTACTCAGGTAAAGGCTATTGCCGATAGCGTAGAAAAAGAAGTATATAAAGCTACTCAGGCAGATCCAAGACATAAGGAAGGTTTTGAGAGTGCCGATTGGATTATCTTAGATTATTTTGATGTGGTTGTGCACATATTTAAAACCGAAAAGCGCCATTTTTATGGCATAGAAGAACTTTGGGGCGATGCCGAAAGCACAAACTTTCAAAGCGCATAACCTCTAGAACCATTTTGAACAAGACAAATGAACGATAATCAAAATACAAACGAAAACAAAAAGCCCGGAAAAAGATTGCCTAACATCCCTAAAAAACCACAAAAGGGATCAAAGTTTAACATTTTTTGGGTTTATGCTGCCATCATAGTTGCCATTATAGCAGCTCAATTTTTATTCTCTAGCGATGGAGGCAAAAAAGTAGAATATCCTGAGTTTGAAAGTAAGATGCTTTTAACAGGCGATGTTGAGAAAATAGTTGCCTATAAAGCCGAAGACCTGGTAAAGGTTGAGGTTTATATAAAAGAAAGCAGTTTAAAAAAACCAGAATATCAAAAGTATAAAAGCACAAGCTCTTTCGCCGTATCTTCTGGACCAACAGTTTATTTTAATGCCGGAACAATGGATGGATTAGATAAACAATTGGCAGAATCACAAAAAAACCTACCACCAGATCAGCCTCGTATTTTGGCAGAGAAGGAAAGTAGAAGCAATCCATTTCTGGGTTTGCTTATCAATATTGGTCTACCATTATTATTGCTGATCGGTTTCTGGATTTTTATGATGCGCAGAATGGGCGGCGGTGCTGGCGGTGGCGGTCAGATTTTCAGTATAGGAAAATCTAAAGCAACTTTATTTGATAAAGAAAGTCAAGTAAACATCACCTTTAATGATGTTGCCGGTTTAGAAGAAGCAAAACAAGAGGTTATGGAAATTGTAGATTTCCTTAAAAACCCTAAAAAATATACCAACCTTGGCGGTAAAATTCCTAAAGGTGCGTTGCTAGTAGGTTCTCCTGGTACTGGTAAAACATTATTGGCAAAAGCGGTTGCTGGTGAGGCTCAAGTTCCATTTTTCTCTCTTTCAGGATCTGATTTCGTAGAGATGTTTGTTGGTGTCGGCGCTTCTCGCGTACGTGATTTGTTTAAACAAGCTAAAGATAAAGCACCTTGTATCATCTTTATTGATGAGGTTGACGCCATTGGCCGTGCTCGTGGAAAAAATAGTGTAATGGGCGGCAACGATGAGCGTGAAAATACATTGAACCAGTTGTTGGTAGAAATGGATGGATTTGGAACGGACTCTGGAATTATTATTCTTGCAGCAACCAATCGTCCTGATGTATTGGATTCGGCATTATTACGCCCGGGTCGTTTCGATAGACAGATTTCTATTGATAAGCCAGATTTAGTTGGCCGTGAGCATATTTTTAATGTTCACTTAAAACCGATTAAAACATCTGCTGAAGTAGATGCCAAAAAATTATCAGCTCAAACGCCTGGTTTTGCGGGTGCAGAAATTGCCAATGTTTGTAATGAAGCGGCTTTAATTGCTGCTCGCAAAAACAAAGAATCGGTAGACATGCAAGATTTTCAAGATGCGATTGACCGTGTAATTGGTGGTTTAGAAAAGAAAAACAAAATCATTTCACCAGAAGAAAAGCGAATCGTAGCTTATCATGAAGCTGGCCACGCCATTGCAGGCTGGTTCCTTGAACATGCAGACCCTTTAGTTAAGGTTTCTATTGTTCCTCGTGGTGTTGCCGCTTTGGGTTATGCTCAATACTTACCGAAAGAACAGTTCTTATATACAACCGAGCAATTAACTGATGGGATGTGTATGACAATGGGTGGCCGGGTAGCGGAAGACATTACCTTTGGAAGAATCTCTACTGGCGCACAAAACGATTTAGAGCGTATTACTAAATTGGCTTACGCAATGGTAAGTATTTATGGAATGAACGAAGCTGTTGGTAATGTTTCTTTTCACGATCCGCAAAACGAATACAACTTTAACAAGCCTTACTCTGAAAAAACTTCAGAATTAATTGATATTGAGGTTCGTAAATTGATTGGTGATGTGTACATTAAAACCAAAGAATTGTTAATCGAAAAACAAGAAGGTTTAGAAAAACTTGCTCAGAAATTATTAGAGAAAGAAATCTTGTTCCAAGCCGATTTAGAGGAAATTTTGGGTAAACGCCCATTTGATACACGTACTACTTACGATGAATTTGTTAATGGTACTGGAGATCAAACTCCTGCTGCTGAAGGCTTAATTCATGATGGTGTAGGAAATACTGATATCGAAAAAGAAGTTTCAGGTCTTCCTGCTTCAGAAAAAGAATAACTCCATGCATTAAATTGCATATAAAGACAATTATATATAAGTTTGAAACCTTGAACCTAAAAAATTCAAGGTTTCATTTTTTTTGACAATGAAGGATAATACGACCGCGAAAGAACAGATACTAAAAAAGATAAGGAAAGCGCTTTTAGAAAAGCGGGAAAATCCTTATCCAAATTTAGAAGAAAGCCCATTGTATAAAAAAAATGAAGATCCACTAGAGATTTTATTTGCTGAACAATTAACGGCAGTTTCGGGTAATTTTATCTTCTGTGAGGATGGGATCGACTTTATCGAAAACATGCTTCAACTGGCAGATCAATTTAAATGGAGAAAAATTTATTGCTGGGAACCAGAACTTCAGGATTTTTTATCCAAATACGAATTTCCTTTTTACCAAACCGATAAAGATTTTGAACAGGCCGAAGTTGGTATAACTTTATGCGAGGCATTAATTGCCAGAAACGGAAGCGTAATGGTTACAAATCAAAGTCCGGCGGGTAGAAGATTAAGCATTTTCCCTCACCATCACATCGTTATAGCCCGCACAAGTCAGCTGGTTTTAGATTTGAAAGATGCTTTTCAATTGTTAAAAAACAAATACGGAGCGCAAATACCAACAATGATTAGTAACATTACAGGACCAAGCCGTACAGCCGATATTGAGAAAACTTTGGTACTTGGTGCACATGGTCCTAAAGAACTTTTTGTTTTCCTGATTGACGATTTTTCTTAAATAATTTCCTTTTCTAATTTATTAACCATAGTTTTATACTACATACCGTTTTAGTATGCGGTATTATAATTATGAGCAAAGCGATAAATACGGTAATTGCCGGAACCGGGAGTTACATTCCTGAAAACATTATTTCTGGTAATGAATTCCTTAATTCTACTTTTTTTGAGAACGGAAATCTCCTGGAAAAGGAGAATGCTGAAATTATTCACAAGTTCTCGGAAATTACCGAGATTGTTGAAAGACGATATGCCTGCCCCGATCAATTGAGTAATCACATTGGTGCAAAGGCCGCTGAAAAAGCTATAGAGAATGCCGGTATAGATAAAGAAACTTTAGATTACATTATCTTTTGCCACAATTTTGGCGATATTCCATTAAATAGCAATCGAATAGATATTTTACCTTCCTTAGCTTCGAAAGTTAAGCAACAGCTTGGCATTTTAAATCCAGACTGCGTGGCTTACGATGTTATTTTTGGTTGCCCAGGCTGGGTCCAAGGTGCAATTCAGGCCGATTATTATATTAAAAGTGGCGATGCTAAGCGTGTTTTGGTTATTGGTGCCGAAACTTTAAGTCGCATTATTGACCCGCACGACCGTGATAGCATGATTTTTTCTGATGGCGCTGGAGCGGTAATTTTCGAAGCGGAGGAAAGCGAGGAAAAGAAAGGAATTTTAGCACATAAAACTGAAACCCATGCTGTGAATTATGGCAATTTACTTGTTATGGGCAAGGGCTCTCACCCAGAAGAAACCAGCGGAAATTATTATTTAAAGATGAATGGCCGTAAGCTCTATGAGTTTGCCGTTGTTCAGGTTCCCCAAGTAATTAAAAAAGCAATAGATAAAGCGGGTTTAACCGTTGATGATGTTAAAATTGTTTTTGTGCATCAGGCAAATGGAAAAATGGATACAGCCATTATGAAACGCCTATTCAAATTATACGGAAAAGACACTGTTCCAGAAAACTTAGTTCCAATGACCATTTCCTGGCTGGGAAACAGTTCTGTAGCAACCATTCCAACCTTATTAGATTTAGTTTTAAAAGGACAGGTAGAAGGTTATAGCGTTAAGCCTGGCGATGTTGCGGTTTTTGCTTCAGTTGGAGCAGGAATGCACATTAATGCTTTTGTGCACAGGTTTTAATTAGCCAGTCTTCTTAGTCCTGCTTTAGCCTGGCTTTCTATACTGCTTTCATATTCATGATTTTTCATGGCGATTGCAATATTGAAAGCCTCTTTTGCTTTAGCATTATTTTTTCTCTTTTCGTAAACCTTACCCATTTGTAGTGCCGCATTCGCAGCGAAATAATACTTTAGGTTTTTGCCCTGATTTATGGTAGCCTGATAAGAACTTAGTGCCAAATCATCTTTTCCTAAATCGTCGTAAATTCTGCCCAATCGATAACTGTATTCGGTTTTATCCTTATCTGACGGGTAATCGCTGGCTTTGTCCCCATCCAATGCCTGTAGCGCTCTAGAAAGGTAGCCACCATCAAATAAAAGCCTGGCCTTTAATAGGTCGGTTGGAGGCGCTGGAGCAGAAGCTTCGTTTTGGGCTTGTTTATCTTTTTCGTTGTAAGTGTAACCGCTATTAATTGCTTTTGATATATAAGATGAATAGGCCGATTTATCGCCTTTTAAAAGCGCAATCCATCCTAAATGAAGATTGGTATCCTTAATATAATTTACGCCCTTGTTTGTCTGTAAAAAACGATTAAAATAAGTTGATGCGTTTAAATCTAATTTATTCAAATGGGCAATGCCTTCCAAGTAATCCAAATACGGGAACGGCTGGTAAACACCTCCTTCGGGCTTTTTGGACAAAATATTTATGGCTTCGTCATTATGGCCATTTTTGATACAAACGTAGCTTTGCAGATAACTTTTTAATAAACTTGTATCGGCAATGCGTTCCGTATATTTTATGGTTTTGGCGTAGGCCGAAGGGCTGTGTGCTACATCTGTTAAAACGTAGGCATAGTAAAAAACCACTTCTTCGTAAAATGGCTCATACGAAGATTTTGGAAGATTATCAGCCAGTCTTTCGAACATATTTAGGCCACTTTGTAAATTGCCCTTTATTCCAAATGTAGACAGTGTGCTTTTTAATGCTCCATCCGGAAGGTTTCCCAAAACGGCATTAATTAAGCCTAAGCCTTTAAGGTTTAATTGAAAATTTGGAAATTTCTTATTGTTTTCTTGAAGTTGATTATTCGCTTTGCGAATCTCCATAGCGGCATTAAAATATTCTCCATATCGGCCACGGATTAATGCCCATTGGAGGTTAATCTCTGCCTGGGCATAAAGACAATATGGCGATTTCTCATCGTCATCGCTTATTTTATCCAGCCTTGCAGATTTGTTTCCCTTGAGTCGATCGAAATCAGCTTTGCTATCTGATGTGATTAAAGTAAAATAGTCTATATAATTCTCGAGCAGAGGAATAATCGAATTGTTTGGCCTTAGCTTTTTTTCTGTAGCAATATAGGCTTTCGCATTGCCAAGTTTAAGCTCAAAAATACTTTTATAAGCATTTAGGCAATTGGCATTGAAATCAAAATTGGCAAACAGGGAAAGAGGGAGCGATAAAAGAACAACAACAGAAATTATGCGCAAGCTTTTGATCATTAGAGAAACTGTATTTCTAATAGATTGCCTAGATTAAATGGCAAACTAAATTCACATTTAAACAAATATCTACAATTAACGCAAAAAATACATTCTTGTTTTGTTTAAAACAAAAAACGCCCCGATTTTGTCGAGACGTTTTTTAAATAATTTGAAAACTTACAATTAAGCTTCTGCTACTTCGTGAGTTAAGGCCTCATCAACCAAAATACGCCCGCAGTGTTCACAAACAATAATTTTTTTACGTTGACGGATATCCAACTGACGTTGAGGTGGAATTTGATTGAAACAACCAGAGCAAGAATCACGATCGATTGTTACAACAGCTAATCCGTTAACTGCATTTTTGCGCAAACGCTTGTAAGCAACCAGTAAACGCTCTTCAATTTGAGGCTCTGCCTTATCTGCTTTCTTTTGTAAATCTTGTTCTTCTTTTTCAGTTTCTGCAGTAATAACACCTAGTTCTGCTCTTTTAACTTCTAAATCTTTCTTTCTGCCTTCTAATTCAGCTTGTGCTGCTTCGAAGATTTCAGTTTTAGATGTAATTTCGAAACCGTGTTCTTTGATTTTCTTTTCAGAAACCTGAATGTCTAATCCTTGAATCTCAATTTCTTTAGTTAAAGCATCGTATTCACGGTTGTTTTTAACTTCTTTTAATTGAGTATCGTATCTTTTGATGGCCGCTTGGGCATCTTTAATCGTATTTTTACGGGTTACGATTGAATCCTCAAGATCATCAAGATCTGTCTTGATTTTAGAAATTCTAGTTTCTAATCCTAAAACATCATCTTCAAGATCGGCAACTTCCATTGGTAATTCGCCTCTTACTTGACGGATTTTATCAATTTTTGTGTGGATATTTTGTAATTCGTATAAAGCTTTTAGCTTTTGTTCTACGGTTTGTTCCATTAAAACAAGTAATTTATGGGGTTTGTATTTTGCTCCGTTAAACGGATTGCAAAGTTAGTAAATTTTTTCTGAATAATTTCAACCAATAAATTTGAGGTAAATTGTTCAGTTTCAAAGTGTCCGATGTCGGCGATGATCAATTTTTCTTCTGCATCAAAAAACTCATGGTATTTAAAATCTGCGGTAATAAAAGCATCGGCACCCGCAGCTATAGCTTCTTTTAAAAGAAAACTTCCAGAACCGCCACAAACAGCAACTTTTTTTATTCTTTTATTGATTATATCGGTGTGCCTTACCACTTTGGCCTGCATTCTATCTTTAACCAAATGTAAAAAATCGTAACCATCCATATCGTATTCCAACCAGCCCACCATGCCCGAACCAACCAATTGATGCTTATTTTCAAGTTTGTAAATATCGTAAGCAATTTCTTCATAGGGATGGTTTTCGAATAGTGCTACCAAAATTTTGCGTTCTGCCTGGGTTGGGTAAACCATTTCGATTCGAACTTCCGATTCTCTGTGTCTAACGCCTTTTTCGCCTACAAATGGGTCAGAATTTTCGTTTCCCTTAAAAGTGCCGAATCCATCTGCATTAAAACTGCATTCGCTGTAATTGCCGATGTTGCCTGCACCCGCATAAAAAAGTGCCGAACGCAATTGTTCTGCCTGTGCCTGCGGACAATAAGTTACCAGTTTCTTTAATAACCCAGCTTTTGGTGAAAGTACTTTTGTTCCGGTTAAACCTAGGCGTTCGCAAATTCTAGCATTTACACCAGTATGAATGCTGTCTAAATTGGTGTGGATGGCGTACAAGGCAATGTTATTTTTAATTGCCTTAAGCACCACACGCTCAACGTAATTTTTTCCGTTTAACTTTTTTAATCCTTTAAAAACAATAGGATGATGCGTTATAATTAAATTACATCCGGTTGAAATGGCCTCATCAACTATTTTTTCAACGCAATCTAAAGCAACCAGAGCGCCACGAATTTCCATATTTGGATCACCGACAATTAATCCAGAATTATCATAATCTTCCTGATAATTAAGCGGTGCGATACTTTCTAAATAATTGGTTATTTCAGCTAGTTTCATTTTATAAAGATATATAATTTGATGTTTTGGGGTGAAAAAAATGGCTAATTAATAAACCAGCCCCAACCCCTCCTTGAAAATAAGGAGGGGAGTTAAAGCACGAAGAAAAACATTGAATTGATCAACGAGCTACCAACATGGGTTTAGATTTTTTGAGAACAACTTTAGGCGGAGCTTAGATAGCCGTCATTTCGAGCGAAGCCGAGAAATCTTTTCAAGTTGAATTGCGAGGTTCAAAGATCTCTCTGTTTCGCTACGCTTCAATCGAGATGACGACCAACTTAAAACGTTAGACACCAACCACGCGCCACAAACTTTGCAATCTAAACCCGATAGAAATGAAAAGCCCGCAAACCCGATTCTTCATCGGGTGCGGACTTGCAATGTATAGCGGGACGAACATTAAAAAATGCTTCTGTCTTTGCTTTTCTAAATTTTAATGGAAATGATTTTACTTACTGAAAACCGCCCATTCTCACCATCTGTAAGCTTTCGAAAACGGCTTTTTGGTTGTATTCAAAGGTCAAACTCTTGTGGTTTATAATATCTACTATTGTACCAATCATGCACAATCCGCCAGTAAAGAAGTATAAAATACCCATTCCGATTTGCCCGATAACAAATCTATGTATTCCTGCAAATCCTAAAAATCCTATTAGAGATAATAATAGAATTTCCGAAGGCTGTTTTCTTCTGCTTCCGTAAATCATCAAGAAATTACGCAATTGTTGCTCGGTTAATCCGGTTGTTGCTTGTTGCAAGTATGAAAATTCCTCTGGTGTTATACCTGGTAACGACATTAGAGGTGATTGAAATATATCCATGGTTTTTATCTGTTTGTGGTTAAAATCTTATAATCTTTTTTCTTTGTTAACGTATAAATTCGGTACAGTATAATTAATAGTGCCGGTAGCCCAAACCAGTGCTGGCTAAAACTTTCGGTAAATTCGCCATGTAAAATAAGGCTGATTGACCTACCCAACCCACATCCCGGACACCAGTTCTCGAAGCCTAAATTTGCCAGAGGACAAAATGTAAAATGATGTTCATGAGCATTAGCTGTTGCCAACAACACCAAAGCCGTAATCCAGAAAAAAAGTTCTAGCGGAAAGCTTTTAATGTATTTCATGTTTTGCTTTTTATATATTTTAGAGGTTAACAGATAGCCTTTGTTACAGGATTATGGGTTATTTCGACGAAAAGTATAAAAAATTCGACGAATAAACGTATTACACCGAGAAACGTTATTTGGAAATGTATCTTGCTTAGAACAAACTTAAAAAACCTTTACAGAAATTGCGGGTTATTATTAAAAAGATAACTTATTTTTGTGTCTTGAATATCCGCGATTTAATAAATAGATATAAAACCGACGAAAGGGTAACCGAATTTACCAAAGCGTTAAATAGCTCTAAAAATCCAAAGATCCAGTTAAAGGGATTGGTTGGTTCTGCCGATGCTATTGTGGCACTTTCTTCGTACTTTTTGCTCCATAAACCTTTGTTTTTTGTTTTCCCTGATCGGGAAGAGGCTGCTTATTTTCAATCTGATTTAGAAAGCGTGCTCGATAAACAGGTTTTACTTTTTCCATCTTCATATCGAAAATCTTTCGATTTTACACAGGTTGATACGGCAAATGTTTTGGCTCGTGCCGAGGTTTTAAATGAGCTTAACCACGATTCTGAATATGGTAAAATTGTGGTTTCTTATCCCGAAGCCATTGCAGAAAAAGTAATAGATCGATCTGCGTTAGAAAAAAACACTTTAGAGATCAGCCTTGGTGCTAAGCTTGGTATCGATTTTATTAATGAATTTTTAATTGATTACGATTTCGACAGGCGGGATTTTGTTTACGAACCTGGCCAGTTTTCCATCCGTGGCGGAATTGTAGATATTTTCTCCTTCTCTTCTGATTTGCCTTATCGCATCGAATTTTTTGGCGATGAGGTAGAAAGTATCCGAAGTTTTGAAATTGAAAGCCAGCTTTCGGTTGCCGATGTAAAATCGTTAACCATTGTACCCAATGTACAGGCCAAGTTTTTAACGGAGAGCAACATCAGTATTTTAGATTACATTGATCAGGATACGCAGCTTTGGTTTAAGGATGTTGAATTTACATTAGACATTATTAAGGCGGGTTACAAGAAAGCTGTAGAACTTTGGAAGGCTTTATCGCTTGCCGATAAAAATCAAAATCCGGATTGGATTGATCCGAAGTTTGCTTTTACAGATGAAAAATTGCTTGGCGATCATCTTCAGGATTTCCCGATTGTAGAATTTGGAAAGCAGTTTTTTTATCAGACAGAAAACCGTTTCGAGTTTGAAACCAAGCCACAGCCTTCTTTTAACAAAGATTTTAACCTTTTAATTCACAATTTAAAGGAGAATGAAAAGGCGGGGATTGTTAATTTTATCTTTACCGATTCGCCAAAACAAATTGAGCGTTTATATGCCATTTTAGAGGATATCGACAAAACTGCCAAGTTTACGCCTATAAACAGCATGCTTCGCGAGGGTTTCGTCGATCCAAAGATTCAAACCGCATTTTACACCGATCATCAAATTTTCGATCGATACTATAAATACAAGCTTAAAAAAGGCTATCAGAAAAGTCAGGCCATTACACTAAAAGATCTTCGCGAATTAAAATCTGGCGATTATGTTACCCATATCGATCATGGAATCGGAAAATACGCCGGACTTGAAAAAGTAGAGGTAAACGGCAAAACTCAGGAAATGATCCGTTTGGTTTATGCCGATAACGATTTGCTTTACGTAAACATCAATTCGCTAAATCGCATTGCGAAGTATAGTGGAAAAGAAAGTGGTGTTCCAAAAATGAATAAACTTGGAACAGATGCCTGGGACAAACTAAAAAAAACCACAAAAAAAAAAGTTAAAGACATTGCCCGAGATTTGATTAAGCTTTATGCTTTACGCAAAACTCAGGCTGGAACCGCATTTTCTCCAGATGGTTATCTTCAGACGGAACTGGAAGCATCTTTTATTTACGAGGATACCCCCGATCAGTTAAAAGCCACTCAGGATGTAAAAAGGGATATGGAATCTCCACATCCAATGGATCGCCTAGTGTGTGGCGATGTGGGTTTTGGTAAAACAGAAATTGCCGTTCGTGCTGCTTTTAAGGCTGTAGCAGAGGGCAAGCAGGCCGCGATTTTAGTTCCAACCACCATTTTGGCCCTACAGCATTTTAAAACCTTTTCTTCTAGATTAAAAGATTTCCCGGTAACGGTTGATTATATTAATAGATTTAAAACAAGCAAACAGATTAAAGATACTTTGGCCGAAGCCGCAGCCGGGAAAGTTGATATTTTAATTGGCACACATCGTTTGTTAAGTAAAGATGTTAAGTTTAAAGATCTTGGCATTATGATTATTGATGAAGAGCAGAAGTTTGGCGTTACTGCGAAAGAACGCTTAAAGGCTGTTCGGGTAAACGTAGATACCTTAACCTTAACAGCAACACCAATTCCAAGAACGCTACATTTTTCTTTAATGGGTGCTAGAGATTTATCGATTATCAGTACCCCACCGCCAAATCGACAACCGGTTAGCACAGAGCTTCATGTTTTTAATGATAAATTAATTCAGGAAGCGGTTCAGTTTGAATTGGACAGAGGCGGACAGGTTTTCTTTATTCATAATCGTGTAAATGATTTGATGCAGTTGGGCGGATTGATTCAAAAATTGGTTCCAAAAGCCAGAATCGGGATTGCTCATGGTCAGTTAGATGGCGATGCGCTTGAAGACGTAATGCTCGATTTTATCAACGGCGAAAAAGATGTCTTGGTCGCCACAACCATTATTGAGGCGGGTTTGGATATTCCAAATGCCAACACAATTATCATCAATCATGCACACATGTTTGGACTGAGCGATTTGCACCAAATGCGTGGCAGGGTAGGCCGAAGCAATAAAAAGGCTTTTTGTTATTTGCTTTCGCCACCTTTATCTACCCTAACATCAGAAGCCAGAAAACGTTTAAGTGCTATCGAAGAATTTTCTGATTTGGGCAGTGGCTTTAATGTGGCCATGAGGGATTTAGATATTCGAGGAAGTGGAAATTTACTGGGTGCCGAGCAAAGTGGTTTCATTGCCGAAATTGGCTTTGAAATGTATCACAAAATTTTAGACGAGGCCATTCAGGAACTTAAAGAAGCAGAATTTAAAGGCTTATTTGAAAACGAACCTGCTCGTCCGTTTGTAGGCTTTACACAGGTTGATACCGATTTGGAATTGTACATTCCAGATGCTTACATCACCAACATTACTGAGCGTTATAATTTATATACCGAGCTTTCTAAGCTGAATAATGAAACCGAACTGGCTGTTTTTGAGAAACATTTGGCAGATCGTTTTGGACCCGTTCCGCCACAGGTGAAAACCATGTTAAGTGTAGTGAGATTACAATGGTTGGGTAAAAAACTGGGTTTTGAGAAAATTAGTTTTAAGAAAAATAGTTTACGTGGATATTTTTTAAGCGATAAACAATCTGCTTATTTCGATTCTAACACCTTCACAAAGATTTTAACATTTGCTCAAAATCATCCACGAATGTGTAATTTGAAAGAAGTTAAAAATACACTCCGAATCGCTTTTGATAATGTAAGTACCGTTGAAGAAGCCATCGAAACTTTAGAGTTAATAGACTAAAAACATTAATTCAGTCAGTTCATTGATCAAATTAACGTTAATTCAGTCAGCCGGCTGACTGAATTAACGTTTTTTGCTTATATTTGATTCGTGGAAAATCAAATAACCCGATATTTAAAGTCTACTATTTTTAATAAGATAGGAAAAAATAAAGTTATACTGTTGCTGGGGACAAGAAGAGTTGGTAAAACTTGGCTCATCGACGAAATAACAAAAGAGGCAAAAGTTGAATATCTCTCTTTAAATGGTGAAGATCAGGATGTGCAGGCTTTACTTGCAACACGAACTATTGCAAATTATAAAAGAATTTTAGGTAGCGCCAAGCTTTTGGTAATTGATGAGGCCCAGGTTATTCCCGAGGTAGGAAAAATCTTAAAACTACTTATCGATAGCTTTAAAGATTTAACCATTATTGCAAGCGGTTCTTCAGCTTTTGATCTTTCCAATCAAACAGGAGAACCATTAACAGGTAGAAGTTTAACTTATTATCTTTATCCAATAGCACAAATCGAGCTGGCGCCATATGAAAATGGGTTACAAACAGCACAAAATATAGAGGAACGATTAATTTTCGGAGCATACCCAGAACTATTTCAATTAGACTCATTGCCAGAAAAAGCGCAGTATTTAACCGAACTTATAAAGTCTTATTTACTAAAAGATATTCTAATGTATGAGAATATCCAAAATAGCACTAAATTATTCGATTTATTAAAGCTTATCGCCTTCCAAGTTGGATCAGAGGTTTCTATCGATGAGCTTTCAAGGACATTAGGAATTAGCAAAAACACTGTAGATCGTTATCTGGATTTGCTTGCAAAGGTTTTTATTATTTATAAAGTAAGTGGCTATAGCAATAACCTTCGTAAAGAAGTGACCAAATCTTCTAAGTGGTATTTTTACGATAACGGGATTCGTAATGCTATAATTAATGACTTTAGATTGCTTGCTTTACGCAACGATCAAGGCATTTTATGGGAGAATTATTGTTTCGCAGAACGGATAAAAAAAATGTCCTATCAACAACAGAATGTTCAACATTACTTTTGGCGTACTTACGATCAACAAGAAATTGATTTAATCGAAACCAAAGATGGTCAAGTGATGGCCGTTGATTTTAAATGGGGCGACGCAAAGAAAAAAATTCCCAGGTTTTTTTCAAGAAACTATCCAAACGCGTCATTTTTAATAATTAACAAAGAAAATTATATAGATTTTATACTTTAATGGATCCAACCTTATTGCTCGATTTAGTGAAAATGCAAATGCCTTACGGAAAGTATAAAGGCTACATTATCTGCAATATTCCTGAAAGTTACCTGCTGTGGTATAAGGACAAAGGCTTCCCCAAAGGAAAATTGGGCGATTTAATGGCTACAATGTTCGAAATTAGAGTTAATGGATTAGAATATTTGTTAACACCTTTGAAAAATCAGCATAAATAATATAATTCTAATCGGCTATTCCGGTTTGTATCCCTACAAACCGTGGCTGAGCTTGGCAGAAAATATCTAGATAAAAATATAATTTTCGTGCCCAATTCTGAAGCTAATTCATAAAAACTTCATAATCGTGTGGTTATTTTGGCATTTAATAAAGGTTTTTTCAAGACCCTAAATCAAACCGCTTAAAAAATCAGATAATGAAGAAAATTATAATGCTCACAATTGCGAGTGCGTTACTCTATCAAACAGGATGCACCTCAAAAAAAGAAGAAAAGGAAGAAGTTGTTACCTATGCAGTTACATCCCCACTAAAAATTGATACATCTTTCACCAAAGAATATGTTTCACAGATAAAATCTGTAAGAAATATTGAAATCAGAGCTCAAGAAAAAGGCTTTTTGCAAAATATTTATGTAGATGAGGGCCAACATGTTCATGCAGGTCAGGTATTATTTAGGATAATGCCAAAAATGCTTCAAGCAGAATTGTTAAAAGCACAGGCAGAAACAAAATCTGCAGAAATTGAATTAGAAAACACAAAATTACTAACCGATAAAAATGTAGTTTCTAAAAACGAGCTTGCAATGGCAAAAGCTAAACTTCAGGCTGCAAATGCCGAAACCTCTTTAGCAAAACTACATTTAGGCTTTACAGAAATAAGAGCGCCATTTGACGGAACAATCGATCGGATTCCTTTAAAACTAGGCAGTTTAATTGATGAAGGCGCTTTGCTAACCAGCTTATCGGATAATAGCCAGGTTTTTGCTTACTTCAATGTTTCAGAACCCGAATATCTAAGTTACCAATCGGCAGCAAAAGCTAAAGGCCAACAAGAAGTCGGTTTATTGCTTGCAAATAATGAGATGCTAAAATCGAAAGGTAAGGTAGAAGTTATTGAAAGTGAATTCAACAATGAAACCGGTAATATTGCCTTCAGAGCAAGATTTAACAATTCTGATAATTTACTGAGAAACGGTGAAACAGGTAAAATTGAAATGGTAGTTCCATTAAAAAATGCAATTGTTATTCCGCAGAAAGCTACTTATGATATTCAGGATAAAACCTACGTTTTTGTAATTGATAAAAATAATAAGGTACACTCTAGAGCCATTACAATTGCAAGTGAGCTTCCTGATTTATATGTGATTAGTGATGGTTTAACTCTAGATGATAAAATTCTGCTCGAAGGTGTTCAGAAGGTGAAGGATGATGATAAAATTACCTTCAAATTCCAAAACCCAAAAGAAGTTATCAAACAGTTGAGATTGAAAACCGAATAATCTAAATCCCGCCAATACTTATTTTATGTTTAGTAAATTCATACAAAGGCCCGTCCTTTCTATCGTTATATCTTTAGTAATTGTGTTTTTAGGCGTGCTGGCAATAAACTACCTGCCCGTAACACAATTCCCATCTATTTCGCCACCTAAAGTAAATATTACGGCAGAATACCCAGGGGCAAATAACGAGCTCTTAATTAAATCTGTTGTAATTCCTCTGGAGCGTGCCTTAAACGGCGTTCCGGGAATGAAATATATCGCCTCTGATGCAGGTAATGATGGTGAAGCAAGCATTCAGGTTGTATTTAACTTAGGTACCGATCCAAATCAGGCTTCGTTAAATGTTCAAAACCGCGTAGCCGCAGTAACAAATAAACTTCCACCTTTAGTTGTTCGCGAGGGAGTAAAAATCACCCGGGAGGAATCCAACATGTTGATGTACATTAACTTGTATAGCAAGGACCCCAAAATGAACCAGAACTTCCTGTATAATTTTGCCGATATCAATTTGCTTTCCGAATTGAAAAGGGTAGATGGGGTAGGTTTCGCCGATATTTTGGGCGATAGGGATTATGCAATGCGTATCTGGCTAAAACCCGATCGGATGCAGGCTTATAAAATTTCTGTTGATGAAGTGATGAAAGCGCTGGATGAGCAAAGTCTGGAAGCCTCGCCAGGCAAAACAGGTGAGAGTTCGGGACAAAGATCTCAAGCTTTTGAGTACGTTTTAAAATATTCTGGTCGCTACAATACCAAAGAAGAGTATGGCAACATTGTGCTAAGGGCAAATGCCAACGGCGAGATGTTACGCTTGAAGGATGTGGCCGATGTTGATTTTAGTGCCGCCGCTTATAACCTGTATTCTACTTTGAACGGAAAAGCATCAGCAGCAATCGTGTTAAAACAATCTTATGGAAGTAATGCTAGCCAGGTAATTAAAGATGTTAAGGCTAAAATGGCCGAAATTAAAGCCAGCTCTTTCCCCAAAGGTCTAGATTACGAAGTGAGTTACGATGTTTCCAAGTTCCTTGATGCTTCAATCGAAAAGGTTATTCACACCCTTGTTGAAGCATTTATTCTAGTAGGCCTGGTTGTATTTCTATTCCTTGGCGATTGGCGTTCTACGGTAATCCCGGCAATTGCAGTACCTGTTTCGCTTATCGGAACCTTTGTATTCATGTCGTTTTTTGGGATTACGCTTAACTTAATTACATTGTTTGCTTTGGTACTCGCCATAGGGGTTGTGGTAGATGATGCGATTGTAGTTATCGAGGCCGTCCACGCAAAAATGGAGCACAATAGAAAAATGTCGGTTTTAAGAGCCACACAGGAGGCAATGAAGGAAATTAGCGGTGCTATTATAGCCATTACCTTTTTAATGGCTTCGGTATTTATTCCGGTAGCCTTTATGTCCGGTCCTGTAGGGATTTTCTACCGTCAGTTTTCCATCACAATGGCTACTGCAATTATCCTTTCCGGCATTGTAGCATTAACACTTACCCCTGCTCTATGCGCAATTATGCTAAAAAACAACCATGGGCATGCTAAGAAAAAATCCTTTGTCGATTTGTTCTTAGATCGATTTAACAATGGTTTTGCAAAGCTTTCGGGTAAGTACGAAGTCGTTTTAACCAAAGTTGTTAGCCGCAGGTTATTAACGTTTGGGGTGTTAATTGTATTCTGTTTAGGTATTTGGGGATTAAGTGGTAGTGTACCGTCGGGCTTTATTCCAAACGAAGATCAAGGTATGGTTTATGCCATTATTCAAACGCCTCCAGGTTCTACCTTAGAACGTACTGACCAAGTTGCAGAAAAACTTCAGAAAATGTGCGAAGATATTGATGGTGTAAAATCAGTATCATCATTGGCGGGTTACGAAATTTTAACAGAAGGTACAGGTTCAAACTCCGGAACATGTTTAATTAATCTTAAAGACTGGAGCGAACGTAAAAGCTCTGCACTTGATATTATTGAAGAACTTGAAGAGAAATCGAAATCCATTCCAGGTGCAACTATAGAATTTTTCCAGCCACCGGCAGTTCCAGGTTATGGAGCAGCGGGCGGTTTCGAGCTTCGCTTATTGGATAAAGCCGGCAGTGGCGATTATAAAAAAATGGAAACTGTTGCCAATGATTTTGTTAGGGAGCTTAACAAACGCAAAGAACTATCATCAGTATTTACCTTCTACAGTGCTAGTTTCCCACAATATATGCTGAAGATTGACAATGACATTGCGCAACAAAAAGGCATAACGATTGATAATGCAATGAATACGCTTTCTACTTTTGTTGGGAGTAATTACGAAACGAGTTTTATAAAATACGATCGTCAGTACAAAGTGATGGTTCAGGCGTTGCCACAGTATCGTGCTCTGCCAGAAGATATTCTGAAATTATCAGTTAAAAACGATAAAGACGAAATGGTTCCTTTTTCTGCCTTTATGAAAATGGAAAAAGTTTACGGCCTCTCGGAAATTACAAGACATAACATGTATAATGCTTCCGAAATTAGTGGGCAATCTGCACCAGGCTACAGTTCTGGTGAAGCCATTGCTGCAATTACAGAAGTGGCAAAGAAGACCTTGCCAAGAGGCTTCGGTATAGATTGGGCGGGTATTTCAAAAGATGAGGTATCAAGAGGTAATGAAGCAATTTATATCTTTCTAATCTGTTTAGGCTTCGTTTATTTAGTACTTGCGGCTCAATACGAAAGCTTTATTTTACCATTATCCGTAATCCTTTCTTTACCCGTGGGTATTTTTGGAGCATTCTTGTTCCTAAAACTTTTAGGTTTAGAAAACAACATTTATGCACAAGTTGCAATGGTCATGCTCATCGGGTTGCTTGGTAAAAATGCAGTTTTAATTGTAGAATTTGCTACACAACGTCATGCGCAGGGTGCAACGGTTTTAAAAGCGGCAATGGAAGGCGCAAGTGTACGTTTCCGCCCCATTTTAATGACATCCTTTGCTTTTATTGCAGGTTTAATTCCCTTGATGATTGCTACTGGCCCAGGTAAAATTGGAAATAGAACTATTGGTTCTGCAGCTGCAGGCGGTATGCTTTTCGGAACCATTTTCGGAGTACTTGTTATTCCAGGATTATATTATGTTTTCGGAACCATAGCGGCCAGACATAAACTGATCAAAATTGAAGAAGAACATCCATTAACCGAAGAAATTGAAGACAATGTTTAAGAAAAATATATATAAAGGCCTTGGATTCGTTTTAATCTGCTTAGCCTATACCGCTTGTAAAGTACCACAGGTGGCACAAAGAATCGAAAACAAAAATGTACCCGGAAGTTATAACACTTCAGTAGATACTTTAAGCAGCGGGAAAGTACAATGGCGTCAGTTTTTTACTGATCCAAATTTGGTTAGCTTAATCGATACTGCATTAAAAAACAATCAAGAGTTAAACATTACCCTACAGGAAATTGAAATTGCGAAAAACGAGATTAGAGCAAGAAAGGGAGAGCTTTTACCAAGTGTAGGTTATAGAGTTGGGGCAGGATTTGAAAAGGTAGGCCGTTACACCAGCAGTGGTGCGGGTGATGCATCAACCGATATTACGCCGGGAAAAGAAGTGCCCGATGTTTTGCCCGATTACCAATTCGGACTTCAGGCAAACTGGGAAGCGGATATTTGGCATAAATTAAGGAATGCAAAAAAAGCGGCGTTAACACGTTATTTATCTACCGTAGAAGGTAAAAATTTCGTCGTTACCAATCTGGTAGCCGAAATTGCAAATACTTATTACGAACTATTGGCTCAGGATAATCAACTGGAAATTGTTAAAAAGAATATTGCCCTGCAAAGTAATGCACTAGAATTAATGAAGATTCAAAAGCAGGCAACCAGAGTTACCGAACTTGCGGTACGTAAATTTGAGGCAGAGGTTTTGAGTTCTAAAAGTTTAGAGTTCGATATTCAGCAACAGATTACAGAATCTGAAAACAAAATCAATTTCTTGCTTGGTCGCTATCCACAGCCTATTGTTAGAGATAAAACGAGTTTTACCGATTTGGTTCCACCAACCATTCAGGCTGGTATTCCAGCACAGCTGTTGGCCAATCGCCCAGATATTAAACAGGCCGAATATGATCTTGCGGCCTCAAAATTGGATGTTAAGGTAGCAAAAGCTCAATTCTATCCATCATTGGGTATTTCGGCTACATTGGGTTATCAGGCGTTTAATCCGTCTTATCTGTTAAGAACTCCAGAATCCTTAGCTTACTCTTTAGCTGGAGATTTGGCCGGACCACTGATCAATAAAAATGCAATTAAAGCTGAATATCTTACAGCTAATGCAAAACAATTGCAAGCCGTATTTAATTACGAGAAAAGTATTTTAAATGGGTATATGGAGGTTGCAAATCAGTTATCAAACATTAGCAACCTACAAAAAAGCTACGATTTAAAATACAAACAAGTTCAAGCATTAACGCAATCTATAGATATCGCTAATGATTTGTTCAAATCAACCAGAGCCGATTATTTTGAAGTGTTAATGACACAACGCGATGCCTTACAGTCAAAATTAGAGCTTATTGAAACTAAGAAACAACAGTTAAATGCAGTGGTAAATGTTTACCATGCTTTAGGTGGTGGCTGGAACTAAGCTAAAATACTAAGTCGTCGTCATTGCGAGGCACGAAGCAATCCCCTGCTAAATAGATTGCTTCGTACCTCGCAATGACGAATATGGTGTTGAATAAATTGTGATGTTTATTTAATGTTTAATCAACACTATATCTCACAACCATTTTCGTCACAAATTGCATCATCATTTTTATTTAAAGATGTAATTGTAGTTTTCGGTTGAGCCTCTTTCCACTCTCTAAAACTTTGTGTTAACGCATCTGTAAAAGCCTGAACGGGCTGTGCTCCAGAAACACCATATTTACGATCCGTAACAAAATAAGGCACACCACGAATGCCCAAGTTTTGGCTTTCGTAAACATCATATCTTACAGCTTCAGCAAATTGATCACTATTTAATACTTCCTCAGCCTCTGCTTTGTCAAGACCAATTTCTACGGCTACATCAACCAAAACCGAAGTCTCGCCTATATTTCTGCTTTTTACAAAATGAGCTTCGAATAATTTTTCTTCGGCCAGATCCTGCAGATTGTGTTTGGAAGCCAAATGAATCAGGCGATGGGCATTAAAGGTATTCGCTGGAATGTTTTTGTCAAAATCGATTTTTAAACCTGCATTTTCTGCCATATCTACAACCTGCTTGGTCATTTGTTTTGCCTGTTCAATTGGCATTCCCTTACTTCTAGATAGATATTCGTAAACAGTTTCGTTATTTGTATTGTGATATTCTGGATTCAGCTGATAGCTTTTCCAATCGACTTCAATTTCGTTTTTGAACGGAAGTTTTTCAATTGCCTGTTCAAAATGTCTTTTCCCAATATAGCAAAACGGACACATTACGTCCGACCAGATTTCTACTTTCATAAAGTAAAATTACGTGGATATTTATAATGCTGAGTAAACTCAAAGTAAAAACACATTTGCCAGCGTCCAACGCCCCAAACCGAGCAAGCATTTTCTCAAATAGGGAAAATAGCTCTACATGCACAAAACCCAATACATTTTTAAATAACTGATTTTTAGATGGTTGTTGATTTTAAATTTTCGGCATCATTTTGCAAATACAAGTGCAAACCATTCAATTTAATTATGAAAAAAACGCTTTTCACATTCTTGACGCTGTCAGGGATGTATTTTGGTGCTTTCGCTCAGCGCCAGCCAGATCATATTATTGATTTAAAAAATCATATTCAGGAGATCAATATTCATCAAATTACGGGTATTCCAATCGCTGTAACCAACGAATCCTATTACGGTATTGACCCTAATACAAATAAGACAGTATGGAAAGTTGATAGAGCGCTGTACCAAAAACTTTCTAACTTAACCGATGATACTCCAGAAGATTTTTTCGAAGTTGCACTAACACCTTACGCTATAATAAACGATAATTTAGTTGATGTAAGATCCGGTAAACTAATCATAGATAAAACCAAAGACAACATTAAAAGGCTAAAGAAGTACGACACAATGTTGCCGATTGGCGTAGTATTACTAGAAGGCGCATCAGATGGTGTTCAATATCTTTTCTGTGTAGATTTAAACAAAACAGAATTAAAATGGAAAGCAAAAATTGGCACAACAAGTATGCTGAAAGATGCCGTTAAAGGTGCTATTCCAGAAAACCCATTTACCACAGGCAGTTTCAAAACTATTGTAAGCAAAAATGGTAATTTCATTTATAAGGCCGATAAACACCTTATTTCAATTAATGGGGCAGATGGCACCGTTATGTGGGATCTTAATATTAATCCTGGACAGGCTTTTTTCAATAATGATGAGAGTTGTTTAATGGTAGTTGATAAAGGTGGAAGCATGATGTCTATGGTTACTAATTCGATGACCTTAAACTTAAATAAACTTGAGGCTTTGGGAAAGGAAATGACAGCAATTGACCCACAGACAGGCAAAACCAAATATGAATTGAAGTTAGAAGACAGATATAAATGGACTGCTGATTTTGGGGATGAATTTTTTGTGGCCAGTACAGCAGGTGGAAATTTATACAGCTATGCAAATGGGCAGAAAAAATTCAAAAAAGATTTTGATGAAAAAAGAATTCAGGATATTCAAAAAACAAATGAAGGTTATTTAATTTCTTATAAAAACGAGCAAATGCTTGTAGACCAGACCGGTAAAAAGCTTTGGAAAAAACCTGTTGTAATAGAAGATGTTAGTGATGATGTTGATTATGATCGATATGATTATAAAACAGGTTATGTTATTGCGTATAAAAGTTATTTAGGTTATTACGTTAAAGATCAGAAGAAACCTGTTTGGAAACTTAGTCTAGACGAAAAAGCAAAACTTGCTTATGATGCATTGCATCAAAACATCCTAATTCTTGACGGAGAAAAATATTATATCATCAATCCTGAAAAATCAGCTGAGAAACCAAAGCCTTTAAAAGTTAAACTTAAAGACGATGGCGATAGCTTTAACGTAGTAGATATTAAACCTAATTCTTACTTTTTTAGTGGGCCATTTGAATATTTCATCACTGATATTTCTGGCAACATTATTAAACAAAAGTATTTTAAAGAACCCGGAGGGTTTATGAGACAGCTTGCAAACGTGGGATCAGGAGTTTTGGCAGCGGCCGCAGCTTATCAAGCAACTGCCGGTTTAATGAATATGGATAAAGGCATTGCTCAATCTTTAACAGGTTTGGGCGAATCTGGTAAACAAACATTTAAAAAGGGCGTAAATCAATATAACTCTACAAATGCCCTTGCATCAGGCGCCGCACTTCTTCAAGCTTTCGGCGGACCAAGATACAATGCATTTGCTTCAACACCTTCTAATGCATATTATTTTACTAAAGGTGAAAATAATGACAAATTATTAATAAGGGTTCTTAAAGATAACGGTGATGAAACCGATAAATTAATTTTCTTAAACAACAAGCCTGTTTATCAAATAGATTATATTACAAATAAGGTTTTTTATCTGCATGGAAATGAATTACAGATATTTAATAATAGATAACTGATTTAAAAAACCTAATAAAAAGGGCAATTTTCTAAAACTGCCCTTTTTATTATTTTGAAACCAATATCCTTCTATCTATACAGCTGATTAAACAGCAATTTAAATGTTCCATGAGTTTGCGCTCGGAATGTAATTTCTGGTCCGAAGGCGTAAAGTGTTCCTTTTCCAATTTGGCTTTGAAAACTTGTAATTCCATCTTTTAAATAAGCCTGCCCCCAAGCCCATCCGCTTCTTAACGGAGAAGCAGAATTAAACCACATTAATGGTTCAATTTTATAAGTAGATTTTGAGTCTTTATCCAATTTAAAAACCGGGCTTTCATCAAAGTAAACATCGGTAAGTTTATCTAAGCCCCAGTTTGCAGATTTGCTTTCATCAATTTCTGTTTGTAAAACACTTCCAGGAATATAATATTTTTCATCAGGAAGTTTTTTGTCTTTACCATCAACAAGTTCAACAATGGCATTTTTTACAGGTAGGCCAAGCTGATATGCTAAATTGGTGCTTGTTCCCATCGTTACAATCTTTCCGCCATCTTCTAAAAATTTCTTCAATTCTGGGATTGATTTATCTGATGTGATTCTTCCCAATTGCTTTCTGTATTCTTCGGGAATTTCCTCTGCTTTTGGACCAAAATTTCTACCGCCTGCACCTTGCGCCTGAAGTGCCGGAATTGCCCCGCCAACAAATACAATTACATCGTATTTAGATTTCAGATTTCCTGCATCAATATCCTGAGGATAAACAACATCAATTGCATAATGGTATTGTTCCATTATAAAACGAACCCAGCCAGAAGGCATCGAGCCACCATAAGTATCCCATAACGCAATGCGAGCATTATTTACCGCAACTTTACGTTTGGGTTCGGCCCCGATTTGGGCATTTACATTTGCTTTCTGCAAAACCTCTACCGCTTTAGCTGAAGATTTTACGTAAAAATCTCCTGATTTCTCATCGCGAACCACAGCAAGATTTGCCTTCAGTAAATCGTTAACGGCTTTATAAGAATCATTTTGCTTAGAGCTTAAAACAAATCCTTTGCCCAATGGGACTTTATTTGAAGGTGCCAGAAGTTCTCCGACAGGCAGTTTTTTAAACGGCCCAGAAAAATCATTTAAAATGCGATCAAATTTAACATTCATTAAATAAGCTAACGTCCAACCTGCAGCATCGTATGGCGCAACTGGCGGGCCACCAGGATATTTAAAATCGTTTGGATGATCTTGTGGCTCAAACATATCCAACACGTGCGGTCTAAAAGCCTGATCGGTTTTTACAACATAACTTCCGGCAGGATATTTCTTTCCTTCAACCGTAAAATCGGCAGAAGCTTTTTCTACAACAATTCCTGTTCTGATTAATGCATTTAAAAATTTAACCGCTGTATTAAAGTCGGGCTGATCTACAGAAAGAATATAACCTCTGGCATCGCGATTAGTTGGCGCTTTCATTACAGTATCATAAGCTTTCATACTAATCTGTCTGCGGGCTCCAAAATCAGATTCTCCGCCAGCAACCGTTGCACCTTTTTCATTCTTGGCCGCTTCGTTAATTGCTTCTATTTTTTTAGGCGAGAATGACCAATTATCCTTATTTCCTCTATCTATTGAGTTTTTGCCCATTTGATAAATGTTATACAACAATTCATCGCGATAGCGTTGTGCATAACCCAAAACAGCATAATTTAAGGATACTGAATAGTCAATCGAATTTTTAAAATACCATTTTCTTGGTGTAATTGGGTTTGGAGAATCGCCACTTGGCAACAATCTAGAAGGCACTAATGGGATATCGGAAGGTGTGGGGCTCCCAATAATCTCCGTTAATAGACCAACCATATTATGAAAATATGTTGTAGTACGAAGCCCTCCGTTGTACCATGTAGAATATACAGATCCGCCCCTTTGAGTATATCCCGGTTTATTTTCCACATTCATTCTGTTGTGCATTGCGGCGCCTACAGCATCCAAGCTGGTTAAAATTGTAGGGTCGAAAACATAATTAAACGGATCGCGGTAAGGTGGGCCAGCAACAACAGTTCCTGCAGGACCAGCTTGATGATGATTATACATAATCTGCGGAATCCACTCTACAAATAGCTGGCGCCCAATGTTTTGTGTTTCTTTAAGATTAAGCATAAAGAAATCTCTGTTATTATCATGGCCGGCGTATTTTTCATAAAGTCTCGGTAAACCGCTTAAAGTTCTTTTTTTAGGGTCTTTATCCCTCATGTACCAATTGCTTACCAACTCCTGCCCATCAGGATTAGCATGGGTAAACAGAATGATTACATTATCCAGAATACGCATCGTTTCTGGATCTTTTCTCGAAACAAATTCATAAATGGTTTGAATGAGCTGATGGGCGCCAACGGTTTCAGTAGCATGTAAACCTCCGTCAATCCAAACCACAGCTTTGCCTTCTTGCGCCAAAGCTTTTGCTTTTTCTGGCGATATTTCTGCATGAGCAAGCTGTTGCGAAATCTCTTTGTAACGACCTAGTTTTTTTAAGTTTTCTGGCGAAGAAACAATTAGCATATATTGACTTCTGCCTTCTTCGGTTTTACCAATATCAACCAGCTTAACACGATTGGATGCCTCTGCAAGTTTCTTAAAATAAGCTTCGGTTTGCGTATAGGTTGCCAGTTGATAGTCATCGCCAATGTTAAAGCCAAAGTGCGATTTTGGTGTAGGGATTTCCTGTGCAACCGCAGTACTACTGCTTACAATTAAAAAGGCAAGACACAGCTTTTTAAAGTAGTTTTTTATCATAACGGGGGATTTGTTTGTTGGATAAATCAAATATAATATAGAATCACATCCAAAAATGCCCTGAATTAAATTTGTTACAAGTAGTTTGGTATGTTTTGGGTGCCGTTTTAAGGCAAATGAGTATAAATCTGAAAAATTCTAAATCCTAATCCATACATTTGCCATTGATGTAAGTTCTTAACTTTATTTTTTCATCAACCAATATAGGTTCCGGGTGAAAATCTGGATTAAAAGGGAATCGTGTGCAAATCACGAGCTGTCGCGCAACTGTAAATCTTGTCTTCAACAAAAAAGACAACAGTTTTATCAATTAGGCCACTGTTCCGAATTTCGGAATGGGAAGGCGATAAAACTGGGGATAAGTCAGGAGACCTGCCATTATTGAATTGACGGTGCTTTCGCGTTCTAAGGCAATTGGTCAGGTCTGATAGGTTCAACAATAAAATTAACCGTTTTATTAAAATTGCGATAAGCTTTTATGCTGATGCGCCGATTTATCGTGCCCATTCCTTTCCATTTATTTTTTAACAGAAACATTTAAAATATTGCACAGAGGGCTTTTAAACGATTTATTTACTTAATCTTTAAAAGAAATGCTAACGCAAAATCTTGGCTATCCGCGAATTGGTAGCCACCGAGAATTAAAGAAAATCTGCGAAAATTATTGGGCAGATAAAACCGGGTACAAAAACGTACTCCAAGTGGGCAAAAACATCCGTCACGAAAACTGGCTGATGCAAAAGGAAGCTGGAATAGATGTTATTCCATCAAACGATTTTTCCTTTTATGATCATGTACTGGATCATTCCTTAACTTTTGGCGCAATTCCGAAAAGGTACAATGAAGTTATCCTGAAGAAAGGAAATTCAGAGCTGGATTTATACTTCGCAATGGCCAGAGGTTACCAAAAAGAAGGCCTGGATGTTGTTGCCATGGAAATGACAAAATGGTTTGATACCAATTACCATTACATTGTACCAGAGTTTTATAAAGATCAGCCTTTCAAACTTTTTTCAACCAAAATTGTCGATGAATTTTATGAGGCAAAACAGCTTGGCATTATAACCAAACCTGTTTTAATCGGCCCTGTTTCTTATCTTTTACTGGGAAAGGAAAAGGAGACAGGTTTCGATAAGATCGATTTAATTAAAAATCTGCTTCCGGTTTATTTGGATATTCTTTCTCGTTTGGATGCGCTTGATGTTGAATATGTTCATTTTGACGAGCCTTTTCTAACACTTGATTTAGACGAAAAAGCAAAGAAAGCATACGAATTTGTTTACAAGGAAATTAGAAAAGCTTTCCCGAGATTAAAAATTGTTTTGGCCACCTATTTTGAAGGATTGGGCAATAATTTAGCTTTAGCTACTTCGCTTCCGATAAATGTTTTGCATATAGATTTAGTAAGATCAGAAACACAATTGAATGATGTTCTATCGGCTCTTAATGAAAAAACCACTCTTTCTTTGGGTTTGGTAGATGGAAGAAACATCTGGAAAAACGATTTCGAAAAATCTTTATCCATCATTGATCAAGCCGTTGAAAAACTCGGTTCAGATCGGGTGTGGATTGCGCCTTCTTGTTCTTTAATCCATTCTCCTGTAGATTTAACCAACGAAACCAATGAGCAAGATTTATCATCAGAAATAAAGCAGTGGTTGGCATTTGCCAAACAAAAAGTTGCCGAAACTGTAATTCTTAAAAAACTCGCCACAAAAGAAAGCCCTGCATCTACCCTGCAAAAGCTCGAAGAAAACAAAATCGCAATAGGCAACCGCAAAAGTTCTGATTTAATTCACAATCAACAAGTTAAGCAAAGAGTTTTGGCTTTAAAAGACGAAGATGCCGAGCGTTTAAGTTCTTTTGCATCAAGAAAAATTAAACAGCAATCATTAAATCTTCCAGCCTATGCTACAACAACTATTGGCTCTTTCCCACAAACAGCAGAAGTAAGAAGCTGGAGGGCAAAGTTTAAAAATGGAACATACACATTAGATGAATACAATACCTTAATTGCCGAAGAAACAGCTAAAGCGGTGAAATGGCAAGAGGAAATCGATTTGGATGTTTTGGTTCATGGCGAATTTGAACGAAACGACATGGTAGAATATTTCGGTGAACAGTTAAACGGTTTCGCCTTTTCGAAAAATGGATGGGTGCAGAGTTATGGTTCCCGTTGCGTTAAACCACCTATAATTTTTGGTGATGTTTCAAGGCCAGAAGCCATGACCGTTAAATGGACAGCCTATGCGCAATCCTTAACTTTAAAATACATGAAAGGCATGTTAACAGGGCCCGTTACGATTTTGCAATGGTCTTTTGTTCGAAATGATCAGCCCCGATCAGAAACCTGCACCCAAATTGCCTTGGCCATTCGTGATGAAGTTTGCGATTTAGAAAATGCTGGGATAAAGATTATTCAGATCGATGAACCTGCAATTAGAGAGGGTTTGCCATTACGAAAAGCCGATTGGCAGACCTATTTAAATTGGGCCGTTAAAGCCTTTAAAATTTCTGCATGTGGCGTTCAAGATGAAACGCAGATTCACACGCACATGTGTTATTCGGAGTTTAACGATATTATCCAGAACATTGCAGATATGGATGCTGATGTAATTACAATAGAAACTTCGCGTTCGCAAATGGAGTTATTGGATGCTTTTGCTGATTTTAAATATCCAAACGAAATTGGCCCTGGCGTTTACGATATTCATTCGCCAAGAGTTCCAAAAAGAGAAGAAATGGTTCATTTGCTAAAGAAAGCCAAAGCGGTTATTCCAAGCGAGCAACTTTGGGTAAATCCTGATTGTGGCCTAAAAACCCGTGGATGGGATGAAACCAAAAAAGCGTTAATTGAAATGGTCGAGGCCGCAAAAGAAATGCGCAAGGCTGAAGTTGTTTTAACTGCTGAGCAACAAATAAATTAATACTTTTGCCACGGAGGCACGAAATAACGGAAGAAATGGAAAGGAGCACTAAGCTAAAAAAGATTAATTCCGTGAAAATCTGCGTTTCCGTGGCTATGTTTTTAAAAATCATTATGACCTTAGAAGAAAGAATATCCAATTCAAAAACAAGCATTTTCAAAGCTGTTTTTCCCAACACCACCAATCATTACGATACACTTTTCGGTGGAACGGCCATGCACATGATGGACGAAGTTGCATTTATTACCGCAACGCGTTTTAGCAGGCAGATTATGGTTACGGTAAGCAGCGATCGAATCGATTTTAAAAAACCCATCCCGGCGGGAACCATTGTAGAGCTAATTGGAAAGGTAAACCATGTTGGTAACACCAGCCTAAAAGTGAATGTAGAAATTTACATTGAACAAATGTACGCAGAGGGCAGAGAATTGGCGGTTCATGGAGATTTTACTTTTGTTGCCATTGATGAAAATAAAAAGCCCGTTCAGGTGATTAAATAATTTTTCGCTACGACACGGAAATCAACAAAGCATATATTTACATGGCAAAATTTCTCACCATATAAGGAATATAAGAACATTGAAGAAAGAGTTAAACTAAGTCGGTCGCTCTTATATTCTCTTAAATGTTTTATATGGTTAATTTGTCAACCATAAAATATCGGTACTAATACAATATCAAATACAGATAAGCATAAACCACCGGTGCGGCCAGCAATAAACCATCGAAGCGATCAAGCAATCCACCATGGCCTGGCAACAAACCGCCACTGTCTTTGGTATCCAAACTGCGCTTAAGCATCGATTCTACCAAATCTCCAAGCGTGCCAAACGATGCAATTAAAACAGCCATTCCGGCCCAAACCATAACCTGATTTTCGATAAACAGATAAGATAAACCAATCGCTACTAAAACGCTTGTAAACATTCCACCAAAAAAACCTTCCCAGCTCTTTTTAGGCGAATGACGTTCGAATAATTTTCGTTTCCCGTACTTTACCCCGAAAAGGTATGCGCCAGTATCGTTTGCCCAAAGCATTAACAAAAAGGCCAGTGGAAAATGAAAGTTGTAATTATTCCAGTCTTTTAAAAAGCCTAAGGCATGAAAAAAGCAAAAAGGAATGGTTACGTAAACAAAGCCCACAAAGGTGTACGAAATGTTGGCAAAGGGAATTTTGTTCTTCTTATAAAGTTCGCTGATAAAAACAGAGAAGATTAAGGGGATGCAGAGCAAAAGGTATTTTACATCGTATTTTAAATAATGTAAGCCTGCAGCCATAAGAAAAATTAAACCTCCGGCAACTAAGCCAATATTTCGGTGTGGCCTAATGCCAGAATTTTTAATCAGTTTATAAAACTCAAAAAGAGATAAAATACTAAGAATTAGATAAAAAGCGGTAAAAGTATAGCTGCCCAAAAATATGGAGCCAAGCATAACTATGGTAAAAAAGAATGCGGTTATTGCCCGGGTTTTCATTTAAGGTAGGTAAAAGGGTGTAAGGTTAGAATTTTTATTCAATTTCATTTTGAACCATGTACTCAATTGCTTTATCAAAATCGGCCTGATTTACCAAAACGTTTACTTCGCCAAAATTATAAGCAGCAAGTTGCTTGTTAATGGTTACGGCCGGGATTCCGGCTTCAGTTAAGCCCTGTTTCAAAACTTCGGCGGCAAATGCATCGCCAGTTGTATATACTTTAACCCAGTTTTCGTTCACGTTGTGCGGTATCTTTAAAAAATTTAAACAAAGCTATGGTTATTATTACACTAATTACATAGCCATACCAAGGAAAACCGATCGGTTCGTCTGCCTTATCTAAGGGCAAATTGTGTTTTTGCATATAAAACGCCGCACAAACGGCATAACCATTATTTAAAAAGTGCGCCAGCATTGCATACCAAATGCTACCGCTAAAATAATACAAATAACCAAAGCCTGCGCCCAAGAGCATGCGTGGAATAAAACCATAAAACTGCACATGGATGGCGCTAAAAATTATTGCTGCGCTCCAAATTGCCACATGGTGGTTACCCAACATTTTTTGCAGTGAGCCTTGAAGGCCTGCCCTAAAAAATAATTCTTCTCCGATGGCGGGCAAAACGGCAATCATAAGCAGGTTAACAATAAAATCGATATTGCTCCTAACCGTTATCAGTTGAATGGTTAATTTCATGGCCTCATCTTCCTTTTCCTTCATCCAATGCTCTATTCCCTTCAAAAAATCGGGCAAAACCATTTTTTGATTCCAAATTGCTGTCCATTCCATAAATGGCATGCTCACAATCATGATAACTAAAACAAGTACCAGTAACAGCACATGCGGCTTTTTAAATCCATAAAATGTACTTGGTGTTTTTCTTTCTGTTAGTGCTAGGGCTATTGGAGGCAAAATAAACATCCCAATCGAACTAAAAATCTGAATGATCTTTAAGGCGGTTATAAACTGTGGCGCACCGCTCATAATCTGATCAAAATTGCTGAATATCGATGTTCCATAAACCATAAGAACAACGAATACGCCCAATGCACTAAATAATATAGCGCCAATGCCCCAGTAAACACAAAGTAAAAATATCTGTAAAAGGGGGTGGCTTTCTTCGCGAATGGGTGTTACAAAATTCATTATTTGTACCTTTGTATGTTTTATTAATCGTTGAAGATAGAAAATGTCTGTAAAGATAGGAAATATAGATTTAGGAGAGTTCCCGTTATTGTTGGCTCCGATGGAGGATGTTAGCGATCCGCCGTTCCGTTTTGTATGTAAGCAAAATGGCGCTGATATGATGTATACCGAATTTATTTCATCTGAAGGTTTAATTCGCGATGCGGCAAAAAGCATTCAAAAACTTGATATTTTCGAATACGAAAGGCCTATCGGCATTCAGATTTTCGGAGGCGATATCGAACATATGCGTGAGGCTTCAGAAATTGCTTCGCAAGCTGGGCCAGATTTAGTAGATATAAATTATGGCTGCCCAGTTAAAAATGTAGTTTGTAAAGGTGCCGGCTCTAGCTTGTTGCAGGACATTGATAAAATGGTAAAAATGACTGATGCTGTTGTAAAAGCTTCTCATTTGCCCGTTACCGTAAAAACACGTTTAGGCTGGGATGACAATACCAAAAACGTTTGCGAGGTTGCAGAAAGACTTCAGGATGTGGGCATCCAGGCATTAACGATTCACGGGCGTACCCGAGCACAACTATATAAAGGATCCGCAGATTGGAGTTTGATTAGAGAGATTAAACGTAATCCGCGAATTAAAATTCCAATTTTTGGTAATGGCGATGTTGATAGTCCGGAAAAGGCAGCCAACTGGCGCATGGAATATGAGGTTGATGGAATCATGATTGGCAGGGCGGCGATTGGTTATCCGTGGATTTTTAGAGAAATAAAACACTTTTTTAAAACTGGAGAACATTTAGCCGGACCAACAATCGAAGAACGCATTTCTGTTTGTAGAACGCACCTGGAAAAATCTATCGAATGGAAAGGGCCAAAAACTGGCGTTTTTGAAATGCGCAGGCATTATGCAAATTATTTTAAGGGCTTGCCAGATTTTAAACCTTATCGCATGCGTTTAGTTTCTGAGGGCGAGATCAGTAACATTTACAGCATTTTAGACGAAGTGGCAGTGAAATTTGCCGACTACGATCCAACAAATGTACTGGCTTGATTTTTGAAAGCATTTTTGTACATTCGTATAAATCACCATGGTTACAGCAATTACAGATGGAGTTAAAGTTTCAGTAGAAACCATTTACCAGCCGGAATATTCTAATCCGGCCAATGAGCATTTTATGTTCGCTTATCGTGTAGAAATTTCCAATCTTTCTGATTATGCTGTTCAATTAATGCGTAGACAGTGGTTTATATTTGATTCTAACAGTAGCCGTAGAGAGGTAGAGGGGGAAGGTGTTGTTGGCATTCAGCCAGTTATTAATCCAGGCGAAACGCATGTTTATGTTTCGGGTTGCAATCTTAAAACCGATATTGGCAGCATGGAAGGTAAATATTTGATGAAACGCCTTACCGATGACTCTGAATTTGATGTTGATATTCCGCAGTTTCTGTTGATAGCACCTTACAAATTAAACTAACAATCCTTTCTTATTATTATCACTAAATATTTAACGCTTAGGATTTTTGCGTTCAAATTTTCTTGTTTTATTATACCTTTGTAAACCAAACAAGCAAACATTACGCCTCTTATTCTTTAAAATGATTCAGCTCAATCTTTTAGACTTAGCCCAAAAACAATTTCCAGACTTAAATTTTGATCTTGATGACGACATCATTAAAGTAGAAAAGATTTTAAAAGCCGAAGCAAAGCTAAATCCTGAAGTGAAGGTTAACGATATTGAAAATCTGATTTCGTTTTTACGAACATACCGGGGCAAATTTATTCCCATTCTAAAGCATAAAAACATCAATATTATTGTAACGGGAAAACAAACAAATGTAAACTTTGCCCGCTTCGATCACGAAAATATCTCACCAGAAACCCTTCAAGAATTTGAACATGCCTTTTCAGAAAATATTTCTGAGTATTTGAAACAGTGCATCAGAAACAATAAGTGGAACAGCTTAAGAAGTGTTTTTATAAATTATGCCTTTCTTGTTGGCGATGGAACTAGGGAAGAAGTTTATCAAACGTTAAAACTTAAGAATCAATCCTTAATCTCGGCAATTTATAATAACCAATTTGTAGGATACGTTCAGTCAAATCCGTACTCATCAGATATTCAGTATTACACTATGCTAAGTACGGTAGATCAACACTTTTTTGATGATGATATTTTAACCATTAACAACATCATCTGCGAAAAGCAGAAAAACACCGTAAACAATAAAATCTTCCTGGGCAAAATTCTATATGCGGCAAGCTACTTTAATGCCTATACCGATAGCTTAAAAGAAACCTTAGAAAACAATCAGCAAATTGCGCTTCAATGGGTTTATCCAAACGAACCGATTTCAAGTGGCAGTTCTACAAGTTCTACCACCATGACGGTTATAATCATAGCCGTAGTTGTTGTAATTATCATTATTGCGATTACAAGTGGTTATTCTGGATCTATCACGCCTTTTATTCTGGTTGTTGGTTTAATCGCCAGATTAATTAATGCGCTGGGCAGGAAAAAATAGAATTTATTTCAATCCAAGCGTTCCATTTTTATCCTCAAAGTAATCTCTTGGCTTAACTTTTAACAAATGATAAAGTGCAGAAATTATGGCTTTTAATTCTGCATACTTAACCTCTTTAACAGCTCTTTCACCATTTAAAATATGCTTTTTAGCGATAGATTCATTTGAATATTCACTAATATCCTTATAAGCATATTGATAAAATAAATTTACATAAGCCTCGTCATGCTGATAATAAATCTCCTGAGAAATTTTCTGCAGTTCTTTGGTTTTTGATTTTATTATCGATGTTTGATTTGAGTTTAGAAACTGTGCTTCATTCTTGATAATGTTGTTAAAAACATGCTCAATTTTAGGGTTTGGTTTTAGAAGAAGATCTTCCTTAATCTCCATTTTATAAGCCTGATATTCTTCAATTTCGGCAATAACGTTTTTTCTTCTTACTAAATCATCATAAACCTGAAACGCCTTGCGCTTGCGCTCATCAATGTTATAGATCTTATCAGTTACCAAATCATCCTCAATATCGATAAGTGCCTTTAAAAGCTCGATAATTTCAATACGAACATCATTTAAGCGATCGGCTATATCTTCCTGATGGTTATTGCTAAATTCTTCAATTTCATAATCGATATTAGTTAAAGATTTTTCTAGCTCTAGCCTTAATTTAGTAATGGAAACCTGTTTTGCCGAAGCATTAAATACCTGACTAATTTCTAAATTAATAGCCCCGATGTAAATATTAACCGTTAAATCTCTTGATTCGCTAATGTCGAAATCGATTTCAATATCTGTTCCTTTTAACAAATTGGCAGATAAATCTTCTGAATTGATTTCCAGATAGCCAATGCATAAATTACTGGCAGGAGAGGTCTCGGCTTTACCTTCAACAATGTTGATGATCAATTTCTCGCCAGAATTTTTTAAAATGGTTTTAGAAATCGTTTTATAAAGCTTTTTCGATAAGGGCAAAATATCATTTTTTCTAAATACCCGTTCCAGATAGGTTGTGCCTAGAGTGTCATCAACTTCTAAGCAAATATCATTAGGCAAAGGCTGGCCGGATATGTTGTAAATGCCATGATTGATGCTTAGGTTTTCCTTCTCAAACACCAATATCTGATGTTTATCGAATATTTTAACGTTGAAAAAATTACTGGTTTTAGGTACTAATTTTAAGAACTCGTTAAACTTGGAGTGGAAAGAAATCAAGCCCGTATCAAAACCGCCATCTGTTCTTGTTACCCGGTAGTAACCTGAAAATTCATTCGGAACAAATCCGGTTAAAAGCTCTTCATTGTCTTGAGAATTTACTTCGTAAACCAATTTAACATCTTGCAGTTTAGCCGGTAAATCTTCCTTAATTTCAGCGACTTGCGTACTCAAATTTTGCTTGTTTTTGGTGCCGGCATAATAACTTGCGCCAACAATAATTGCCGTTGTTGGATCGATGCTTGAGTCTACAGTAGATTCAAATTCCTGATGCAGATATTCTTTTACGTATGGAATATAAGTAGTGCCGCCAACCAAAATAATGCGCTCAACCTGTTGGTTGGAGATGTTGTTTTTCTCCAACAATCGCTTAGTAAGCTTTACCGTCTCATCAACCTTTGGATGAATAAGTTCGTTAAACTGCTGTCTGGTAATTTCGAATTCGATAAACTTAGAGGCAAGATCTAACTCGAGCTCAACAAATACGCTTTCTTTTATCGATAATTCTTTCTTGGCCTCTTCGGCTCGGTAAAGTAATTCAAAAAAAAGCTTGCTGTAGATTCCTTTTTCGGCACTTACCATCTGTTTCCACAAATTTTCTGTGCCAAGTTCTTTTTCTAAAACCGGACAAAAAAGATGCTCTAAGATTAGATTATCAATATCCAGGCCTCCTAGAAAGTTATTTCCTTCATGATCAATTACTTTCAGCTCACGGTTGTTTATACTTACCAAAGCCACATCAAAAGTTCCGCCACCAAAATCGTAAACCAACCAGTTCTTAGATTCATCAATAGAAATATTCTGCGTATTGGCATAGGCCAAACATGCGGCTATAGGTTCTTGCAACAATAAAACTTCCTGTAAACCAGCATTGTAGCCAGCACTTTTTGTTGCGTTAGATTGAATGGTATCAAAAGAGGCCGGAATGGTAATTACCGCGGCGCTTGGCTTTTCATCTCCAACAAAGTTGATCAGCTCTTTTAGAACCAGTGCCGAAAAATCTATTGCTGTTTTATTTTCCTGTGTAGCCGGAACATGAAAGGTATGCTCACTACCCATTTTTCGCTTAAAACTAGAGAAAACATTTTCTGGTTGAACCGATGTTAATTCGCGGGCTTTATCTCCAACTAAAATGCGTGCATTTCTATAGGCAATAACAGATGGCAATGTATCTCTAAAACCGACAGGGTTTTTGTAAATGTTAACTTTTCCTGCCTGAAACTTTCCAATACCAGAGTTGGTTGTGCCTAAATCGATCCCAAAATTTATGTTTTCCATGCCCGCTTACTCTACTATTACAACTGCTTTCTGAATCAATACTCTATTACCGCCTTCATTTTTGTATATGGTTGGCTTTAATACTTTAGATATTCTTAAATTACTTCCGTTTTCATTTAAAATATTAGCCTCAATAGAAGCATCTCGTTCATCATAAGGCTGATCTTTCGGATTAACAATGATATAGCCTTCTTCCTCCAACTCATGGTAAATTCTTTGAAAATTCCTTTTAAACGGGGCAAAATCTTCAGGTTTTATTTTATTTTCTATCTCGAAAATCTGGGTAATAATATCTTTCATTTAAGCTTTTTGAGTTGCATTAACTTTGTTTGACTAAGATAGTTCGTTGGTAATAATTTGAAAGATAAATTTTAAAATTTATTCTGATTAGGCCCCGAAAAACCTAAAACACAAAAGCGGCCAGGAATATTCCTGAACCGCTCTGTTTTTTATAGATAAATATATTTTTAATCTCTGCTTCTTCCAAACAGCATTGATGCATAGTAAAGTAAGTTTGCAAGGGCACCTACCGCAGCAACAACATAAGTCATGGCAGCCCACCAAAGTGCATCTTTTGCCTGTGCATTTTCTTCTTGCGTTTGCATTACACCGCTGTTGTTTTTTAACCATGCCAGCGCTCTATTGCTTGCATCAAATTCAACAGGAAGTGTGATTATGCTAAATACGGTTACCAACGCTAGGCCGACTACGCCGATTGCTAAAACAATTGGGGTAACGGAGAAAACCAGCAGCATTACCCCAAGGAGTAAAACCCATTGCAATAAATTAGATGAGATGCTCACTACGGGAACCATTGTGCTCCTTAAATTTAGCCAAGTATAAGATTTAGCATGTTGTACCGCATGGCCACATTCGTGGGCGGCTACAGTGGCGGCGGCAACGCTTCGGCTATAATAAACATCTGTACTTAAATTTACGGTTCTATCTGATGGATTGTAATGATCTGTAAGTTGTCCTTCGGTACTCATCACTTTCACGTCGTATATTCCGTTATCATGTAGCATTCTTTCAGCCACCTCCTTGCCCGATAGTCCAGAGCTAAGTTGCATTTCTGCGTATTTAGAAAATTTGTTTCTGAAACGCCACTGTACAAACATGCTCAGCACTAATACCGGGACGATTATAATTAAATAAACTCCCATTTTCTTGTGTATGTTTTTCGTTTACCGATATATCAAAAAGCGTTCCCATATTATTTGGATTAAAAAATATACTACTTTTATGGTATGGCAAATGAACTTTCCTATTGGGAGAAAACATCTTTTTTTAACTATGATATTATTGTTGTTGGCAGTGGTATTGTGGGTTTAAATGCAGCCATTCATTTAAAAGAAACTGCTCCCAAATTAAGAATTTCAATTTTAGAACGAGGATTTTTACCCACAGGAGCCAGTACAAAAAACGCTGGTTTTGCATGCTTTGGAAGTGTTTCTGAACTAATTGAACAAGAAAAAATTGCAGGTACAGATCACCTTGGCAAACTCATAGAAAGACGTTGGAAAGGATTACTAAAACTGCGCAATCTGTTGGGAGATAATGTCATCGATTATCAGTGCCAAGGTGGCTTCGAATTATTTAAAAAAGATGAAGCCTTGCTTTCTGAACAATGTGTATCTAAAATTGAACATTTTAATAACCTAATTCGGAATATTGTTGGTGCAGATGCTTTCAGTTTAAACAATTCGCAAATAGAATCTTTCGGTTTTAAAGAAATTGAATCACTGATTGCAAACCAGTATGAAGCCCAAATTGACACCGGAAAAATGATGTTTGCATTATTACAATATGCCCAAAAATTAGGTGTGGTTGTGTTTAACAATTGCCCTGTAAAACATATTGTAGAAGTAGAAAATGGTGTTGAAGTGAATACAGATCAAGGTAATTTCAGTTGTAAAAAAATAATTATAGCCACAAATGCATTTGTAAATTCGCTTTTGCCAGATTTGGAAATTAGTCCTGGCCGAGGTCAGGTTTTAATTACGGCTCCAATTAAAAACTTAAAGGTAAAAGGTACTTTTCATTATGATAAAGGTTATTATTATTTCAGAAATATTAATAATCGCATTTTACTTGGAGGTGGTAGAAACATTGATTTTGATGCTGAAACCACAACTGCTTTTGGACAAACTGAAGTTATTCAGCAGGCGCTGGAGCATCTCTTAAAACATGTTATTTTACCCGATATTCATTTTAAGATAGAGCATCGTTGGAGCGGAATTATGGCTTTTGGAAATGTACTGGAACCTTTAATTAAGGAAGTTAAACCAAATGTTTTCTGTGCCACCCGATGTAATGGAATGGGGATAGCCATCGGATCGCAAACTGGAGAAGATGTAGCTGAATTGGCTTTAAGGAGTTTGTAATTTTGCCATTTCGCTTTTCATTTTATCAACCTTGATGGGCAAATCGTTACTCGGTAAAATCCACCTGTCAATTTCCATCGCCCAATTTTTAAACTTTTCGTTATTTTTAATTTTATAATATTGAAAAAGGATATAGTAAGCCATCTCAGCTTTGTAGGCTTCGTTTGGACACTGGGAAAGCGCTTCATTATAGATTTCTTCGGCTTCTTTTAATCGGCCCGCATTTGTTTTGTCAAATACAGTCTGCTTATAATAATCACAATATCTTTCGGAAGTAAAAGGAAATTGGTAACCTTCCTTATTGAGTTTTCTCATAATTAAATGATTTTCGGCATAGCTTCTTTGATTAGAAAGCCCAAAATAATACATATCCCTAGAATCAACTCTACGTAAATACTCTAAAGCTTTTTCATATTCTCCCCACAGGTTATAAGTATAGGCCAATCTAAAAAGGCGATCTGTAGATTGACTTTTGTTTTTAAAGAAAGGTAACCACGGCGGATTTCCTGATAGGTTTAAAATTCCGAGTTTTCCTTCGGGAACAAGAGCCACCAAATCTTTGGTAGGCGAGATTCTGAATTTAAATTCTTTAGCCTTTCGGGGATGGTAAATTCCATTTTTTATGGTAAAAATCGCTTCAGATTTGAATGTTAATCCCGCAAAATTATCCAGATAAACGAAGCCGTAAACATAGCTACTGTCTTGATTTGTAGGAATGACCACCCACTTATCCTCGCAATCCAATAATCTTTTATCGAATTTTAGATCAGTTTGGGCTTTTGCTTCATAGAAGCAAAAGAACAGCAATATAAAAAGCCATTTCATAGGAATGAAGATTGTGTGTTACTTAAAGATAATGGTTTTATTTCCGCTCACAAAAATTCTATCTTCAAAAAGTAATTCCAAGGCTTCCAACAAAACAGCTTTTTCAACTTCTTTACCCGCTCTTACCATTTCCTTTACACCAAAATTATGGTCTACGTGTGCCGTGTGCTGTGTAATAATTGGTCCTTCATCCAAATTATCGGTTACAAAATGTGCCGTTGCGCCGATAATTTTTACACCTCTTTCAAAAGCCTGTTTATACGGATTTGCGCCAATAAATGCGGGTAAAAATGAATGGTGGATATTTATGATTTTTCCTGAATAGCTTTTTACAAAATCGGCAGATAGAATTCTCATAAACTTCGCCAAAACAAGATAATCCAATTCAAACCGATTTAAAATTTCTTTGATTTCTGCTTCAAACTGTGGTTTATCTTTTTCTAAATGCGAAACATGAAAGTAAGGAATTCCCATCTTCTCTGTGAAATTTCTAAGCTCTTCATAATTTCCAATTACACATTGAACGTTTGCGCCTAGGGTTTTAAACTGATTCTTGATCAAAATTTCGGCAAGGCAATGATATTCTTTAGTAACCAAAACAGCAACTTGTTTTTCTTTTTGTGTAATTAGATTCACAACAGCGGCGTTAGGTAGATTTTCTAACAGTTTTTGTTTTAGTTTATCTGTTTCCTCAAATTCTCCCGTACAGGCAATTCTTGTAAAAAATGCTTTGTTCGCTTCATCTACAAACTCTCGCATGGCGATAATATTTAATTGATGGGAGGCCAAAACACGGGTGATATTGGTAACCAAACCAACTTGATCGGGGCAGGATATGAGAATTGTTAATTCGTTCATTTGTATTATTTAAAAGTCAATTATAAACATTAAATAGTAATCAGCAACAGGTTTACCGATATATTTTATCTTTTTTCAATCCGTTTTCTTGCCAAAAAAGTTTGCCAAATCTATTTTTAATTTCGATTTTTACTAAAATTTTTATCATTATGGAAATCGCTTCTATTATACTTCTTGTAGTCGTTTTAATTATTTTAATACTCTTATTTATTAAAAAACCGCAAACTTCCGTAAACTTATTATCCATTGAAGATTTTGATAAAGCAAGGGCCGAAAATGAAACTCTAAAAATTAATTTAGCGAAGGCCGAAGAGCGGGCAAACGGATTATCTATAGAAAAAGAACACATTACGGTTTTGTTAAAGCAGGAACAACAAAGGTTAATTGACGAATTACAGGCCGAACGCGACCGACTCGCTGATGCAAATCGAGAATTGGAAAGTACACGCTCATTTTACATCGCTGAAAAAGAAAAATTAGCCGAGCAGAAAATAAGTTACGAGCAATCTCAAGAAAAACTGAATAAAGATTTTGAGTTGATTGCAAACAAAATTTTAGAAGAAAAATCGAGCAGATTTGTAGAGCAGAATAGAACAAACCTAGATCTTATTTTAAATCCGTTAAAAGAAAATATTAAAGCTTTTGAAGAAAAAGTAGAGAAGGTTTACAAGGCCGAATCTGATGAGCGAAATATTTTAAAAGGTGTAATTTCTGAACTGCAGATTCAAAGTAAACTGATTCAGGAAGATGCAAATAATTTAACCAAAGCATTAAAGGGCGACAGTAAAAAGCAAGGAAATTGGGGTGAGGTTATTTTGGAAAAGGTTTTAGAGCGTTCGGGCTTGGTTCGAGATCAGGAATATCGCATTCAAGCCTCGCACATCTCCGCCGAAGGCGCTCGCTACCAACCAGATGTGGTTATTGATTTACCGGATGACAAACACCTTGTGGTTGACGCTAAGGTAAGCTTGGTTGCTTATGAGCGGTCTGTATCTGCCGAGACAGAAGAAGAGCGTGAGGGCTATGTTAAAGCGCATCTCGCCTCCATTAAGAATCACATCCAAGAGCTATCATCAAAAAACTATCAGGATTTATATAAAATCAATTCGCCCGATTTTGTTTTGTTATTCGTTCCTATTGAGTCTTCTTTTAGTATTGCCGTTCAAAAAGATGCAGAATTGTTCAATTTTGCTTGGGATAGGCGGGTGGTTATTGTAAGCCCTTCAACATTGTTGGCTACTTTACGCACCATTGCCAGCATGTGGAAACAGGAAAGACAAAACCGAAATGTAATGGAAATTGCCCGGTTAAGCGGTGCCATGTACGATAAATTTGTTGGTTTTGTGGCCGATATGGAAAATATAGGTAAACACATTAAAAATGGGCAGGATGCTTACGACAAAGCAATTAATAAACTATCGGTAGGTTCCGGAAATTTAACCAATACTTCAGAAAAGATTAAAAAACTGGGTGCAAAAGCTACTAAACAGATTGATTTGAAATATTTGGATGAGGAATAACTTAAAGAATTCGTCATTGCGAGGTACGAAGCAATCCTAATGCTTCTGGGTTTTAACAAATGAGATTGCTTCGTACCTCGCAATGACGATTTGCCTAAACATGGCTTTTAAAGCCAGGATTAATATATCAGTTCGTGTTCAACTTGTTACTTAAAATTAAAACCGAAATACTTTAATACTTTTTTCAGCAAAAAGAATAAAACAATATAAATGATTAACCAAAATATGTATGCAAAGTAACCCGATAAAATTGTATTTAAAAATCCTTCTGCTTGGTGTAGATAAATTGTTAATACAATTAAAAGTATAATAGGAATTATGAAAATAAATACCAATACAGCTTTTTTCCATGTATTATTACCTTTTTTAATTTCGTTTCCCATTTTTCAATTTACTTTATGGAAATAAGAATTTTAATTAAAATATAATATTATTTTTAAATCAAGCAATTTTAATTATTAATGAAGTTATCATTTTTTATACTATTCTTATTTGGCAGTTTTTATTTTTCAAAATCTGTAGCTTCATTTAAAGCCACTCCTTCTATCTTAAATATTGATACGATTGCAATCATCAATAAAATTAAACTGGATTTTAAAAAAATTAACGATAACCAAAAGCGTTATAAAAACAAAAGCTATGATGTCTTCGGCTTATCAGCAGAAGGTGGTGAAGCTACTTCTTACTACGAAGGGGTAGAACTTAAAAAAATACATTGCATACTTTTTGGAGAAATGGGGAAAGTTGAGACGGATTATTACTTTAATAACAATCAATTATTTTTCGTGTACAAAAAGAGTTATCTATATGATAAAACAATGTATATTAAAAATTTTAAAATTAAAAAAACGGAAGAAAACAGATACTATATAAATGATAAATCAATTATCAGATGGGTAATTGGCAACAAGCCTAATCAGAATTTAAAAATATTAAAATCAGAATATTCAACCATTGATTTAGAACTGAAGGAAATTAAGAAAAGTTTTTAAAGCTTTTTCAATCAAAAATTGAAATGACGATAACTCTATAATATCTATACTTAAAAAGCATTCTCTATGGTCTGCTTTTAATGAATTTTACTCCTCAATAAGCTGTTTCAATTTTTCTTTGCTTGGCAAAACAGTAGAATATTTACTTGCGAAAATTTGTTCATTATTTTCTGGCAATGTGAATTGAACTACAGCTTCACTTTTATCCTGACAAAGTATTATTCCTATTGTTCTATTTTCATCAGATAGCTTAACTTCTCTATCATAATAATTTACATACATCTGCATTTGGCCAATATCTTGATGTTTCAATTCACCAATTTTTAAATCTATTAGCACAAAACATTTTAAAATTCTATTGTAAAAAACCAAATCTATTTTAAAGTGCTTTTCATCAAATGATATTCTATTCTGCCTGGCAACAAAGGTAAATCCAGTACCTAACTCTAAAAGGAAATGCTCCAATTTATCAATTAACTTTTGTTCAAGTTCATTTTCAGAATAGCTTTTTTCGTCTGGTAAGCCTAAAAATTCTAAGATATAAGGATCCTTAATGGCGTCTTTTGGTTTTTCTAATATTTGCCCTTTTATAGAAAGTTGTAAAATTTGCTCTTGATTTCTACTCAGTGATAATCTGGTATATAAAGCTGTATCATACTGTCTTTGCAGTTATCTTAAGCTCCAATTATTTTTAGATGATTCTATCTCGTAAAAATTTCTTTCCTGTTCATCGTCAATTCTCATGAGTTTTAGATAGTGAGACCAGCTTAATTTGAATTCGTCAGACAGTGTCTGACGTTTTGAATAAGTGGTATAAAAACTTCTCATTTGCTTTATGTTTGTCTCAGAAAAGCCTTTTCCAAAATCATGAGTGAGCTTAATTGAAAGTGACGCTAGTAGTTGCTTACCATAACCAGCTCTTTCTTTACCTTTTTGTTCTTCTTCAACAATCATCCTACCAATTTCAAAATAAGTGAACACCATAGTGTGGTTCACTGTATTTATAATTTTATCTTTAGCGTTATTCAGTAATACCGAAATACGTTCAATAAAATCTTGATGGATTAACTCTTTACTCATTATTTACTTATTAAAAGCATTCCAGCCTTGGGCTTTCAATTCATGGACTTTCTCTGATTTAGAAACCATTTTACATCCTGAATTTTTATCCGTAACATGGCCAATAACCGTAATATCTACATCATGTTTCAGTTTTTTATAATCTTCCTGAGAAATGGTAAACAATAATTCGTAATCCTCGCCACCGCTTAAAGCGCATACCGTAGGATCTAACCCAAGCTCTCTGGCAGTTTCATAAGTCATTGGATCTAAAGGAATTTTCTCTTCGTAAATGGTAATTCCTTTATCAGATTGCTCTGCCAAATGCAAAATTTCAGATGCTAAACCATCAGAAACATCAATCATTGATGTTGGTTTGATGTTCATATCTTCTAAAAGTGCAACAATATCCATTCGGGCTTCTGGTTTTAACTGTCGCTCGATAATGTAATCCTTACCTTCTAAATCGGGTTGGATTTGTGGGTTTTCAAGATAGATTAATTTTTCTCTTTCTAAAATTTGTAAACCCAAATATGCGCCACCTAAATCGCCAGAAACGCAAAGCAAATCATTTTCCTGTGCTCCATTTCTGTATGTTACCTTGTCTGCATCGGCATAACCAATACTGGTAATACTGATGACCAGGCCCTGTTTACTTGATGAAGTATCACCACCAATTAAATCGATATTATATTTATTGCAGGCTAATTCGATGCCCTTATAAAGTTCTTCAACAGCTTCTAAAGGAAATTTACTGGACAAACCCAACGAAACCGTAATCTGGCTTGCTTTGCCATTCATGGCATAAATATCACTTAAATTAACCTGAACAGCTTTGTATCCTAAGTGCATCAAAGGCACATAAGCCAAATCGAAATGGATGCCTTCTAAAAGTAAATCGGTTGAAATCAAAGTCTGTTTGCCTTTTGCATCCAAAACCGCGGCATCATCGCCTACTCCTTTTACCGAGTAATCATTTTTGATTTTAAAATTTGCAGTTAAGTGTTTGATTAAACCAAATTCACCTAACTCATTAATATCTGTGCGTTCTTTATTTTCAAACATATACCCCAAACCCCTAAAGGGGCTTTTAAATTAATTATTATTCTATTTAAATTCTTTATATTATCATTTTAACAGAAGTGGAAAAATCTTTAAGCTTCGTCCAAGGATTTCTCCATTTCGCTACGCTTCAGTCTAAATGAAAAATGATTAGGATGACAAATCCTTACTCTCCATCCAGTTTTTACCTTCAGTAAACCTAGCAATTAACATCGCTGCAACATTATCGCCCGTTGCGTTTAACAAAGTTGCCATCGGATCAACCAAAGTTCCAATAATCATTGCCGGTGGTAAAGCTTCTGGTGGCAACTGATAAGCTGAAATCATTAACAGTTCTCCAATATATCCTCCATTTGGAATTCCACCCTCTACAATACTTACCAGAACTGTAATTCCTAAAGCCAAAATTATAGTATCTACATGTACCAGATCTTTTCCAAAAATGGCAAAAACTACGGCAATTTTAACAATAGAACTAATGCTCGATCCATCTTTATGTAACGTAGCACCTAAGGGAACCGTTACATTTGTGATATAGGCCGGAACACCCATTCTTGTTGCACCATCCAAATTCGCCGGAATGGTGGCAATGCTGCTACACGTTCCAATTGACGTTAAGGATGGAATAATATTGTTTTTCCAGAATACTTTTATGGCTTTAAAACCGCCTGCAATAAAGGCATACAGCGTAAAAAATACAATGAAATAAAATGCGCCAACGCTGTAATATAAACCTAAAGCTTTTGCATAAGTGCCAAATAGTTGTGGTCCGAAAACACCAACCTGATAAGCAAAATAAGCACCCAAACCAATAGGTCCTAACTTCATAATTAAAATGATGAGTTTTTTCATCACCTCATTACCAGATACTAGGAAATTTTTAAAACCATCACCTTCTTTTCCAGAATATAAAGTTGAAAAGCCAACCAAAACTGAAAAAATAATCAGTGCAAGCATATTTTTTCTACTCCCAATTTCAAAGAATTCTCCAACGGTTAAGAGTTGAGTCAATTGTTCTCCAAAAGACTGCATCTTAGTCGTTTCTGTTGGTATTGGATTATTACCAAGCGCCTGGTGAATTGGAAATAACCAGGTTGCCACCAAAGTTAAAACTGCCGAAATTACAACGGTTGATAGAAAAACCAATACCATTACAGTAAGCAGTTTTCCTAATTTTTTAGTTCTATCAATATTGGCAATCGCAGATGAAACAGCAAAAAAAACAAGGGGAATCACCGCTGTAAACAACAGGTTTAAAAATATATCACCCAGTGGTTTTATACTTTCTACACTTTTCCCAAAAATTAAACCTACAATACTCCCAACAGTAATTCCTGCCAGAAGCCACAATAAGCCAGCGTAATTTTTAAGGATGTTGTTTGTTTTCATCTAATTGTTTTTTCCATCATTGCGAGGCATGGAGCAATGACTATCTTTTTATAACCCCAATTCTGCAGAAATGTCTAACATTCTTTGAATCGGTTTACGGGCTTGCTCTATAATATGTTCGGGCACAGTTACTTCTGGCAAACCATTTTTAATACATAAATATAGTTTTTCTAAAGTATTTCTTTTCATGTAAGGGCAATCGTTACAAGCACAGCTGTTGTTTGGCGGTGCGGGAATAAAAGTTTTTGTAGGATTTGCTTTCTCCATTTGGTGGATAATTCCACTTTCGGTGGCTACAATAAATTCTGTTGCGGGATTAGTAATCGTATACTTTAAAAGTCCAGTGGTTGATCCAATGTAATCGGCCATTTTTAAAACTACTTCTTCACATTCCGGATGCGCAATAAATTTTGCATTTGGATGGCGCTCTTTCAATTTCGTAATTTTTTCCTGAGAAAAAATTTCATGAACCATACACGCACCATTCCAAAGCACTAAATCTCTGCCCGTTTTTTTGGCTACATAAGCACCCAGATTGCGATCTGGTCCAAAAATAATTTTCTGATCTTTAGGTAAACTTTCTACAATCTGAACTGCATTGGTTGAAGTACAAACAATATCACTTAAAGCTTTTAGCTCTGCTGTGCAGTTTACGTAAGTAATCACCAAATGATCGGGATATTTCTCCTTAAATTTTTTAAACAAATGTGGTGGACAACTATCGGCAAGGGAACAACCTGCTTTAACATCTGGTAATAAAACCTTTTTCGACGGCGATAAAATCTTGGCTGTTTCGGCCATAAAATGCACACCAGCAAATACAATTACATCAGCATCTGTTTTCGCAGCTTCCTGAGATAGACCTAAACTATCGCCAATATAATCAGCAATATCCTGTATATCAGGTTCTTGATAATAGTGAGCAAGAATTATCGCATTCTTTTCTTTCTTCAATTTTTCAATCTCAACAAAAAGGTCGAGGGTAGGATCTATTTCCTCCTCAACAAATCCCTTTTTATTAATTTCTTCTAAGACATCGATGTTCATTACTATTTTCCTTTTTTGAATTTTGACGTTGGCCAAAGATAAAGCTTTCCACGTCTCAATAATTAATAAGTATTTTAATTTAAATAAATCTTGTTTGTTTATTAGTGTGTTGGTAATGTTGGCAAGTTTCGAAAAAAAGTTCTTTTATGTAAGTTGTTAATCGTTTACTAACATTTAGATTACATTTTTATAATATGATAAGATTGATATTCAGCACTATCGAAAATCGACTTAAATTTTATCAATATTGGAATGTTAATTGTTTGTAAGTGGGTAAAAAGTTAATTACTTGTACAAAGGTGCTTAAAAATTGGGTAAAAGATTGTGGCAAATTGTCTTTTTAGAGTAGCTTTAAACATTCAAATTTATTTGTTAGTATAATTTAGACATAGAGTTAACACTTATCACACACTTGTTAACATCGTTGATAATTAAAGGTTTTAATTGATGAGAAAAGTAGATTTTCTGGTAATAGGTTCAGGTATAGCGGGTTTGAGTTTTGCACTTAAGGCGGCCAAGTTTGGTAAGGTTTTAATTGTTACTAAATCTAACGAAGATGAATCCAATACAAAATACGCTCAGGGCGGTGTTGCAGTTGTTGTGGATAAAGACGATTCTTTTGAAAAACATATCGAAGATACACTCATTGCAGGCGATGGATTATGCGACGAGAAAATTGTAGAAATCGTTGTAAGAGAAGGTCCTCAGCGTATTCAGGAGATTATTGACTATGGTATAAATTTCGATAAAGACAACTCTGGTTTCTATGATTTGGCTAAAGAAGGGGGTCACTCTGAACATCGTGTTTTGCACTATAAAGACATCACTGGCTATGAGATTGAACGTGTACTTTTAAAGGAAATTCATTCGAATCCGAACATAGAGATATTAACACATTACTTTGCACTCGAGTTAATTACCCAGCACCACCTTGGTGAGTTTGTGGATAAACGTACCGAAGATATTAACTGTTACGGTATATATGCCTTTAACACAGAGCTTAACGATGTTGAAAAGATTGTGGCAAATGTTACCGTAATGGCTTCCGGTGGCGCCGGACATGTGTATTCTGCAACAACTAATCCTGTAATTGCTACTGGAGATGGAATGGCAATGGTTTACCGTGCAAAGGGAAAAGTAAGGAATATGGAGTTTATTCAATTCCATCCAACGGCTTTGTACCATCCTGGAGAGTATCCATCTTTCTTAATTTCAGAAGCGGTTCGTGGTTTTGGCGGTGTACTTCGTCGTAAAAATGGCGAAGAATTTATGCAAGAATACGATGAGCGTAAATCTTTAGCGCCACGTGACATTGTAGCCAGAGCTGTTGATAATGAAATGAAAAAATCTGGTGATGATTTTGTTTATCTCGATATCACCATGCGCAAGAAAGCTGATATTTTGAAACACTTTCCTAATATATATGCCAAATGTTTATCGATCGGTATTGATATGACAAAGGATTACATTCCGGTTACACCGGCATCACATTATATGTGCGGTGGAATCATGGTTGATGAATACGGCCGATCATCGATAAAAAATCTTTATGCTTGCGGAGAATGCTCATCAACCGGTTTACATGGTGCTAACCGATTGGCTTCCAATTCGTTATTAGAGGCAACCGTTTTTGCTCATCGCATTTATCAGGATGCTATTGAGAACTTTAAAAATAATATCATTCCAGAAAATATACCAGAATGGAATTCTCATGGTGTTACACAGAGTAACGAAGATATTTTAGTAACCCATAATTTAAGAGAATTACAAAAAGTAATGGGCGATTATGTTGGCATTGTTCGCTCTGATTTCAGGTTGGAAAGAGCGCATAGACGATTATTTTTGATCCATCAGGAAACGGAAGAATTTTACAAAAAAAATAAGGTTTCAGTTAAGCTCTGCGAATTGAGAAATGTAATTCAAACGGCTTATTTAGTTATTAAATCTGCCATGCAGCGGAAAGAAAGTAGGGGATTGCATTTTACTACTGATTATCCAAATCATGCAGAAAAATTAGTTGATACTGTGTTTTAGTTGTTAAGATATCAAATGATTAATCACGCCATTATAAATAAACAAAATATTTCCAACTAACAAAAAAACTAAACACCCAAAAAAACAAAATATGCCTTTAATTCTTCCCGTAAAAGATAAATATCCTCAAATTGGAAAAGAAAATTTCATTGCAGAAAATGCTACCATAGTAGGCGATGTAATTATTGGTGATAATTGTTCCATTTGGTTTAATACCGTGATTAGAGGTGATGTAAATACCATTACCATCGGAAATGAATCAAACATTCAAGATGGGGCAGTAATTCATGCTACCTACTTAAAAGCCTCAACTCATATTGGTAACAGAGTATCAGTAGGGCACAACGCTATTGTACATGGTTGTACCGTAGAAGATAACGTTTTAATTGGTATGGGTGCAATAGTAATGGATCATGCCGTTATAGAACAATACTGCATTATTGCAGCTGGTTCAGTTGTTTTGGAAAATACCATTTGTGAAACAGGTTACCTGTACGCTGGCACACCTGCAAAAAAAATAAAGCCCATTACTGATGAGCAAAGAGCTTTATTAAATAAGTTGCCAGATAATTATATTATGTATAGCGAGTGGTTTAAAGCGCCAAGCCACTAAGTTGGGCATTAATTTTTCCTAAGTGATTTTGGAGCCTCCCGTAGTCCTGGAGTGGTATTATCACTTGGAGTTGGTTCTTTCTTATTAAAATTCGGATTTTCTTGCACCAATGGTGGGGTTAATGGTATGGCTAACTGTTCTTCTCTTTCCCAGTTCGCTCTTAACGACATTTCTTTAGTGGTATACCAAATCTTTTCTGGTTGAAGTCCTAATTTTACATTTCCGGTATCCCAAATTCCGTTTTTATTTTCATCGTAAATTACCCTAATAAAATATTTTCCTGCCGGATAATTAGCAAAAATAATAGGTGAATTCTTGGTGATTACCGATGATTTTATTGGCGTTTTCTTTTCGTTGATAAACTGTACAATATAACTTTTCGAAGTATCGGGAACTTCTACATTCAAAGTCAAGGTTCCATAACTATCAGTTGTTTCCATTTTGAAAGTCTTATTTACTTCCTTGTTTTTTGCATTAAAAATGGCCGTAAACGTTCCGGCGCCCAATTTTAAATCGTATGTTCTTTTCTGCCTCCATGGGAATTTAACATAATATTTAAGAAAATCTACGCTGTCTTTTACCAATTCAAAATTTGTTCTTTTAACAGAATCCTCAAGTAAGGTTACTTTTGATGCATCGGCAGCAGTAATGGGGAAAGGGAAATTTAAGGTTAAAGTTTGATATGGATTAAGCTTGTTGCCAGATAAATTATCCGTTATGGTCAAATCTCTAGTATAAGTATCTTTCTTGCCTCTTGTAAAACCAACGGTTTGCAAAACCTTTCCCTGATCTTGAATGGCCAATTTTAAAGAATCGAAACTTAAATCATTTACCCAAACCTTTGCTGTATCGTTAGTTTTATTAAAATAAACCCTTTTTCCAACGTCTACTGCTGGAGGATCCATAACAGTTAATTTTGGATTTTTAAGTTGTTGATTAAAGGTAAGCAATATGCTTCCGTCGTTATTTAGTTTACGATCTACAACTCTAAATTCTGGAGCAAGTTCCTTAAATACCTGAAGGTTTATATTATCTATATTTTTGTCTATTACGATTGGATCTTTAATAAATCCAATTTCATCAGAACTCTGCTGATAAATTTTATCGCTTCCGGTTTCTTTCAAAGCATAAATTTTATAAGAACCTTTTCGAAGATTGTTCAATTTATAATTTCCAGAACTATCGGTTAGCGTATATATTGATGGTCTCTTTTTTCCGAATAGCGTATCTCTTTCCAATGGCAAGATAAATACCACTACATCTTTTTCTGTCTCACCGGTCAGTGCACTGGAAACTCGGCCACTTAACGATAATGAATCAATTTCTGGCCCGGTAGAAAAAACGTACGATAGATTTTTAACAACATTATTTTCATTTACATCTGCAATAGACTTTCCAAAATTCAGCGTATAAGTTGTATTCTTTTCCAAAGAATCTTGAAGTGTAATTTCCAATCTTTTTTGGCGCTTTTTTAGAATGGGAAGTTTTTCCTGATCAGGAGAAATCGAAAATTCCTTAAACTCATCGTTAATGTTAAAATATTCATCAAATTCAATTACAATTTTTTTAGCATTAAAATTTTTGGTTAGGTTTTTAGGAAGCATGCTCAAAACCTTTGGAGGTTTGGTATCTTTTGGTCCACCTTGCGGGGTTTGGATACTCGCACAACCAAAAAATAGGAGGAGGGCAAATACAACTGTTAAATTTTTAAGGTTAAAATACTGAGCTTTTAAATTTGGCATATTTTAAGCGTTCTAACGAATTTTTAATGTTTTTGAAGACGTAATATCAAAAAATGTTTTTTTTCAATTATACGGCTTTATTTAAAGTTACTATTTTTTATATTTAATTAATTGATTATCAGTTACTTAGTTATATGAACCATCAAAACGGAAATATCTGATGGAGATACACCAGAAATTCTTGAAGCTTGACCTAAAGTTCGTGGTTTGATCTTGAATAATTTTTCACGGGCCTCTTTTGAAATCGAAATGATTTTATTATAGTCAAATTCTGGATTGATTTCCTTGTCTTCCATTTTAAGCATTTTGGCTACAATCTCATTTTCTTTTTCGAAATAACTTTCATACTTAATTTTTATTTCTGCCTGCTCAATTGTTTCTTTATCCAAATGTTCAGTTGCTTTTGCCAATGGTTCGCTTACTTTTATGATGTCTTTCAAACCAACGTGTGGTCTACCAACCAAGCTATGAATTTTTACATTCTGATTTAAAGCACTTGAGCCTAAACTTTCGAGCATTGGATTTGCATCAGTCATATCAATACCCTGAGCCTTGGTAAACTTAACAAGCTCATCGGCTTTGGCAATTTTCTGATTTACTTTTTCTAAACGCTCATCACTAATCAAGCCCAGTTTATGACCAAGAGGTGAGAGGCGAATATCTGCATTATCCTGTCTCAACAATAAACGATGTTCTGCACGAGAAGTAAACATACGATAAGGTTCCTCAGTTCCTTTGGTAACTAAATCATCAATTAATACGCCAATATAACTTTCTGATCTTTTCATAATCAGCTCATGTTTATCATTTATTTTTTGATGTGCATTTATACCGGCCATGAATCCTTGGCAAGCCGCTTCCTCATATCCTGTAGTTCCATTGATCTGACCAGCCAAAAATAAATTGTTGATTAATTTAGTTTCTAAGGTTAATGATAATTGGGTAGGTGGGAAGAAATCGTATTCAATTGCATAACCTGGTCTGAACATTTTTGCATTTTCAAAACCTGGAATTAAACGTAATGCTTTAAATTGTACATCTTCTGGAAGCGAGGTTGAAAAACCGTTTACATAAATTTCGCAAGTGTTCCATCCCTCGGGCTCCACAAAAATCTGATGTCTATCTCGTTCAGCAAAACGGTTAATTTTATCTTCAATAGATGGACAATATCGTGGACCAAGCCCTTTAATTCTACCAGTGAACATTGGCGATTTTTCAAAACCTTCTTTCAAAGTTTCATGTACTTCACTATTGGTGTATGTAATCCAGCAACAGCGTTGATCAGTTGAAACCTCAGTATCGGTAAAAGAGAATTTACCAGGATTTTCATCTCCCCATTGTTCTTCCATTTTGGTATAATCCAAACTCCTTCCATCCACACGTGGGGGAGTACCAGTTTTCATTCTACCAGCCTCCATACCTAGTTCTACCAATTGCTCTGTAATACCAGTTGATGCTCTTTCCGCAGTTCTACCTCCACCAAATTTTTTCTCTCCAATATGCATTACTCCATTAAGAAAGGTTCCATTGGTAAGTACAACAGCGGTACTTTCTATTTCAATTCCTAACGATGTTTTTACGCCATAAACAGTGTTGTCTTTAACCAGTAAACCAACAACACTATCTTGCCAAATGTCTAAATTAGGAGTTCTTTCTAAAGCCAATCTCCATTCTTCAGCAAAACGCATTCTGTCTATTTGAGCACGAGGACTCCACATCGCGGGGCCTTTTGAAAGGTTTAGCATTCTGAACTGAATGGTCGATTTATCAGAAATAATTCCAGAATAACCACCCATGGCATCAACCTCACGAACGATTTGACCTTTAGCTACGCCACCCATTGCAGGATTGCAACTCATTTGGGCTATTGTGCCCATGTTCATGGTTATTAATAAAACAGATGATCCAAGATTGGCAGCAGCGGCAGCGGCCTCACAGCCTGCATGTCCTGCACCAACAACAATCAAATCGTATTTTGAAAACATTTTATTTTTTATTTCTTAATTGTTCCACGTGGAACAATTTGTTTTTTGATTATATATTTTATGTTAAGCTTATCAAACATTATATTTTATTTGATAATTTCAATTGAAAATTTTCCAACGTTTCACGTGAAACATAACGTAGTAAAGCCACTGAAATTGTCAATCATTTATTCGGATAATTCTAACCAACGCATAGTATACTCATCAAGTTTTGCTTTGAGAATATCAATCTCGCTAGAAATTTCTTGAATCCTAACATAGTCGGATGCATCAATATTTAATAAGCTTCCTGTTAACTCCGCTATTTTATTTTCCGTATCAGCCATTCCTTTTTCGCTTTCATCAAGTTCTTTTTGTTCTTTAAAACTCAATTTTTTTACAGCTCTAATCGGGGCTTGTTCTACAACAGGTGTAGGAGCTTTCTTGGTTTCATTTTTAACTTTTGGTTGATCCAAGCTTAAACGATATTCAGAATAATTACCATTATAAATTTTAACTACGCCTTCGCCCTCCATAATAAATAATTGATCGCTCATCTTGTCAAGTAAATATCTATCGTGAGAAACCAACATTAATATGCCAGGGAAATTTTCTAAAAACTCTTCTAATACATTTAAAGTATCAATATCCAAATCGTTAGTTGGCTCATCCAAAATCAAAAAGTTTGGATTCTGCATTAAAACCTTCATCAAGTTTAGACGTTTCTTTTCACCACCACTTAGCTTCTCTACCATGCCATGTTGTTTCTTTGGCGGGAAGAGGAAAAGCGTTAATAGTGCAGAAGCAGTTATTACAGATCCATCAGCCATTTTGATGTATTCCGCGTCAGACTTTACTATGTCAATTACCCTTTCTTTTGGATCGAAGGTTAAACCACCTTGTTTATAATAACCAAAAACCGTAGTATCGCCTGTATCAACTTTTCCTCTATCTGGATTTAATTGACTCGTAATAATATTGAGCAAGGTAGATTTACCCGTACCATTCTTACCAGCTAAGCCAATTCGATCTCCTTTTTTAAAGGTATAACTGAAATCATTTATAATTGGACGACCATCAAACGATTTTGCAATATGTTCTACCTCAATAATCTTCCCACCTTGGCGAGACATCTTCATTTGTAAGTTAATGGTCTGATTATCAGACTTTTTCTTTGTTTTTTCTTCTAGATCGTAAAAAGCATTGATTCGGGCATTAGATTTAGTTCCACGAGCCTGTGGCATGCGTCTCATCCACTCCAATTCCTTCTTTAATAGCTGTTGGTTCTTATGTAAAACAGTAGCGTCTAAAGCTTCTCTTTCAGATTTCTTCTCTAAATAATAGGCATAATTTCCGTTGTAGTTAAAAATCTTGCCTCTATCTAGTTCAACAATCGTATTGCAAACATTATCTAAAAAGTATCTATCGTGAGTAACCAATAGAATTGTTTTTTGTCCGGTTGTAAGTAATTTCTCTAACCATTCAATGGTATCAATATCCAAATGGTTAGTAGGCTCATCTAAAACCAAAATTTCTGGATCTTCAATTAAAAGTTTTGCCAGAGCTAAACGTTTCTTTTGTCCGCCAGAAAGCGTTGAGATTTTTTGTTGCAGGTGCGTAATGCCCATTCTGTTCAAAATGGTTTTAATCTCGTGCTCATATTCCCAGGCATTATGTTCGCTTAATTCTTCGTATAAACGATTAAGTGTTTTTTCATCAGGATTGGGATCTTCGATAAGTTCCTCATATTCCTTAATTAACTGTTGCTGTTTGTTCTCTAAAGAAAATATATGATCACTGATCGAAAAGCCCTCAGCAAATTGAGGTTCTTGATCTAAAAAGCCAATTTTAACAGCCTTATTTTTTACAATCTTACCTTCGAGCGGAGGGAACCTTTCTGCCAATAATTTCAAAAGTGTACTCTTTCCAGCACCATTAATTCCAACCAACGCTACACGCTGACCAGAGTTTATGCCTAAGGTTAAATTTTTAAATAGCCATTCATCATGATAACCATGACCTAAGCCTTCTGCCGCAATTAGTGTGCTCAATTTCTGTGTATTTCGGATTTATAAAAGAAAATTAGTGCAAAAGTACGGATAAAATATTTGGAGTATGATATCGAAATATCACAGCTGTTCAGTATAAGCTAAAAATGGCAGAATATTGATTTTTGAATTAGGCATATAAAAGAAAACAGCGGTAGGACTCGCTCCCCCGCTGCTTCAATCATTAACTAAAACTAAACTTTATCTTATTCGATTATTAGAAGATAGATTCTAATAAATCGGCTTTTAAATCTTCGTATCTATTTGTGTTGTAAGTAAGAACAGGTGCACTACTTACATTGCTTTCCGCTGCTATAAAATCATTCATGCTAACTTTTGCAATAGAACCTAAAACTGCATTATAATTTTCGGTTGAACCGCTGAGGGTTAAATTTGCAGTACCATTAATGTTTGTTTTTAAGTTTACAGTATTTGCTTTTATATCGGCTGAAGCACCATCGTTTAAAACCACATTTAAGTTTAATAAATTAAAATTTCCAGCGGTTTTAATGCTTGAGGTATTAGAAGCTTCTATAGATGAAATATTGTTAACGTGAGCAATAACTGTTAATGCTTCTTTACCAAACGAGCTAATGCGCAACTCGCCATTTTGTTGTTGCACCAAGGCATTTTTTGCATAATAATTATCATAAACCTGAACGCTTTCATTTCCGTCTTGAATCAGAATTAATTTTACGTTCCCGCTGATTTTGATTTTGTTGATGTTTTTAACCGAAGTTAGGTTGGTAAAGCTGTTATTGATGTCTTTTGCATTTGCTACTACACTTGCAGTACCTAAAATAATTGTTGTTAAAGCTGCTGCGAATAATGTTTTGATAGAGTTTTTCATGATATTTTCTTTTTTTTAGCGGTCATGAAGCTTCCATAAATGGAGGTTTATAACCGTATATTTTTATTTTTTAAAATCTTTTTGTTGTTGTTTTGAATATAAGACGCCACTATGGCCAAAACGTTGCAGCCGATTTTGCTGTATTATACCAGCAAGAGGTTCTTATCGACGAACGCCCATAACTATTAGACGAACGGGAATAAAAAAATGAACAGGATAGTAGAATATTTGGCAGGACGCATAGAAAATATCAGATTATTGCACAAAAATTAAATATGTTTATTTTGTATATAATTTATATATCTGATAATCAATATATTAATAATTAAAATAGCTAACTTGTAAAAGAAGAAGGAAAACCTCATTTTTATTAAATACTGCAATCAATAAATTATGTCAAACTTTAAACGTCGCGATTTTTTAAAACTCTCTACGCTTTCTGCATTACCGATAATTGCATCAAGTATTCCATTTTCTGCATTAGCGAAGCCAGAAAGACAGCCATCAAAAGATAGCGAAGCGGTGTATTTTATAAATGATGGGATATTTTATCGACCAACAGATTTTATTGATAAGCTCCAGGAAATCAATACAGCAAATCCAATAGAAAGAGATAGTTATGGTGAAGGAGCAACTTTAGAAAAGCTCTTAAAAAAGTTTATAGAGATAACGGGCAAGGAATCTGCAGTATACGTGCCTACTGGAACATTAGCTAATCAACTGGCTATAAGTGTTTTATGTGGAAGTAATATCAAGGCATTTGTGCAGGAAACCAGTCATGTTTATCGAGATGAAGGTGATGCAGCGCAAACATTGTTTAACAAAAGGCTAATTCCACTGGGCGAAGGCAAATCTCATTTTACTTTAGAAGAATTACAGGAATCTATTAAATATCATAAGGAAGGAGAGGCATTTGTAGGGAGCGTTGGTGCAGTATCTATCGAAACGCCAGTAAGAAGATGTAGCAATCAGGCTGTTCCACTGAGCGAAATAAAAAGAATTTCAACATGGTGCAAGGAGCAGGGCTACAAAATGCATTTGGATGGTGCAAGATTACACATGGCAACTTCTTTTACAAATTCGACGGTAAAGGAGTATGCTTCATATTTTGATACGGTTTATATGTGTTTGTACAAATATTTGGGTGCAACGGGAGGAGCGATAATTTGTGGCGATAAAAGTATAATCGATCAGATGCATCATTTAATTAAAATTCACGGCGGAGGTATTTTTACCAATTGGCCAAGTGCCGCGATGGCTTTGCATCATTTAACTGATATAGATGAAGTAATGCAAAAGATTATCATTAAAACTAAAGATCTCTTTGAGCAATTTGGCAGGCTAAAAGGTTTAAAGTTTATCCCAATAGAAAATGGTACAAATCAATTTAATGTAAGTGTAGAAAAGGGTATAGATGCTGCGAAATTAAATGCAAGGTTACGGGCGGAGCACAACATTATTTTTGGGCAACCCAGGGAAGATGGTTTTGTGAAGATTAAGGTAAACCCAACACTTTTAAGAAGAGACAATAAATTAATTTACGAATCTTTTAAGGAAGCAATTGCCTTTGCGAAAGTTTAGATAAGAATCCCAGCTTCGGCTCTAAGGTCTAAATATTCATCTTCCTTTTGTGTCATTAAGGTTTTCGCTTCTTTGCCTTTGTCTTTATAACCCAAAAGGTGAAGTGTTCCATGGATCATTATGCGGCAAACCTCGTCAAAATCTGTGGTTTTATAGGTTTTTGCATTCTCTTTAACCCGATCTATGCTGATGAAGATGTCGCTTACGATGCGCTTTTCTCTATCAGAATTATCGAAAGTAATAATGTCGGTATAAGTATCATGATTGAGGTATTGCTGATTAATCATGAGCAAATAATCATCACTACAGAAAATAAAATTAAGCTCGCCCAGTTTATAGCCTTCTTTTTCTATTGTAGCTTTTATCCATTTCTTAATTTTTAACTTTTGTGGTAAATTATAAGAGATAGACTCTGTAAAAAAGGAAATCGCAGGCATATTGGAATATTTATAAGCGCAAATTTAGGAAATAATTTTTGGTCAAATGTGGTATGCGCCTTGTCATTCTGAACGCAGTGAAGAATCCGCAACCCATTAGCTCTGCAGAACTTAACCTACTAATTCCAGTAAGTGAGGCATTTAAGGTAGTTTTTCATAGCTTGGAGATTCTTCACTGCGTTCAGAATGACAGGATGCGTAATAATGTCGTTTCGGTTCTTGGGGACACAAACCGATAGGTTTAGTCTCTTTTTGGCACAACTCTAATTAAAAGATAATTGCCTTTAAAACCCTTTCCCCTCATAAAAATTGTATCTTGGCTTATTCTTGTTACTTTGAAAATACAGACAGCACAAATCTGTAAGGTACTATCTTTTTTGCTAAAATGCCAACTACCCAAACTAGAACTTTCTAAATTTAATACAGCTTGAACACCTTTTTTACTTTCATTATCTGAAATAAAGGCCATTGAACTCCCATCTTTATAAAATTCGAATTGATTAATAACCCCTGATAAATTTCCATTTTGAAAAACCTCTTTCTGATTCCATAAAGCATTTTTACTTTGATCAGTTAAAACTAATTGCAATTCTCGTTCTCTGTTGCAAGAAATAAAAATTAGGCTAAGTGTAATAATTCCAAATATTTTCATCTTTCTAAATAAGATGATTGGCTCCGTCATTTTCCATACAAAACCTATTGTGTCAAACTCAACGATTTTAAATACTCGGAAATTTTGTTTTTGTAATAGTAGTTTAAACTCGGTGGTAACTTCTGCAACATATCGCTTCCGTTTAGCTGTTGTTTTTTATATTGATCGAGCATTTTTTGATAGGAAGGAGGAAACTCTTTTGCGGCTTTACTTTCTCTTTTAGAATCTTCTTCCTGATCTCGTTCAGCTTTTTCTGCATCTAAAAGCTTGGTCAACAATTCTTTCTGGCGTTGCAGGGTTTCTTGTTGCAATCGCTTGTTTACCAAATCACTTTCCGTCTGCTTCATATCTTTAATGGCCTGATTTAAATTGCCCATTTTACCCGTACCATCCTTATTATCTTCTCTATTAATTTTTTCCAAAGCCTGTCGGATCATCTGCTGTTGCTGAGCCATTTTTCCAAACTCTTTACTCATTTCGCCTTTGCCAACAGTCCCCTGATTACCAGATTTTTGCATTTGCTCCCTAGCTTTCTGCATACTTTTGTTCAGTTGCTCCTGCATTTGCGAAAGCTGTTTCATACCCTGTTTTTGTTTGCCTTTTCCGCCTTTTGAGTTTTTAGACATGTTTTGCAACTGATTTAAAGCCTCGCTTAACATCAATGTTAAATTATTTATTGAAGTCATGGTAAATTGCTGATAGCGATTTGCTTCTGCTGTTCGCCTATCTCCAAGACTTTCTAAACTTTTATCCAAATTGAAGTTAATTTTATTCATCTCTTCATTCACGGTAGATTCAATTTGCGGAACTCTCTTGCTCAGCGAAAATAAACTATCGGCAATGGTTTTGAGGTTATCCTTAATGCTTCGTTGTTTTTGAACGTTACTGATGTAAGATGGATCGGCATTCGTCATTTTTTTAAGGGCGAGCATAACCTTTTCCTGTTCGAAAGAAGTATTAAGCAGATTTTCTAATAAACGGCGCAGTTCTTTGGCGTTTAGGTTGTTTTCCATTTCCTCGCCCTGTTGTTGCATGTCGCTCATTTTTTTGGAAAGTTTTTCCATTTCCTCTCCAGCTTTTTGTTGTTTTTGGCTTGCACCTTTCTGATCTTTTTTATCTAAAGCATCTTTACTGTCTTGCTGGTTCTTCTGTATTTCCTGCATTTCCTTTTCAGGATTATCGAAAGGATTTGGCTTTTCTAATGATTGATTTTTTTCCTCCAATTTTTTCAAATCGTTTTTCAAATCATTCATTTCTTTGTTTAAAGCTTCCTGCTTGTCTTTTAAAGATTGATTGTCTTCTTTTTTGTTCTTTGTTTGATCTGCAAGCTCCTTCTGTTGTTTGGCCAAATCATCCAAACGGTTAATGTCGTTTTGCAGATTTTGTTCAAATTCCAATTGCTTATATAACTCTAAAATTCTGTCGAGCTCGTTTTTAAGTGTTTTATTGTCCAACTGCATTTTCGAAAGTTCGTTTTGCGTTTGGTCCTTATTTTTCTCATTCATCAGGTTTTGCAATTTCTGCAAAAGCTCTTTTGTCTTTTCGTCAAGCACGTTATCAAAAAGATCTTTAATCTGTTTCTGTTTTTCTAAAAGCTCTTGGTTTTGACTTTGATCTTCCTGGTTTTGAATGTTTTTGTCGTTCTGCTCCTTAATTTCTTTCACAGCTTCATCAAGTTGCTTTTGTTTATCCAACAGCGCTTCAATTTGTTTTTTATCTTCAAAAGAAATCTGTTTTTTATCGATCAAACTTTCAGCAACTTTTTTACTTTCCTTTTCGATGGTATTTGCCAAACGAATGGCCGATTGCATTTTTTGTTTTAATGCCTGATTACTTGCATTAACCTGGTCTGCGGTTTCTTTTTTGGTGGGCTGTTTAAATGTTTTAATTTCCGATCGGGTTGTTTTAGCACCATTAACACCGTCATTGTCTGCTACTTCGAAATAATATTCGATTTCCTGACCAGGCTTTAGTGCAATGGCTTTTAAATCCCAAAAGAAGAAAAAGTTATTGTCTGTCGCATTGGTTTTAATGGCTATGTTTTTGGTTCCGGTACCAACTATTTTATTGTTTTCTTTGATGTTATATTTAAAGTTTAGGCGAGAAAATCCATAATCATCAGTTACCTCACCAGTAAAATAAAGTACTTTATTGCTTAATGAATCTGTTTTTTCTTCAATTGAAATTCCTGGAGATTGATCTTTAATCACTGTAATTTGATGCGATAGAGAATCTTGCAGGGTAACATACTGGTTTTTGGGTGTAATGCTGTATTTTGAATTGGAATTGATAACTGCATTAAAACCAGATTCATTTTCGGCTACTTTTAATACATACTTTTGATTGTTTAAAATAAAAAGAAGCGCATTACTCTGTCCGGTTTTAAAATTCCAGTTCACTTTTGTGCCTTCAGGCAGTAGCAGATCGCCAACGTTAGAAATCTCTTCGGGTTTTTTACCTAAATAAGCGGGAAAATTTAATGTTGCTGTAGCGCTTAGCAATTCTGGACGAGGTTTAACGCTAACCGTAAATATAGGAGAGCTGAAACCGCCACCTTTAAAAACAAGTTTTTTATCGCCTTGAATATTTTTGATGCTATAATTAAACTTACTTATGTTCTCTTTTTCAAGTTTATACGTATTTTTTCCATCTTCCACATAAACATCTGCAGGAAGTTGATCGCCGGTTAGTTTTAAGTTAAGTGTCAAATCATCGCCTTGAGTAACCGTTAAATTTTTGTTTAAAACATTAAAACTAAAAGGTGCTTGCGGAGCGATATACTCATCGTATTTGAAAAAACTATTTGTTCCTTCTTTTAAAATTGCCGGAGCAATTATACCGATTAGTAAAATAATAGAAAGCGGGATAAAGAGGTATTTTAAATATTTTCGATTATCATTAATCCGTACAGCCGTATAAAACGGGACTGGCTTAAGCTCCAATATTTTCTGATCAATACTCGCCAAAATTAAATGATTATTTTCTGGCAGATTCTCCGAAAGGCGATGAAGCTGAAGTGTGTTGAGCAATTTGTCTTTAATATCGGCAAAGTGGTTTCCGATGATAACCGATGCTTCATCAAAAGATAAATGCTTACCAAGCTTGAGCATGGCCAACAAAGGCTTGATAATTAAAAAACCAATGAGCAGCAGGGCCAGCAATAAATAGCTAAAGAATATAAAAGTTTTAAAGCTAGCCCCAGGATTTAAATAGTAAAGCGATAGAAAAACAAGAAGATACAAACCAAGCAAAATAGTGGCAACATAAATGCTCCCCCTCAAAATTTTATTTAAATAAAACTTTCGGATGAATTCATCTATTTTTTTTAGTAAATCATTATAGTTATTACCTGCCATACGCTTTAGCGTAAATATATAAAATCAATTGAAAAATCTATGTAATAAGGTAACGCCTTTATAACGTCATTCATTATCGTTTCTAGCGAAATCAATTTTAAATTTTTTATCTTGTTTTAAATTAATACAAAGGTTACATAGATTTAAAGGTAATATTCTTATAAAAATCTACTTTTGATTTTTTGCATAATCAAACCCAAATATGAAACGAGTACTTATATCTAGCCTAATGGTTTTTGTTTTTTCTGCCACCTTTGCCCAAAAAATTAACTGGAATAAAAATCAGGTTATTGCCCATCGAGGGGCGTGGAAGAAAAATAATTTTCCTCAAAACTCTATTGCTTCATTAAACGAAGCTGTAAAATTGGGCTGTTATGGATCTGAGTTTGATGTTTGGATGACCGCTGATAATGTTTTGGTAATCAATCATGATCCAGAATTTCAGGGGTTAACCATCGAAAAAGTTAAGTACGAAGAGCTCTTAACCAAAACTATGAGTAATGGCGAGAAAATCCCAACCCTTGAGGCTTATCTATCTGCAGGAAAAAAGCAGAAAACCACAAAGCTTATTTTAGAAATTAAGCCATCGTTAATAAGCAAGGAAAGAGGAATCGAGGTTACAAATAAATGCATCGAAATGGTGCAGAAACTTAAAGTTGTAGATTGGGTAGAATACATCAGCTTCGATTACGATTATTGCAAGCGTGTTTTAGCCCTGTTGCCAAAAGCTAAGGTTGCCTACTTAAAAGGCGAGATCAGTGCCGAACAAATGAAAGCCGATAAATTAACAGGGGTGGATTACCACTATAGCATTTATCAAAAAGATGGCTGGATTGAAAACGCACATAAATTAGGACTAACCGTAAACGCTTGGACGGTAAATACAGTACCAGAAATTCAATGGCTTTTAGCGCATAATGTAGATTATATTACCACAAACGAACCCGAATTGACTTTTGAAGAACTGAAAAAAACACCCGTTGCAAATGGATGGAAACTGAAGTGGGCAGATGAATTTAATGATGCCGGTTTGCCACTTAGCAAAAACTGGTCTTATGATGTTGGTGGAAACGGCTGGGGAAATAACGAGCTTCAATATTACACAGATGCAGATTCTGCCAACGCAAATGTTAAAAAAGGAAATTTAAATATAACCGCATTAAAGGCCGATAAGGATAAAAATCATTATACCTCAGCTCGCTTGGTAAGCAAAAACAAATTCGACTTTAAATACGGAAGGGTAGAAGTGAGCGCAATTTTACCAAAAGGCAGAGGATTATGGCCAGCAATTTGGGCACTTCCAACAGATTGGAAATATGGCGATTGGCCAAAAAGTGGCGAAATAGACATTATGGAACACGTGGGCTACGAACCGGACAGCGTTTACGGAACCGTACATACAGAAAAATTTAATCATGTAATCCATACGCAGGTAGGTAAGGGTGTAAGAATTAATCCCTACACGGCCTACCATGTTTATGCTATAGAGTGGTATGAAGATCACATGGATTTCTTTGTTGATGATCAAAAATATTTAACCTTTAAAAACACCAAAAAGGGAAGCCCTGAATGGCCGTTTGATCAAAATTTCCATCTGATTTTAAATATAGCCGTTGGCGGTGGCTGGGGCGGAAAAAAAGGCGTAGACGATTCTATTTTTCCTGCAACAATGAAAGTAGATTATGTAAGGGTATATCAGAAATAATAGAATATGCAAAGATGGATCGGATAACATCCTGTTCGACTGTCTTAAATATATACAAATGGATTCACGTAGAGAATTTCTAAAAAAGGCTGCTCTATTTGCCGGAGCTACCGGTATGGCCAACGCTTTGCCGAGTTCGGTACTTAAAGCAATGTCTATTAATCCCGAACCGGGAAGTACTTTTTACGATGCCGAACATATTGTGTTTTTAATGCAGGAAAACAGATCTTTCGATCACATGTTTGGTAAAATGAAGGGTGTGAGAGGGTTTAATGATCCACATCCACATATTCAGCCGGATGGAAATAAAGTTTGGTTGCAAAAGGATAATCAAGGTTACACCTATGCGCCCTTCCATGTAGATATTAACAAAACAAAAATTACCTGGCAAGGCGGTTTACCGCATTCGTGGAACGATCAGTTGGCAGCTAGAAACGGAGGCAAATACGATAAGTGGATTCCTGCAAAATCTCCGATGACATTGGCGCATTATAACCGCAACGATATTCCTTTTTACTATGCTTTGGCAGATGCTTTTACTATTTGCGATCAGCATTTTTGTTCTTCGTTAACCGGAACTACGCCCAACCGTTTATTCTTTTTTACCGGAACAGTTAGGGGAGAGCGAAGTGAGAATAAAGTAGCTGTTGTAAATAACGATCAGGCAGAATCGCAGAATAATGTTTTTGTAGACTGGCCAACCTTTCAGGAAACACTTGAGGATAACGGCATAGATTGGCGTATTTATCAGAACGAACTGTGGACATCGAAACTACCCGAAGGCGAAATAGATGACTGGTTGGGTAATTATGGCGACAATCCTGTAGAATATATCTCAAGGCATAATGTAAAGCTTTCGGCCTATTTTAGAAAAAACGGTGATAATACCGTTAAGCCGACTTTGAGCGCAAAAGAAGTTCAGGCGAAATACGATAAACTCTCTCAAAAAGAAAAGAACTTAATTGATAAGGCCTTTCAAACCAACATCAGTCAAAAAGATTATCTGGAACTTGTTCCATTTACTTTTACCAATGATGAAGGAAAATCTGAGACAATAAATATTCCAAAAGGAGATATTTTTTATCAGTTTAGAAAAGATGTAGATGAAGGAAAACTCCCTACGGTTTCTTGGCTGGTTGCCCCACAAAGATTTTCTGATCACACCAGTTCCCCGCTTTATGGAACCTGGTATGTGTCAGAGGCCTTAGATATTTTAACCAAAAATCCAGAAGTTTGGAAAAAGACTATTTTCATTTTAACCTATGATGAAAACGATGGTTATTTCGACCATCAGCCACCATTTGTAGTGCCTAATCCCGAAGACCCATCAACAGGAAAAGTTTCTCCTGGGATAAATTACGCTACAGATTTTGAAGCCAAGAAAGCCAGCCCAATTGGAATGGGTTATCGAGTTCCCCTAGTTGTTGCTTCGCCTTGGAGTAAGGGCGGCTTTGTAAACGGGCAGGTTTTCGATCACACTTCTTCGCTTATGTTTATGGAGAAGTGGCTCAATAGAAAAACAGGCAAACAGATTAAAAGCAACAACATTAGCGATTGGAGAAGAGCCGTTTCTGGAGATTTGACTTCCGTATTTAGACCCTATAACGGAGAAGAAATTAAATCGCCACAATCGCTCAAAAAGGAAGCCGTGGTTACCAGTATAGAAAACGCCAAAAATAAGCCAGCGCAGGTTGGCCCAACAGCATTAAACCAAACGGAAGTTTCAAAAATAAACAAGCACCAGTCTTTTTCTTCAGAAACATCAGTACATATCCCGAAACAGGAAAGTGGTTCCAAGCCGGCATGTGCATTGCCTTATCATTTGGTGGTAGATTCTGTATTGAAAAACAACGAACTTGAATTAACTTTTCAATCTGTTAAAACATTGTTTGGGAACGAAACAGAAACCGTTGGTGCTCCTTTTAACATGAGCACACCTTCAAAATATAAAGGCGTAAATGGTAAAATTTGGGCTTATGCAGTAAAAGCCGGTGCCATCCTGAATGATAAAATTAGTCTGGATGATTTTGACAACGGCATTTACGATTTGGCGATTACAGGACCAAATGGATTCCACCGTCATTTTAAGGGAAACAGATCAAATCCTAATCTTTCGGTAAAGGTTTATCCAGAGCAAAAAGGATTGGTAACCAAAAAGCTAAGCGGAAATTTAGTTTTTGAAATCGAAAATAAATCATCTGGTACGCTTGCTCTGCAAATAATAGATAATGCCTATAAATCTGGAATTCAACGAATAACTTTAAAGCCAAAAGCAAGTACAATTATATCGCTAAATACAACCAAGAACGGAAATTGGTACGATTTCAGTATTAGTCAAGTTGGAAATACAGTTTTTAGTCACCGCTTTGCAGGGAAAATAGAAACAGGAGAAATTACGATTACAGACCCATTTATGGGTGGCTTGATAAGTTAGAAAACCTTAATAAGATTTGTCAAATACGAAAATAGAATAAACAACCCGCCTTTCAGGCACCCCTCTGAAAGAGGGGAATGGCAAAATGCTTATAAAATCCGCCAAATTCCCCTCTCTTAGAGGGGTGGTCGTAGACCGGGGTGTTATTGAACGCGTTATTCTTTCTTACAAAAATAGGATTCTTGGAAACAAAAAAGCCTTCAGATTTTCTGAAGGCTTGTATAATGAATGTTTTTGAAATCTTAAAAACCAATCGGCAACTCAACCTGAGTTTTATCCCAGCCAATAATTAAATTAGCACCTTTTTCTTTCGGCGTAAATGTTAGTGAGAAATATTCGATTGGCTTTACTAAAGTTTTAACCGGAACTTCTACCCGAACGAGATCTTTTGATTGATCGTATGTAAAAGCACCCCATCTATCCGTTTGGCTATTTACAATAATAGTCCACTTATCTTTATCTGGAATGGCAAATAAACTGTAAGTACCAGCCTTAATTTTTTTGCCACCAATGGTTACTTTTTGGAAGAATTTAACCTCGGTACTTTCGTTAGCGCCAAAACGCCAAACTTTGCCATACTGCTCTAAAACGCCAAAAATTTCACGCCCCTTTTTCTGTGGACGAGAATAAATAATTTTGATGATTGGTTTTGTTGCATCGCCTGCTTTTACCTTTGGGGCATTTAGCGGATAGTAAACAATATCCGCCGGACTAGGGTCTGCAACAGGAAATTTAATGTCTGCTGCGGAATTTTCCTGTGCTTTTACACCAAGGCACAAAAGAGCGAAAACAAGAATAAATATATTCTTCATCAAAAGTAGATTAGTAACAGTATAAGAGCCGGTTATCTCTTAATAAAGTTAGTTATTAGTATTTTCTGCCTTTTACTAAAGCGTTTAAGAATAAACCTGCAGTTAATAAACCGAAGATTGCACCCAGAATTGCATAAATATAGCTTTGCGTAATAACCACTGCAGTTATAATTCCAAATACTAAACCTAATGCATAATAAAGCCAGTTAAAGTTATTGTTGCTATTTTGTTGTACGCTCATGTTTTCAAATATTTGAGGCAAAGTTAATATTTATTTTAAATTTTAATTTGTGATATCGACTCATTATTCTAATAAATTGTTAATTCTCACCAAATCGTAGCCATTATTTTTAAGGTAGGCGATCAATTTTTGTAATTGAAGATAAAATTTATCCTTTCTTCTTGGATCGATACCGATATGAAGCAATAAGATAAATCCATTTAAACCACTCGCTTTTGATTCATTAAATTGAATAATTGATTGATAAATCTCATCGCTGGTTCGATAACTTTTCCCCAGTTCGGGATAAGTATAATCTGCGTTCGATCGCGTACCAGATGTGAAATTGATTAAATTTAAACCCTGCTTGTTTGTCCAGTCGGAGATGCTCTGATTATACCATTCATATGGTGGAAGAAAAAACTCGGCATCTGTTTTACGTATCCCAAAGGAAGCCATAGCCTCATAATTTGATTTTAAATCATCATCAAATTGAGGTTTGGTTACCAATAAACTATCTCGCTTGGTCCAATCGCAATATAAAAGATGTTTATTTGAATGTGGACCGAGATAATGACCATCTTTCTTTAATTTAGAGATTATCGTTTTAAAATTGGCATTTCGATAAAAATTTCCTGTTAAAAAAAACGAGGCTTTAATGTTTTCATCACGCAGTGTTTTGGCTATAATTTCACCACCATCGCCAAATTCATCGCCCGTAAAAACCAAAGCAATTTTTTTCTTGGTAGAATCGCCACGGGTAATGGCGCCCAAAGCATAGGTTTTATTTTCTCTAGCCTTTGCTTCAGCTTCTTTGCTTGCTAATAAATAAACCAGTGATGCGGTTCCGTCCATTGTAGGCTCGTTGGTGCTATAATCGCCATAATCATCATGATAAACGGCCAGATCACTTTGAAAATCAGCATATTCATCATTGTCGGCCAGTTTAATTCCGATTAAGTTTTTATAAATGTTGGTATAAACGGGGCCATCTACCAAACCTCCATCAATGGGATAATTTTTTAAATGCGTAAAAGCCGAATGTGGATCGGTTGGTGTATCGCTATAGCCTGGTAATCCATAAACCATGCTCGTTCCCCAGGGATTACAACCAAAAATCCAATCGAAATTGGCCTGCTCCAGTTCAGAAAAAGATTTATCGCCACTTAATTTTGAATACCAGTTACACTGAATGGCAAAAGCAACAGTTAAATTATTGCTGCACCAAATAAAAGGGATGCCCCGATAAAATGCATTGTTTTTTGCCCGACCCCAAACCTGCTCTATCCCTTCTTTGTAATAAGTTTCGGTTAAGCTTTCTTTCCCGATTTGTTTGGCCAGTTCGTAATGACCTAGGTTGATAAACGGATAATATTGATAATGTGCTGCGGTATCGCTTAACAACCAGGGCGTAGTTTTTTCCTGATTGGCGTAAATTATTGCTTTATTTAGCCGATTCTGATCCGGTTTCTTTTTGCCGAAATTAAAAGCCGTTTCCGCAAGTTCCATATCGTCTACCCAATTATCCTCGGCGTAGATGTAAGGCGATTTTACGGATGCCGTTTGCGTAACCCCGGGTTTGTTTAAGGCGAATTGATAGGCTGTTTTCGCTTTTATATTTAAGATTTTGGAATAATCTGGATCCCGTTTTTTAAAGAGAGCGGCACCCAGGTTAAAAGCGCTGCTAAATTTCGCTGCAGTAGAACTCGTGCCCGTAGTATTATTCAAAAACTTACCTCTTTGTTGTGGCTCGCCAGTTATAAAATAAAGCGGTCGCTCAAAACCCTTTCCATATTGGCTGTCTTCTTTTGGAATCCGCATAGAAATATGATCGCGATCATCGGCCAGTTGATTAAACATAATGTTCTTTTTGGGATGCATTTTTAACAGCCAGTCTAAACCCCATTTTGCCTCATCCAAAACATCAGCCCTTCCGTTTTTGCCATCCAAACCATTAGCCTGCTTTTCATCTCCGAAAACTTCTGGAAAATCTCTGTAAGCCATTAATAGATGATAGGTTGCATTGGCCGAGGTTGTAGAATATTGTAGGTAATCGCTTGCATCGTGCCAGCCACCAGAGGCATCAAAATGTGTACTATCTTTAATGCCAGCTTTGTTTCCATACGACACAAAGCCATCATGTGTGTGGCAACTATCTTTTAGGTAAGGATTAAAGCCACTTCTTTGCTGGCGCATATAACGCAAACAGAAATCAGCGGCGCCATCGTATATATGATTGTTGATAAGAACAAGAGGAGATAATGTTCCATTCACTCGAATAAAAAAACTGCCCTGGCGATTGAAATCAGAAAAATTTAAACGAGCAGTAAGACGAAATGGACCATAAGCACCAAAATTTTTAATATTCGATGAAGTATAAACGACTTTTCCCCCATTTTTTTCGATAATTTCGAAAAGCGACGGGATTTCATCGCCCTTGCTTACCCACACCGCTACTTTAACGCCTGACGGCGAATATCCCAATAGGTTAATTCTTATCCAGCTCTGCTGATCTGTTTGGTATGTTGATTTAAAAGAACTGAGGAAAAGAAAAAAAAGCAAAATAAGTAAGCATCTATTTTTCATATCTGGGCAGATTTATACAACTAAAATTAGGCTTTTATCAAGGAAATGTAAAAGAAGTATAAAAACATTTGGATTTTAATCAAACGATTGATTAATTTTGCGTCATCAAAAAGAAATGAAAACAGAAAAGATAGATAAAAGACAGGCCATACTCGAAGCAGCAGAAAAGCTGTTTTGCGAGACGGGGTACGAAGGTACTTCAACTCGGCAGATTGCGAGAGAATCTGGAGCAAATATGGCAATGATAAATTACTATTTCGGATCTAAAGAAGGTGTTTTTATTGAGATTATGAACGAGCGGATTGCTGGTTTTGCCTCTCAGTTAAAAATCATTAACGAGGATAAAATTTCACCAATTGAAAAATTACATCGGGTAATAGAGGGTTATGTGAACAGAATCCTTGCAAACGTGGCCTTCCATAAAATGATGCACAGGGAGCTTTCTTTAAGTCAGAGGCCCGAAATGTACGATAAGATTAAGGATGCCATGAGCCACAACATGTTGCTTATCGATCGAATTATTACCGATGGAATTGAAGATGGTAGTTTTAACAAGGTTGATGTTAGGATGGTTATCGCAACCATTATGGGCACCGTAACCAATATCGTAATTGCACCAAATAAGGTTATGCCCTGTTCAAACTTCGATTTAAACAATCCGAAAGACAAAAAAATTATTAAGGAAAGAGCAATCAATCACTTAAAAGATCTAACAACCGTTTATTTAACAACAAAAAAATGATACCCAAATCAATTAGATTAATGCTTGCGGCATCATTAATTCCGGCGGCTTTATTTGCACAGAGCACAAAGGAATTAAACATTAACCAAGCAATTGAACTTGGCATAGCCAATAGTAAAAACTTAAAATTATCCCAAAACAAAATAGATCAGGCGGTTGCCCAGCTAGAAATTGTAAAAGACAATGTATTGCCAACAGCAAATGCCAGTTTTTTATATAACCATGCCGAAATTCCGACCAGTACTTTTACTTTACCGGGTGGAGGCTCCTCTCTTCAATTACCAAAAAGAGCCGATGCCTTTGTAGGAACTGCAGCAGTACAAGAACTTGTTTATGGGGGTGGTAAATTAAAATATGCAAAAGAATCAACCAAATTATTGGCAGATGTTGCCCGTTTAGATGCTGATAAAAGTAAGGAAGAAATTACTTATGCGGTAATTAACACTTATTATGCTCTTTATAAGGTTGCACAAAGCAGAAAAGTAGTCGATCAGAATTTAGAATCGATTGCCGCTCAAATTAAACAGGCTCAGCGTTTCTTCGAACAGGGCATTGTTACCAAAAATGATGTTTTGCGTTTCCAGTTGCAACAGGCAAATGTTACCCTAACACAAATGGATATTGAGAACAATCGTAAAATCATCAATTACAACTTAGATATTTTGTTGGGCTTGCCAGAAGATACTGAAGTTAAAATTACTGATCCAAATGGAGGGTTGAAAGCCCCTGGCGCAATTAATGATTATATCGGACAGGCAATGGCAAATCGCCAGGAATTGAAACAGCTTGATGTGCAGAATAAAGTTGCCGATTATAATATCAAAACAATAAAAGCAAACACGTTGCCTACTGTAGGCGTTGGCGCAAACTTATATTATATTAACCCTAGCGGTAATTTTATTCCTCCAACAAACCAATATTTAATGCCGGTTACATTGGGCGCTACAGTTTCATGGAACATCGCAAGCCTTTGGTCTAATAGAAATAAAGTAAGCGAAGCAAAAATTCAGCAGAGCGAAATTACCATCCAGAAAGATATTTTTTCTGATCAGGTAAAAACAGACATCAATAAAAATTATCAAAACTATCAGGTTGCCGTAAACAAGATTCAGGTTTTAGAAACCTCAATTGCACAAGCAACTGAAAACGATAAGTTATTGGCATCGAAATATAAAAACAACGTGGCTTCGGTTACTGATCGTATCGACGCCGAAACATTATTATACCAAGCAAAAATAAACTTAGAAATAGCTAAGGCAGATGCAGGTTTGGCTTACTATACATTACTAAAATCAACAGGAAAAATAACGCAATAAATACAGCAATGACAACTGAAAAGAAAAAAAAGAACATAGTAGTACCCATCATTTTAGGTGTTTTACTAGTAATAGGTGTAATCTTCGGGGTTACAGAATGGAATTATTATAGCAAACACGTAGATACGGATGATGCTCAGATTGATGGTGATATCAGTCCTGTTGTTGCTCGTGTTGGCGGTTATGTAAAAGACATTAGTTTTGAAGAAAATACGCATGTAACCGAAGGCCAGATTTTGGTTAAGTTAGATGATAACGATTATAAAGTGAAGTTAGAGCAAGCCCAGTCTGGCCAAAAAGGCGCTAGCGCCGGCGTTGGTGTTGCTCAGTCTCAAATTATTGCAACCCAGGCAAATACAAGTACAGCAAAAGCCAATGTTGCGGCGGCAAGAGTTAAGTTAAACTTAGCAAACAAAGACTACGCACGTTATGCAAACTTGGTTAAAGACGGATCAATTACACAACAAGCTTTCGACCAGGCTAAGGCGACTTTAGAATCGGCTCAGGCCGCATTCCAAGCAGCACAAGATCAATATACGGCTGCGGTAAAACAAGTTGGTACTACTGAATCGCAACTGGCGGTAAGCAGTAACGTAATTAGCCAGCGCCAAAGCGATATCGACTTTGCCAAACTTCAATTGTCTTACACGGACATTAAAGCACCAGCAACCGGAATTGTTTCTAAGAAAAATGTTCAAAAAGGACAATTGGTTCAAGCTGGTCAATCTTTGTTCTCCGTAGTTAATGATGGCAGCATTTATGTAACGGCTAACTTTAAAGAAACACAATTAGAGAAAATAAAATCTGGATCAAAAGTTGAAATCGAGGTTGATGCTTATCCCGAAGAAAAAATTCAAGGTGAAGTGTATAACTTCTCTCCAATTACTGGCGCAAAAGGATCTTTATTACCTCCAGATAATGCAACTGGTAACTTCGTTAAAGTTGTTCAACGTATTCCAGTAAAAATCAAAATTCATCCATCAAAAGAAATGTTAGCCAAACTACGTCCAGGAATGAGCGTTAAAGCTTCTGTTTCTACTAACTAATATTTAAAATGGCCGAAGTAGGTTTTAAAAAATGGATTATTACGTTTACGGTAATTACAGCCTCGTTATTGGAGCTGATTGATACAACCATCGTAAACGTAGCTATTCCGCAAATACAGGGAAACCTTGGCGCTACCTTAGAGGATGTCGCCTGGTTATCCACAGGTTATGCCGTCGCGAACGTAATCATTCTGCCTATGTCGGGCTGGTTGGGGAGTCGTTTCGGGCGTAAAAATTATTTCTTAACCTCCATTATCGTCTTTACACTGGTTTCATTTTTATGCGGAAACGCAACATCATTAAACGAGCTAATTTTATTTAGGGTTATTCAGGGTTTGGCCGGCGGTGGTTTAATTTCTACTGCTCAAGCCATTCTTATAGAAACCTGGCCTCGCGAAGATGTGGGTATAGCCACGGCTTTATTTGGTTTAGGTGCAGTTGTTGGACCAACTGTTGGACCAACAATTGGTGGTTATATTTTAGAAATAGCCGATTGGCCTTGGATCTTTTATGTAAATATTCCCGTCGGAATCCTCGCCGCGTACTGTACCATAACCTTTATTCGAGAGACGCCCAAGGATGGGCAAGGTAAGCCTGTTGATTGGTGGGGAATTGGTTTATTGGCCATTGCAGTTGGTAGCTTACAAACCTTATTGGAAAAAGGCGAAAGCGAAGATTGGTTTTCAACCCCATACATTACTGCATTGGCTGTAACTTCTATTTTTGGATTGCTGTTATTTATTTGGAGAGAAACGAGTACTGATCACCCAATTGTGAATCTAAAAATCATGAAGAAAAGAAGCTTCTCTATCGGGATGTTTACTTCCTTTATATTAGGATTTGGTTTGTACGGTTCAGTATTCGTTTTCCCGGTTTTTGCTCAGAATCTTTTAGGTTTTACGCCTTTACAAACGGGTAAGCTCTTTATTGCGGGCGGGATTTGTACAATTTCCATGATGCCGTTTATTGGTATAATGCTTAAAAAAGGCGTTCCAGCGCAGTTTATGGCCACAGGAGGGATGTTTTTATTCTTCGTTTTCTGCTGGATGTTGAGTAAATCTACCCTTGCATCGGGCACCGGAGATTTCTTCTGGCCACTGGTAATTAGAGGATTCGGAATGGCTTTGCTATTCGTGCCATTAACCACCTTGGCAATGCAAGATTTATCCGGACCGGAAATTGGTCAGGGATCTGGATTGAACAATATGAGTAGACAATTAGGGGGATCTTTCGGAATCGCTGCGTTAACTACGTTAATCCACATCAGGGCAGGATTTCATAGAAGTAACCTATTGAGCAACATTAATGAATATAATCCGGCTTTTACCGGCAAGTTAAACGGATTGATCCACAACTTTATGGCTAAAGGCTCATCATTTATAGATGCAAGACTTATGGCCATGAAAGCGATTGAAGGATCGGTAATTAAACAGACCATGTTGCTAACCTATAACGATGCATATTGGGTTGCCGGGTTGATCATGTTGTTCTCAATACCTTTACTGTATCTGCAGAAATTTAAGAAAGGCGCAAAAATTGTTACCGATGCGCATTAAAACTCAAAGTAATAATAGATTATAAATTACAAGTTGGATGCCTAGTGTCCAACTTTTTTTTTGCCAAAGAATCAAAGAGGTTTCTTCAAAGAGAAATTAAGCTTTAGATGCTTTGTCGATTCTCAATAGCATTGAGCCAAAAAGCTTAAAATTCAGCACAAAATTGGCCAAAAATAAAAACAGCCGGTGTATTTTATTACATCGGCTGTTTTAACCCAAAAAATTAACAATCAATGCAATGCCCTTAAACATTGCAAATGTTCTTATTCAAGTATCAAATACCCAAATAAGATTCTAAAATTAAAATATATTCTACAATTTTCCAAATTGTAAGGCCTAGAATTTTAATAGCTTACGCATTTTTTGTAGTATTACCGTATACAAAACTATTGCTTAAGCCATGCCTAAACTTCGTTTAACAACACAACGAGAATCTATTTTTAATAATGAGGTTATCTCAAAATTCGAACTGTTTAATAGTCTTTTTTTAACCCTCCCTTTTTATAAAATTAAGGATACAGGCACATTACTGCCATTATTCTTTAAAAGTTGCGAAGAAGGAATTGCAAACGGACAAAAGCCGGCTCAAATTATTGAGGAGTTTTTTGCGAAGTACACCAGCTATAAAGACAGAAAAGATATTGTTGATCTGCTCTTCCGTTTTATTCAATATATAGAGCGCCAAGTTGTGCTTTTTGATGCCGTAGAAGATGCTTCTTTTACCAAGTTAAACACTACAGATGAGCAAAGTACGCTTGCTTTCATCTTAAAAAAGAATGCCGATAACAAACCAATGTTGGCAAAAATTGAAAAGCTTATTGATGAACTTTCTCTGCGTTTGGTTTTAACCGCCCATCCAACCCAATTTTATCCCGGAAGCGTACTCGCAATCATCACCGATTTAACCAAAGCCATAAGAGATAACGACATCACATCGATGAATTCTCTTTTACAGCAATTGGGTAAGACGCCGTTTTTTAACAAAAAATCGCCAACACCGGTAGACGAAGCATTAAACCTTGCATGGTTTTTAGAAAACACATTTTATTTCGCCGCAGCAAATATTCAAGAAGAGATCGATCAGAATTTGGATGAATATAACCTTGAAACTAAAAAGATTTTAGAACTGGGCTTTTGGCCAGGTGGCGATAGAGATGGAAACCCGAATATTCACTCTGAAACCACTTTAGAAGTTTCTAAAATGTTGCGTCAGATTTTATTCCGTTGTTATTATCGCGATTTTAGAGTAATTAAGCGACGCATTACCTTTAGAGGTGTAGAAGAAAACATTGCGCACTTACACGATGTACTTTATAAAAATGCCTTCGATCAAACATGCGAATTACATGATATTTCCGACGAGTTAAGAGAAAATCTTAACAAGATAAAAGATACATTATTGGCTGAGCACGATGGTTTATTTGTGGATTTGGTAAACGATTTAATCCGCAAAATTGATTTATATGGAAATTATTTTGCTTCGCTTGATATTCGTCAGGATAGTAGGGTTTTAAGAAGCGTACACGAATATTGTCGCCAGAATAAACCAATCTCTTCATTATATCCGGCAGATTATGATAAACTTTCTGAAGCCGAAAAACTGAAATTGATTTCCTTTAAAGAAGCTACCATCGTTTATGCCACCGAAGCAGATTCCCTAACGAAAGACACCATTGAAGTTATAAAAGAGATAAAAGGAATCCAGAAACGTAACGGAGAAAAAGCTTGCCATAGGTTCATCATTAGTAATTGTCAGCAGGCAAGTGATATTCTTCAGTTAATTGAGCTTTTTCTTTGGAACGGTTGGAGCAAGGAAGCCTTAACGATAGATTTTGTTCCGCTTTTTGAAACTGTTAATGATTTAAAGGGAGCTGCGGAGATTATGGATATTCTGTATAGCAACCCATTTTACAAAGCGCATCTGGCTAGTCGGGGAAATAAACAAGATATTATGCTTGGTTATTCTGACAGTACAAAAGATGGTGGTTATTTAATGGCAAACTGGTCTATTTTTAATGGCAAAACATCTTTATCTGCCGTTTCTGCCAAACATAATATTCAATTGGCATTTTTCGATGGGCGTGGTGGTCCGCCAGCTCGCGGGGGAGGTAAAACGCATCGTTTTTATGCTTCAATGGGTAAGGAAATTGCAAATAAGAACATGCAGTTAACCGTTCAGGGGCAAACCATCAGTTCTCAATATGGCTCAATAGAAAGTGCCGAATTTAATATAGAACAACTTATTAATGCAGGACTTACATCTGGCTTAAAAGAGAAACATAATATTCTTTTGGATGCGGAAAATAAAGCCTTGCTTGATGAAATGGCAGAAGAAAGTTATAAAGCTTTTGTCGATTTGCGTGAGCATCCGCTTTTTGTTAGTTATCTAGAAAAATTATCGCCGCTTAAATTATTGTCTCAGGCAAATATTAGCAGTCGTCCGGTAAAAAGAAATGGCGGAGGCGAAATGAAACTGGAAGATTTAAGGGCAATTAGCTTCGTTACGGCTTGGAGTATGTTAAAACAAAACGTTCCTGGTTTTTATGGAATGGGATCAGCTTTAAGAACACAAGAAAAAGCAGGCAACTGGAGTAAAGTGGTAAAGGTTTACGAGGATTCGGATTATCTAAAAACGATTGTTGATAACTGTATGATGAGCATGAGCAAATCAGATTTCGTAATTACAGCACATTTAGCAGGAGATAAGGAATTTGGTGCCTTTTGGACTCAACTACACGATGAATTCGAGTTAACCAAAGAGATGCTGTTAAAACTCTCAGGACAAGAAACTTTAATGGCGAATTATCCTGTGGATAAAAAATCAATCGCAACACGAGAAAGAATTATTTTACCATTGGTGTTGATTCAGCATTTTGCTTTAGAAAAACTTCAGCACGATCAAAATGAAAAAGATCAGCATGCTTTGGAAAAATTAGCCGTTAGAACGGTTTTCGGTATTGTAAATGCAGGAAGGAATTTGGCTTAGAATTTGGCGATTAAAAACCTCGCAGGTTTTCAAAACCTGCGAGGTTTAAATAAACTTAAGGTCTGTGTCCTCACAGACCTTTTTTTATATATGCCTAACACGGTCGTCATTGCGAGGCACAAAGCAATCCTACAACGATCGCTAATTCAGCGCATTAAGATTGCTTTGTGCCTCGCAATGACGGAATGCCTAAATAACAAAAAACCCTTTGCAAAAACTGCAAAGGGTTTATATTGTGAAATTCAGATAAAGAAATTATCTATCAATCGAACCCATTACTTTCTGGCCGAAAGCATTTAGCGCATCTTTTTCAACCGCTCCATCACTTACCATTTGATGCACTTCTAATGCACCACAGATATTGGTAATCATTTCGCCTGCAACATCAACTTCATGCTCGCTAACGCCTCTAAATTCGCAGAATGCCTCCAAAACTTCTAAAGTAGTCTCTAATTGAGCAGGAGTTGTGTTTTGAAATAATTGTCTTATAACCGGAATCTTCATTACTTTATTTTATTAAATAGTTCAATTAAACCTTCTGCTTTGTTGGTTTGAACTTGGTCTACCAAATTACCACCATCAAAAGCTGCGAACGTTGGTAAATTATCAACGTTTGCAAATTTGCGTGAATTTGGAAGTTTCTCGGCATCAACAATTAAGAAAGCTACATCTTCGTTTTCAGCAGCTAATTTTTTAAACTTCGGTTTCATGATTCTGCAGTTACCGCACCACGACGCAGCGTACTGAACCATAACTTTCGAGTTATCGGCCAAATACTGTTGAAGATTATCTTCTGTTAATTCTAAAAACATAATGTTTTGTTTAATTAGTTAGCGGCTAAATATTCAGCAACGCCTGTTCTGTTTGCATTCATCGCTTCTTTTCCTTCTTCCCAGTTTGCAGGACAAACTTCGCCATGTTTTTGAACATGAGCATAAGCATCAATTAAACGTAAATATTCTTTAACGTTTCTGCCCAATGGCATATCGTTAACACTTTCATGAAAAACTTTACCAGTTTCATCAATTAAGTATGTAGCTCTGAAAGAAACATTTGAACCAGAGAAAGATTCGTTTCCTTCTTCATCGTAATTAACTTCCTGGTCTAAAATATCTAAAATTCCAGATAATTGTCTGTGTGTATCTGCCAAAATTGGATAAGTAACACCTTCAATACCACCGTTATCTTTTGGTGTATTTAACCAAGCGAAGTGAACTTCGTTCGTATCGCATGATGCACCAATTACAATTGTATTTCTTTTTTCAAATTCAGGTAATGCAGCTTGGAAAGCGTGTAGTTCTGTAGGGCAAACGAAAGTAAAATCTTTTGGATACCAGAATAATAAAACTTTACTGTTTTTATTTACCGCTTCTTCAAATACGTTGATTTTCAAGTCATCACCCATGTCTGACATTGCATCTATACTAACACTTGGAAATTTTTTGCCTACTATTGCCATAATTTTTGTCTTTAATTTTGTACCGCAAAGGTACGGCGAAATCAATTGCCAATCAACCCAGATTTATTAATTGTTAATTGTATTTATTGATGACGATATAGTTAAAAACTATAATGTTTAATCTATATATAAGTTTTCGCTATTTAGATATTTGAAAATAAATGGAAGCTGCTTTTGGGTACTGAAGTCCCGCCATTCGTTGCAATCTTTTTGGGGAGGCTGTAAACTTTTATCATCATCATTGCAAGGGGGGGAATGACGAGGCAATCTATTTAGTTTGTGCAAGAAAAAGTATTTCCACTTCTGTCGGGTTTACCTAACAGAAACCTGTGGTTCTTGGGTAATTTTAAATGCAGGTTGCCCTTTCGGCTAAAGCCTAATGATTTAATTTTTTATTCCGTTGGTTGAAACCAACGGCAAAGAATCACAAAATGCTTTCCAAGCACTTAGATTTTATTTAATTGCGCTCGTGCTTCAGTTAAAATCAACGGCGAGGAACTGTAAGGTGCTATCTCTTCGGCAGGAACCTTGCCCTTTTCTAAGCATCAGGGTTTTATTTCATTGCCGTCGTGCTTCAGCCGACGGGAAATAAAAATCCCTCTAAATTTTTCATTAAGAGGGATTCAAAATTCTATTTCTTCAATGTATTTTCATACAGTTTAAAAATCCTTTTATACTCATCCGTCCAGCTGCTTGGCTCAACAAAACCATGATCTTCAACAGGGAAAACCGCAAGTTCCCAATTGTTTTTTCCGAGTTCTATAAAGCGCTGTGTTATGCGAACGATATCCTGAAAATGAACATTTACATCAACCATTCCGTGTGCCATTAATAAGTTTCCTTTAAGCTTATCTGCAAAGTAAATGGGAGAGCTTTGTTTGTATGCAATCGGATCATTAAAAGGTTCGTTTAAAATGTTGGATGTATAACCATGATTATAATGTGCCCAATCGGTAACGGAGCGTAATGCAGCACCACTCGTAAATACATCCGATTCGTTAAACATCGCCATTAGGGTAATGAAACCACCGTAAGAACCTCCATATAAACCTATATGTTTGGGATTTACGCCATACTTCTCAACCAGAAATTTAACACCATCGGCCTGATCGGTTAAATCCTTTCCGCCCATGTGGCGATAAATTCCTGTACGGAAATCTCTACCATAGCCAGAACTTCCTGTATAATCAATATCTATTACGGTGTAACCATTATCAGCCAATAAATTATTAAACATAAACTCGCGGAAGTAGGTACTCCAGCCAAAGTGAACATTTTGTAAATAACCTGCTCCGTGAACAAAAACAACCGCTGGATGATTTGGGTGAGGATTGTCTGATTTATAAACCCTTGCATATACATCGGTGCCATAACGGTTTTTAAAAGTAACCATATCTGGTTGGCGCCATTTATAAGAATTAAATTCTGCCGATGTAGACTGTGTAATTTTTACTGCTTTTGCGCCGGGTTTATTTGGCTGTAAGTACAATTCGGCAGGTTTATCCATAAAAGAATAATTAATGGCGACCCATTTTTCATCAGGAGAAAGCGTAATGTCGTTTAAGCCCTTCATACTGGTTATTTGAATGGGTTCCCCTCCATTTACTCCAATTTTAAAAAAGTTGGTTATGCCAGGATGTTCTTTATTCGCCGTAAAATAAAAAGTGGTTTTATCCTTAGAAAGCTTTAAGGTTTGTACTTCCCATTTTCCCGTGGTCAGTTGCTTTTTCTCGCCACTTGAAACGTTGGCTACATATAGGTGCGAATATCCTGTTGCTTCGCTTTGGTAATAAAAACGATTGTTATCTATCCAGCCTGTACTGCCTTGAAAAAAGCCACTTATTCCAGGCCCACCAATCCAAGCTTCATCACGCTGACGATCAATTAGAGAAAGTTTTCCAGTGGATGCATCAAGCTTTAAAATCCAGCGATCTTTGTTATCAATTGAAGTGGCTACCAAAACTCCCGTAGTTCCATTCTCGTTCCAAACAGGACCAAAAAAATTTACCAGTCTATCTTCGTTTTTCTTTTTAATCGCCTCTAGTTCCTTTGGGTAATCTTTGTAAAAATCTGGCAGGTCTTTTATCCCCGGAATGGTAGAAAGTTGGATAGAATATATCGAGTCTTTTTGTGTATCATATATAAATCCTTCCGAAATGTTTTCATTCTCACCAACTTTTGTACGGCCTGGAATATCTTCAGTATAACCAGAAGCAGTTACGTAATTCGGAACGATGGTGCTGTGGTTGTTTAATGCCGGCGTAGTAAGTTTATAAGTAATATAATGCCCATCTGGACTTATCGTTACCGCATTTAGAAATTTGTCGTCTGCGTAAATTTCCTTAAGTGATTTTGTATCGCCAGTTGGAGCACCAAAACGACCTCTTCCACCTCCAGCGCCTCTTGCACCACCCCTTACTTCTGCATTTCTCTTTTTAATGATATCAAAAAGTTCTGTCTGCTCGGCCTTTAACCATTTATCCTGATCAGTTAACGGTTTCATTTCAGGCCTGTTTGCTTTTTTGCCTTTTACAAAATTTGTAAGCTGTTTGGTTTCTGCCGATTTAAGATTTACCTCATAAAGATTATCGCCCAGTTGATAAACAACATCACCATTGGTTAAGAAAACAGGATTGCTTTCTCTTTCCATCGTATTGGTTAAACGGATTTCTTTGTTTGTTTTAAAATTTTGCAAGTAGATGTCGCCTCCTTTTTCAATTAGGCCTAAAGAATTATCTTTATTATAAATAAAATTAGTGGCCAATAATTTCTCGTCTTCTTTATCTACAGCTTTAACCGGTTTAGCAGAAGCAATTGAAATTTTATATAATTCTTCCTTTGGCTTGTTTTCTGGATTCCAATTAAAGTAAACGGTTTTGCTATCAGCTGTCCAACGGTAATTTGTTGGTGCAATGCCCATCCATTTTGGGTCTCGCATAATTTTTTCTACAGTTAATGGAGCAATTTGTTGTGCAAAAGAATATTCGACTGCAAAAATCGAAAGGAAAAGTAAATATTTCTTCATGAATTTTAGTTTGGGTATCGCAATTTAATTATTAGGACACCGAAATTCATCAGGAAATGGAAATGTTACAACGCCTCGCCCCATCAAAGGATTTGCTCCTGGCTTTTTATTGTGCGCCCCGCTCCTAAAATAGAGGCGTTTTTTACACTATAAGTAAATTCGATGGGTTTAAATAAAGGCTAAGTCTCCCTCACTTAGAAGAGGAAGGCACTGCTCGGTAAATAACCTCTGTCTTCATAGGGTGGTTTATCTAATTACCCTTCCGGTTTTATCAACATTTACATCATCGAAAGGCTTTAGATATTCATTGATGATTACTGAAAATTCCCTACGTGTAAGATTTTTGTTCAGATCGTATTTGCTGGAAAACTTATAGCTTTTGTTCCATTTTTTCTGAAGCTCTGTTTTTGTTGCTTCTACAGATTTATTGCCAACATACGAAACAAGAGATATTGTATTTTCTAAATTTATGGGAATATTTTGATGATCATCAAACCAGATTTGAGCTTTATAGTAATAGTCTTTTAGCGGTTGCTTAATCTCATCGTAAGTAACCTTAACTTCCGGATTAAAATAAGCTTTACCACCTTTAATTTCAGCTTTTAAAATACCGGTAACGCCTATTTTTTGAATGGCTAACCAATTAGAATCTACCGCTTTAATATCCTCAAAAGGCATTAAAGCGAGCTTATAACTTAAAAGTTCACCTTGAATTCGCTTAAGGTTTGATAAACTTGTTTTAGTTTCGAAAAAGGCAGCATAGGCTGCGGTTGCACCGGCGGCTTGCCCAAGTTCTATATTCCCTGGTGGGATGAACAATAAATTTTCCTGATTGGGAATGAGCAAATTATATAAGGAAAGGTATCGAGGTTCTGAAGCAGAGATGCCAGCAATTGTTGTTCTGTATAAGTTTTTGTTATAGCTTAAAACTTCAGTTTCAACCGAAGCAAGTGTTTTAATTTTCAAGGCACTTAAAAGCTTTGCAGGATCATCAGCCAAAACCAGAATTTTAGATTTTAAACTTTGGCCGTTTGCCAGCTTAAGTTCCCATCCGTTTCCAGATCGACTAATTTCTGTATACTGCACATTATGAATCACGTTTAAATAGGTAGTACTATCTATCTTTTTTTTCACCTCCTTGCCTTTAACCTTTGAAGTTGTTTCTCCTAATTGAGCTAACTTTTTAGCCTCCCATATGGTTAAGTTTTTATAGAGTTTTTGTACCTCAGCAGATTTAGTTGAGCCTGATTTCTGACCTGTAAATCCCTGATCCTGAGTTAAGATTAATGTTCTAACCCCAGATTTGTAAGACTGCATTCCTGCCGCCAAAGCCGCATCGCCATTTCCAATTACCAGCACATCTGTTTTAATGGTTTGGGCACGGATAATCAGCGGAATCAAGAATGCGAAAACAAAAAACAATTTCTTCATTTGCGAAATTTAAATTTTAATGCAATATGCTTTAAATGAATGAATTTTTAATGAAATGGACGTATTTTAACTAAATTTAATTGAACATGCAAGAGATTTCGTATCAGTTTAACAGCTCATTTCTTTTACATTCCTTAAATGATAAATAACAGGCCTAATAAATATGATTGGAAAAAATACATGCCCAGAATAAAGGCATAAATTTTCTTTGGTTTTTGTGTTTCCGTGGCAAAAACATTTTTCCTTATTCTTATAAAAAACCTATTTTGCCTATATGGATTTAGAACAACTAAAATACCCGATTGGTCAGTTTTTGATGCCCGAAATTTTTAATGAACAACAATCAAAAATCTGGATTGCTGAAATTGAACAATTGCCTAAACAGATCAAAAGTGCAACTGAAAATCTAAGCGAAGATGAATTAAATCAAACTTATCGCCCCAGTGGCTGGACGCTTAGGCAAGTAGTTCACCACATTCCAGACAGCCACATGAATGCTTATATCCGCTTTAAGCAAGCCATAACGGAAGATCTTCCAATCATCAGACCTTATTTTGAAGAACGCTGGGCGGAAACCGAAGAGGCAAAAAATGGCGATATCCAAATGTCTATTGCGTTATTGGCAAGTTTGCATCAGCGATGGGTAGCTTTCCTTAAAACATTAAAGATCGAAGATTATCAAAGAAAATATATTCATCCTGCACACGGCAAAGAACATACGTTGGCAAACATGTTAGGTATGTACGCATGGCATGGGAAACACCACTTGGCGCATATTAAAAACACGATTTCGAAGACCTAACCTTATATTTTCTTAAATTCCAAACAGGTTAAATCCTAATGAAGAATCTACATCAGCACCAACATCGCGGCGCTCATTGCAATCATAATTGCGTCTTCAACAATGGTAACAGTGCTCATGGGTAAATTAAAAACGGCACCAAGGCAAGCGCATTGAATCTTTTTCTTGTTCAAAACACTTTCCAATACGCCTAAAATGCTCACCGTCATTACAATTAAGGTAACCCAATTTACAATTGCGGGCGATAAATTAAGCACAAAACTTAAACCCAATCCGAGTTCGATAAAAGCATATAAATAGCCCCATGTGCTAAATTTTTTGGCCACTAGATCGTACATGGCATAACTTTCGGCAAAAGCTTTTAAGTTTAGCAGTTTAAAAAGGGAAAAAGTTAGGAAGAACCCTGCCATGAAAACCCGCATGAAAGTCATGAAGTTTATGGCATTATTTTGCCAAGAAACCACCAGCGAAATTGTGGTAACATAACCGAAAATCAACAAGATCGGTTTGTATGTTTCGGCCCAAGATTTAGTTTCTTCAAGCACTTCGCTGTGCGACGTTGGTGAAATCTGATATTTACTATCTTTTCCTCCGAGCGCTTGTTGCAAAATGTCTAGCCCAATATGTTTATCCATGCCAATTGTTGCAGAATTCGTATCTTTTGAAACCTTTACGGAAGTTACATCAGGGAGAGCCAATAAATTGCTTTTAACTTTATTTTCGCAACCCCCACAAGTCATTCCGGTAAGTTGATAGGTATGTGTCATAATTAAAACTTTAGGCAAAGTTACCTCACAGAGTAATTAATCCTGTTACAGAATAATCATAAAATGTTATAGAATTTTATTCAAAAACTGTCATGCTGAGGAACGAAGCATCTGCAAACCATGAAACAGATGCTTCGTTCCTCAGCATGACAACTTATTAACCGCTAGTGGTAAATACTGAGATTATCCCACCAATACAGAAGTCATCGTTAAAGAACCGCCAACCGCTTTATCATTAAAGAATGAAATTTCATCACTGTCGTTTGTCATCCCCAGTGTATAAATTAAAGGCAAATAATGTTCTGGTGTTGGGATTGCCAACATGGCATCGGTACCTAAATTGCGGTAATTAATTAATGGTTTATGATCGCCACTGGCAATTAAATTTTTAAACTTATCATTCATTTCGTGGGCCCAATCGTAACCCCCGCCGTCAATCATTTCCCAGCTGATCATCCTCAGATTATGAACCATATTGCCACTTCCTAAAACGAGCACGCCTTTTTTGCGCAAGGCATAAATCTCCTTAGCAATTTCGTAATGCTGTTCTGGCGATTTTGTATAATCAATGCTCAATTGTAAAACTGGAATATTTGCATCAGGATACATGTGTTTAACAACTGTCCAAGTGCCATGATCCAATCCCCAATCATGATCTAAACCTATAGGTGTAGAATGTACCAAACCAGGTAGCTCATTTGCCAATTTAGGATTTCCCGGAGCTGGATATTGAACATCAAAAAGTGCCTGAGGAAACCCTCCGAAATCATGTATTGTGCTTGGAAAATCCATCGCAGTAACAAAAGTTCCGTGGGTATACCAATGTGCGGATACGACCAACACGGCTGTTGGAACTGGAATTTTACGAGCCAAGTCTTTCCAGCTCTGGCTAAACTCGTTGTTCTCAATTCCATTCATCGGCGATCCATGGCCAATAAATAATGTTGGCATTAAATCCGTTTGTGGCAAACGTTGAGTAAAACTTCTGAATTGAGATAATGTTGACATGGCATTGAAATTATTTCTAAAATTACATTATATCAGATTTTAAAGGCTTGATGTATGTTAAGAAAGAAGAATTGTGGTAAAGCCAATTATTTTTCATTATTATCCGTTGACTGAAGTTAACGGCAATGAGGGTAACCAATCGAAATGTTAAAGCTCTAATTTTTGAACGCTTTGCTATTCCTTGCCCTCAGTTTGAAACTGACGGAACTTTAAATCTCATCCAGCGTTTTTCGCTTATCAACGGTTTCTGCTTTATAAGCAGATGGCGTTAAACCTGTAACTTTTTTAAATTGAGAAGAGAGATGCGCAACGCTGCTGTAATTTAACTGAAAAGCAATTTCGCTTAAAGTGAGTTCGCCATAAGTAAGCATTTCTTTGGCTTTCTCTATTTTTTGAGCAATGAAATATTTCTCGATAGTCTGGTTCTCGATCTCAGAAAAAATTGAGCTAAGAGTCGAATACTCTAAATTTAAATGCTTGCTTAAGTAAGAAGAAAGATTAATTTTTAACGGCTCTCTGGTATAATGAACCAAATTAATTATTGTAGTTTTTATTTGTTCGGCTATTTGGGTTTTCTTATCCTCCAACAATTCAAAACCAAAATGACTTAGTTTTTTAGCGATGTTTATTTTATGATCTGCAGAAATATTTTCTGATAAAGAAACTTCACCCAGTTCAACAGAAATTGGGTTAAAGCCAAGCTTTTCCAGCTCAGCCTTAACCACCATTTTGCAACGGTTGCAAACCATATTTTTGATGTGCAAGATCATTACTTAGCTTTGATTGTTTCAGCAACATCGCCGCATTCGAACATCATGCTTCCGTAATATGGGTTTTCGATGTTCTCTTTCTCGTTTAGCCAGCTTGCTTTTGCCATTGGACAATGCTGGACATACACTGTACTGGTATTAAATTTTATTGTTCTCAGCGTTTTAATCATTGGGTAAGAAATTCCCTCAAATGCTTTTCTTTGAATTTTAATGTCTTTCGCATTTGCCAGTTCCTTTGCTTTGGCTTTGATTAGTGTAGATTGTTCCATCCAAAATTTATGCTGGTCTGCAGGTAAATCTTTATGCGGCACAGCGTCAATTTTAACTACCAATGCTTTGGCCTTTGCTGTAGCCAGATCTTTTTTATCGGATGCCAATGCATTCTTTAAATCGAAATAAGCGGTTAATACCTGATTAAATGCGCCATCAGCTTTACTTTGAGCAAAACTGATTTTTGTTGTCGCAATTGCGAGGATTGCTATAAATAAGAAAATCTTTTTCATTATTATTATTTTAAAACGTTAAAAAAATTGAACTCTGCTCTAACCAGATACATGTTTTTGGTATATCTGCCTTCCATATCGCCCGTTGCCTGAAAACGATAGCCCAAATCGATCCGCGTTTTGCTATTTAAGATCATCTGTACGGCAGGAGCTACGTCTAAATAAGATTGGCCACTACTTGGATCGGTTTTGCCGAGCAATTCTAAATATACATTAAAGTTGGGCTGTTTGTAATCTTTGTAGGTAATCGGTAAAACCAAGTATCCAGATGATAAGCTATAAGAAAGCATGTTATTGGGGCGAGGCATTCCAGCAATTTGCCGAGCTTGATTTTCGAAAGCATGTGCATAACCGAGGGTTGCAGAAAGCGCTAATTTATGAAGCAGCTGGGTGAAAATTAAACCGCCCTGCATGCCACTGTTGTCCCCTTCGAGATTGATATCTTTCGTATAAGTCGGCCGTTTGCTTGTGCTTACTCTACCAAATGCCGAAGCTCTAAAATGGCTATGAGCTTCATCGAGCGATAAAAACCGATACTTTGCATATATGCTTCCGCCTTCTAAACGGTATTTTCCATCCATATCCGAAAGAAAGGCCTGTGCATGTGCCATCAGGTTTTTATTGAAACCAAACATAACCTCCGGAATCGTTCTGCTTACATAGCCAGGATAATTAAACATACCTTCGTTGGTAATTCTTACGCCAATGGATTTTGTAGGCATGTTACTTGCCGGTTCTGTAAAAACATATAATTCCTGACCAGAAACAGTTATTCTGGCACAGAGAATTATCAATGCCAAAAAGAATAGCTTCTTCATCGTTAAGAAATGCTAAGGTGATAAATACGAGTTTTCTTGCCATTTATTAAACCAGTTCCGCTTGCATAAGCATCAGAATTGGCTGTTGTAGCCTGTTTTTTAAATGCAGAGCCCGATATGAAATTTTTATCGACCACGCTCGCTTTTACCGTTCCGTTTAAGGTTTTGTTTTTGGCATTAACAAAACGATAAACATTTCCATCTACAATTGCCTGGCCTTTTTCATCAACTTTTAATTGATTAAAACTAAAGCTTGCGGTTAATCCGCCAACAGAAAAACCTGCATCCTGAACTTTTTTTCGCACTAAATCCAGGTTGATATCTGCATCTTTTTTAAAGGTTAAAACGAAGATGTTTTTGTTTAAATCGGGCTTTACCGAGCTGATAAAACCTAAAGTTTCCAACGATTTCTGTGTTGCATTTGAACACATAGAGCAGGTTAAGCCTGTTACTTGTAAATCTGCCGAAGTGATTTTTTGTGCCGAAACATTAACGGCGAATAGCAGCATAATAATGCTGAATAATTTTATTGTTTTCATGATTTTTTGAATTAGAATAAACCTTGTGCTATCGAGTGCTGAATTTAATTCAGAGTCTTTATAGCAAAATTAGATGCTGAAAGAAGTTCAGCATTGCGGATTTATTTAATCCTAATTCCTAAAAATACAATTGAAAATGTGGAGGGGAAGCTGGGCCGATAATGGCGGAGCTTTTTTTGCTATCTTGCTTAAAAATGTAGGAGTAATGTTAGATGCGAATTCTAAAACAGGCGGGTGCAGAAAAAGCTGAATCGAAAACAACTTCGGCATTTGAATCTGTGCCTCCGTTTGATGACTGTCCTTTACTTTAACCGTTACCTGCGTATTTTTGCAACAGCCGTCGTCTTTTTTCTTTTCAGCAGGAATATCTTTGCAGAATTTACACGAGACTTCATTGCTGAAGATTTTTACATTTTCTAGTTTGCCACCACAAAAATGTAAGCTTAAAGCCAAACCCATAACACTAACCGTGTAAAATACGGCCAAAGAAAGTGCTATTTTTTGTTTTAACTTCATCTTTACAAAGGTAAAGCAAAAAAAATCGAATTGCTTAGGTTTTTATTTATTCAATTTCATTTTTTAACTTAATTTAGCCTGAAACACTATTCTAATGAAGAAACTACTCATAATAATTTGCACATTTTCAGTATTATCTGCCTTTGGGGCTAAGCCGAAAAATCAATATATCCGAATCAAAACCGATTTTGGAGAATGTATTGTTAAGCTTTATAATGAAACGCCACTTCATCGTGATAACTTTTTAAAACTGACAAAAGAAGGGTTTTACAATGGTACATTATTTCACAGGGTGATTAAGGATTTTATGATTCAAGGTGGTGATCCTGACTCAAGAAATGCCAAACCTGATTCGCTTTTGGGCGAGGGCGGATTAAAATATACAATCCCTGCCGAATTTAGAGATAGTTTATTCCATAAAAAGGGTGTGCTTGCTGCGGCCAGAGACAACAATCCTGAGAAAGCATCGAGCAGTTGCCAGTTTTATTTGGTGCAGGGCAAGGTTTTTACCGATGAGCAATTAAACAGTGTTGAAGAAAAGCGCTTGAAGTTTAAAATACCTGAATGGCAAAGGCAGGTGTATAAGACAATTGGAGGTGCTCCACACTTAGACCGAAATTACACGGTTTACGGCGAAATTGTTCAGGGCCTGGATTTGGTTGATAAGATTGCCGCTCTTCCAACTGATAAAAATAACCGCCCAAAGCAGGATGTGAAAATGGAAATCACCATTTTGAAGAAAAGAGATGCCAAGAAGCTGGAGAAATTGTTACTGAAAGGGGACTTGAAATAATGAAAATCATTTCCTATAACGTTAATGGCATAAGGGCGGCAAGCACGAAAAATTTTTTTGGCTGGTTACAGGCAACCAATGCCGATATGGTTTGCATGCAGGAGGTTAAAGCATTGCCTTCGCAAATCCCTGAAATTATTGGTCTGATAGAGCAATTGGGTTATCACCATTATTGGTTTCCTGCTGAGAAAAAAGGATATAGCGGTGTTGCGATTCTAACTAAAATAAAGCCAAATCATGTAGAATACGGTTGCGGAGAAGAATGGATTGATCGTGAAGGGAGAATTTTAAGAGCGGATTTTGATGACTTTTCGCTTATGAGCTTATACATGCCATCTGGATCTAGTGGCGATGAGCGCCAGGTAAAAAAGTATGAGTTTATGAGATTTTTCGATACTTATATTGGTGAGCTTCGTAAAGAATTTTCAAATTTAATTGTGAGCGGAGACTATAACATTTGCCATACTTCAATAGATATTCATAATCCAAAATCAAATGCAAACTCATCGGGTTTTTTGCCTGAAGAACGCGAATGGATGCAGTTATTTTTGGATAACGGCTTTATAGATACTTTTCGGCATTTTAACAAAGACCCGCATCATTATACTTGGTGGAGTTATCGAGCAGGTTCTAGAGGAAAAAATTTGGGTTGGCGAATCGATTATCATTTAGCAACCCGACCAATGGAGAGCCGATTAAAAAATGTGCGCATTTTGCCTGATGCAATTCATTCTGATCACTGCCCGGTTTTATTGGAAATGGATTGATTCTAAGGTTATAAGAAAGCACCATTTAGAACGAAGTGGGGAATTTTTAGCCTAAAATGCGCATGGATATGCTGATTCCTTAAGCTCGAAACGGGAGAAAGAACCGCAGAAAAAAAATTAATTACAAATGCTCTGCCTCGTATTTTTCACCAGCTTTTAGCATTAAATCTATCTGCTTTAAATCATCGGCCGTAAGCTCCTCTTTTTCCTGCAGTTCAAATACTGCAATCATGTTTTCTTCGTATTGTTTTTCTGTTTTGATAACGATTTCCTGTGCCATGATTGCAAGCTTAAAATTTGATGGTTTCTGTTGGTGTAATGCAGTAATCCAATCGGATGTCGTGTTCATTTACATCATCGATTTTATTTATTGCAGGCGACAAAGATAAGCCTATTTTTTGAGCATTTATATTTTGAAGAAAACGGTCGTAAAAGCCCTTGCCATAACCCACTCGATAACCTAGATGGTCAAAAGCCAGCAAAGGAACTAAAATCATATCTACTTCGCCATTATGAAGAATTCCTTTTTGTGGCTCTAAAATATTGTACAAATTCTTTTTTAAATCATCAATGCCCAAATATTCATGGTGTGTCATTAATGCGGTTTCGAAATCGGCTTTTGGAACAATAATTTTAATTTTCGGATGGTTTTCTGCCAACCATTCGATTAAAAGAAAGGTATTTGGTTCTTTCTTTTCTTCAATAGGTAAAAAGATGTGCAAGGTATTTACCAAGCTGAAATCTAGTGCAATAAATTGATGCAACAATCCCTTGTTCAGCGATTCATATTCTTCATCGCTAATGGCTAATCTATCTTTTAAAGCTTGTTTTCTGATTTCTGCTTTTAGCATAATCAAAGTTAGGTATTTATATCAACTTGGACGGAGCTTGTTTCTTGCAGTGGCAATTGAAAATTTTAGTAACAAATGCAATCCCATATATAAGATCTGCATCTCTATCTAGCTAGGCCAAAGCATTGTATCCCCGTTCCACTTCAATCCGGCCTAACAAATTTTTCGGGCTCCAACATCAACGCTAAAGCACTGACTTCAACAGAAAAATTTTCAGCCGGCAATTTTTGTTTCTTTTTGTTGCCAAAAAGCCTGTCTGGCTAAGACAAATAAACACCCCGTCCTGCGGACACCCCTCTAAAAGGGGGGAAAGTGCAAAGCGCAGAATTTATCCTGCTACCACCAACAAAAAAGCCCTTGAAAATGAATTCAAGGGCTTCTTTTAAAATTTTTATAAATTATTTTACACGCTCAACATATTCGCCTGTGCGGGTATCAACTTTAATTTTATCGCCTTGGTTTACAAACATTGGCACCTTAACCTCAACACCGTTTTCCAATGTTGCAGCTTTTAAAGCATTTGTAGAAGTATCGCCTTTAACAGCTGGTTCAGAATAGGTAATTTCAAACTCAGCAAAGTTTGGCAACTGACCCATAATCGCCTCTTCGCTTTCCATAGAAACGATAACACTCATACCTTCTTTTAAAAATTTGATTGCCGAACCGAACAACGATTTTTCTACATTATATTGCTCGTAAGTATTGTTGTCCATCACGACCAAATAATCGCCTTCTTCGTATAAATATTGATAATCGTTAGTTTCAACGCGACAGATTTCAACAGCCTCGTCTGTGTTCATACGAGCCTCAACAATTCTGCCCGATTTAATGTTGCGAAATTTACCAGTGTAAAAAGCGCCGCCTTTACCTGGTGTACGGTGATTCCATTCGTCGACAGTAACCAACTCGTTGTTTACACGCAGGATGTTACCTGTTTTAATTTCTGATGCTTTAGCCATATTCTGTTATCCTATCTGGATTTTATATTTCAGTTTTTTGTGACGGCAAAGGTAAAATTATTTTGGCAAAAACCTACAAAGGTTTAGGCTTAAGGTTTAGGATGTAAGGGTGTTGTAACCTACTTAACGCGCTCCACGTAATCTCCGGTTTTGGTATCTACCTTAACCTTATCGCCTTGGTTAATAAACAACGGAACCCTAATTTCTGCACCAGTTTCTACCGTGGCATATTTTTGTGCGCTGGTTGATGTATCGCCTTTTACGGCAGGTTCGGTATAGGTAATTTCAAGCTCAACGCTATTTGGCAATTGTGCAACAATCGGTTCCTCGCTTTCGAAAGCAATGGTAACATTCATGCCTTCCTTTAAAAACTTAATCGAACTGCCGAACAACAATTTCGGGATATTATATTGCTCGAATGTGTTATTATCCATAACAACCAAGTAATCACCGTCCTCATATAAATACTGATAATCGTTGGTTTCCACTCTGCAGATCGTAACTTCTTCATCTGTACGGAAACGATATTCAACAATTTTACCCGTTTTAACGTTGCGCATACGAGCCTGATAAAAAGCCCTTAAATTGCCCGGTGTACGGTGAATATATTCTTCCACACTTACCAACTCCCCGTTAAAACGAAGTACATTTCCGCTTTTTACTTCTGATGCCTTTGCCATTAATAATTATGTTTTTTTTAAAACACCAAAGTTAAATAAAGGATTTTTGATTTGGAAAGTTCCGAAAGAATTCCTTTGGAACAAAACATGGATTAATCGGTTACTGTAGTTCCGCCTTTGCTCTATCTTTTTGTAAGAATAAACCTCGTAGGTTTTTAAAACCTACGAGGTTTAACGAAATAGTATTTCCGAACAATCGGGTTTAGATAACCTGGGTTTGTGCAAGAAACAAGAGCCTGTGCCCTTGCAAAACGCCTTACCGTCATTGCGAGGCACGAAGCAATCTTACTGCTAGGGGTTTTCATTTATGAGCGCTTTAGGATTGATTCGTAATGACGACTTTTCTAGCAAAACCTCCGTATAAAAGAAATGCCTTTGGGAACCACTCCAAAGGCATAATCAACCTAAACCTCAAACTAAACTATGAAAAATTTTTTCGCTTTTTAAAGCTGTATATTTTGTTTCCGTAAAACGGAGAAAATGATCGTTTTTCCTCTAAGAGATAAATATTAATTGTTTCTCTTTTTGGTGGTGCAAAGGTAAGAACAATTTATTAAATACAAAATAAATTTTTAAAAATATTTTTATAATACAAATAAATGACAAACAGGCCGGTACGAAAGAAGTAGGAAAGAAAGTTAATTTATTTAAAATCAGCTATTTGAATCTGTTTATCACAGAATTCATACTCTTGAATTTGATTAGAACCAATTATAGTAAGCTTATCTTTAGTGAAATTTTCAATCAATTCGCGATACCAGTTTATTCCTTGAACGTCTAAATTACTCGTTGGCTCGTCTAAAAATAGTATGGGCGAATCGGAACAGCAGGCCAAAGCAAGTTTGGTTCGCTGCTTCATGCCCGATGAAAAATATTTAATTTGTTTATTAACAGATTTTTCCAAGCCCAAAATTGTAATCAGCTTTTTAGCATCAACATCCGCAGCAAAGTTTTTAAACTTAAAATGAAAGTCGATGATTTCCTTTAATGTAAAGGCTTCAATTAGCTCAAGATATGGAGCCGCTAAGCTGATGTATTTGTAAATACTTTCAACAGGGATTTCTTTCGAATTCGAGTAGCTAATCTCACCTTCTGATGGAGTTAAACTGCCCGTAAGCACGCTTAATAAGGTTGATTTTCCGGAGCCGTTGGGGCCTAAAATTGCATAGCTCTCGCCAGAAATAAATTCGGCGCTAAGGTTTTTAAAAATCCATTCCTTGTTAAATCTCCTGCCTACATTGTTTAAAGCGATCTTCATTTGTTCGTATCAAGAATGGTTTCAGATATTAAGACCGGAAAGCGATTTAGCCATGCAAACACTATTATCTACACCAATGTACTGACCATAATTTGGTATAATTTGATAGCCAACTTTTTGATATAAGGCGATTGCCTCGGGTTGCTTTTTTCCTGTTTCTAAAACAGCTTGATCAAAACCCAATTCCGTGGCCCATTGCTCCAATTCAGTTAAGATCTTTGCCGCAATACCTTGCTTTCTGTAGTCGGGATGAACAAACATCCGCTTAACTTCGGCTGCGGTTTCTGAAAGCGGTTTTATTGCGCCGCAGGCTACCGGAATATTATTCTGGTAAGCAACAACAACTTCCTTAATTGCGTCAATTTTATTATATTGAGCATAAAAAGCATGCTCCTCACCATCTCTTATCGCTAAATCTTTATCCAACAAAACAACCAATTTTTTAAAATCGGTGTGCTCTGAATTTGTTCTAATAAGCGTTAGGTCACACATGAGATTATTAAATATTTACCAAGTTAGACGCAGAACAGCATTAAGATTAGGTTTTACTTCCTACCTTAACTAGCTACCCATTCCGAAACCCTTCATTACACCGCGATTAGAGTTGCGAATGAAATCTACAATCTCATCACGAATCTCAGTTGGTTTGAATTCGGCCTCAATCATATCTAAGGCTTTGGTTACGTTATTGTGCTTTACAAAAAGTACACGGTAAATTTCTTGGATTTCATCGATCTGTTCGTTTGTAAACCCTCTTCTACGCAAGCCTACGGAGTTAATTCCAGCGTAAGAAAGTGGCTCACGAGCCGCCTTAACATATGGAGGAACATCTTTACGAACCAATGAACCGCCTGTTACAAAAGCATAAGAACCAACTTTAACAAATTGATGGATGGCCACCAAGCCTGCTAAAACAACATTGTTTCCAATAGTAATGTGGCCAGCCAAGGTTGTACTGTTAGAGAAAATGCAGTTATTGCCAACTTCGCAATCATGCGCTATGTGAGAATAAGCCTGGATTAGGCAATTGCTTCCAATGGTTGTTTTCCATTTGTCTTTGGTACCACGGTTAATGGTAACACACTCTCTAATTGTTGTATTATCACCAATTTCTGCAGTTGTGATTTCACCTGCAAACTTAAGATCCTGAGGTTCTCCAGAAATTACAGCTCCTGGAAAAATACGGCAGTTTTTACCGATACGAGCGCCATCCATAATGGTTACGTTAGAACCAATCCATGTTCCTTCGCCAATCACAACATCTTTGTGTATCACAACAAAAGGTTCGATTACCACGTTTTCGGCAATTTTTGCCTGAGGATGTATATATGCTAAAGGTTGTATCATTATTGAGCGGGTTCTGCTTGTTTAATTTTTGAAATTTGGGCCATCATTTCGGCTTCGACAACAATTTTCTCCCCAACCATTCCTACACCTTTCATTTGGGCAATGCCCCGTCTAATCGGTTCTAGTAAATCGCAACGGAAAACAATCGTATCGCCAGGTAAAACCTGGGCTCTAAAACGCACGTTATCAATCTTTAAAAAGTAAGTTAAGTAATTTCTTGGATCTGGTACGGTACTGAGTACAAGAATACCTCCAACCTGAGCCATTGCTTCGATTTGGATTACGCCGGGGAAAACGGGCGCCCCAGGAAAATGTCCTTTAAAAAACTCTTCGTTCATGGTTACATTCTTAACGCCCACAACGTGGTTTTTAGAAAGTTCCAAAATTTTATCTACAAATAAAAACGGTTGACGGTGAGGCAAAATGTCCATTATCTGAACAACGTCGTATAATGGTTTTGCACTTGGATCGTACACCTTTTGTATTTTTTTATTTTTCTCTTTTTTTATTGCTGCTTTAATCTTTTTGGCAAAAGCAACATTTGCCGCATGTCCGGGACGGGCCGCCATAATGTGACCCTTTAAGTGCATACCAACCAAAGCTAAATCGCCAATCATATCTAACAATTTATGACGGGCAGGCTCGTTTTGGTAACGCAATTCCATGTTATTTAAAATACCCTGAGGCGCAACATCAATATCCTTGCGATTAAACAGTTTGGCAAGATGGCTTAATTCATCCTTTGTTACTTCTTTATCAACAATAACAATGGCATTATTTAAATCTCCGCCCTTTATTAAATTGTGCGATAACTGATATTCCAATTCGTGCAGGAAACAGAAGGTACGGCAAGAGGCAATTTCTTTTTTAAATTCTGCAATGGTATTAATGCCTGCATGTTGGCTGCCTAAAACAGGAGAGTTGTAATCTATCATACAAGTAAAACGGTAGTCATCCAAAGGCATGGCTACAATTTCTACTTTTCTATCTGCTTCAGTGTACGTAATGTTATGAGGAATGGTAAAATACTCACGATCTGCATTTTGTTCAATACTACCAACTTCTTCAAGTAAATCTATAAATTGAATAGAGCTGCCATCCATAATTGGGGTCTCGGGTCCATCTAATTGGATTAAAACATTATCAAGGTCCATTCCAATTAACGAGGCCATAACATGCTCTACCGTGCTAACGCTTGCGCCGTTTTGAGTAAGTGTTGTACCTCGAGAAGTATCGGTTACGTTATCTGCATCAGCATCAATCATTGGATGACCATCCAAATCAACACGCTGAAATTTAAAGCCATGATTTTCTGGCGCAGGGCAAAAAGTAAGGGTAACATTTGCTCCGGTATGTAAACCAACTCCAGATACAGATGTTTCTTTTTTAATCGTTTTTTGTCTAACGTTCATTTTGTATTGTATTCTTTTCCAACTCAGATGTAAGTCTTTTTATTTCTTCTTCGAGCGTATTTATTCTCTTTTCTACATCTGGGAGATGTTTAAAAATTACAGATGCACGCATCCAGTTCCTTAAAGGTTGTGCCGGGCTACCATGCCATTGTTTATTTTCTTCGGTAATGTTAAAGTTTAATCCTGCTTGGGCACCAATTTGAGTGCCTTTTGCAAGTGTTAAATGGCCAGCAATACCAACTTGCCCTCCAATAACGCTATTTGGCCCTACTTTAGTACTTCCAGAAACGCCAGACTGTGCCGCTAAAACGGTGTTTTCGCCGATTTCTACGTTGTGCGCAATCTGAATTAAATTATCAATTTTCGCCCCTTTTTTTACAATTGTTGATCCCATTGTGGCACGATCAACCGCAGTATTGGCACCAATTTCAACATCATCTTCTATAATAACGTTTCCTATTTGAGGGATTTTATTGTATGTGCCATCTTTTTGTGGTGCGAAACCAAAACCATCACTGCCGATAACGGTATTGGCGTGGATAATTACGCGAGCCCCAATAATAGAATTGTGATAAATTTTTACACCGGGATAAAATGTAGAGTTTTCTCCAATTTTTGAATCTGCACCGATAAAAGTTTGCGTATTTATTTTGCAACCATCAGCGATTTGAACATTTTCGCCAACATAAGCAAATGCATCTATAAAAACATTTTTGCCAATTTTTGCCGATGGATGAACAAAAGCCAATTTATCGATCCCAGATTTTGCAGTTTGCGCATTAACAGCCTCATTGTACTTGTCTAAAAGAATAGTAAAAGCGCTATAAGGATTATCTACACGAATAAGTGTGCTGCTGTAATCTTGGGTTGGATTAAAATCTTTTGAAACGATAACTACCGATGCCTGAGTAGAATACAAAAAGTTTTCATACTTCGGATTAGAAAGAAAAGACAAGGAGCCTTCTTTACCATCTTCTATTTTAGAGAGTTCGGTTACGGCTACATCGGGGTTACCATCAATGGAACCATTTAAAAACTCGCTTATCTGCTTGGCAGTAAATTGCATCGTACAAAGGTAAATGTTAAATTGATATGAACAAAAAAACCTACATAGGTTAATTAGTGTATATTCTACACAATAATAAGACTTAAAACGGCACTAAAAGTTAAATATTTTGTTAAAAAAACTTAAATCCCCCTCGGGTAACAAAGGATGTATTTCTCAACAGTTTTTTGTAACGACTCCAAGTTCGATAAATCTGATGCTTTTGCAATATCAACAATATCGTTATTTTTCATCAATATTTTAATATTTCCAACCCCGGCATTATAAGCTCTATTTTGAATAGAATCTGTGAAAACAAAGTATCCTGCCTCCGATGGCTCAATACCCAAAAGGTTTATCGCGGCGGTTTGCAAAAACTCAATTCTATCTTGGTCGGCCATTGCATTTCCCATTTCTACCTTGTATAAATTTCTCGATGTGAGCATTTGGCAAAGCGTAGAAAGTATTTTATCTGGATGGTTGACCCAAACTTTAACGGCGGCATAAATATCTTGGTCATCGAGATTGGTAAAATGCTTTAAATTGATGTCTTTTTCAAAGAAATCAACTTCGCTGATCTCATTTTTTAAAAAATGGTTTAACGAGGGTGATGCAAACAGATCATCGCCATTGGCCGAAAGATGTTTTGCTCTTTCTAATAATTTAACCAAAATCATTTCACCAGCAATTACTGTTTTATGCAGATAAACTTGCCAGTACATTAACCTGCGGGCGATTAAAAATTTTTCTATCGAATAAATCCCCTTTTCTTCAATAACCAAATTATCATCATAAACGTTAAACATTTTGATAATCCGATCAAAACTAATTACGCCCTCGCTTACGCCTGTAAAAAAACTATCGCGGTTAAGGTAATCCATTCGATCTAAATCAAGCTGGCCAGATATTAACTGATGAAGAAACTTTTTAGGATAAGTACCGTTAAAAATTTCTATTGCATGTGTTAGCCTTCCATCAAAATGCAGATTCAGTTCGTGCATCAGCTTTGCCGAAATATCTTCGTGCTTAATTCCGGTAACCAGCGAATGTTCTAACGCATGCGAGAAAGGACCATGGCCAATATCGTGCAGTAAAATAGCCAGAATAGCAGATTCTTCTTCGCCCTCGGTAATTACATGGCCCTTGCTCTTTAATAAATTAATGGCAAGGCTCATTAAATGCATGGCACCCAAAGCATGATGAAAACGAGTATGTAAAGCGCCCGGATAAACCAAATGCGTCATGCCAAGTTGCTTGATGTAGCGCAAACGCTGAAAGTAAGGATGCGAAATTACATCGTAAACCAGTTCAGACGGGATACTAATGAATCCGTAAACCGGATCATTTATTATTTTCTTCTTATTCAATCGTTAAAAATAGTTAAATAGACAGATACGGTACAAAAATTGCTATTTTTATTTATAGTTTGATTTACCTGCCAAAATATAAAGGCAATCCTTATTTATTTTTACAAAAACATGCAAGAAACTAAAATATTGTGGGCCGATGATGAAATCGACCTATTAAAACCTCATATATTATTACTAAACGATAAAGGTTATGCAGTAACCACTTTTACCAATGGTAATGACGCACTCGAAGCTTTTGGAAAATCACATTTCGACCTTGTTTTTTTAGATGAAAACATGCCCGGAATGAGCGGCATCGAAACCCTTTCGGCAATTAAAAATTTAAATCCTGAAGTTCCGGTTGTTTTAATCACCAAAAGTGAGGAAGAAAACTTAATGGAAGATGCCATAGGGAGCAAAATTGATGATTATCTGATTAAACCCGTAAACCCGAAGCAGGTTTTATTAACCATAAAAAGGCTGATCGATAACAAGAGGTTGGTGAGCGAAAAAACTTCTATGGCTTATCAACAGGATTTTAGACGCTTGGGGATGACTTTGAGCGATAGATTAAACTACGAAGAGTGGATTGAGGTGTACAAAAAGATTGTTTTTTGGGAGCTTGAGCTAGAGAAACTCGATGACCCTCAAATGCATGAAATTTTAACCATGCAAAAACAAGAAGCCAATACACAGTTTTCGAAATTTATAGAAGAAAATTATTTAGGCTGGATTAAGGACAAAGATAAATCTCCTCTACTTTCTAACGAATTGCTTAAGAAAAAAGCATTTCCACATGTAAACGATACAACGCCGGTATTTTTTATCCTGATTGATAATTTGCGTTATGATCAATGGAAAATTATTAACCCATTAATTTCTGAATACTTTAGAATTGATGAGGAAGATATGTATACCAGTATTTTGCCTACCGCAACGCAATATGCCAGAAACTCTATTTTCTCTGGCTTAATGCCTTTAGATATGGAAAAACGCTTTCCTCAATTATGGCAAAATGACGATGATGAAGGTGGAAAAAACATGCACGAAGAAGCATTTTTGGCCGATAACATTAAACGTAACTTAAGAAAGGAATGTAAATTTAGTTACAACAAAATTTTAACTTTTGAGCAAGGGAAAGATTTGGTAGAACAAACCAACAACTTGTTGCAAAATGACTTTAATGCAATTGTTTTCAACTTTGTTGATATGCTGAGCCATGCCCGTACCGATATGCAAATGATTCGTGAACTTGCAAACGATGATGCCGCATATCGCTCACTTACCTTATCGTGGTTTGAACATTCGCCACTTTGGGAACTGCTTAAAAAAATCTCTCAAAAACAAGTTAAAGTTGTAATTACAACCGATCATGGAACCATCCGCGTGAAAAAACCTATTAAGGTTATAGGCGATAGAAGCACGAATACAAACTTGAGGTATAAACAAGGTAGAAACCTTAATTTTAATGCTAAAGAAGTTTTTGCAATTAAAAATCCGCACGATGCGATGTTGCCCAAGATTAACATTAGCAGCAGTTACATTTTTGCCAAAGAGGATAGTTATTTCGTTTATCCTAATAATTACAATCAGTTTGTAAATTACTATAATGAAACTTTTCAGCATGGGGGAATTTCTTTGGAGGAAATGATTATTCCGGTAATTACTTACTCGCCGAGATAAATATATTCAACAATTCGTCTTTTCGACTGAAGCGGAGCGAAATGGAGAAATCTTTGGATTTTTATCAATTTATTGTTTCAAAGATTTCCCCACTACGGTCAAAATGACGATTTATTCAAGCACTTAATATTAAAGGCAAAAGCGATACAATTATGTATTACTTTTGCCTTTATTCTTTTAAAATGAAGATAGAAGTTAATAGCCTTTTAGATTTACCAAGCGTTGCAAAACAACTTATCGAATTTGCATCTACCGAAAAAATATTTGTTTTCGAAGGCGATATGGGCGCTGGTAAAACTACTTTCATTAAAAAAATATGCGAAGCTTTAGGGGTTTCGGATGTGGTTTCGAGTCCAACGTATTCTATTGTAAATGAGTATGAAAGCCCAAGCGGATCAGTTTTTCATTTTGATTTCTATCGAATAAAGGATATTCAGGAAGCATATGATTTAGGCTACGAAGAATATTTTTATGGTGGTGGGATTTGTTTGATAGAATGGCCAGAAAGGGTAGATGAGCTTTTGCCTGAGCACTACATTAAAGTAGAGATTGCTGTTGAGGCTGAAACCCAAAGATTATTCAGGTTTTCGAAGGTATAACATTTAGTTATCAATATTTTAACAGAATTTCCGTATCTTGAACAACCTAAAACAAATACATTTTTAAGCATCATGGCTACAGGATTACGCGAAGGAATGGCCGATATAGCTCGCCAGGGTTTATTACAAACACAGGAAGCGACACTAGAAACCAGAAATAGAAAGAACAATTTAAATATTGGTATTCCGAAAGAAATTTCTTTTCAAGAAAACAGAATAGCACTTACACCTTTATCCGTTGCGCTGTTGGTAAATAATGGCCATAGGGTAATTTTAGAAAGCGGAGCGGGCATAGCGGCTAATTTTTCTGATTCTGAATATGCAGAGCAAGGTGCCAAAATAGCCTACGATAAAAAGGAAGTCTTCGATTCTGACATCCTTGTAAAAATTGCGCCTCCAATGCTTGAGGAAATTGCGATGATGCACAAAGGGCAAACCTTAATTTCCTCGCTTCAAACCGGAACATTAAAACAAGAATATTTAAAGGCATTGATGCAAAAAAAAATTAATGCATTATGTTTCGAAAATCTACGGGATGAAGGAAATGTGTTGAGTGTAGTTAGGGCAATGAGTGAAATTGTAGGTTCTACATCCATATTAATAGCAGCTGAATATTTAAGCAATGTTACCGGTGGAAAAGGGCTAATGCTTGGTGGGTTTACCGGCGTTCCGCCAACTGAAATCGTAATTTTAGGTGCTGGAACCGTAGGAGAATATGCTGCTAGAACCGCTTTAGCGCTGGGTGCGGAAGTTAAGGTTTTCGACAGCTCAATTTACCGCTTACGTCGTTTACAAAATAATTTAGGAAACAGCAGGGTTTTTACTTCGGTAATGCAGCCTATAGTTTTAAATAAGGCCATTGTTACATGCGATGTAGTAATTGGCGCCATTCGTGCAAGCCACGGAAGAAGCCCATGTATTGTAATGGAAGAAACCGTTGCCAGAATGAAACCACATTCTGTTGTTATCGATGTAAGTATAGATCAAGGCGGGTGTTTCGAAACATCAGAAGTAACCAACCATACCAATCCGGTTTTTAGAAAGTACGATGTAATTCATTACTGCGTACCAAATATTGCTTCTCGTGTTCCTAGAACAGCCTCTTACGCGTTGACTAATATTTTTGCTCCAATTCTGTTGGATATTGGCGAGTTTGGCGGACTGATGAATATGGTGTGGAATAATCCTGGAATTCGTGAAGCGCTTTATATTTACCAAGGCAATGTAACCAATAAAGATTTGGCCGATATGTTTAATCTGCCTTTTAAGGATTTAGAACTTTTGGTGGTTTCAAATCAGTAGAATATATACATCTTCTTTGCGAGGCGAGGCAACCTTACAACGATCGCTATGTAACTATAACATTAAGATTGCTTCGTGCTTCGCAATGACGAACGACCTAAACACGCTGAATATGAAATTTAAATTCTTCATACTTCTTCTTTTACCGCATATTTCTGCAATTGCTCAGAATACACAAGAAGCACCCAAAAAACTGGTTGTTGTAAGTTCATACAATCAATATTTAAATTCAGTAAAAAAGAACTCGAATAACGAACTGGTCGAAATTAAAAAGGCGATTCCAAGTATAAAACTTGATATTCGCTACGCAACTACCAATAACTTTATGAAACAGGTTATGTATCAGCAAGCGAGGGCGTTTGCAAGGAAACCTGTTGTAGAATCGTTAAAGAAAATTCAGGCAGAATTAAAGAAAAAAGGTTACGGGTTAAAAATATTTGATGGTTACAGGCCATACGCCGTAACCGTTGCATTTTACCAAAAGGCTAGCGACAAAAACTTTGTGGCAAACCCCGCCAAAGGTTCTAAACACAATAGAGGATGTGCCATAGATTTAACCATAATTGATTTAAAAACGGGTAAGGATGTGGTAATGGCAACGCCTTACGATAGTTTTTCTGCGGCAGCTGCAGCTAACTATACACCTGTTTCTGCAGAAGTGAAAAAAAATAGGGATTTCTTAATTGCCTCAATGCAAAAGTATAATTTCACCGTGCTTGATAATGAGTGGTGGCACTTTGATTTTAACGGCTGGCAAAACTACGATTTAATGGATATCCCGTTCGGGCAATTATAAATGATGCGGTCGGCCGTATTGATCCATTTTTACCTTGGCTTTTTCTTCTTTAACCGTTAAATGAAAAATATAGTCGTAATCATCATCGGTTAAGTCTTCCCTAGGTCGCTTTGCACCAAAAGCCTCAACAATTTCTAAAACCGTATTGGAATGCCCAGCAATCATGATGGTTTGGCCAACATAATTTTTTTTAATGTCATCTACCAATTCTTTAACGTCTTTATAATCGATCACTTTTTTAATTACTAAAGAATCTAAAGTTTGGTGTGTTCTTTTGGTTGGGGTAGCAAATGCAACATCGAATTTTACCTTTTTTAAATAGATGGCCAAATCGCCAGCTCTTATTCTGCCCTCATCCGATAGGTTTGGGTTTTTATCTTCTGGATTTGTTTTGTCTTTTTCCGCATGTCTAACCACCCAAATATCAGTTGTTTGAGCGAATGAAATTTGTGTAAAGAGTAACGTTAAAGAAAATAAAAGAAGCAATTTTTTCATAATTAAAGGTTGAAAAAATTATTGACAAATTGTAACTAAGAATTTATTGCATTAATTAACTGATTTAAGTCTGCTTTTTGATGCCAACTGCTCAATACAATTCTATTAATTGGCGGGCTGTTTTTGGTAGGATATGGAAAAGAGGAAATCAATATGTTATGCTTTAAAAGTTTTTGATCAATTTCTGGATCATGAATTAAAAATGCTGGAAAATGCGTCGCAAATTTCCATCTCGAATCTAGTTTATCAACCAAAAAGGAAATATTCTGCTGCAGCTTTTCCCACTCCTTTTTATAAATACTTTCTGCATGCATAAATGCGTAGGCACCAGCAGCAGCCGATGGCGATGCGCCGTTAAATTCGTTGGTATTTTTGAGCTCCTGAATAATTTCTTTTGAAGCTAAAACTAAACCGGCATCAACACCTAGACCTTTTGCCATTGATGCCACCACAACCCGATCTATGTTTTTTTGCTGCGGTAAAAGATCAAAAGCACTCGAACCAAAATTATTCACTCCGATTCCATGCGAGTCATCAACAATTAAGGTCAATTGTTTTTTTGGATCTACCTGACTTAAAAAACTGAAATCATAAATCTCCGGGAAGAGATTATTCATGGAATTGCTTATGATTACCCAGTTTTTTTCTTCAGAAGTATTAATTAATTGAAGGGTATTTTTTGCCCAATCTGAAAATGATCGAGTGTCAGATTCTTGGTTTTGCAGCCACAATGCAGGGTGGGTTGCAGGTGCATAAACAACTTTTCCGTGTTGGCTTAAGGTTTTAACCGTGAGCTGAGCTGCCAAGTAACCGCTCGATGTAATTAGTGCATCTTCTGATTTAAATCTTGCAGCAGCAACTGTCTCAGCATCATTATAAATACCAAGCTGAATGTTATTGCTTCGGCTTGTTCCGTTATTTAAGCCATATTTTTTTATACCGTCGATGTATAATTCTAAAAATTCCTGATTTTGTGGAATGCCCAGATAAGCAGTTCCCCCGAAATACAAATAGGATTCGCCTTTAATGTTAATTTGATTAGAGAAAGATTGATCAAGCGAAGTAAAATCTGTAGGCATTAATTCAGAATTTGTTTTTGGAAAAACTCGAATTGTTGTTTGATGGATTTTTTCCAATAGTTAGCATTATGATTTCCAGGCTGGGAGATATAAGTCGCATTAATTTTTAAGCTATCGCATTTTTTCTTCAAAGCGTTGTTCGATGCATAAAAGAAATCATCCGATCCACAATCGAAAATAATCGATTTTTTATTTCCAGCAAGTTTTTCAATATCCGTAATTACAGAATACTTTAGCCAGACGTCACTGTCTTTATCTGGGTTTCCCAACAACTCGGGCACTCCAAATTTTCCAATTGCATCGCGAAGATTTACACCACCGCTTGTGCTTCCTGCGCTTAAAAATAATTCAGTATGTTTTAAAAATAAACGCAAAGCACCATGCCCGCCCATGCTTAAACCAGTAATGCAAATTTTTGAAGAATCTATCGGAAAATCTGATTTCATTTTGGGCAACAGCTCATCAAAAAAGAAACTTTCGTATTGCCAATCTGGCTTCGCCGGGCTATTCATGTACCAGCTTTTGTACAATCCATCAGGGCAGATCAAAATGTAACCATATTCATCGGCGTATTTTTGAGCATCCATAATGTTGTTCCATTGTTTATAGTTTCCACTGAAACCGTGGAGCAAGATTACTGTTGGAAATTTTGTCTTTTTGTCTATCTTTTTTGGTGTAAATACCCAAACGGTATCTGCCTGTGGCAAGTTTTTAGAATTAAAAACAATTTGCTTTTGTGCCGATGCTGTAAAGCAAAAAAAGGTAAATATGCTGAGTAAAAAGGATTTCATGATGAAAATTTATTAAAAATTATCATGAATATAAGTCACAATTCTCACCATTTCACCTCTAATATCCGAAGTTGGTCTAACGAAATTATTATTCATAAAGGAGTAGATATACATTTTGCCTTTCTTGGTTAATACATAACCGCTTTGATTGTGTACGCCACTTAACGAACCCGTTTTGCCGTATACGAATGGTGTATCGGTTTTTGGGTAGGCATTCCGTAATGTGCCGCTTTTTCCTCCGGCGGGCAACATATCGAACAATTTTTCACGATTATTTACCTGTTTATAAATGGTATCCAATAGAAAAACAATGTCTCTCGGCGTAAACAGATCCTTTCTCGATAAACCAGATCCATCAACCCATCTAGGCTTATCAGGCAAAAAGGAAAGATAATTTTTAACCGAATAATTTATGGCTTTATCAGTACTTAACGTATCGCCCAACTGATTTGAACATACCAACAATAAATGTTCGGCTATAAAATTATCACTTGGTAACATCATGTGTTTTAAAACAGAATCGCGTTTTGCGCCATAAAAGGTTTTGGCATCGGTCGGGATCTTCATCTTAATCAAACCAACCGGTTTGTGCAAAGTATCTGTCAGTACGTCAACCGTAGTTTGTGGTGATGTTTTATAAGGAATCTGCTGATTGTAGGTAGGCTTAACGTTGATTAATGGCGTTACAAAATTGTTTGTCAGGAAATCTCTTACAACATAAAAATCGCCTTTGGTTTTTGCAGAATCTGTTTTAAATAAAGGGGCAAACATTTTGGGCTCTATACTGATTTTGTTTGAAGCTGCATATTTTGTAGCAATCATGTTATCAGTAATTGGCAACTCATTAATTTCTGGCTGATAATAGGCATTATAATCATCCCAGGCCCAACCCTCTCCATAAAAATTACCTTCGTACCTACCGGGTGCAAAAAACAGTTTTTTGTTGCTAGAGGCTAAGAAATTGTATGTGTTCTTGCTTTTTAAAGTACTGTGCAAAAACGATGGGTCTCCTGTTCCCCAAAAAATTAACGAATCATTTCTTTCAATATATTTAAGCGCTGGCATATCTTCTGGCAACATTTTCAAACTGGTATAAAAGGTAAACAGTTTGGTGTTGGATGCCGGTGTGAAATATTTGTCGGCATCTTGTTGATAAAGCATCTTTTTGCTATCCATGTTATAAAGTGCAAAGCCAACCATATATTCTTTAATAATGGCCGAGTTTTTAAACTCTTTTGCAACTTTTCTAGAAATCATTTTATCGGTTGCGCAACCAGAGATAAGAACAGTAAGTGCTATTGAAGCCGAAATAAATAGTTTTGAGGTTATGGAACGAAACATGTTTTGAGGTTGTGGGTGATAATATCAACTAATTTATTAAATTTAATTTAATGTTAACCAAGTATAGGCCTGTAACACTTTTGTGCTGTCGCAAAATGATATTTTGCGTGGGGCTTTTATTGTTGTTTTTTACCCAAGTAAAAGGTCAGGAATTCTTTTTTTCGGGCAATCAGATTAAGCAGTCCTTACCCTTCAAGAGCATAAAAAATTTAATTGTTATCCCTGTTTTTATTAATGGAAAAGGGCCTTTTGATTTTGTTTTGGATACCGGTGTAGGGCCAATGATTGTTACCGAGCCATCCATTATCGATTCTTTGGATTTTAACATGCTCCGCAAAATTAAGGTAACAGGCTTGGGTGTAGAAACCGTAGAGGCTTATGTATCTCAAAATATAAATGCAAGTATTGGGCGGGCAAAAATAGAACATATCCCTACGGCGATTTTAAAAGAAGATCTTTTTAATTTATCTGGCCATTTGGGCATAAAGGTTTATGGGCTGATCGGTTTCAACTTCTTTAACAGTTTTATGGTTGATGTGAGATATAGCGAAAACAGAATTATATTTTCATATCCATATTCTAGGATTAAATACCGTGGCAAAAAAGTTCCCATTGAAATTGAAAATCTTAAACCTTATATTACAGCAGATGTTCAGGTTCAGGATAGCGGAGCTGTAAAGGGTAAGTTTTTAATGGATACAGGCGCCAGCCATGCGCTTTCTATGGAAATGATTGATGGCGGAGCCGTTACAGTTCCGGAAAGAAAAATAAAGGCCAATTTGGGAATGAGCTTAAGTGGGCAGATTAAGGGTTATATCGCAAGGGTTCATCAAATATCTTTGGGCGATCAAGTTTTTACAAACGTTGTTTCTGGTTTCCCAGATTATAAAACAATAGCGGATAAAATCGACCTGACCAAACGTAATGGAAATTTAGGTGCAGATTTACTCCGAAAGTTTGATATTCAGTTCAACTATCAGCAACAATTCATCTATTTAAAACCAAATAAATATGCTAGATTACCCTTTGAGCACGACATGGTTGGAATGGTGGTTTACCTCGATCAGCAAGAATACAAGCGATTCTTAATTGGAGAGATAGATGAAAATTCTCCTGCAGAACGAGCCGGACTTTGCGCTAAAGATGAAATTATTGGTGTAAATTTTAAACCTGTTGATTCATATACCTTAAACGACCTCACCGAATTATTTAAATCATCAAATGCTAGAAATGTAATCTTCGAAATTTATCGGGATGATCGTGTGTTTTACGTAGTTGTAAAACTCGAGAAAAGAATTTAGCGCAAGGCTGGTAATTTTATAGTTACACTTAAACTATCCTGTAACAAGGCCTTAACTTCGGCCTCTTATTATCATAAAACCAATAAACACACATGAATAAAAAAGTTAAAATACTTGCTTTTGCAGGTATTGTTGCATTTGGTGTGGCCGGAACAAACACGGCATACGCACAAAAATGGCCAAACAAAACCACTCCCAAAAAAACAACTGCTCCAGTTCAATCTGCACCAGCACCCGCAGCACAAAAAAAAGAAGGCATTAAACCTTTTTCTGAAGTAATTACATCCAAAGCAAAAACAACAACAGGTCTTTTTAAAACCCATAAAGTAGACGATAGGTGGTATTTTGAAATACCAGATTCGATGATCAATCGCGAAATGTTAGTGGTTACGCGTTTAGCAAAAGTTCCGGCAGGAGTAAAAGTTGGCAATCAACAATACGGCGGCGAAGAATTAAATGAGCAGGTTTGGAAGTGGGAGCGTAGAGGAAAGCAGATTTTTATCCGTGTTCCAAGCTATGCAACAAAGGCTGATCCAAACAGCGATATGTCTGAATCTGTAAAAAACTCAAATCTTGATCAGATTTTGGCAAGTTTTGAAGTTAAGGCTTATAATAAAGATACCACCGGTGTGGTTATCGATGTTACTGATTTTTACAATGGCGATATTATGGCGATTGGTGCTACCGATCAAATTCGTAAAATGTATAAAGTTACCATGTTCGATGCCACTCGTTCTTACATTGATACGGTTAAAACTTTCCCAATTAACATTGAAGTTAAAACAGCAAAAACTTATCGTGCATTAGAATCGCCAACAGATAATAGCAACGCAGCGGTTACGTTCGAATTTAATACATCGATGTTGTTGTTGCCAAAAATCCCGGTAAAGGCAAGAATTATGGATGCCAGAGTGGGATATTTTGGTCAGTCTCAAATCGATTACGGAACAAATGCGCAAAAGGCAGAACGTACTGCTTATATTCACAGGTGGAATTTGGTTCCAAAAGATACCATCGCTTACAAACGTGGCGAATTGGTTGAGCCAATAAAACCAATCATTATTTATATTGATCCGGCTACGCCGAAAAAATGGGTTCCTTATTTAATTGAGGGGATTAACGATTGGCAAGTTGCTTTTGAGGCTGCGGGTTTTAAAAATGCAATTATTGGTAAAGAAGCGCCAACTCCTCAACAAGATCCTCAATTTAGTGTAGAAGATTCTAGATATTCTGTTGTTCGCTATTTCGCTTCTGATATTGCAAATGCCTATGGTCCGCACGTTAGCGATCCAAGAACAGGCCAGATTTTAGAAACCCATATTGGTTGGTACCACAACGTAATGAGCTTATTGCGCAATTGGTATTTTGTTCAAACAGCGGCCATTAATCCCGCAGTTCGTAAAGCACAGTTTACAGATGAACAAATGGGCGAATTAATTCGTTTTGTGTCATCACACGAAATAGGGCATACTTTAGGTTTACCTCATAATTTCGGCTCTAGCTATGCTTATCCTGTAGATTCACTTCGTTCTAAAACCTTTACCAATGCACATGGAACGGCACCGTCTATTATGGATTATGCCCGTTTCAACTACATTGCTCAACCTGGAGATGGCGTGACCAAACTTCATCCTCAAATTGGCGAATACGATAAATGGGCTGTAAAATGGGGATATACCTGGTTTCCTGGCAATAAATCTTCTGAGCAGGAAAAAGAAGTTTTAGACCAATGGACATTAAAAAATGCGGGCAACCCTTTATATTTTTATGGCCGCCAGGGTACTACTTTGGATCCTCGTTTACAGAGTGAGGATTTGGGCGATAACGCAATGAAAGCCAGTAATTATGGCATTGCAAACTTAAAGCGCATTTTGCCAAACGTAGAAAAATGGACCTACCAAAAAGGAAAAGACTATAGCGATTTAAAAGAAATTTACACGGAAATTGTTGGTCAATATAACCGTTACATGGGGCACGTTGCTACAAATGTTGGCGGTATGAGCGAGAATTTTAAAACCTACGATCAATCTGGTCCTGTTTATGCATATTTATCAAAAGCAAAACAGAAAGAGGCCATCACTTTTTTCAATCAGCAATTGTTTACTACGCCACTTTGGTTAATCAATAACGAGCAACTAGGCAAATTCGATAATGGAGTATTGTTAAACAGAATCAAATCTGTGCAAACAAACACGTTGGTTGGTCTTTTATCTGCATCACGCATTGCTCGTTTATTAGATAACGAAACAAAAAATGGCGCAACTAAAGCCTATACCTTGCCAGAATTATTTGCAGATTTAAAAACCTCGGTTTTTGTGGCAGGCAGAGCCGATGGTTTTAAACGCAACTTACAGAGAGCATATGTAGATCGTTTGGGTTCTTTAATGACAACCGAATCTGAATTGCCTGTTGGTTTTCCTGTTGATGCCGCTGCAAGTTATGGCTTAACACCAATTAACATCAGCCTATCGGATATCAGGCCATTGGTTAGAGCAGAACTTAAGTCTCTGCTTGTTACTGTTAAAGCAAGATCGGTTGCTGGAGATGCAGTTACAAAAGCACACTACGAAGATTTGGGTATTAGAATCAAAAACATTCTCGATCCTAAAAAATAAGTGTTTTCTTAATGTTACAAAAACGGAGCAGATCATTAAGTTGGTTTGCTCCGTTTTTTTTTAATTTTAGTGCAAATCTATTTCCTATGTTTAAAAGACTATCATGCTTAATGTTACTGTGTATTTGCGCATTTTCTGGTTTTGCTCAAAACACCGATTCGATAACAATAGTTAAGGCCAAATGGCAGAAAACACGAGTGGCTAAACAGGTGCGCTTGTATCAACATCATTTTAACCAGAAAAACCTATTCTTGGCCAATGAGAACATTTCCTATCTAGAAATAAAAAATACAGGCAGAAAAGCCGTTTTTGCATTAGATGCAGAAGTAAAGGAACTGATAACCACAAGTAATTTTGGTTTAAGAGATACAGCTATTGCTGCGGTTAATGGTAATTTCTTTGATGTTAAAAATGGAGGCTCAGTCGATTTTGTTAAGGTAAATGGCCAGGTAATTAATACGGTTAGATTGGATAAAAACGGAACTAGGGCTCGGCACCAACAGGCGGCGGTTGTAATTGATAATGGAAAGCTTGCCGTAAAAAAATGGGATGGCTCAACAGATTGGGAAACCAGATTACCCGAACAGAACGTTTTGCTAAACGGACCTTTACTAACTTTTAATAACGTGAATGAAATGTTAGATACAACCAGTTTTACCTATTTACGCCATCCAAGAACCTGTTTGGGCATTAAACCCAATGGAAGGGTAATTCTGCTAACTGTTGATGGGAGAAATGACAATTCAGCAGGTATGAGTTTGCACGAACTAACCAAATTAATGAAATGGCTGGGCTGTTCAACGGTGCTTAATTTTGATGGCGGTGGCTCTACCACGTTATGGGTAAACGGTTTTGCAGATGGTGGAGTAATCAATTACCCTACAGATAACAAAAAATGGGACCATGCAGGGCAACGAAAGGTAGCTAATGTGGTTTTAGTTAAAAGGAAGAAATAAATTTTATTGCCCTAAGGTTAATTATTTATTTTAGCCGAAGATTTTAGTTTAAAAATGATCAACAATATTATAAAGCTTTTCTTTTTGGCGTTGCTTTTTTCTGCTTGTACCAGAACCAAAAGTACCGATGCAACTTTGAGAGATTTTACCTTTGCGCCGGTAAAAGGCATTCGTTACGAAGAAGTTAAAAGACGTTTTAGCAATGGCCTTTCTTTTAATGAGGATGGCTTTATGCAAAAACCCTCATGGATAATTGAAGTTGCAGCAGAAGACACCATGATGGCCTGGAGCCCGCAGAAACAGATTATGCAAAAGTTTTACCTTCAATATGATCATGGAAACGTGTACAACTTTGCAGAAGAGTTTTTTAAGGTAAAGCACATCAGTAAAGACAGTTTAGTTTTTCAACGCATTCAGGTCGATGGAAAAGTAATTGCTGCAGATATCCGTTCGGATGTAAACATGACTTTTTATGCCCAAAGCTATATTAAAAATAAATTGAAAATTTCGGCAGCCGAATTGCAAAAACCGAGTAAGCAAGATACATTGTTTATAGAGAAAAGATCGGCACAGGTTAATGCGAATAGCGATAGTGCTTTTGCGGCAACATCACCAGTTCAGTTTATTCCCAAAAGCAAAATTGTTACGGTTAAGAAATTCAGTACAGTAGATAAACTTCAAAAACGAACTGCCGCTTACGATTATCTTTTCCCACAGTATAGAATTGAAATTGATAGGGCATATAAAGATTTTGCTTACGAGTGTTCGGCCATTGTAGATTATGCCGGAAGGGTAAAAATTTTAAACGTTAATGGGGTGTTGGCAGAAACCGCCGAAGGCAAAAAAAGAATGATGCAGGGTGTGGCCGATGTTTACCTCAGAAATCTATTCAATATTGTTCCGGGCACAACATTAGGAATAGCACACAATAGCCAAATAACAGTTATGATTGTAGGCAAGGCAATTAAAAAGCCTTAGTAATCTGCTATTTACAAAATTTTAACGTTAAAAAAATGTTAAAATTTATTTTGATTTTAAAAATTAAAACTTACCTTGCACACTTAATTTTAATATTTAATACAATGCAAGAAGGCACAGTAAAATTCTTCAATGTAACTAAAGGTTTTGGCTTTATCGTACCAGCTAACGGCGATAGCGAAATTTTTGTTCATTCAACAGGTCTTATCGACGAAATCCGTGAAAACGACAAAGTTCAGTACGAAGTTGCTAACGGTAAAAAAGGCTTAAACGCCGTTAATGTGAAAGTAATTTAATTTATTTATCATATTTATGAAAAGGGTTGCTCTCGCAAGAAGGCAACCCTTTTTATTTTACTGATAATTGGATGTTAAGTTTTGGCCAAGTAGATTTTTATTGGCTCCCATGGATTTCGCTAATTATGCAGATTGAAATATTTTCTGCGTAAATCCTTTTGATCAGCGGGAAATACTAAGTTTTTGCCAAATAGGTTTTTCTATTAGCTCCCACAGATTTCACAGATAATTACTCTGCGTAAATCCTTTTGATCAGCGGGAAATACTAAGTTTTTGCCAAATAGGTTTTTCTATTAGCTCCCACAGATTTCACAGATAATTACTCTGCGTAAATCATTTTGATCAGCGGGAAATACTAAATTTTTGCCAAATAGGTTTTTCTATTAGCTCCCACAGATTTCGCAGATTTCACAGATAATTACTCTGCGTAAATCATTTTGATCAGCGGGAATAATACGTCTATAATCTATAACTGTTTTTGGGCAGTTTTCTTTCTCAAAAAATAATCCATAAAAACCAGCCCGATAATCAAATCTACAAACAAGAAAATGTTGATCGTTGTTGGCGTAATTATTTTGCCTGTATCAAAATTAAAAGTTAAATCGAAATCAAAATTTGGCATTGTAAACTTGGTGTTGTAGGCAATAAAACTCAAAATGGCCAAAATAGATAAAACAAAAAAACCACCTATGCCATAAATAATCCGTGTATCTACCTTTGTTTTTAACGAAACTGGTGCTGGTACCAAGGCAATATCTTCCATCACCTTTCTAGTGAATGACATTGATGGCTCTTCTAAATCCAGATTGCTAAAAGTGAGGTTAAACTTTAAAAACTCCTCATACTGAAGCTTAATTTGTGGATCAGAATCAATTTTTTCTTCGATTGATTTTTTTAGATTTTCATCTAAATTGCCATCTATATAATCCCAAAGCTGTTGTTCTATTGTATTCATAGTAACTCCTTTACTTCATCTTTTAGTAAATATTGTAATTTTTCCTTTAATCTTTGTCTTGCTCGGTGCAATTTTACCTTCACCGTATTTGGCTCAATATGTAAAGCCTCACCAATTTCCTCTAAACTTTGCTCGCCTTGATAAAACATGGTAATGATTGTTGCATCATCTGGTGCTAAAAGTGTAATGGCCTGGTTTAAAAAAGCATGACTATTCTGTTTTTCATATCCATTTGCGTTAAAGCCCGAAATATGATTTTCGAGTTGAATAAGTGTATCATCCTCATTAATGGATGAAGTTTCTAAACGCTTTTTGCGCAAAAAAGTCATGGCTGTAGTGTATGTAATGGTATAAAGCCAAGTACTAAACTTTGCCGTTTGTTTAAAGGTTCCTAATGCTCTGTAAGCTTTTACAAAGCAATCTTGCGCAATTTCTTCAGCATCTTCTCTGTTTTTTGCAAACCTTAGGGCAAGTGTAAATACAAACCTTTGATGCTGTTTCACCAACAATGCATATTGCCCGGTTTCGCCGTTCAATACCTGTTGGATCAGCTCTAAATCTGTAAATTTTTGCTCCATGCTTAAACTAAGACTACATTAAAGATATCGAGGTTACAGGCAAAAGAACGATTTGTATTATTATCTGCAGATGTTTTATAGATGGTTTTTCAAAAATGAAAGGACAGTTCAATTTGGAGAACTGCAATATTCGCTGTTCAATATGTTCCGCAGGGCATGTCGAATTTAAGGATAATGGAGGTTTTGCAAACCTCAATGTGTTGTGGATGGATTACAAATCCATCATATCCCCATGTTCGAGGTGCGCTTTGCTAACATCCCGAACAGCACCTAATAGCATGTTTGGAAATACTAATGCGAGGCAAAAAACTTTAATCCGGCGATAGATCCAATAAGCGTGCAGATAAAAAAGATGCGCCAGAAAGTTGCTGGTTCATTAAAATATGAAATTCCGATTATTACGGTTCCAACGGCGCCAATGCCTGTCCATACGGCATATGCAGTTCCCATTGGTAAGGTTTGAGTGGCTTTATTCAACAGAATAAAACTTAATGTTATGGAAATTAAAAAACCGATGCTCCATTTTACGTTCGTAAAATTATTCGAAAGTTTTAGGCAGGTTGTAAAGCCAACTTCGAAAAAGCCAGCTATAATTAATATAATCCAGTTCATGCGGTAAAGGTAAAGAAGTTTTTTACCTCCAATTTGAAACCGACGATTATTTATTGATTTTTTTCTCTACCGGGTGTAACCTGATTAAAAACCATGTTGTCATAATACACAGAACACGGTTCAAAATAAAAACAGAAGTATTAACAATAAAAAATTATAATTATGAATGGCATATTAGTACCCATATCTATGTTCTTGGGAACATTCGCGATGGTATTTGGGATCAGATATTTATCGAACAAAGAAAAAATGGCAATGATTGAGCGGGGCATGGATCCAAGACTTAATCGCGCTTCGGTACCGAAACCGTATTTAAGTTTGAAATTCGGCTTGTTAATGGTTGGTGTAGGCTTAGGTTTGTTGGTTGCTTTATTTACCGTTAGAGGTGTGTTTGGTGGCAGCATGACAGACGCTGAAGAAGGACAGGCTGTTGCAATTTACTTTGGATTTGTCGGAATTTTTGGCGGTTTAGGTTTAATAACCTCATTTTTGATAGAAAAGAAAGCTATCGAAAAAGATTATAAAGTATAAACAAGTTTAATGGTACGTGGAAACACGTACCATGGCTTAAGCATATTCCTCCGTTATTGCGGTTTATTTATTATTGCAACAGTAAGCCTACTGATGCAGTTCATTTTTCCTCTGCTATCGTAAATCTTAATTTCCCAAACCTGGGTTTTTGCGCCAACGTGCAAAGGTTTACAAATGCCTTTAACCAAACCGCTTTTAACCGGACGTAAATGATTGGCGTTAACTTCTAAACCTACGGCAACATATTTTTCTGGATCGATACACATGTAAGAAGCAATGCTCCCGAGTGTTTCTGCCAAAACAACCGAAGCACCACCATGTAAAATTCCGGCAGGCTGATAGGTTCTTTCATCTACTGGCATGGTTCCGACAATAAAATCTTCACCGATTTCTGTAAATTTAATGTCGAGCAAAGCACCCAAATGGTTTTTTGGGCGATTGTTTAAATCATCAATTGTAAAGTCTTTAAACCACATGGTAACGTTCTTTTAGTACACCAACATGATGAATAATATGACCCGCCGCTATAAATAAAATAGATTTTACAGTAATCTCTCTTGCCGAAGCAACTCCCTTTCTATTTAATTCTTCTTCGTTAAGACTTTTGAAAAAATAAAGATTGGCTTTGCGAAGGGCTCCAAATTCTTCAATCATGTCTTCATAGTTACGCTCGCCAAAATGGGCATTGGCAACATAATCGTCTTCTTCAAAACCCGGAAGATGCTGCTGCTCGTTTCGTGCAAAACAGGTCATGCGGTAAACAAATATACGTTCGCAATCTATAATGTGGCCAAGCATTTCCTTAAGCGTCCATTTGCCATCGGCATAAGCAAAATTTTCTTTTTGCTTGTTAGATTCGAACAAAGCCGGAATGCTAAAAACCTGTTCTTCCAGGATTTCGAAAATATCGCCATCAACTTTACTGATGTAGGTTTCGCCCCAAACAGGATATTCGTTAGGCTGTGGTCGGTTCATATGTTAAACTGCTTTTTAATATAATTCTAAAGGTTGTGCCTTTGCCAAGTTCGGAATCTTTAACAAAAATTTCTCCGCTGTGGTAGTTTTCTACAATGCGTTTCGTTAACGATAAACCCAAACCCCAGCCACGTTTCCTTGTGGTATATCCCGGTTGGAAAACAGCATCGAACTTAGATCTTGGAATTCCCTTTCCACTATCGGTCACATCTATAAACACTTGCTCCTTTGCCAAATTTTCTATAATGTTAATGGCTATCGAACCTTCATTTTCAATGGCATTTGCGGCGTTTTTTAACAGGTTTTCGATAACCCAATCAAATAAAGGAATGTTTAACATCGCCCTAACCTGATCATCGCCAGTGATGCTGAATTTAACTTTATCGGATGTTCTTACTTTAAAATAATCGATAAAATTACTGATCACAATGTAAACTGTATGGTCCTCTAAAATCGGTTTTGAGCCAATTTTGGAGAAACGATCGGTAATAATTTCCAGCCGTTTAATATCGTTTTCCATTTCGGCAATCAATGGATCATCTTCGGCATCGAATTTAGATTTCATTAACTCCGTCCAGGCCATGAGTGATGAAATTGGAGTACCCAACTGGTGTGCCGTTTCCTTTGCCAAACCAACCCATACATGATCTTGCTCTGCTCTTCTAGATGAACTAAAGGCCGCATAGGCAGTTATCAAGAAAAGGAAAATCACTATCATTTGGATGTATGGGAAATATCGAAGCTGAGTGAGTATAAAAGAATCTTTATAATAGGCTTTATATGGTGCACCTAAAATATTCATATCCAGAGGCCGGTGTTGGGCTTTCATTTTGCTAAGCTGATGAACAAAATAAAGGCTGTCGTAAACCAATTTGGTATCTGTAGAATAATTCGTTTTAGTCGAATCTAATCCAAAGTATGTGGTAATATGCCCAGAAGAATCTACCACTACTACAGGCGCTTTTGTGTTTTTTCGTACGCTTTCTACGATTTCTGTGAAATTGTCATTGTCCATTAAGAACATGGAGCGTTCTTGTATTTTAACCCAAAGTTGAATTTGATTGGCTTCTTCACGCTCCATTTTTTTAACAAAAGAGTCGGTGTAAAATACTGAGGCGATGCCAATTAGAATGGCAAAAATGAGAAGGAAAAATTTCCAGCGGCGTTTCTTTTCGTATGGATTCATGCTTTGGATAGGCAAAATACAATAACAAAACGAAAAAAACACAAAACCATTATGCTTTTTCAAAAACCATTAAGCAACGATAATGGCTTCACCGCAGATAAAGGCATTATAAAATAGATGAAAAACATATCTTTGTGGCGTCTTGCGGTTAATATTTGGCAATAAGCGCTTAAAGCGTAAAAAGGCCAAACATAATCGCTCAACAACCCAATTATGGATAAAAAAGTTAGAGTAAGATTTGCCCCAAGTCCAACTGGTGGCCTGCATTTAGGCGGTGTTCGTACCGCATTGTTTAATTATTTGTTTGCAAAAAAAAACAATGGAACTTTCGTTTTACGTGTTGAAGATACCGATCAAAACCGTTTTGTTGAAGGTGCTGAAGAATACATTGTAGATTGTTTAAACTGGTGTGGCATTACTCCAGATGAAAGCCCAAATAACCCCGGTAATTACGGGCCATACCGCCAAAGCGAACGTAAACCAAGTTACAGAAAATTTGCAGAGCAGTTAATTGCAGATGGCTATGCCTATTACGCTTTCGATACGCCAGAAGAACTTGATGTTAAGCGAAAAGAAATTTCAAACTTTCAATATGGGCAGGCCACACGGATGCAGATGCGTAATTCGTTAACGCTTACCATTAGCGAAGTTGAGGATCTTTTAAGTGCTAACACACCACATGTAATTCGCATAAAAATTCCAGAAAACGAAGTTGTTCATTTCAACGATTTAATTCGTGGCGATGTAAGTTTCGAAACAGCACAGGTTGATGATAAAGTCTTATTAAAGGCAGATGGTATGCCAACCTATCATTTAGCGGTTGTTGTAGATGATAAGGCCATGGAAATTAGCCATGCTTTTAGAGGAGAAGAATGGTTGCCTTCTGCACCCATTCATATTTTACTTTGGAAATATCTGGGTTGGGAAAGCAATATGCCTCAATGGGCGCATTTACCTTTAATTTTGAAACCTGATGGACATGGAAAATTAAGCAAACGTGACGGTGATCGTTTAGGCTTTCCCGTTTATGCCATGAACTGGACTGATCCAAAAACTGGCGATATGACCAAAGGATTTAAAGAAATGGGCTTTTTGCCTGAGGCTTTCATCAATATGTTAGCCCTTTTGGGTTGGAATGATGGAACCGATCAAGAATTATTTGCCTTAGCAGAATTGGAGGAAAAATTTTCTATTGAAAGAATCAGCAAAGCAGGGGCTAAATTCGATTTCGAAAAGGCCAAATGGTATAACCATGAGTGGATTAAAGTACAATCCGCCGAACGTTTGGCACTAAGCGTTAAGCAAGAATTAAAGTTAGCAGGGGTTGATGTACAAGACGATTCGTTCTTATTTACAATTATAGATTTAATTAAAGATCGCTGTACCTTATTGCCAGATTTTGTTGCTCAAAGCGGTTACTTCTTTAGGGCACCTGCCGAATACGATACAGCATCTGTAAAACCAAAATGGACACCAGAAAAGGCTGAGTTTTTTAAAGCTTACGCTGAAAATATAAACTTAACTGATGCCTCAATTGCAGAAACAGCCTTTAAGGCATTAGCCGAAGAAAAGGGATTTAAACCAGGAGAATTAATGCTTCCGTTTAGAATAATGCTGGTTGGCGGTAAGTTTGGGCCTGGGGTTTTTGATATCGCAATTTTACTTGGTGCCAAAGAAACCAAATCCCGAATAGAAAAGGCAATTGCTGTTTTTAATAGTTAAGTGTCCGCACTAAAGAAAGCCCAGGTTAACACTTGGGTTTTTTATTTAAAAGCGTTTACAACCCAAAAGAATAAAAGCGTGTTAAACCAAATGAAATAATTTATACTTTAGTATAACAATTTTAAATACCAAGGGTTATTCATACAACTAAAAATATATAAACATGCAATGGTTCGGTAAAGGAAGTAATAATGTAGAAGATGGAAGAAGTGGTGGAGGAGGTAAAACTGTTCTAGGTGGCGGTATTGGCTTAATTGTTATTGTTTTAGGCTTGTTTTTTGGTAAGGATTTAAGCGGTTTGGTAAGCCAGATTCCTGCAACGGACAATACCGAAGTTAAACAAGGTGTACCACAGAATGATCCTCAGGCGCAGTTTGTTTCGGGTGTTTTAGAATCTACAGAACAGGTTTGGGATCAGGAATTTAAGGCAATGGGCAAACAGTACGAATATCCTAAACTTAGGCTATTTAGAGAAGCTGTTCAAACGGCCTGCGGAAATGCCAGCGCCAATGTTGGTCCGTTTTATTGCCCTGGAGATCAAAAGGTATATATCGATTTATCATTTTATGACGAACTGAAAAACCGTTTTGGTGCCGCTGGCGATTTTGCCCAAGCTTACGTTATTGCGCATGAGGTTGGTCATCATGTACAAAATCTTTTGGGCATTTCCGAAAAACTAGATCAGGCACGCGGGCAGGTTAGCGAAAAAGAATACAATCGCTTATCGGTAAAATTGGAGCTTCAGGCCGATTTTTTTGCCGGCCTTTGGGCGCATAATGCTCAAAACTTAAAGGATTTTAAATTGGATGAAGGCGACATAGAAGAAGCGCTAACCGCTGCAAATGCAATTGGTGATGATAAGTTGCAAAAACAAGCTACAGGCGATGTACAGCCCGATTCTTTTACACATGGAACTTCGCAACAACGCATGTACTGGTTTAAAAAAGGATTTGAAACCGGCGATATTAAACAAGGCGATACCTTTAATTCAAATAATTTATAAAAAGTTAAAACCATTTTAAACTTCTGTTGTTTGTTTACAGTTATCGAGAATTTTTTCTCTAAACCAAACATAATTATCCCGGCTTCTTATTTGTTTTATCAAAGATGATCCTTATAGTTGATGACAGGCCTGAAAACCTGATCTCTTTATCGAAAGTACTCCAAGCACACAATTTTGAGGTTGATACCGCATCATCCGGCGAAGAAGCGCTAAAAAAAGTATTAAAAAATAACTACGTTCTAATCATTCTCGATGTTCAGATGCCAGATATGGATGGCTTTGAGGTTGCAGAAGCCATATCTGGATTTAGCAAAGCAAAAGATACCGCCATAATTTTTCTATCGGCAGTAAATACAGAACTTAAATTTATTACCAAAGGTTACTTAAGTGGCGGATTGGACTACATTACCAAGCCCGTTGATATTAATGTGCTATTGCTTAAAATAAAAACCTTTTACCGGATTTACGAGCAGAGCAGAAAACTAAACGAAGTTCAGGAAAAGCTATTAGAAGAAATCGAATTTCGAAAGCAGGCCGAGCATAAAAAAGATGAATTTATCAGCATTGCCAGTCATGAATTAAAAACCCCTTTAACCAGCGTAAAGGGATACATTCAGCTGCTTCAGCGCAGCATTAATAAAGATGATAAAGCTACTGCTCAAAATCATTTAAATAAGGCCAGCATTCAATTAGAGAAGCTAAATGATCTGATAGTTGACCTGCTTGATATTTCTAAAATCGAGAGCGGAAAACTGAAGTTTAATATGCAGCCTTTTTGTGCAGATAATATGGTTAATAATGCCATAGAAATGTTGCAACAAAATTATCCAGACTTCAAGATTACTAAGTTAGGCAAAACCGAAGAAATGGTTTTTGGAGATGAGGTGAGGTTAGAGCAGGTTGTAATTAACTTTATAACCAACGCTATAAAATATGCACCCGGAACCAATCAGGTAAATGTAACCATCAACATTAAAGATGGTAAACTTTACTTGGCCGTAAAAGATTTCGGAATCGGAATCGACGCTGAACAGCAGCTCAAAATATTCGAAAAATTCTATCGTGTAGAAGAAAACAGCAATCGCTTTAACGGTTTGGGAATCGGGCTGTACATCTGTTCTGAAATTATTAAAAGACACAGCGGAACAATTGGAGTAAATAGCGTTCTTAATGAGGGGTCCGAATTTTATTTCATTATCCCCATTACAGAAGAAAAAAACCTTGCCGTAGAAGCCTAACTGATTCTAATTACCAAACAAACACAATATACTTCCCAATAAATGAAAACAACTCTTAAAAATAATTTACGCTTAGGCTTGGGCTTATCGCTAATTATTCTTTTTATCAGTTCATTAGCTTCATATGTAAGCATTAGCAACCTAATTAAAAGCACTGAGCTGGTTAAGCACAGCGATGAGGTTATATTAGACGTACAGAATATTATATCGACCCTTAAAGATGCCGAAACTGGTCAAAGAGGTTATTTGTTAACCGGAAATAAAGTTTTTTTAGAGCCTTATAACGGTGCAAGCGATACCGCTTTAAATACTTTAAACAAAGTTGGCAAAAACACCAAAGACAACCCCGTTCAGCAAAAGAAAGTTGCTGAGTTGAGAGATATTATGTCTAAGCGAATGGGGATTTTACAGTCAACAATAGAAATTAAATCGCTTGGCGGACAGGTGGATCCAACCGTGTTGTTTCAGGGTAAAACCTATATGGACCAGGCCAGAACCGTAGTGAGCCAAATGGTTAAGGAAGAAAGACGACTGTTGGAGGTTAGAACGATAGAACTAAACAAACTAACATCATACACGCCAATTTTAATATTGGTTGCTGCCATTTTAGCCATTTTAATCACCTTGTTTTTTTATAGAAAAGTCTCGGTTGATTTTGACGAACGCGTTAAGCTTCAAAAAGAAATCGAGGATAAAAAATATGAGATGGAGAAACGGATCGTTGCCATTAAAGAAATTGCCTCTCAAATTTCTAGCGGTAACTACGGCGTTAAATTGGATGAACAATCAAAAGATGATATTGGAGAACTCTCCGAATCTCTAAATACGATGTCGTTTTCACTCAAAAAATCATTTGATACCCTTGCAGAAAATGAGTGGTTGCAAACTGGAGTGGCCAACTTGAATGTTAAAATGGTTGGTGAAAAAGACGTTTTCCATTTGGCTGATGACATTATCGAATTTTTGGTTTCCTATACTAAAAGTCAAGTTGGAGCTGTTTACCTTTTTAAGGATGATGGCTATCTTCATTTAAAAGGACAGTATGCATTGCATAAGCAAGATCTGGCAGAGGTTATAGAATTAGGGCAAGGCTTAATTGGTCAGGCCGTAAAATCAGGAAAATCAATATTGCTGGAAGATGTTCCACAGGGAGAAATTACCATAAGTTATGCAACAGGAAATATTAAGCCGGCGCAATTGTTGGTATTGCCAATTATAAGAAACGGAATTTCGATTGGCGGTTTAGAGTTGGGCACCATCACCAATTATTCAGATTTGCAGCTGCATTTTTTAAATCTTGTTTTAAGCGATGTAGGTACTGCATTATTGGGCGCACAAAACAGACAAAAACTCCAACAATTGTTAGAAGAAACACAAGCTCAGTCAGAGGAACTTCAAGTACAGCACAACGAGCTAGAAGGTATGAATGCAGAGCTTGAAGCACAGGCCCAGAAACTTCAGGCTTCGGAAGAAGAACTTCGTGTTCAACAAGAAGAATTGCTTCAAAGTAACCAGGAACTCGAAGAAAGAAGTAGCCTTTTAGAAGAGAAAAACGAACTTATCGAAGAGCGAAATATTGAAATTCAGCAGAAAGCCGAAGCACTGGAATTAAGCACAAAATATAAGTCGGAATTCTTGGCGAATATGTCTCACGAACTGAGAACGCCGTTAAATTCTATTTTGCTGCTCTCTAGATTAATGGCCGAAAATGAAGAGATAGAAAAAGAACATCAAGAATACGCCGAGGTTATTCAAAGCTCTGGACAAGGTTTATTAAGCTTAATTGACGAAATTCTCGATCTTTCGAAAATTGAGGCAGGTAAAATGGAGCTTGATCGTGCCAATATTAAAATTGATGAGGTTATAAGCAACATGCGCTCGCTATTTAATCCGGTAGCAAAAGATAAAAACCTAAAACTGGTTGTAGAAAAAACCGATGAAGTGCCAGAGTTTTTCCATACCGATAAAATGCGATTGGAACAGATTCTGAAAAATCTTTTATCAAATGCAATCAAGTTTACAACACAAGGTTCTGTTACCTTAAATATTGTTAAAAATGAGAATCTCAATGCCTTAATTTTTAAAGTTACCGATACCGGAGTAGGTATTGCGCCAGAAAAACAGGCAATGGTATTCGAAGCCTTCCAGCAAGCTGATGGATCTACCAGACGCAAGTTTGGCGGAACGGGCTTAGGTTTATCCATAAGCAGAGAATTAGCCAAGCTTTTGGGTGGCTATATCGATTTAAAAAGCGCTGAAGGTGAAGGAAGTATTTTTACCTTAACACTCCCTATTGATAAAAATAAAGGTTTCGAGGGGGTTTCAAATCCTTGGGAAAAACCTGTAGAAGTTGTAGTGCCAGAGTTGCCCGTTAAAAAGGTAAGCAATTTAACGGTTTCCAATATTCCAGAAGAAATTGAAGATGACCGCGAAAATATTCAACCCGATGACAAGGTAATTTTAATTGTAGAAGATGATACGCCATTTGCCAAAACCCTGCTCGATTTTACCCGTAAGCGAAATTACAAGGGTTTAGTTGCTGTTCGGGGCGATGTTGGAATCGAAATGGCAAAGGCCTACAATCCTGTTGCAATTTTATTGGATATCCAATTGCCTATAAAAGATGGCTGGCAAGTAATGGAAGAGCTAAAATCAAATCCAGAAACTCGCCCAATTCCAGTACACATTATGTCTTCATTGCAGGTAAAGAAAGAAAGTTTACTAAAGGGAGCGGTTGATTTTATCAATAAACCTTTCGCTTTCGAGCACATGCAGGAAATTTTTCATAAACTGGAACATGCTTTAAGCCGCCACCCCAAAAAGGTGTTAATTGTTGAGGAAAACGAACAGCATGCCAAAGCCCTAAGTTACTTCTTAAGCAATTTCAATATCCAAACGGAAGTTGTAAATCAAGTTAGCCAAGGGGTATCTGCATTAAATAAGCCAGATATCAACTGTGTTATTTTAGATATGGGCATTCCGGATAAGCACGCTTACGAAACACTGGAAGTGGTAAAGAAAACGCCTGGTTTAGAAAACCTGCCGATTATTATTTTTACCGGAAAAAGTTTATCTAAAGGAGAGGAAAATAGAATTAAGCAGTATGCAGATTCTATCGTTGTTAAAACAGCCCATTCTTATCAACGTATTTTAGATGAGGCAGGTTTGTTTCTTCATCTGGTAGAAGAAAAAAACAAAGACAAAAATAAGGCGCCTAAGAAATTCTCTGAATTGCAGGATGTATTAAAGGGTAAGACTGTTCTGGTGGCGGATGATGATGTTAGAAATATTTTCTCGTTAACCAAGGTTTTAGAACAGCATCAAATGAAGGTTTTGGCTGCCACAGATGGTAAGGAAGCCTTAAAACTACTAGGCGAAAATACAAATGTTGATGTGGTTTTAATGGATATGATGATGCCAGAACTTGATGGATATGAAACCACGACAGCAATTAGGCAAGATTTGAAATACCGCAATTTGCCTATTTTAGCCGTAACCGCCAAAGCCATGATGGGCGATAGGGAAAAATGTATTGCTGCGGGCGCATCAGATTACATCAGCAAGCCTGTAGATATGGATCAGCTGGTTTCACTGTTACGCGTTTGGCTTTACGAAAATCACCACAACTCTTAACCCTCTTTTTAATAAATTATGCCTAAAAAATTAATTCTCATTATTGATGATGACAACCGAAACATTTTCGCATTAAAAGCTGTTTTAAAAGCCAAAGGTTTTGAATGTGTATCTGCTTTGAGTGCCAGGGAGGGTTTTTCTATAATGGAAGAAAACGAGAACGTGGCAATTGTTTTAATGGATATGATGATGCCGGATATGGATGGTTACCAGGCCATTTCGGTAATGAAAAAATCTGCTAAAATGCAGGATATTCCAGTTTTGGCAGTTACTGCTCAGGCCATGGTTGGCGATAAGGAACGGTGTTTATCTGCAGGTGCTTCGGGGTATATATCCAAACCCATTAACGTAGATGAATTATTAATACAAATAGAAAATTTTACAACATAGAAGGTGATAAGTGATGCGATAGATAATGAGCAGGTAGAGATTCTTTTGAATGATGTTTTGGAAGCTCACGGATACGATTTTCTGGAATATTCGCATGCATCCATTAAGCGTAGAATAACACGTTTATATGCTATAGATAACTTTGTAAGCTTTGCAGAGTTTCGGTATACCATTAAAAGCGACAAACAATATTTTAAAAGGTTTTTAGAAGAGATTACCGTAAACGTTACAGAAATGTTCCGCGATCCATCTTTCTACAAAGCACTCAGAAACGATGTTTTGCCAGTTTTAGGCACTTACCCATTTATAAGGGTTTGGGTTGCAGGTTGTTCTACCGGCGAAGAAGCTTACTCACTTGCAATTGTTTTAAAAGAGCTAAATTTATTAAGCAAATCGCTTATTTACGCAACGGATATAAACCCATCGGTTTTAGAAAAGGCCAAGAAGGGTATGTTTCCGTTAAACTACTTAAAACAGTACTCCGAAAATTATGTAAATTCGGGAGGAATAAAAGATTTTTCGAGTTACTATACAGCTAATTATTCATTGGCGAAATTTGATGAAACATTAAGTTCGAAGATGATTTTTTCTACACATAACCTGGTATCTGATCATTCTTTTAATGAGTTTCAGCTAATCCTTTGCAGAAACGTATTAATTTATTTTGATAAGGAACTTCAGCACAAAGTGTTTAATTTATTTGATAACAGCATAGAAAAATTAGGTTATATTGCATTAGGAAGTAAGGAAAGTTTAGAATTTTGGGCCAAATCCAAAGAGTATAAGAGAGTTAAAACCGAAAAAATATGGCGGAAACTTTAACTTTTAATTCTTGCGGTGCACTGGTTATAGGTGGTTCTGCCGGAAGCCTGGATGTGCTTTTAGAAATTTTTCCGGCATTAAGCAGTGATATAGATTTTCCCATTATTTTGGTGGTGCATCGTAAGGCTAATAATGAGAGTTTATTAACGGATCTGCTTCAGGCGAGAACCGTTTTAAATGTAAGGGAAGCAGAAGAAAAAACCCCGCTATTGGCCAAAAACGTTTATATAGCACCGGCAGATTATCATTTGTTAATCGAAGAAGACAAGACTTTTTCTTTAGATTATTCTGAAAAAGTAAATTATTCAAGACCATCAATTGATGTAACTTTTCAATCTGCTGCAGAGGTATTTAAATACAGTTTAGTCTGCATTTTGTTGTCAGGTTCTAACGCTGATGGAGTAAATGGCCTAAAAGTTGTAAACAATTTAGGGGGCAAGGTGGTTATACAGAATCCTAAGAGTGCTATAATGCCGTATATGCCCCAGCAAGCGTTTAGCAACGTAAAGGCTGACGCAGTTTTACATGCCACCGAAATGGCAGAATATATTAACAATTTAATTAAACGATAGGATTGCCTTTCTGTAGATAGATTTATGATGGTTACAAAGAAAGTATTTGTTTTTGATGATAATAAGGATATCCTTGATTTATGCACCTTTATTTTAGAGGATGCCGGATATGAAATCAAAACATCAGAAAATGCAAATAACATCGAAAAGCAAGTAGCAGATTACATGCCGGATATTATTTTTATGGATAACTGGTTACCGGATTTGGGTGGAATCCAAGCAACGAAAGCGCTAAAAAATCATCCGGATTTAAAGCATATTCCAGTTATTTATTTTTCGGCAAATAACGATATTTCTGCATTGGCCAACGAAGCTGGAGCAGATAGCTATTTATCAAAGCCATTTGATATTGCTGCTCTTGAAGAAATTGTAAGAAAACATTTAAGTTAGTTCTTGCCCCAAATTCTTGTATTTAAATCCAATTCTCTGATGATATCATACATAAAATTAATTGTAGAGATATCCTCATTTAGTAAATCGGGGTTTAATAGTGTTTTAAATATTGGTGCTTCAAAATAGTTTCTATCCAACGGAAAACCGATATACATTCTAGAGCTGATAAATGACATGGTAAGGGTGTACTTTGCCCGGCTATTGAGCTCTAAAATTCTTTCCATCATTGCAGGTGTAAGAATATACCTAGCCTCAACCTGATCATTAGCATAAGTTATAAACTCTTTGCAGAAAGCGGTATTTTCCAACTGAACAACATCGTTGTTGCCAAAAGAAAAAACATTTTTGGAAAACCAGGCACCAATAGAACTGCCGATGTCTTTCGGTCTAACTATGGTTACACCATTAAAATTCTTGTTGAAGTCGGCTACGAAAATAATTCCCTTAAAAATATCGTGCCATTCGGTACGCGTTCCATTTTTAGTTCGTACCTCTGTTTTGTATTCTGCATGTACCTCCGCAAAATAAAAACCAGTTTTACCTGCTACCCCTCTTACTAAATCTTCAGTACTATAACGATCTGGATCTGTTTTAAAAAGCTGAGAACCAATAAATTCTGGCTCATAAATGCCTTTATACGGGTCAATTGTTAAGCTTTGATCTAAGTTTTTTAGCGCTGTACCAATTACATCCCGTTTAAAGGCGTCTTTGTAAGCACGTAGCTCATCGCTTATGCGGTAAAGGGTAATCCCGCCAAAAATAATAGGGACTAATCCTGCCAATATAGATGGTACAGGGAAACCGGCAACAGTACCCAATATGCCCAATAAAATTCCACCACCGATAAAAAGATAACCTTTGGTTTGGGTAGATGCAATTTTTTTACGTTCAACTTCTAATGTTGCCAATACGTTCTGTAGGGCAACATTTCCATCAATACTTAAGCTCATTAACTGTTAAAAAGATCCTTTGCACTTACATTTTTGCGTTCCTCTTCGGCTGTAGCCAAAACAGAAATTTGCTGATAGCCCAACATGCCTGCAAACATACTTCCAGGAAACATCATTATGGAGTTGTTGTAATCTGTAACTGCAGAATTGTAAGTTCTTCTTGCGGCCGCAATCTGCTCTTCACTTTCTGTCCAGGTGGTTTGTAAATTAATGAAGTTGGTATTGGCCTTTAAATCCGGATAATTTTCTACATTAACCATCAATCCTTTCACGCTCGTACTTAATTGAGCATCTAATGATGCTTTTTCAGCATCACTTATAGTACCTGAAGTAGCTTTAGCACGAAGCTCGACAATTTTTGACAACGTACCCGACTCGTAGGTGGTGTACTGTTTTACAACTTCTACTAAGTTCGGAATTAAATCGAACCGCTTTTTTAACATTACATCAATTGCAGAAAAGGCGTTGGTAACCTGATTTCTCTTCCCAATAAGGGAGTTGTAAAAGAAAATCCCGATGATAAATACAAAGGCGATAATTAGGAGGGCAATAACCATAGTTTTAGTTTTTTGATTTTAGAGAATAAATATAGAAAAACGTTACAAAAAACTAACGCTTTTCGTTTTGTTCTCTTTCTTCTTTCTGGTGCCTACGCTCCAGTCTTTTCAACTTTCGCAAACGATGACTTTCTCTCATGGCCTTAAACTTGGCAATATGGTCCCGCATTTCGTTCTGCTTTTCTTCGGTAATGCCAATGCTATACTTTATGCCAACAAAAAGACTTTTCCATATTAGATTAAAGAATGATGTGTTGGCTGGTCTATCATAACTTACGTTAGCAGAAACGACTTTTCCGTCAGGCCCCGGGTTTTCTGATTTTATAATTAGCGCATTAGCCAAAAACGAAAGCAAACCACGCTTAACCAAATGATCTTTTTCGGGGTCGTTTTTCATTAATGCAACAGATAAATCAAAATAGGTAAAATCTAGTTTTCCTTTTGCGCCCAAATCATTTGCTTTAAAATTAAAAGAAAGCTTATCTACATTTCCTCTATTAATCCTTACCATGCCTAAAGGCTTTGTAATTTGATTTAAAACCCGGGCATTAAAATTTTGAAGTATACCATTATAAGAAAAGGCACCATTATTTGCAGTAAGGTCGAATTTGAAATTTAAATCCATTTTGCCCTGACCCATTAAATAAGTAATTAAATTGGCGTCCATAACAGGATTTATGGCTTTAATTTTTTCTACATTAGTAGCATTGCTTATTGTACCGGATGTGTTTTCGAATGATAATCTTCCACGTTGCCTACTCTGTTTATCAAAAACCGAATAAACAATATTTATATCCTTAAGCTGTATTTTTTGAATTAAAATCGGGATGCCCAAAGCTTGTAAGAGTTGATGGGGAAACTTGCCGATTTTGCTTTCCTTCTCTCTTTTCGGTAATTCGTTATTATTAAAAACCGAAACGTAGCCATTCGCGACCGACATCTCTTTGGCCCAAACTTCTTGCTTGCTAATGTAAAGCGGTAAATCGAGGCCATTCAAAGAGATATCGCTCATTTGAATATCAAACCTATCTTTTGCATAACCAGCAACACGCCCAAACTTCATTTCATCGTATAAAGGTTCAAGGGCAAATTTTTTCACCTTTAATCGTCCTGTTGATGCTCTAAAATCGAGTTGATTTAAATTGATTTTATACATTTTATCCGGTGTTGGATAAGAATAATCCTTTAAGTTGATTACAACATCCTTAAGCAAATAAAATCGGGTTGGATCTTCAGCAGAGGTAGCATCAACAAGCAAATCTGTTAAGCCGATATTTAAATCATCAATAGCAAAAACCTCTGGATTGGCTACATTTTTATTGATGTATTTAAAGCTCGCATCTCTAAACAATATAGATTGAATATTAAATGAGGTTAGGTTTTTAGAAATGATATCATATGGAGATTTAATCGGTCTGGGTGGCCTATTCTCATTAAAAGCCAATTGTTTATTTGTCATTAGCACCTCTGGCTTGTCAAATAAAACTTCCTCAATTTCTAATTTGTGTTCTCTGTAAAGAATTATAGGATGGAAATGTTTAACCACCAATTTTTTTAAAGAAACCTGATATAGATTATTTGGCGCCCGCTTTAAGCGCACCAATTCCTTGTAACGATTGGTATCTGCCTTGATGATTACATTTTGAAGCGTTGCATTACCCGTTAAAATATTGGTAGAAACCCGGGTAAAACTAATGGTATAAAGGCTATCGGTAGATTTGTAAAGTAAGGTTTTTATCCTATCGGTAAGCAATGGCCTCGATTTTACATTCAAGAACCAGGCAACACTGGCTAATAAAATAAAAACAATAAAAATAACACCGGCAACCCATTTCAAAAATCTATAACGATGTCTTTTTGTTTCTTGCATTTAACGAATGGGCTGGATTTTACTAGCAATATACATTTATAAACTTATTTGAAAAAAAATGAGCCATAAATTTGCCTTAAAACCGAGTTATTTCTGTGTAGATTGATTCTTTTTCTGTTCCCGCTTTACTTTTCTAGCTTCTTTGCGGTCTTCTCTTTTTTGAATTCTGATTTTCTTCGCTACCTTTTTCTGTTGCTGAATCGGATCTTTAACAGGTACAATGCCAACCCCTACAATATCCCTAATTCCAACAAAAACCGTTTTCCACATCAAGTTAAAAAACGATGCAGAATTAATTCTTGTATTCGTCATTGTTGCAGTTCTTGGAGCCTCTCCCTTTTTAGGATTTTCATCCTTTACCAAAATGGTATTTGCCAAAAAAGATAGAAGTCCTTTTTCTTTTGTGCCCTCACCATCAATATTATCTGATAGAAGCTTAACTTTTAAATTGGTGTAAAGCATATTCATAGAACCTGTGGCAGTTCTTGTATTTCCACTTGCCTTAAAATTTATCTTTTGAACATTGCCACTTTCAATTTCTACCAATCCCAATGCTTTTGATAGAGGATTCAGTTTTGTGAAATCAAAAGCGCCCATGCTTCCACTATATGAAAATGCACCATTTTTATCTGTTAAGTTAAAATCTATCTTAACATTTAATTTCCCCGAGCCCATTAGCAATGTGTTTAAATCTGCAACCGCATGATTGTTTTGGGCCAGCCTTGCACTGTCGTTGGTTACATTAAGGATATTGCCACCTAGCGACTTAAAATTTACAGAACCTATTTTTTTACTTGCCGGATTGTATTCAGAATATTTTAAATCAATATCCCGCAGTTTTACTGTATCTATTCGGACAGGAAAATCTAATCTTTTTAATGCGACATGAGGGAAATTTTTGGCTTTGTCCAATCCCGGAGGCGGGAGCGATTCTCTGCTCATAAAAACCTCCACAGTCGCTGGACCAACTCTTAACGATTTGGCATGTAACTTCTGATCGTTATTGAGCCCCATAAAATCAACATCATTAAATTCAATTTTATCGAAAGTTAAATTGTATCTGTCTTTTTGAACATTATATTTCCTTGCAAAGGTTAATTCAGGGTACATGGGCGTTAGCTTAAATCCCTTGGCAACTATTTTTTTGGTAGCCAAAGAGCCACTAACCGTATCTACCTTCATGGTATACATTTTATCTTTGGTTAAAGCTTTGTAGCCGGCAACCTGAAAAGAAATGTCCTTAGTGTAATAAAAACGGCTCGAATCATTTTGCGAGAGAGAGTCTAATAGAAAATCAACGACATTGATATCAAGATGCTTAATGGATTTCTTTGTTTTTTTAGCGAGACTTTTATTTAGGTAATCGAAATCGGCGTCAACAATTTTTATCGATTTAATGTGAAGCGATTTAAAGGTATTTGAAATTTGTTGATATAAACTTTTTTCAGGTTTCACCGAATCTATTTCTTTTGGAACCTTGTTAAAAATCATGTTTATCGATGGCTTATCTAAAATAATTGCGTTTACTTCTGCCCGTTTTTTAAAGTAGGCCGTTAAAATTCCAACCCCTGTAACCTGCAGTTTTTTCAACTTGATTTCGAAGGTGTGGGCTGGAGCCAATTTTTTGGCTTTTAGAGAATCAAAAACTAATGTATCGGGTGTTAAGGTTACATCGCGGAGTGCCAAACTTCCTGTAATAAGGTTTAAGTTAATGCTTTTAAAATCGATTTTGTATAAATGATGAGAGCCATTGTAAACACCTTCCTTAATTTTTTCGGTTAAAAGCGGTTTCCATCTGGCACTCAAGAACATAGCGCCAAAGGCTAAAATTAAAACCAAAGCGCCTAATATGCTTCCTATCCAAATCCAAATTTTTTTGCTTTTTTGAGCGACCATAATTTTTGCTTATCAGTGTAGAACATATTGGTAGCCAAAAGGTTTGTTCCTGCAAGTTGCTATTCATTGTCATTTGCCTCAGCTGACGGATTTTTGTGGCCTTTGCTGGTGGAGATTTGTTTCAAAGGAACTCCCGTGGAGCAATCTCTTCCTTTGTAGTGGATTTAGAATCCCCCTTAAAGGATTTGTCTTTCATTGCCTATAATTTTATTTAAGAGATAATTTGTCAAAGGATTACAAATCCTAAGTTCTTAAGTCTGGATTGCAAATCCAGACTAGCGTCATTTATGAGTTTTTGTTTTAATAAATAATTGCTTTGTAAACATTATAACTAAACATGTCAAATTGTCATTTTTAATTTAATTTATGTATTTTTGCAATCCCAAAATCTTTTTTGATAATGATTGATTTACAAGTACAGGATAAGACGCATGATGAAGCTAGGCAAGGTGAAGCCCTAATTTTGGATAAACCCATACAAGCTGATGCACGTAAATTATATATAGAAAGTTATGGTTGCGCCATGAATTTTGCAGATAGCGAAATTGTTGCTTCGATACTTTCGGAAACAGGTTTTGAAACCACCGGAGATTATCATCAAGCCGATGTAATTTTCATCAATACCTGCTCTATTCGCGAGAATGCCGAAACTAGGGTGCGAAATCGTTTATCGCAGTTTGGTGTAGAAAAACGCCGTAACCCTAAATTAATTGTAGGGGTTTTGGGTTGCATGGCAGAGCGCTTAAAATCTAAATTTTTAGAAGAAGAACGTTTGGTTGATGTAGTTGTGGGCCCGGATGCTTACCGTGATTTACCGAACCTAATTGAGCAGGTAGAAAGCGGACATAAAGCCGTGAACGTACTTCTATCTCGTGAGGAAACTTACGCAGATATTAGCCCCGTTCGTTTAAATAGTAACGGTATTACGGCTTTTATCTCGATTACAAGAGGTTGTAACAATATGTGCTCGTTCTGCGTAGTACCATTTACCCGCGGTCGCGAAAGGAGTCGTGATGCACATTCGATTGTTGCAGAAGCAAAAAGTTTATTCGAGGCAGGCTATCGCGAAGTAACCCTATTGGGCCAAAATGTAGATTCATATACCTGGACATCAGAAGATGGGCTAGAAACTGTAAATTTTGCTCAACTTTTAGAGCAAACGGCATTGGTTAGCCCAGATTTAAGGGTTCGTTTTTCAACCTCGCATCCAAAAGATATTACTGACGAGGTTTTATACACCATCGCCAAATACGATAACATCTGCAATTACATACACTTGCCCGTTCAATCTGGAAATACCCGTGTTTTAGATTTAATGAACAGGACTTACACCCGCGAATGGTACATTAACAGGATTGATGCAATTAGAAGAATTATTCCTGGTTGCGCAATTTCTACCGATATCATCGCAGGTTTCTGCACGGAAACGGAAGAAGAACATCAGGATACCTTAAGCATGTTGGATTATGTTAAATACGATTTTGCTTATAACTTCACCTACTCTGAAAGACCAGGAACATTGGCCGCTCGTAAATTGGCAGACGATATTCCAGAAGAAGTTAAAAAACGTAGACTGGCAGAAATTTTAGCTAAACAACAGGCACACTCTTTAATGCGTTTACAAGAATGGGTTGGTAAAACGGTAAGAGTTTTAATTGAGGGAACATCAAAAAAATCAGATCTAGATTATTGCGGAAGAGGAGATAGTGGTGCAATGGCAATTTTCCCTGCAATTGAAGGTGTAAAGCCTGGCCAATATGCAAATGTGTTGATCGAAAAATGTACTTCAGCTACGCTGATTGGAAAGATAGTATAAGGTTTCGTCATTGCGAGGTACGAAGCAACCTAATGCGTTTGTTATAACCTGTAGTAGTAAGATTGCTTCGTACCTCGCAATGACGGAGCTTGTTTAATGACTCATACTTGATACTAAAGAATGGATACACAAAATATAAAACAGCGGTTCGGTATTATTGGCAATTCGCCATTACTTAACCGTGCCATAGATATTGCCAGCCAAGTTGCACCAACCGATATGTCGGTTTTAATTACTGGCGAAAGTGGTAGTGGTAAAGAGGTTTTCTCTCAAATTATCCATCAAATGAGTGCCCGCAAGCACGGTGCTTTCATAGCTGTAAACTGTGGTGCCATTCCAGAAGGAACAATAGATTCTGAATTGTTTGGTCATGAAAAAGGCTCATTTACCGGCGCACATGAAGCTAGAAAAGGTTATTTTGAGGTAGCCAACGGCGGAACAATCTTTTTAGATGAAGTAGCCGAACTTCCGTTAGGTACTCAGGCCCGTTTATTAAGAATTTTAGAAAGTGGCGAATATTTGCGTGTTGGTTCATCAAAAGTTCAAAAAACAGATGTAAGAATTATTGCCGCTACAAATGTTGATGTTTACAACCGTGTTAAAAACGGAAAATTTCGTGAGGATTTATATTACAGATTAAATACCGTTCCTTTAAGAATTCCAGCATTGCACGAACGTAAAGAAGATATTTATCTTTTATTTAGAAAATTCTCGGCCGATTTTAGCGATAAATATAGAAGCCCAGCTCTGCATTTAGAGCCCGATGCCATACAGATTTTAACCAATTACAGTTGGCCCGGAAATGTGCGCCAATTGAAAAATATTGCAGAGCAGATTTGTGTTTTGGAAAAAGATCGGAATGTAACCGGACCTGCAATTTTAAATTACATCCCGAACGAAGCCGGAAGCAATTTACCGATGACGATTAATTCAAATTCGAAAGAAGATTTTACAGAAAGAGATATTTTGTACAAGGTGCTTTTCGATATGAAGAAAGATATGGTCGAACTTAAAAAGCTGGTTGCAGAAATTATTCAGCACGGCGGAAATACAGCAACAGTTTTGGCTGATAATCCTCAATATATCAATCAGCTTTACAGAGACGTAGAATTGCCAGCCGGACAGGAACATGCTTTTACCATTCAACAGCCAGCGCCAAACAATAACAACATTAATGGCAATGGCAATTCAGATTATTTTGCTCACGATGCCGAAGAAGTAGAAGAATCTTTATCGCTTGTTGATAAGGAATCAGATCTGATTAAGAAAGCACTAAAAAAGCACAAAGGCAAGCGTAAGTTTGCTGCTCAGGAATTGGGAATATCTGAACGTACGCTTTACAGAAAAATTAAAGAATTAAACTTATAAGTTCATCGCCTTTAAAAATCAATTGTACTGATGAAAATAAAAATATTTGCTTTAATCCTTCTTGCCTCAATATGGAGCGCTTGCTCTTATAAATTTAGCGGGGCATCAACAACAGGATTAAAAACAGTGGTTATTCGGGTGTTCGAAAACAATGCGCCTTTAGTAATACCAACGCTAAGTAACCAAATTACCGAATCGTTAAAAACCCGAATCCGTAACCAAACCAAATTGATTATTTCAACATCAGGTGAGGGCGATGCATCATTCGAGGGCAGAATAACAGGTTACGATATTAAGCCGGTTGCGCTTCAAAATAGTGCTACACCTACCGCAGGCGCAAACAGATTAACCATAACCGTTTCTGTAAAGTATAGGAATAATGTAAAAGACCACGAAAAAGAAAGTTTTGAAGAAAGCTTTACCAGATATTTTGATTTCCCGATCAGCGGAGCACCCATTCAAACCTTATTGCCTGGCGCTATCGAAAATATCAACAAACAATTATCTGAAGATATTTTTAACCGTGCATTTGCGCAGTGGTAATTCGGTTTTTGATTTAATTATTGAAGACTAAAACACGGATTGAGCTTTTAAAAAAGCCGAAAACATTTTTAACTTAGCAGCAAACCTCAATAATGGATAACAAAAAGCTCCTGGCAGATTTACTTGCACAACCCGGAAAGGTTGGGTCGGCGCATATCCCAATGTTGCAGGAAATGCTAAAGGAATATCCATACGCACAACCCATTCATTTACTTCTGGCAAAAGCCGATTTGCAGTTTGTACCCAAAGCAGCACTATACAGCAATGGAAATGTTTTGTATAAAATTCTACAATCGGTAGCGGTTGAGGAGCCAAAAAAAGTCGAAGCAGAAGAAGTTGAACAAACAGAAGCTGAAAGTTTTGCTGCAGTTGATGCCGAAAGCACCCAGGATGAGCAAGAGATTTTTGATGAAATCGGCGAGGTTGATGAAAATCCGGCACCTCAAGTTACACAGCCTGTAAATATCGAAACGCCAAATAACCTGCCGGGAATAGACAGTCATTTATTGGATTTGCCCGCAGAAGACGATTCTTTTATTGAACAGGTATCGAGTACCGATTTTTTTGCTTTCGAGCAGAAGTTAAGTACCGATGTGGTACCCGAAGCACCGCACATTGAAACAGTAACGCCAGACGAACCAGAAGTAAGTTTTGTATCTAAATACGACGATGATCAGCTACCCTATACTTTTTTGTGGTGGTTGGCCAAAACCCGAAAAGAACATGAGCAAATTTTTCAGCCTTATGCACAACCGAAACCGGGTGTTATAAAACAACAGCAGAAACAAAACCAAGAAAGGGCAGAGTTTCAGCAACAGTATGTTGAACATATTTTCCACATTCAAACGCCTTTCGAAGTAGCAGATCATTTGGCAGAATATCCATCAACGGAGGTTAAAGATGCAAAGGGTGCAGAAATTATTGAGAAGTTTTTAAAAGAAGACCCAACGATAAAGCCACCAAAACCCGAGCAGATTGATAATGAGAACAAGGCAAAGAAAAGCGCTGAAGATCATTACGACCTCGTTTCGGAAACTTTAGCCAAAATTTATATCGAGCAAATGCTTTACCACAAAGCCATAGATACTTATAAAAAATTAAGTTTGAAATATCCGGAAAAAAGCCGTTACTTTGCCGACCTTATCCAATCTATAGAAAAGAAATTTTAAAATATAATATTATCATGATAACCTTTTTAATCATTTTATTAATTGTTGTGTGTGTAGCTTTAGGCTTATTTGTGTTGATACAAAATCCTAAAGGTGGCGGTTTAGCTGCTGGTGGTGGCGGTAGTAACATGTTTGGTGTACAACGTACTGGCGATGTGTTAGAAAAAGGATCGTGGGTTTTATTGGCTGCGATTGTTGTTTTAACTTTATCCATTACTACAGTTGCCAAAACTAGCGGTGGCGCAAGTGCTGTTGGCGGAAACTCAACCATTCAAGAGCGTTTAGATAAAACACCTTCTCCATCTCCAATTGGTGGTGGTTTAAACAATGCGGCTCCTGCAAAACCAGCAGCAACAGATACTACAAAGAAATAAATTAATAATAATTAGCATTTTAAAAGCTTTCCTCCAAAGGGAAAGCTTTTTTTGTGTTTGAACATCGCAGATATTCTTTATTGCTTTAGCCAGAGGTCATTCATTTTTGCCTAAAATGAATTTTTTAGTCGTTGGAATAACCGTCACGTCATTGCGAGGTACGAAGCAATCTTAAAGCATTAATTATTAGATTGCTTCAGGCTTCGCAATGACGACCACTCTTTGTAGAGAGATATAGAATCTCAATATAAAATTTGCTTAACATCTCCCTAAAATCTCAATCATTGGCAATTTTGAAAAAAATCCTCTGCCAAGCTGACACTTAAAATTTTGGTATATTCTTTAATTGTTTAAAAAATTGACAGTACAGGTGCAAATTTGTCCCTAGAAAGCACTTGGCATAAAAAGTGTTAATTGAAAGCCTAGTTAATAAAAGTAAACTCAAAATAAAATAATAAAAAGTTATGGCGTTAAACCTTAAACCAATTGCTGGCAGTTCGAACAGAGTAATCGTTGAACCGGCTGCGGCAGAAGAAAAAACTGCATCGGGTTTGTATATCCCTGATACTGCTAAAGAAAAACCATCTAAAGGAACTGTAGTTTCTGTTTCTGAAGAAGATTCTGAAGGTAAAAAAGCTACTGTAAAAGTTGGTGATGTTGTTATTTATGGTAAATACGGTGGTACAGAATTCCCTTATGAAGGAAAGGATTACTTAATTATGCGTGAAACTGATATCTACGCTGTTGTAGGATAAATAAAAATTAGCAGATGCGATAATTAGTTAATTAGCTAATCATCAAATGATCACATTATCAAATTTAAAAAAATGTCAAAACAAGTAAAATATAACGTAGAAGCTCGTGACGCCCTGAAACGCGGCGTAGATATTCTTGCAAATGCAGTAAAAGTAACCTTAGGTCCAAAAGGCCGCAATGTTATTATCGATAAAAAATTTGGTTCACCAGCCATTACCAAAGATGGTGTAACGGTTGCTAAAGAAATCGAATTGAAAGATGCGGTTGAAAACATGGGCGCTCAAATGGTTAAGGAAGTAGCTTCTAAAACAGCTGATATTGCTGGTGATGGAACAACTACTGCTACGGTTTTAGCTCAGGCAATTATTACTACAGGTATTAAAAACGTTGCTGCTGGTGCAAATCCAATGGATTTGAAACGTGGTATTGATAAAGCAGTTTTAGCTGTTGTAGAAAACTTAAAATCTCAATCGCAAGCGGTTGGTGATGATAACAATAAAATTAAACAAGTTGCATCAATCTCAGCTAACAATGATGAGGTTATCGGTTCGTTAATTGCTGAGGCAATGAGCAAAGTAGGTAAAGATGGTGTAATTACAGTAGAAGAAGCAAAAGGTACTGAAACTGAAGTTAAAACAGTAGAAGGTATGCAATTTGATAGAGGTTATTTATCTCCATACTTTGTTACCAATGCAGATAAAATGGAAGCTGAACTAGAAAATCCTTACATTTTAATCTACGACAAAAAAATTAGCAACATGAAAGAATTGTTGCCAGTTTTAGAAAAAACAGTTCAAACTGGTAAACCATTGGTAATCATTTCTGAAGATTTAGATGGCGAGGCTTTAGCTACATTAGTGGTTAACAAAATTCGTGGTTCGTTAAAAGTTGTTGCGGTTAAAGCACCAGGTTTTGGCGATAGAAGAAAAGCAATGTTGGAAGACATCGCAATTTTAACCGGCGGTATCGTTGTATCAGAAGAAAGAGGTTATAAATTAGAAAATGCTGATTTAACTTATTTAGGTTCTGCTGAGAAAGTTGTTGTTGATAAAGACAATACAACTGTAATTAATGGTGCTGGTAACTCTGATGATATTAAATCTCGTGTTAGCCAAATCAAAGCCCAAATTGAAACCACTACATCTGATTACGACAAAGAAAAATTGCAGGAGCGTTTGGCTAAATTGGCTGGCGGTGTTGCAGTTCTTTACGTTGGTGCAGCCAGTGAGGTTGAAATGAAAGAGAAAAAAGACCGTGTTGATGATGCTTTACATGCAACTCGTGCAGCTGTAGAAGAAGGTATTGTTGCAGGTGGTGGTGTTGCTTTCATCCGTGCGGTAGAAGCTTTAGCTAACCTTAAAGGAATTAACGAAGATGAAAATACAGGTATTCAAATCATTCGTCGTGCTATCGAAGAGCCATTACGTCAAATATGCGAAAACGCAGGTATCGAAGGCTCTATCGTAGTTCAAAAAGTTAAAGAAGGAACTGCTGATTTCGGTTATAATGCCCGTACCGATGTATACGAAAACTTAATTGGTGCCGGTGTTATCGATCCAACTAAAGTAAGTCGTGTTGCATTAGAAAACGCGGCATCTATCGCAGCGATGCTATTAACTACAGAAGTTGTATTGGCAGACGAACCTGAAGAAGGTGGTGCTGGCGCTCATCCTCCTATGGGTGGCGGCGGCATGGGCGGTATGATGTAATTAACATTTAACTGTCTATTGCGAAATACTTTCGTGTAATATTACTCCCCCCTGCTTAAAAAGCTTGGGGGGTTTTTTATGCCCAAAATAGCTTCTATATGGCGTTTATAGGCTTTCTATCGCTGTTCATTTCGTTCGATTCGTGTAAATATTTTATATTGTAAGGAAAAAATTACGTTCTTTGAAACAGAATATTTAAAGATGATTTTAACTAAATCTCCTGTTAAGTTGCTCTCTCAGAAGAAACACTTCAAACAAGCTTCTGAATTCTTAAAAAGGTGTGTGCTTTAAATAGTTCCCTAGTGTTAGAGATTTATGAAGACCAGTTGTAGAAGGAAGTGGCCTTGTGTTGCCCTATTTTTTGGGGTATTGTTTTTTACCTCATCTTGTTTCGCTCAATTAACCATCACAACTGTTGATGCGGGACCATATACGCCAGGAAGTACAATTGCAGCAATGTTCAGTATTGATCCTGCAACCTGTATTACACCTGGAAATACATTTCAATTATACCTTTCAGATGCTAGTGGCAACTTTGCTACAGAAACCTTAATTGGTACTTACGGAAGTTTTTACAGCACCTATGTTAATGGTACCATTCCAAATGGTACACCTGCGGGTACAGGTTATCGGGTCAGGGTAAAATCGACCACGCCTGCGATGATCAGCTCAACTTCTGGTCCGTTTGAAATAAAAGCAGGAACAGCAGTTTCTGCAAAAATATCATCAGCACCTTTATTAAATTCATCAAATCAAGAAACATTTGGAACTTGTATACCATCTCCCAATAAAGATTTCTTTTTTAATGATCTTTCTACAACAGGAAGTACCGTTACAGCAACCGTTACCGACGAAATTAATGGTGGTGCGCCAGCGAATTTAAATTTTGCATCAGGCGTACCTTCGTTTAAGGCTCAATTGGCTCATTATACCGTTTTTACCAAAGCCGTAATGCCAAATGGAACAGTTGGCACAAAAGCTTATTTAATTGTTAATAACCCTGTAGTAACTGCTTTCGCGACCAGTGGAAACAACATTGTTTGTTTACCCGCTGGATTTTTAGAATTCACAGTTACAACTTCTGGTACCGGAGGCATCCAGAACAATTTTCCTGGAGATATTTATAAAATTAATTGGGGTGATAATACCACATCAACCTACACGTTGTGTGATATTTTAAATAACTCGGATAAGGTAAGGCATCTTTACACCAAATCATCTTGCGGTATTAACTCAACAGGAAGTAGTGGAACCGTTTACAATGTCTTTGATGTGGTGGTAAGCGTAAATAATAATTTTTGTGGCGATGTAGGAACCGCGGTTTCTACAACAGCAAAAGTTGTAGTTAAGCCTGTAAACTCTTTCACGTTTGGCACACCAGGTTGTACCGCAACGAATATCACGTTTGTTAATACATCGATTGTGGGTGAAAACCCAAATACGAATACACCAGGCTGTACGCCAAATAACGTAACCTATAATTGGTTTGTTGATGGTGTAATTGTAAAAGCAAATCAACCGAGATCTTATAATTTAGTCTGGAATTTTCCCACACATGGTCCACATGTTATTCGGCTAGAATCGAATAGTAATGGCGCCTGTAATGCAGATCCGGTAGAAATGCCAATCTGTATTCAAGACCCACCAAAACCTGCATTTACGCTTCCCTCTAATACAGTCTGTGCACCAAGTATTTTAAAGGCAACTGATATTTCTGTTATAGATCCAATTTGTAGCGCTACTAATAATTACAATTGGACGGTTACGCCTGCTGTTACTTTTGCAAATGGAACAACTGCAGCAAGTAAAGAGCCAGAATTTAATTTTACCGTTCCTGGAAATTATGTAGTTACATTAAGCATTTCCTCAGCTTCTTGCGGAAATATAGTTTCAGCACCTCAAACGGTTGTTGTTAATGCAAGCCCAACTGCAGTGTTATCTCCAGATGTTGTATTGTGTAATTTGGCTACCTACGATTTTAATCCAACCACCACTGGCCCTACAAAATCTACATTGACGGGAAGTGCATCAGGAGCGGTAACGCCATATTTGTGGACGGTTACTGGAGGGAGTTTCACTTTTACCGGAGGCACGAGCGCAACTTCTCAATATCCATCCATAAAATTTAATGATTATGTAGAATATACCGTAACCGTAACCCATACCAACAATTGTGGAACAGCTACGGCTTCTCAAAAGCTAACTTTTATCACTGCGCCTATTGTTAATGCCGGCCCTGATCAAACAAGCTGTTTCATTGGCGCAGGTTTTACACTCAATGGTGCAGTAACGGGCACAACCACCAGCCAAAGCTGGGTAGGAGGATTGGGGACTTTTTCGCCAGATAGAAATACCTTAAATGCTACCTATACACCAACAGCTGCAGAAAAATCCGCTGGAAGTGTAAATTTAATTTTAAGGGCAATAACGGGGTTAACTGGACCATGCGCTCAGGTTGATGATGAAGTAGTTTTAAAAATTGAACCAAATCTTACCATCACGAGCCCGGCAGTAAAAACAGTTTGTACAGGAACTGCGGTAAATTATACACCAATTAGTAATCCAGCTGGCGCAACTTATACTTGGACGGCAACAGGTTCTGCTTCGGCATCAGGTTTTAGCACATCGGGTTCTGGAGCAATAACGGATATTTTAACAAATACAGATTTATCGGCCGATGCCAGTGTAACCTATACCATAACACCACGGTTAAATAATTGCGACGGTGTTCCTTTTACTTTAGTTGTAACTGTAAAAGCACAAAGTTCGGGAGGCACGACAAGTGGAGATGTTGCCGTTTGTAGTGGTACAAATGGAGGCAATATTAACTTGACTGGTCAGGTCGGAAATATAATTAGATGGGAAAGATCGGTGGATAACGGCATAAGCTGGATTCCAATTGCTTCTACTGCGAACCCGTATGTTTTCTCAAATTTAACCGTAACTACAAAATTTAGAGCCATCGTATCCAATGGAATATGCGCTGAAGCAAGCTCAACTATAAGTACGGTAACAGTTAATGCAGGCACAACAGCTTCAAACGCTGGTGCAAACCAAAGCTTATGTAGCGGAAATCAAGTTACGTTGAATGGAAATAATCCTGCGCCATATACCGGATTGTGGACATTGGTTTCAGCGCAAACAGGAGTTACCATTACTGACCCAACTTTGTATAATACAACAGTTTCGGGTTTGGTGCCGGGAGAAAATTATACGTTTAGATGGACTATAACTGGTTTTGCAACCTGTCCAACTACATTTTCTGAAACAACGGTTACTTATTATCCAAACTTAATAAATACCATAACTTCAACCTCTACAACGGTTTGTTCAGGTTCGAACATTTCCATTGTGGGCAATACGCCAACTGGCGGAAGTGGCACTTATACGTTCCAATGGCAAAGCAGTTCTGATGGAACAACTTGGACTAACATTAATGGCCAAATAGGGAAAGATTTGAGTGTGGCAATAACTACATCAACTTTTTATAGAAGAATTGTTAATAGCAGTACCTGTACTTCTAATAGTAATGACATCCAGATTCAAACTTTACCGGGTTTGGGAAATAATACAATTTCTGCCGATCAAAGCGTTTGTGTGGGTGGTGTAGCTAGTCAAATTACAGGCTCTACGCCAACAGGCGGAAGTGGAACTTATACCTATCAGTGGCAATCTAGCTTAGATAACGGCACAACTTGGGTAGATGTTAGTGGCGCAACAGGGATTAACTTTACGCCTCCTGCACCTACGGCAACCGTTTTATACAGACGCTCGGTATCCAGTGGGGCATGTTCCAGCTATTTAAGTAATCAGGTTAAAATCACTTTAAATCCTCCAGCCAGAGCTGAAATTACCTTTACCTCTGATACAGGATGTCCGCCTTTTATTTTAACTCCGGCAAATGTTAAAGCAACGCCTTATCCCGATAGAAACAACACTTATACTTGGTTTGCAGATAATGTTCAAATAGGAACAGGCATTACCTTTCCGGGATATACCATTGTAGGAGATAATAAAAGTGTGGTTATAAAACTTATTGTAACCAGTAGTTTGGGTTGTATTGGGGCAGAAAGCTCGCATGCCTTCTCCACACAGCAAAGCGTAACGGCCAGTTATACACAATCTGCAACTCAAGGCTGTGGACCGTTAACGGTTAATTTTACCAATACTTCTAATTCTTTAACCGCTTCTACTTTTAAGTGGGATTTTGGTAATGGAACCACTTCAAACTTAGCTCAACCTCCTGCTGTAATTTATCAGGCAGATCCAACAGGAAAAGATATTACCTATACCGTTGTTTTAACTGCTGTTACCCCTTGCGGAACTACAACGCAGACTTCAACTGTATTTGTTCAGGGAAAAGCAGTGTCTATTTTTAGCCCTGATAAAACCGCCGGATGTTCACCCTTAACGGTTAACTTCAGCAATACCTCGCCAGAAAGTTCGGGCACAACTTATACTTTCGATTTTAATGATGGTTCGCCACTTGTAACCACTACAGATAGAAGTACCGTGAGCCATTTATTTACTACTTTGGTTGTTCGCGATTACGTAATTACCATGACTGCTGAGAATGCCTGTGGTAAAAGCACCTCAAATTATACGCTTCGGGTTTCGCCAAATAACATCACACCAGAATTGGTTGTAAACGCAAACGAATTGCAGGGTTGTGCGCCACTAACCGTTAATTTTTATAACAATACCAAGGGTGCAAATCGGTTTGTTTACGATTTTGGCGATGGAAGCGGAACACAGGTAACCAATTCTACCCCAGAAGTTGTTCAACATGTATTTACAAAAGCAGGTGTGTACACGGTAACTTTATACGCTTCTAATAATTGTTCAAACGCACAAACCACCGAAACAATAACTGTTTTGGAGCAACCAACCGTTGGTTTTAGCTCGGATAGAACAGTGGGCTGCGATGGAATTTTAGTGAAATTTAAAAACACGAGCAAAAACGCAATAGGTTATTTATGGGATTTTGGCGATGGTACAACATCAGCAGAATTTGAACCTCAGCATACATACAAAGGTTCTGGAGTAAATTATACAGTAACCTTAACATCAACCAATCTTTTGGGCTGTAAAAATAGTGTAACGGTACAAAATTACATCAACATCGTTGCGCCACCGCAGGCGTTTTTTACGATAAGCCCAGGTAATGAAACATCAATCCCTAACTATACCTTCAGTTTTAAAGATACCAGTTTGGGTGCTGTAAGTTGGGAATGGAGTTTTGGCGATGGCTCGGTTTCTACCCTTCAAAATCCCATCCATACTTATGCGGAAGAAGGCGTTTATAATGTAACACTAAAAATCTTGAGCAAGGAAGGCTGTTCGTCAAACACTTTCCAATCCGTTCGGATTATTGGAGTTCCCGGATACTTAAATCTGCCGAATTCATTTATGCCGGCAAGCGCAAAAAACGAACTTCGAACATTTAAGGCTAAAGGAAGAGGAATTCAGGAGTGGCGTATGATGATCTTTAACAAATGGGGACAAATGCTTTGGGAAACCACAAAACTAGATGACGGCGCTCCAATGGATGGCTGGGATGGAACTTACAACGGCCAGCCACAACAGCAAGGGGTTTATTATTGGCGAATAGAAGTGAAGTTTATTAATGGAAGTGATTGGAAAGGGATGACCTATGATTCATCTCCACCTAGAAAAACAGGCTTAATATATTTAATTAGATGATGATGAGGAGGATGATAGTATTGATGCTTGTGCTGAGCTTGCCTTTTGTTTCTTTAGGGCAGGATCATATATTCTCGCAGTTTTACAATGCGCCTATTTATTTAAATCCTGCTTTAACAGGACAATTTGAAGGCGATATTCGGTTTAATGCCTTATATAGAAATCAATGGACAGGCTTAGCCAGCGATTTTTCTTACATGAGTGCTTCGGCAGATTTAAACCTCCAAAAAATTAACAGTGGTTTGGGCATAATTTTTAATCGCAGCAGCGAGGGAACTGCTTATTTAACCAAAAACAATGTTGCGGTTAGCTATTCATATATCATTGGTGGCGATGATTTTACATTATCTTTCGGTTTGCAGGGAGGCATTACCAATCAAAAGCTAGACTGGAGTAAACTGGTTTTTGGCGATCAAATAGATCTTAGTCAGGGATATATTCCAGGCAGTGTATCTGGAGCTGAAAGACCAAGTGTAGACAGTCGATTTTATTTCGATGCAAATGCCGGTGCCAATTTAGTTTATGGTAAATTTATGATTGGCGCAGGAATGCATCATCTTAATCACCCAGACGAATCTTTAAGTGGTTTTCAATCTAAACTTCCTGTTAGAATTTCCGGAAATTTGAGTTACAAGCTTTCTTTAATTCCCGATCAGTACGATCGCGATGGAACCTACTTAATTCCTTCTGTGGTGGTTTACAAACAGCAGAATGTAATGTCGTACAGTTTTGGTACACAGTTTAAATATGCAGGCATTAATGCGGGTATTTGGTACCGTAATGATGGAAATTCTAATGGTAACGATGCAATTGTGTTTTCGGTAATCTTCGATATTTTTAATCGCAGAACCAATGGCGAAAAATTTAGATTGGGCATCAGTCACGACGCAACAACATCGAAGCTTAACTATACCAACACCAGTGGATCAACAGAAATTGGAGTAGGTTACGAGAAATATTTTCCAAATAGTTCTAATGGTGGAAGAGCGAATGGCTTAAGATGTTACGATTTTTATTAATTTGGCTTTGTAAATCGATGCCAAAATGAACGACCTACTGGATAGCAACCATTTTATCACGCAAAGCGAAGTCAATAAATTTCTTTTAGCCACGCTCCTTTGTGGGTTAATCGGTGCCGAACGCGAATATAGAAGCAAATCAGCAGGGTTAAAAACCATGATGATGATTGGCTTAGGCGCCACTTTATTTACCATTCTTTCCATAAAGATAGGCGCTACAAGTCAGGATAGAATTGCCTCGAACATTGTTACCGGGATAGGTTTTTTAGGTGCGGGGGTAATTTTTAAAGAAGAAAATAGAGTAAAAGGCTTAACCACGGCCTGTATTATATGGATTGTTGCAGCCATAGGAATGGCGGTAGGTTCAGGCTTTTATGAACAAGCAATAGGCGTTACCGCAGTTGTACTTTTGGCGCTAATTATTTTCCCGTTTTTAGAAGAAATTGGCGATCGCCGTTTTACAAAACGTGTTTATCGGATCGTTAAAAAACAGCATGCCCACGGCGATTTAGAAAGCTATGAAGAAGTTTTTAGAGAGAGCAAATTAAAGCCACAAAGGGGTAAACATCAACTGGTAAACAACATCATCACCGGAAATTGGACGGCAACGGGAACGCCAAAAAATCATCAAAAATTTGTAGAACGAATGCTGAAGGACAATGAGATTATTGAGTTTGATTTTTAAAAGATCCAAATAAATCTGCGCTTTGTTTTTGTAAGGCAAGTTTTTTTTCATCAATAACCATAGTGTCTGACCATTTATCATGCCACGGAATTGATGGAGTTCCTAACGCTGCAAGCGCATCAAATGGAATTATCCGAATTAAGTTTCTAGTAAATGCTTTTTCGAAACTAAGATCACTTCCATCTAAGTTCACAGCCTTGGTTTTGGTGATTAACTTGCCAATCGATTTGCCGTTTAAGATGATTTCTGTGAAAGACATCATTACACCATAAAAGATTGTACCAACAATCCTGTCTGTAATTCCATCATCAATTGTATCAATAATTGTTGGGTCAATAATCGCAATCACAATTCCAAGGCAGAAAATCAAGAAGTAAATAAAAAGGGTATCAATAATATAATTTGCAAGTCTTAATCCCGAAGAGGCTCGGCAGTAACGGTAATCAATTTGTTCGTAAGTTTTAGAATTAAAATCCATAAGAGAGCGCTATTTGTTGAAATTAAAGATAAAATATTTTATCCTGAGGTAAAAATTAATTCATATGAAGTTCTAAAACAATCTTAGCTTTGTATAACTCACTATATTCATGATTAAGGAACAGATTTCAGTCTTCGATATTTTTAAAATAGGCATTGGCCCGTCGAGTTCTCACACACTTGGTCCGTGGCGTGCGGCCCAACAATTTACAGCTTCGTTAAGGGAAAATAATCTTTTAGAAGAAGTGGAAATGATAAAAATATTGCTTTATGGCTCACTAGCTAAAACAGGAAAGGGTCATGGAACTGATGTTGCAATTCTTTTAGGTTTAACGGGAGCTGACCCCGTTACTTTCGATGTTGATGCTGTTACGCCAACTTTTGAGGGAATCCAAAAGGACAAAAAATTAAACCTTGCCGGAAAATTAATTATTGATTTCGATTACAATAACGACTTGCTTTTTCTTTTTGCAGAAAGTCTTCCTTTCCACCCGAACGCAGTAACATTTCAGGCATTTCTATCAAGTGGCAAAGCTTTTTCAGAAACCTACTATTCAATTGGTGGTGGCTTCGTAGTAAAAGAGGGAGAAGATAACAGTCAAAAATTACAGGTCGATTTACCTTTTCCTGTAGAAAAAGCAAAGGAACTTTTGCACTGGTGCTTATCTACAGGTTTAAAAGTAAGCGAAATCGTAATGGAAAATGAAACGGCCTGGCGACCAGAATCAGTTACCAAAGCAGGCATCCTTGAGCATTTTGCTGTGATGCGGGATTGCATTTATCGCGGTTGCCACACTACAGGCTTTTTGCCCGGAGGATTGGATGTAGCAAGAAGAGCATTCCCTTTAAATAAACGATTGATTGGCAAAAGCGAATATCATGATTATAATTCCTGGGTTGAAGCCATTCGAAATGGCGGAAATGGATTTAATTATATTTTAGATTGGGTGAGTTGCTTTGCTTTAGCCGTAAACGAAGAAAATGCTTCCTTCGGTAGAGTTGTAACGGCACCAACAAACGGCGCTGCGGGCGTAATTCCGGCAGTGTTGCAATACTTTATTACCTTTTGCGATGGATATTCTGAAGAAAAAATCATTCAGTTTATTGCCTGTGCATCAGAAGTTGGAAGTATCTTCAAAAAAGGCGCAACCATTTCTGCGGCTATGGGCGGTTGTCAGGCAGAAATCGGCGTTTCTTCTGCAATGGCCGCTGCGGCATTAACAGAATGTTTAGGAGGATCGCAACGTCAGGTTTTAATGGCAGCGGAAATCGCCATGGAACATCATTTGGGGTTAACCTGCGACCCGATTGGAGGCTTGGTTCAAATTCCATGCATCGAACGTAATACAATGGGCGCAATTAAGGCGATTACGGCAAGTCAGTTGGCGTTACAAAGTAATCCTGATAAAGCTAAGGTAAGTTTAGATGCTGTTGTAAATACCATGTGGGAAACCGCCTTGGATATGAATGCAAAATACAAGGAAACATCAGATGGAGGTTTGGCAACGAATATTCCGATTAGTTTGCCTGAGTGTTAACGGCCTCACCCTATGAAAGTGTAGAGGTTGGGCTAGTTTAATGCTGTCCCTCTCCGAAAGAGAGGGAAACAAAGTTTTGTGGGCTTAACCTAACTATCGCAAACCTCATCTCTTGGGAGGGAAACCAAATTATTTGCTACAATAATGCCTTTAAAGGCTTGGGCTCAAATATGAATATTAAAACATCTGTGTTTATCCTTTCTTATCTGTGGTTATATTCTCTTTAAGTCTTTGTGTTCTTTTGTGTCTTTGTGGTTAAAATCTCTGCATCCAACTTATATTTTCTTAGATACCTTATATGGTAAAAAAGCCTTTGCGGTTAAACCTAAACCAAACCAGAATAATTCAGCACCAACCAACAAATTCCTGTTGTAATAAACGACAATAAAATCCCTATCCCAACCACCAGATTAGAAACTTTTGGATTTAAATTATATTGGTCGGCGACTACACCTGCGGTTAGTAAAGTCGGCATGGCCATTTCGAAAATCGTTATTTTGGTTATCATTCCGTTCATCCCTAAAAGTAAAGCGATAACTAAAACAGAAAGAGGCGCTAAAATCAGTTTGTATAATAAAGCAAAGCTGATGTGTTTTATTTCACTGAACCAACCGCCAAACTTCAGTTGCAAGCCAATAGAAAACAAGGCCAGCGGACCAACAGTTCCTGCCAGTTTATCAAACAGCACATCCAACGATGATAAATCTAAATAGTGTGGTAAAATCAAAGCCAAAACACAACCAATCAACGGCGGGAAAGTCAATACCTTTTTAAGCACAAGTTTAGCGCTTAATTTCTGTTGTTGCGAAGAACGAATAGCCACAATAATTCCGATTGTAGATAGCAAAGTAAAAGTAACCTGGTCGCAGATTATGGCAATCGCCAGTTCCTTTTCGCTGAAGTAGGCAATGATTAACGGGAAACCGATAAACGACGTATTACTTAACGAACTCACCAGTTTCAATCCGCCCGAAGTTGCCCTGCTGAGTTTTGTAAACCTCGAATAAATGGTGATAAAGAGCCAACCCAACATCCAAACACAAATCGGTGCCAGAGCAGGGAAAAGTAAATCTTTTGTCCAGGTAATGTGCGGAAGATATTTAAATGAAACTGCAGGAAGTGCGATGTAGATTATCCAGGCGTTGATGCCTTTGTGTGCATCTTTTGGTAAGGTTTTACTCTTTCGAAAGAGAATTCCCGCGAGGATACATAAACCGATTAAAATGAAATTTGCCATTGAATGTGGCAAAGATAGCGATAAAAGAAAAGCGCCAATAAGAATTATCCTATTGGCGTTTCAGAAAAGAAAATTATTTTATAAATGCGCCCTTAAAATCCAGGCCATTTCTTCGTGTTCTTCCATTAAACCTGTTAAGTAATCGCTGGTTCCCGCATCGCCATACTCATCGGCAATCGGATTGATGTTTCCTCTGATGAATTCGATAACGGTTTCATGGTCGGCCAATAAATCCTTAATGTAGCCAAGACTATCATTTTTTCTTTCGCTGTATTCTGTTAAATGGGTTAAAGCCAAAAAGTTTTTAAGGGTAGCAGGAGCGTAGTGTCCAATCTTGCGGATTCGCTCGGCAACGCTATCGATAAATCCCTCAAGCAAACCATACTGCTCTTCGAAAAACTTATGTTTAGATAAAAAATCAGGCCCCTCAACATTCCAGTGAGCGTTGCGGGTTTTGGTATATAAAACATATTCATCGGCCAATAATTTAGCCAATTGTTCTGAAACTGCTTGCCTGTTTTTAGCGGTAATTCCAATTTTTGCTTCCATGTTTATTGCTATTTTTGATGTACTAAATTTACTCTTAATAGTTGTTAAACAAGAAAGCTAATATCATGTTTATGTTAAATAAATTAGCTTGTTGGTTTGGGTTTTTTCTTATGCCAAACCTTTTTCTTGCCATTATTTTGATGCGGTCTTTTCTCTTCTACATGGGTAATTTCCATGGCTGAAATATGCTCGGGCAAAGTCATTTTCGGAACTTCCTTTTCAATCAGTTTTTCAATGTTATCAAACTTGCGTTTGTCTCTGCCGTTAACCAGGGTGATGGCCGTTCCCTTTGTCGAAGCTCTGGCCGTTCTCCCGATTCGGTGAACATAATCTGCAGGGTCGCCTGGAACATCGTAATTAATAACCAAATCCACGCCCTCCACATCAATACCACGAGATAAAACATCGGTTCCGATAATGATTGGCAACCTTTTATTTTTAAAAGCCAGTAAAATATCTTCACGCTCTTTCTGACCTAAATCAGAGTGGAAAGCATCTGCTTTGATGTTTAAACCCCTAAAAGTTTTATATAAAGCTTTCACTTTTTCCTTTGTCGAAGCAAAAATAATGGCACTTTTGTAAGTTCCGTCTTTAAAAATATCAGTTAATAAAGCCTGTTTCTGCTGGTCGTGAATGATGTATGCTTGTTGGTTAATTCCCTCAGCAGGTTTCGCAATAGAGATGGTAATTTGTTGCGGTTCGTGCAAAATTTTACCAGCCATCGCCCTGATTTTTGGCGCCATTGTAGCCGAAAACAAAAGCGTTTGACGTTTCTTAGGCAGGTAACTTATAATGCGGATAATGTCATCATAGAAACCCATATCCAACATTCTATCGGCCTCATCTAAAATTAAATGTTGCAAATGTTCAAGCTTCAAAACGCCCGAAGAAAGGTGCGCCATTAAGCGACCGGGCGTTGCAATAATTACATCAACACCATCACGCATCGAGCGTTTTTGTTGTTCGTAAGCAATGCCATCGCCACCGCCGTAAACCGCAAGCGAACTAATGTTAGTAAAATAAGCAAGTGCTTCAACCTGTAAATCAATCTGTTGAGCAAGTTCTCGGGTTGGCGCTAAAATTAAAGTATTGTTGTGCCTGTCTTTCGCCCTCATTATTTTATCCATCACTGGAAGTAAATAACTGGCGGTTTTTCCTGTTCCTGTTTGAGCGCAGGCAATAAGGTCGTGATTATCTAAAATTACGGGGATGGCTTGTTCTTGTATCGGAGTAGCGCTTTTATACCCCATGGCCATCAGGCCCTCGTATAAGTCGGGGTTAAAATTAAAGTCGTTAAAATTCAATCTGTTATGTTTATGTCTTTTAGCAAAAGTACCTTAAAATACGGCGAATAGCAAACGGGAGTTTAAACTCGATATGTTAAATGATTTGGAAAGCAATGTTCGGAGCATTTTGGTTGCGATAGTCCCGCTTTTTGCTCCAATTTTTTTAAACTCCTGTCATGCTGAGGCACGAAGCATCTGTTTCATTGGTTACAGATGCTTCGTGCCTCAGCATGACAGCTTATTCGGGGTTGGTACAAACAAAAAGTATTTCCGCGACAATCGGGTTTAGATAACTCAATGCAGTGTAAGAAACTTGGGTTGCAAAGCGCAAAACCCGACTTACGAAGTTTTGTTGGGATAGGCAGTGGCAAACTTCGCCAGTCTCAAAATTCAAATCCAGAACTTATTTAACTTTCGAAGTTTTCCCACGCTTTGGCCTTTTAAACTTCGCAAGTTAAACTTACTTTTTCCGTGTCTTCTCCGTTTCCGTGGCAAAAAACCCTTGTGCTCTTTGTGGTAAAACCAAAACCCAAAAAAGCCCCGATTGCAAAACAATCGAGGCCTCAGAAATTATAATAGACGAAACTTAGTTTACTGCAATATCTTTCGCAGGTATATTCGTTTCGGGGTTTTTAGGAAGTGTAACTTTTAAAATTCCATCAGCATATTTGGCCGATATATTTTCACTAAGTACTTTTCCGTTTAAAGCAAAAGCCCTTTCGAAAGCGCCGTTGCTGTACTCTCTTCTGCTAAATTTCTCAGCAGATTCTGCACCCTCTTTTGGCGTGTAAGAAATCGTTAAAACATCATCTTTGGTTACCACTTTCAAATCATCTTTTATCAATGCGGGGGCAAAAAGGTGAATGATGTAACTTTCATCTGTTTCTTCAATATTTGCAGGTACACGTCTGAAACCCTTTCCAAACATTTCTTCTGCATGGCGGGCAAATTTTCCATGGTGATGACCACCAAATCTTCCGCCCCAACCTCTGTTCATTTTGCCTGAATGGCATCTATTTTCGTTATACATTTTTTTAATTTTAATTGTTGTTAATCTGTTAATTCATCGGCCTAAGCCAATATTTTAATTGGAAACGCCATATTCTGTTTTCGGAATTCCCAATAATTGTGAGATGATGTTTGCGTACGGATAAGCAGGTGAGAAAACGGCATAATCGAATTTCAATCCTCTTATCTGCACCACGATATCATCAATAAACTTCATCGGTTCTAAAAGCGCCGTAATCAAACCCGATTTAGGTTTTTCGTTATCTTCTGTAGTGTTAAAAACATCCAAATCTTTACTGTAAGCCTTAAAATCAGCACCAATACTTTCAATGGGTTGTTTAAATTCATCAGAACTGAAAAACGTTACTTGCTCGCCACGGGTAATCAACTCACTTGCCAAACTAAGATTTGGATTAACATCACTTTGTGATGGAACGCTTAAAAATAGAACTTGAGACATCAGCTTATTTATTTAATGTTGTGCTATCAATTAGTGTTATCGAAGTATCAACAGCTTTTCTGCTGTGGTGACTAAAACCATGGTTTCTATAGTGTTCATGGTTGCAATCGTACTCGTGATAATGCCTGTTTTTGAAATCCAATCTATCGCGATAACCGTTCTTTACGGCGAACGCGTTTAAGCTGTAAAATGTTGCTCCTGCAACAGCTAAGGCTAATAATATTCTGAATGCTTTCATGGCGATTAATAATTTACGTTAATGTTTTGAACCGGACCATTTCCCTGAACCGTTGGTTTGTACCATTGGTTATCGATTGGAACTATCGGCGAATAGTAGTTTCCAAATCCCTCAAATCTGTTCGCAAAATGGCGACGTCTTCCGTCTCTGAAAATCATTCTAAATACAAAACCGATTATCATTACGGCGAAGATAAATTTGAATATAAATGGTATAAAGAAAGCGACTGCACCAAGTACAATCCCGAATCCTATTGATTTTAATATCTTTTTCATTTTTAATTTCTTGTTATTTAATAGGGTAGACGGAGGAAGTTTATTTTTACTTTAAAATATTTGAAGAATGTTTTTTGCCTCCTTAAAACCTCACCCTGTGAAAGTTGGTAGTAGAAATTGAGCCTGTGCAATCCCTCTCCTTGAAGAGAGGGATGTTTAAGATTGTGGGTTTAACCAACTGCCTGAAAATAGAAAGACAAGAGAAATAATATCACCAACTTTCATTATTGCGAGGACCGGCATAGCAGATATTTGTAGGAAAAAACGACAAACTGTTAGCAGTTTCAATCATAAACCACCGAACAAAATAATTTTCAGCTGTGCGGAGGTATGTGGAGATGGAAAGCCTCAAATTATTTTCGAAAACAGCTTGTCGAGTTTTTACGCAAATAGATGCAAGCCTTGAACTTTTGCTTCTTTTGGTTCAAGCCAAAAGAAGATAGCCCGTCTGGCGAAGACAATGAACTTATAAAAAACCTAACGTAAATAGTAAAAATTAAACCATATAAGACACATAAGGAGATATAGGCTCGTACATACCACAACAGAATTCATAAAAAAAGCCAGCTGAAAAGCTGGCTTAAAATTATTCCTTGTTGCGATGACCCCAACCACCACATCTCCGCTTATATTCTTCCTTAAACTTCGCCCGTTCCTCCTCATTCATACTATGCCATTTTGAGCGCATACCCATTGCCTTTTCGCGGAAACGATTATTACCGCCACCGCCTTTATTAAAATTACCAAAAAGCAATCGACATAAAACCAATAGCCCGAGTGCCTGCCAGAAATTCAATCTCCCTGCATGCGTAACTTCAGGTAAAATCCAGTTCCACAAATACATTACAATAAAACCCAGTGCCGAGGCAATTAATGCCACAACAGGTAAAAAGAAAATGAATTTCTTGCCTTTACTAAACTTTCTGTTCATCATTTTCAGCTCAATTAATAGTTAATAAATTCTTGATATAAATTTTGTAAACGATTTCGCAGGTGTTTCACCGCATAACCTTTTCTCGATATTAAAGTTTTAATGTTTTCGCCCGTTTCATCGGCAATTTCCTGAAACGTTCTGTCTTCCAATTCATTTTGAACAAAAACATAACGTTGGTTTTCGGGCAATTCTTCCAAGGCTAAAAACAGTTGGTCCCAGAAAAGTTTCTTTAAACTTTCTTCTTCAGGCGAAAAAGATTCTGCCAATAAAATCTCCCTGAAATTGATTTCCCCATCTTCATCCTCGTAGCTCAAATCTTCAATAAGCACATCTTTTTGCTTGCGATACTTATCTGTAATTTTATTTCTTGCCACCCGATACAGCCATCCGCTAATCTGTTCGATGGTTCCCGCTTCGGGCTGATTGCTCAATTGGTACCACACATCCTGCAAAATATCTTCCGCATCCTCATCCGTATTCACCCGCCCGCGGATGAAACTGAATAAGCGTTTACCATAATTGGCAACCGTAGAAATTATATTTTGAGGTTCGTTTGTCGGCAAAATTTTTGTTTAATAAAGCTGTAAACGGATGAAACCCAATATTACTTTAAATTTTCTGAAGTTTTTTTAATGACTTACGAAGTTTGGGTAGGTAGCGTAGTTGGAGAACTTCATAAGTCTTTCTGCTTAATAAAGTTGGAAGCATTTTTTTTTGAAAACGAAAGGCAGTAACTTTTGGCAAAATTCAGCCCTGCTTTTCATTCCAATCTTTTTTAAACTTCTGTCATTCTGAGGAACGAAGAATCTGTTTCATAGGTTGCAGATGCTTCGTGCCTCAGCATGACAGCTTATTCAGGGTTGCTACAAAAAAAAGTATTTCCATTGCAATCAGGTTTAAACAACAAAAACAGTGTAAGAAACTTGGGTTGCAAATTGCTACTCGACGCTTAGCATTCCCCTCTTGAGGGGTGCCTGAAAGGCGGGGTGGTTCTTTTTAGCAGATTGAGCAGAAGTACAGCTTCTTCACTCTTTAATCCTATTTCAACGCCCCAGTCGGATTCGTTCCCTTATCAACCAATAATTTACTGTTACCGCTTAAATCAGAAACATAAATCTTATTTTGAATGTAAGGCTTTTCCGAACCGCTGTAAAAAATTCTGTCATCAGCAGTTACAAAAACGTAAGGAACATTCATGCCTTTTGGCGAAATTCGATTTATTTTTTTGCCGGCTAAATCTAAAATGTAAACCGCTTCACTCGGACCAGTCAAACCATCCATAACATCAGTATTGCCGGCGTTAAAAATTAATTTCTTACCATCTTTACTATAAAAGAAACGATTACTGCTTGCAATGGTAAAATCTTTACCAATCAAGCCGGCAATAGATTTTGTGTCTGTCAATTTTCCTGAAATGTCGAAAGTGTAAAGGTTAACCAAATCCTGACCGATAAGTTCCTTTTCATTTTTCCAGGTAGGGGCATAAACATTAATTTTCGAGGCGCTATCCAACATCACATAACCCGTGTTATCGGTTTTGATAATGCCGATTTTCCAAAGATTTTTACTGTTGAAAATATTAAAAGCAATCGCATTTCCACCAGGCGACCAAACCGCCTGATAATAATTACCGCTATTTACCTGCAATTGCAACTGACTTTTATTTTCCATATCAGCAACCCAAATGGTTCTGTGACCTGCGGTGTCGTTAACAGTATAAGCCAGTTTATTTCCATCGGGCGAAATTGCCGGGTCGGTTGCACCACCAAACGAAATCTGTTTCATGGTATCGATGCTCGTTGCCACAATTTTGCTTCCATCCTGATAAGCCAGGGCGAAATTTTTATTGCTCAAAGAAACGGTATCCAAAACAGCTTTCGAAGTTTCTTCGCCGGATTTATTGTTATTACAGGAAACAATTAGCGCCACACAAGGAATTAAAAGAGAAACGATTTTACTGCTGATTTTAGTCATGTACAATTTTACAAATAGTTTTAAACAAAAAAGATTCAGGCACTTTTGAAACATGAATACTCCCTTTTTATGATTTTACCAAGACTTAACTCTTTTTCTTATCGGCGTAACCAAATACTTTTTGCAATAAGGTAGAGCTTCGTGAGCTGAAATTATCTCTGATTTTCAGTTCCTCTTTTGCTACTTCTAAAAATAAACCATCAATTGCTTTTTGAGTAACGTATTCTGTTAAATTGGTGTTTACCGGCTTAACTAAAGGTAAACGATTGTATTGTGTGGTTAAATCGCTATAATATTTTGTGGCATTTACTTTGTTTAAACTCGTGGTTACAATCGGACTGAATTTCTGCATCAGTTGCGATGTGGTTATACGTTTGAAATATTCAGTAGCAGAATCTTTGTTTCCCAAAAGGATGTTAGTCGCATCTGTAATCGTCATTTGCTTAATAGCCGAAATAAAAATGGGTTTGGCTTCAGTTGCTGCGTCTTCGGCAGCACGATTTAAGCTTACAATCACATTATCGCAGAGTTTATTTAAGCCAATACTTCTTAATGTTTTCTCTACTTTTTGCGCTTCTGGTGGCATCAAAATTTTAACGGCCAAATTTCCGAGAAATCCATCTTTAACAGATAATCTGTCTGCACCAGCAGAAACACCGATTTGTAACGCTTCCTTAATCCCCTGTCCGATCTCTAAAGTAGACGGGGTTCCGGTTGCACTTGTTGTTGATGATTTTTCCGTAATCTTTTTAAAAATGTCGCTTAGCTTTATTTGCGCTTGAACATTTAAGTTTGTAAATAATATTAATGCTAGGGATGCAGATAGAATATTAATTTTCTTCATTCATTATGAGTTTATCTTTTATGCTTAGCAAATCCTTTGCCATTAGTTTGGCCGATTTTACTAAACTTAAAAATTCTGATCGGTAACCCTCTTTATCTTTGCCTTTTGCGTTTTCGGCCAAAGTTATTACCTGCTCAAAGGTAGCATTTTGTTTGAAGGAAGACTTCCTCAATATCATTCCGAATTCTGCAACGGCGGCAGCAAATCTAAAATTGTCGCTTGTAGCATTAAAACCCAGCGCATTATCAATAATTCCTTTAGATAGGAGTTTGCTTTTATTACCGCTTGGTTCTTTGTACCGAAGCTTAACTGTTAGTATTTCATCAGAATGATCAGATTTTGATTGGTTTGTTTTCTGATATTTCAAATCATCAACTGAATCTGATAGATCATCTTTTACACCAACCGGAATAATTTCATAAAGCGCAGTAACCGTATGGCCCGATCCAATTTCACCAGCATCTTTTTTATCATCATTAAAGTCTTCTTTGTTTAATAAACGATTTTCATATCCAATTAAACGGTAAGACTGCACTTTTGATGGATTAAATTCTATTTGAAGCTTAACATCCTTCGCAACGGTAAACAAAGTTCCTCCAAACTCATTTACCAATACTTTTCTGGCTTCTGTTAAATTATCAATATAAGCGTAATTTCCGTTTCCCTTATCGGCAAGGATTTCCATTTTGCTGTCTTTATAATTTCCCATTCCATACCCCAGAACAGTTAAGAATATACCGGTTTTCCTTTTCTCCTCAATTAATTTTTGCATCTCCACATCGCTGCTCGCACCTACATTAAAATCGCCATCAGTTGCTAAAATTACCCGGTTATTACCGCCCTTAACAAAGTTTTCGCTCGCAATTTTATAAGCAAGTTCAATTCCTTGGCCACCCGCTGTAGAGCCACCCGCACTTAATTTATCCAGTGCCTCCTTAATTCTTGTTTTTTCATCGCCACTGGTCGCTGGCAAAACAACGCCAGAATTACCAGCATAAACTACAATTGCAACTTTATCTTTTGCTCTCAATTGATCTGTTAACAACTTAAATGAAGAAACGAGTAAGGGCAGTTTGTTTGGGTCGTTCATTGATCCAGAAACATCTATCAAGAATACTAGGTTAGATGCAGGTAAATTAACGGTAGGAATTGTTTTTGCCTGTAAGCCAATTTGAACCAGTTTGTGTTTATTGTTCCATGGGGCAGGTGCAATTTCTGTTACAATATTTACAGGATCGTTTCCTTTGGGTTGCTCGTAGCTATAATCAAAATAATTAATCATTTCTTCAATTCTAACGGCATCTGTAGGAGGAAGATTTCCGCCATTAATAAACCTTCTTATGTTTGTGTAGGAAGCCGCGTCAACATCTATAGAAAAGGTAGAAAGGGGATCATTCTTAGCTTTGTGAAAAGTATTTTCGTTAATGGCAGCGTAACTTTCATCATTGCGGACAACATTCGATTTTGACCTATTTACAGAAACTCCGGCAACTCTACCCTGCAAAGGAGAAGCTGCGTTTACGGTTGAAACCGATCCAGTCATAGTCACCTTTTTTTGTACGCCGTAACCAGCTACTATAACTTCAGAAAGCGACTTGGAATCTGGAATTAGATGAATAGAAATTTTGTTGCTTTTACCGATTTTAACAAGCTGACTAACGTAGCCAATATATGAAACCCTTAGTTCGGTGTCTTTATCCGTTATGGTAATGCTAAATTCTCCTTTAATATTGGTGGCAACAACCTGCTTACTATTGTTGGTTGCAATTGCCGCTCCAGGCAATGCATCAGTGCCGTCTGTAACAATTCCTGTAATTATTCGGGTTGTGGCCGGTTTAAAACTTACCAATAAAACTAAGGCAATTAAGGATAAAAGTAACTTTTTCATAATCTCTAATTTTTAAGGATGATGTAGTTACCCGACGTTTTCCATATCGATACTCAAAAATATTTTTTATACTTGAAAGATATTTGTCATAGCTACCCAATTTTTTGAAGTTTATAAAAAACACAGCTGGAAATAACCAGAAAGAAGATGCAGAACTTATTGCCGAGTACAAAAATACGGGCGATTTAGATGCGTTGGGCACGCTGTACAACAAATATATGCACCTGGTTTTTGGGGTTTGTTTAAATTACTTTAAAGATGAAGAGCTGAGTAAGGATGCCGTGATGCAAATTTTCGAGGAATTGGTTACTAAACTTAAAATTCACGAAGTGCAAAATTTTAAAAGTTGGTTGCACGTATTAACTCGAAACCATTGTTTAATGGCATTAAGAAAATCTGCGAAGCAAAATAACGTTTCAATAGACGATACCTTTGTGGAAAACAGTGAATTTGTGCATCTAGATATTGATAACACAAAAGAAACGCAGCTTACCATAATGGAAAAGTGCATGGAAACATTGCCCGAAGAACAGCGGAAAAGCGTAGATTTATTTTATTTGCAAGAAAAATGCTATAAAGAAGTAGCCGATTTAACAGGCTATGATATGCTTAAAGTAAAAAGCTACATCCAAAATGGTAAGCGGAATTTAAAGATTTGTATAGAGAAAAATAGTAGTGAATAACGATTGGTTAGATATTGATGTGCTGGAAGATTACCTAGACGGTAAGCTTGACGCTAAAGCTATGCACTTTGTTGAGCGCCAGGCTTTGGAAGATCCTTTCGTCGCTGAAGCTTTAGAAGGCCTGCGCCAATCGCCAAAACGTAAGGAGAATATCTCTATTCTTCAAAAACAGTTATATCAGCGCATTGCAAATCAGCCGATTAAGCGCAGAATGTGGGGCATTACTACGCAAAGGTTAAGCATTGCAGCCACTGCAACAGTCGCTTTTATTGCGGTTAGTATCCTGTTTTTTATGCGAGAAACCAATCGTAAAAATGCAGAAATCGCTCAGCGTAGAGCCAAAGGCGTAATTGTAAATTTAGATACCAACACAACAATTGCTTCTAATAAACCTTATCTAAATGATACATCCTTAAAGGCGAATGAAAGTGTCCGATCTACTTTAATTGATAAAGCACTTGCTGATGCTAAAACTGACGATTTAGCTAAAAACACTAAATCCATTCCTCCAGCTAACAAAGCGGAGTTTAAGGGAAGCAGTTATGCACAGAATAGATCTGCAGAAGCAGAAATCACCAGAACTGAAGTCGCTCCAATAGTAATGCAGAAGGCAGAAGTTGCAGCTGCACCTGCTTTTTTAGCGCCGGCAAAGGAAAATAAAGTAGTTAGTGGGAGAGTAATTTCTGAAGTTGATGGACAGCCATTACCCGGAGCCAGTATTAAAGTTGCAGGTTTAAATAAAGTGGCTACGGCTGATAAAGACGGGTTTTTTAGTCTTGCGATTGATAGTACCAAAGCAAAAAATCTTTCGGTTAGTTATCTTGGTTACGAGAACACAATTGCTTCGATAGATAATAAAAAAACCTTAAAAATTGCACTTAAGGAAGATCAAAATTCTTTAAATGAAGTTGTAATAGTGGGCTATGCGAAAGCTAAAAATAATGCCATAACTTCTGCTCCTGCAATCGCCTCGAATAAAATAGTTTACAGTGGTAATGTTGTTGCTCAGGATGGAGCGCCTGTAAAAGGTGCCGTTGTTAAAGTAGCTGGAAGTAAGGCCACAACCACAACTGATGCTAATGGAGCATTTTCTTTGCCAGTTGATAGCAGCTTCAAAAACAAAGATATTTTGGTCAAAGCTGATGGCTATAGCGATGTTGCACTTTCTGCTGCTTCAGATCCGAACCGGATTAGAATGGCCCTTACCGGAGATAAATCCATCAATGATATTGCGATGATCATGGGGTCGAATGGCCGGAAAAAGGAAAATATTCCTGCTCCAAAAATTGTGCTAAAGGCAGTTGAAAACCTTGATGGAAAATCTGCTGGCGAGGCCACAAAACCGATTCCAGTTTCTACAATTAACTATGAACAGTATTTGGAAAACAACAATAAATTGTTCAACCCTAAGGGGCCAGCGCAATATGTTAGAATTGGCTTTAGAGTTAAAAAGAATGGCCGTCCAACGGATTTTAAAATTGTTAAAAGCCTAAATAAACTGGCTGATGCTGAAGCAAAAAGATTAATTGAAACTGGCCCAGACTGGGTTTTGCCAAAAAAAGGAACAGATAGGGTTGAAATGAACGTGAAATTCTAACTCCTTAATTCACTCAAAATACATTTATAAATATTTGTTGCCAAATTGCACCCATCTAATAGATTAGATGCTCTGATTTTTTAATTTAAGCTAAGATGCTTGGGCTACAGAATAAATTGTTTCCGAACATGTACAAACTCCCACACTATACAGCATATAACCAAGAAGATCTTCTTGAATTTATGCATAACAATACTTTTATAACCCTAGTTGGCTTTGATGGCGAATTCCCAGTTGCTACTCAAGTGCCTGTCAAAACCATTGTAGATGGTGAAACTATAAAGCTAATTGGCCACATCATGACCAAGACTGATCATTGTAAAGCTTTTGAACATAATCCAAATGTAATGGCCATTTTCACAGGTCCACATGCTTACATTAGTGCGTCTGTTTACGAACATCCGGCATCTGCCTCTACATGGAATTATAAAACGGTTCAAGCTAAGGGAATAATTAGGTTATTATCTTCTGAAGAAACCCATCAGGTTATTAAAGATTTAACAGATAAATACGAAGACCCCGAAAGTAGTCCCGCTGCATTTAATAAAATGGATGAAGAATACATTCAAAAACATTTAAAGGCCATTACAGGCTTTGAGATTTTGGTTACACAGCTGGATCACGTATTTAAAATGAGTCAGAACCATTCTGCTAAAAACAAAGAAAGTATAATTGAACATTTAGAGAAAACCAATGATGTTTTAGCGCAGGAAGTAGCAAAAGAGATGAAACGTAATTTGTGATATTACAATGGAGTATTTTTACCATGCTCATGGATGATTAGTAGAAGATAATTAAGCGCATAACATGAACAGCCGTGATTGCGAGGTACGAAGCAATCCTACTACAATGGTTTATAGCGAGCGCATTAAGATTGCTTCGTACCTCGCAATAACGAAGAGGCTATACAGGTCCATATTAAACAAAAAAGACTAAAGCAATCTGCTTTAGTCTTCCGAGTATATTTAAAGGATTTTGTTTTTACTTGAAATAATAAATGGCGGCATAAATAATAGCAGCCAAGGTTGCTGAAACTGGAATGGTTAAAATCCAAGCCCAGATTAAGTTGATGGTTACGCCCCAACGCACAGCCGATACACTTTTTACAACGCCCACACCTACAATTGAACCTGTGATGGTGTGTGTAGTAGAAACAGGAATTCCAAAATGTTCGGTAATCCCTAAGGTAATGGCACCAGCACCCTCTGCCGCAACACCCTCTAGAGCGGTTACTTTAGTAATTTTTGATCCCATTGTTTTTACAATTTTCCAGCCACCACTCATGGTACCTAGAGATATTGCCGAATAACAAGCTACTGGAACCCACCAAGGCATGGCCTCAAAATTTGGAATAACCTTGGCAGCAATTAGTGCTGTTGCAATAATTCCCATTACTTTTTGAGCATCATTACCACCGTGGAAGAAACTCAAAGCTGCTGATGAAATTAACTGCAATCTTTTGAACCATTTCTCGGCCGTTGCTGGCTTTGCGTTTCGGCAGATATTAATAATGATCAACGTTAACACAACAGAAATGACCAAACCTATTATTGGCGCTAGTACAATAAAAGAAATAATTTTGATGACATAACCCATGTTTACGGCATCTAGCGGACTAGCTCCCGTAATCAAGGCATAAGTCATACCTGCACCTGCAAAGCCACCAATTAAGGTGTGCGATGAGCTGGAAGGAATTCCGTACCACCACGTTAAGAGGTTCCAAATAATTGCCGCAATTAAACCAGCAAGAATTACCTCTAATGTAATATAATGTTCTATAACTGTTTTGGCTACCGTGTTAGCCACTTTATGATCGGTAAAATAAAAGTAAGCCGCAAAATTAAAAAGGGCAGCCCACAAAACCGCCTGAAAAGGCGTAAGTACTTTTGTAGAAACAACCGTTGCAATCGAGTTAGCGGCATCGTGGAAGCCGTTAATGTAATCGAAAGCAATGGCCAGAATTACAACAACAACCAATAAGGTAGTTACCATGTTTGTGTTTTATTAAGCGTTTTTAACAAGGATAGTTTCAAGCACATTTGCTACATCTTCACACTTATCTGTCGCTTTTTCTATCGTTTGTAAAACCTCTTTATGTTTAATTAATTCAATCGCATTTGTTTCATATTCAAACAAACGGGCAACCGCTAAAGTGAAAACGTAATCAGCCTGATTTTCGCCGCTGTTAATGCGAATACAAGCATCAGCAATAACACGGATGTTTTTGAAACTGCGTAATTCTTTAATGGCTTTATCAATATCGGTACACATTTCTACCAAAAGCTCTGCAATTTTAACAATCGGCTCACTAATCGAGTTCATGTTGTACATCTGCATGCGGTTGGCAGTACCATAAATATAATCGGCTACATCATCAACGGCGGTAGCCAATTGGTGGATGTCTTCCCTATCAAACGGTGTAATGAAGTTCCTGCTCAACTCAAGAAAAATCGAGTGTGTAATGTCATCCCCAACGTGCTCTAGGCGCTCAATTTCTTTGAAAATTGTTTTTCTGTTTTCTGCATCGCCAGTGCTAACCATCTCTAAAAGCGTTTCTGCAATTTTTAATGCATTGCTGCCAGCTTGCTCAAATAGGGGATGAAACTTTCTATCTTGAGGGGTAAAGAACTTAAAAATATTGTTCATGTTAATTTTTAATATGTTGCAAAGCTACAAGCCCAATGTTAAGTTAATGTTAAGTTCTAAATTATATTAAGTGTTTAATAGCCATTCTGGTCATTTCAACATCTTTTTTATGTTATTGATTATGAATGATTAAGATTTGGAAACCAAAGGCAGTGGCGCTTCTGAAACGACAGTCCCGCTAAACGCTATAGCCCTCATTAAAAAAATTCGGGGCTGCCGCTTATATCGGGTTTAAGAACGGAGTTGGATTCTAGAATAAACACATCGTCATTGTGAGGTACAAAGCACTCTTTATACATAGTTTATCGCTACCATTGTAAAATTGCTTCATACCTCGCAATGACGATCGTATGGAACTAAGAGCTTATATTTTTCTTAAATGTCTTATATGATTAAGCCCTAACCTAACTTTGTGTGCACTGTGGCTGTCTCTGTGTATTCTGGAAAAAACCTCAACAATTACCCGCTTTTTTGCAGCGTAAAAGCAAACGTAGTTCCAATTCCAGGCGTGCTGCGAACCGAAATTGTTTGTTGATGAGCTTCTAAAATATGTTTCACAATCGCTAAACCTAAGCCTGTTCCACCTACTTCTCTCGCTCTGTGATTATCTATTCTATAGAAACGTTCAAATAACCTAAATAAATGTTTTTCTTCTATGCCTATGCCATTGTCCGTAACTTCTATCAAGAATTGATCGTGCAGTTCGAAAATCTTAATTGCAGTTTCACCACCATTAATGCCATATTTAATGCTGTTGACCATCAAATTAATTAATACCTGACGGATTTTTTCGCGATCGGCCATAACAGCTGTTACAGCAGTATATTTATCTTTAAAAAAGAGTTTAATATTTTTTGCCTTTGCTCTGTCTTCCAAATTATCCATTACTTCTTTTGCCAAAGAAACAAAATCGAATTTTTGGTAATTTATTGGCGCCTCGCCTGTTTCTAGTTTGGCAATGGCATCCAAATCGTTAATTAAATAACTTAAACGTTCTACATTGCTTTCTGCCTTTTTTAAAAATTTCAAAGCCATTTCCGGGTCATCAACTAAACAATCTTGCAGGGTTTCTACGTAGCCTTGAATGGCAAAAAGAGGCGTTTTAAATTCGTGCGAAACATTTGAAAGAAATTCTCTTCTAAATTGTTCCTGTTTTTTAAGCAAATCGATTTCCTTTTTCTTAGCGCCTGCCCATTCTTTTACTTCTTGTTCCACATCGTTAATCGGATCAGAACTTACGTATTCTCCAAGCGCATCTTTTAAATCCTTGCCCAATTTAAGGTTGTGGATTAGCTTATAAATCAGCTTAATTTTTGTATAGATGTACTTTTCCAGTAAATAATAAAAAACCAAAAAACTACTTAAAAAAGAAACCCCGAATGAAATGGCAAGATAATACCAGCTGTGCTGAAAATAAAAGTTCACCATCCCGATAGATAGGCCAACCGCGAGAGCGGTAAATAAAACCAGCACGCTTAATTTCATGTTGCAATTTAACGCTTTTTATGTTAATGGAATGTTAACTCAAAGCTTTTCGGTTAAATATTTCCAATATCTCCTTGGTACGTGCTGTACATGTAATTTGGTGTTTTTGCGGGCTACAATGTTGGCGCTTTTAAAATAATCCTTCCATAAAACGGCGTAAAGTTCTTCTTTTGCATCCATTAAAACTGCAGCGGGTTTTTGTTTATTTACGCCTTCCGTAAAACTAATTGTAATTTCCTCAACGGTATTTAAGTTATAGTGCAAACCATATTTTCGCTTTAAATCGTAAATAATCCATTGTTGATCGGCATAACGATTTTTAAAATGATTGGAAATTAATGGTAAAACATTAAAATCTGGATCTATGCCAGTATAAAAAATCCCATCTGCTGTATGCTGAAAACGAATGAAGGCTTCCATTCTGTGCTTTTCTCTTTCTACACTTTTGGCATATTTGGCCAATGCAATAACGTGCTCGTTCCCGTAATTACTTTCTGCGCCTTTTTCATTTTGAAAAATATAGGTGGTAAACTGAAAAAGATGGTTAAAAGCTTCGGGGATTTCTGATAAATAACTGCAGTAAAACTTTCGGAGCCAATCTTTCTTTAACTTTTTCTGCAATCCAGCCCAAACCCGATCTGCTTTTTCTGAATTGGTGGTTACGGTAAAACATTCGGCAAAGGCTTCTGGTTGAAAAATTTCGATCGATTTAAGCGTAACTTTTCCCGGCTTACGTTCAAACCATTCGAACACAGCAGTTAAAAGTCCGGGTAAAGAGCCATCGAAAATATAAGTCATTGGATGTGTTTTATATTAAATGTTGTCGACATTGCTTCAGCCACCAAAATTGGCTCAGACAATTTTTTTTGAAAAATTTACTTTCGATGAAAAGATTGCTTCGTCGTTCCTCCTCGCAATGACGACTTGGGGTATCTAAAACAAAATCATTTGATTACTATCTGTCTTCAAATATTTACTCTGGCTTTCGGCCAAAATAAAGGCCTTTATCTGAGTTCCTTGATAATCTTTTAATTGATAAGGACTGTCTGCACAGGTTATAAAATGCTTTGCACGATTATAGGAAACTCCAATTTTTTTCAATTGATCGATTCTGAGTTTTCCAAATTTTCTGGCCTGAACGATTTTTTGAGCCGACATTACTCCGATTCCTGGGATACGCAAAATCATTCTATAATCAGCCTTGTTAATATCAACTGGGAAGTGTTGCATATTCCGAATGGCCCAACTTAATTTTGGGTCGATATCTACATCTAAATTTGGATTGGCATCGTTTAAAAGCTCCTGAACTTTAAAGCCGTAAAACCGCATCAACCAATCGGTTTGATATAATCTGTTTTCTCTCAATAATGGAGGTTGAGTCCCTAAAATAGGCATTCTGCTATCGTTACTTATGGGTACATAACCAGAATAATAAACACGTTTTAATGCGAAATTTTTATAAAATGCATTTGCTGTGTACATAATATCCTTATCGCTTTCTGGCGTGGCACCAATTACCATTTGGGTGCTTTGGCCAGCAGGAACAAATTTTGGTACATGTTTAATCAATTTTTTATCTTCTGCAAACTGAACTATGTTTTGCTGAACAAAGCCCAAAGGTTTAATCACATCTGCATGGCTTTTTTCTGGTGCTAAAAGTTTTAATCCGGCTTCAGTAGGCATTTCCAAATTAATACTCATTCTATCGGCATAAAGCCCGGCCTCTTTTATCAATTCATCACTAGCGCCCGGAATCGTTTTTAAATGGATATAACCATTGTAACGTTGTTCTAATCGAAGTTTTTTACATACCAAAAGAAGTCGTTCCATGGTAAAGTCGGCATTTTTAAATATTCCTGAGCTTAAAAACAATCCTTCAATATAATTGCGGCGATAAAAATTCATGGTCAACTCTACCACTTCATCAACCGTAAAAGCTGCACGTTTTACATCATTGCTCTTTCTTGAAACACAAAAAAGGCAGTCGTAAATGCAGTGATTGGTTAATAAAATCTTCAGTAAGGAAACGCATCGGCCGTCTTCCGTATAGGTATGGCAGATGCCAGAGGTATGACTATCACCTACACCTTTATTATCATTTTTACGGGTACCGCCACTAGATGAACAAGAAACATCGTATTTAGCAGCATCGGCAAGAATATTTAATTTTTCACGAATTCGATCAGACATAGCCAAGTAGATTTGCTAACAAAAATAGCAAAAATATAGCTAATAAAATTAGTAAAACTATATAAATAACATTCGTTTTTGGAATAAAATATTAGGCGTTTGCCCACGAGTTGGAAACGTATTCCTGATTATCAAACTTCGGCAGTTTTTGCAAATTATATGTTTCTTGGAAATATCGAAGCTCAGTATAAAATTTTTCAGCTTGTTCTTCCCCACGATTTAATGCATTGAAATTGGCCTTAAAAGATGGAGTTTTAAAAGCAATTTGGTAATAGTAGCTTCCGTTTCGTCCATCGAATTTTTCTGTAATGTGATTTACATTTTCCCAATCTGCAAAAAAATATTTTTGCTTATAAAAGAGACTCGATTTGTTGATCTCGAGGTTTATTCCTTTTTCATCAATATTAACAGAACACTTTACAATGAGTTGTGTATTAATCATCCAAAAGGATAAGGCAATCATAATTCCAATAGACGAACAGACTAAGGTTAACATTGCCCATTCGGATAAAGACTGTGGCAAAATGGATAAGAAAGCAAACATTATCCCCGCACAAATAACAGGAAAAACAATCATAGAAATTAGCAACAGACTGTTCTTGTGGTACTTAAGTTGGTAAGATTGCATGGGATGTAGATTTACCACTAATTTATGGGCAATAAAAATTAAATCAAATACCTATAAATCGGTATTCTGAAAATTTAAAGTTAGCCGTGATTTAGCTTTAATTTCCTTCCCATTCTTTATAGAAATGATCGAGGTATTGAAGCATAAAATTATGTCTTTCAGTCGCTATAATTTTTCCAGCTTCGGTATTCATCATATCTTTAAGCAATAAAAGCTTTTCGTAAAAATGATTGATGGTTGGTGCCGTTGTATTTTTATAACTTTCTTTGGTAAGGTGTTGTTCGGGTTTAATGGCCGGATCGTAAAGCACTCTGTTTTTAAAGCCTCCATAGGTAAAAGCCCTAGCAATGCCTATTGCGCCTATAGCATCTAATCTATCCGCATCCTGAACAATTTGCATTTCTTTTGAGGTAAAGCCTGCACCATCAAAACTGTTTTTGAACGACATATTTTGAATAATGAGCTTAACATGGGCAATGACTTCATTATCGACGGAGATCGATTTTAAAAAATCCTCGGCTACTTTTGGCCCCAGTTCTTCATCTCCGTTATTAAACTTTGGATCGGCAATATCATGCAATAAGGCAGCAAAAATTACAACATGTTCGTTGCCTTTTTCCTTTTCGTTTATGTTTAGGGCAGTTTTATAAACACGTTCAATGTGAAACCAATCGTGGCCGGCTTCGGCATTTTCTAATGTTTTTTTAACAAAGGCAATGGTGCTTGTAATAGAATTTTGCATAACTTTTTCTCTCGGCCCAAAGGTATTCGAAAATCCTTCAGGCCAAAAAAAATGTTAATACTTTAATAAGATTTTAAGCAATTTGTTATCCAACTGCTACAGATTTATCATCTGGAGAGATAATCTTAATTAAATCGGTGTGGTCAAGTGTCAATAAATGAGTCACTTCAACTTCTAAAATAGATGCGATTTGAAATAAACGTTCTATAGTTAACTTGCTATAACCAAGTTCTATTTTACTATAGGCATTTTGAGAAATCTTTAATTTTGCTGCAAGGTAATCTTGAGTGTAATCTCTATATTCTCTAATTTTTCTAATATTTCCCGCAACATTCTTCGTCTTTAAAGCAAATAGATCTTCCATAGGGATAGGATATTTTTTTTTAATATATGTTTTTCTCTATTATAAACGAAACTAAGTGGCAATTGGATTTCTACAAATTTTCTTTTATGCATTAATAGGCACACGCGTGAACGCACTACTTCGATTCTTAGTACATACAATTTAACAACCAAATTGTTTAATCTATTCTGTTTAGTTGTTCTAAATCAGCATTTTATAAAAACCTATTGGCTGTAGAAGCCGTTCTTGTAATAGTTGCGAGCAATTGCAGTAAATAAAAAGAAGTAGCCGAAAACCTCAAACAGATTTGGGCAATATTAAATTAGAAAACGTTATGAATTTTTCAAGAGCTGTAGGAATGAGTTAAGCCTGTAAGCCATTCCAAAAAATGAATGAAGTGATTAATAAAAAAACATTGAGTCTGCGCTAAAGATTAATATAAACCCCAGACATCTTCAAATTCATCTTTTTCGAAGTGTTTAACCACTCGATAAAATTCCATAATAAATTACGTTAGAGGATGTTAATAAGGTTAGGGTTTTTATAGGCTTTCTGGTTGGCTTTCGGATTGAGGAAGTCGGCGAGAACCATCATACAATTCATATTCCAACATTCTGCAATCTAATTTGCCATTATAAAACTCTATTTTTTTAGAAGCCTTTAAGCCGATTTTTTTAGCTAAATCAGGGTTTCCGGTAAAAATATAGCCAGTATATCCTTTGCATTTGCTTTTCATAAAATCGCCCATTCGCTTATAGGTAAGTTCCAGTTTGCTATGAACACCTAAACGCTCGCCATATTCCGGATTAAAAACCACAACACCTTTGGCATCTTCAGGAACTGGAGTAAGCTCAAAATCGCAAACTTCAAATTCTATAATGGTATCAACACCCGCGGTTTTTGCATTTCTTCGGGTTACCTCAACAGCGTCTTCAGAAATATCGGAAGCGATAATTTTTAAATCAACATTTTTAATAACCTGATCTTTCAAAATTCTCCGCTCGGCAAAAAATGCTTCCTCATCATAGCCTAAAATATGCATAAATGCATAATTCATTCGGTATAAACCAGGCGCACGATTGGTTGCAATTAAAGCGGCTTCTATTGCCAAAGTTCCAGAACCGCACATTGGATTAATAAAAGGTGATTTCTTATCCCATTGAGTAGCATAAATTACACCTGAGGCCAAGGCTTCTAACATGGGCGCCTTTCCCGGAATTTTACGGTAACCATGTTTAGCTAAGGTTTCGCCAGATGTATCTAGAAAAATATCGGCTTCGGCATCTTTCCAATATAAGTGTACTACAGCTTTATTCGCATCAGAACCAGAATTGGGGCGAATGCCTTTTTTTTCTTTCATCCGATCGACAATGGCATCCTTTACCTTTAAATTGGCAAAAAGCGGCGTAGTGATATTAGGATTATCCACATTAGAGGTTACAGAGAAATAACCTGCAAAATCGATCAATTCTTCCCATTCAATTTCCTTTACCTCATTGTATAAATCATCGGGCGTAACGGCCTTAAAACTTTTTAATGCATATAAAATCTGACTGGCGCAACGCAAGTTCAAATTAAGCTTGATACACTCTGTAAGGGTAATATTTAGCTCAACACCAGTTTGAAATGCCCTTTCGATTGTATAACCCAGCGCTGTAACTTCGGCTTGTAAATACGGCGAAAGGCGCTTGTTGCAGGTAATAATTACCTTGCTTTTATTGTGGAAAACTTGCATCATAATATATGCGAAGTTATCAATAAAATTATTGAGATTTGATGTTTATAGTACATTAAGTAGTATTAGTTATGGAAATTAAAGGAAAAGTACACGAAGTAGGTGCCACTCAGCAAGTAAGTGAAACGTTTAAAAAACGTGATTTAATAGTAGAATACGCAGAAAATCCAACATACCCGGAATATATCCGTTTTGAGGCATTACAAGATAAAACTGCATTATTAGATACATTTAAAGCAGGCGATGAGGTTGAAGTTTTCTTTAATTTACGTGGCCGTCCTTGGACAGATAAAGCAGGTAAAACATCATATTTTAACAGTTTGGTTATTTGGCGCATTAATGCAATTGCAGCAGGTGCACCAGCAGCCAGCACTCCAGCTTACGCAGCTCCGGTTGATGTGAGCAGCACACCAGGAGAAGATGATGATTTGCCTTTCTAAATAAAGATTCTTTTTTAAAGCAAACAATTTTGAACCATGCCGGAATTTTATTCCGGCATTTTTTTTGGAAAAAAACTTGATTTTGCACCATTAACCCTTCATTAACGGGCAATAATCGTTGTTAAAATATGTTAAAAACAAACAGTTAACTTAGCTAATAAGTATTTTTGATAGCTAAGTTGTTTTTTACGATTATACCCTTATCGTTTTTGAAGCAATGAATTACTTGGATTAATGAAAAAAGGAAGTTTTTGGATTATTACCGTTTTAATGACGGTAGCTTTACTTGGTGTATTTGTAATGCAGTTGTATTACATCAGGGAGTCTTATAATCTAAAATCTCAACTGTTTGATGAGCAGGTTAACCAAACCCTAAGCAATGTTGTTAATAAGGTTCAGCGGCGAAATGCGGCAGATCATATTAATAAAAGGGATGCCGAAAATAAACTGCAACAACTTCAAAACTTGCGCCAACGGGCACTTGATATTAAAGATTTAAAGCAACAGTATGTTCAAGAATCTGAGATTAGACAAGAAGAGCGTGAGGGTCAAATTGAAGAATATCTTAACAGTCAGGACAGTATAATTAGGGTTTCCTACAGGAGACCACAGCTATTGTCGGAGTTAACGTATAAATCTTTAACAACCCAAGAAAGACCTATGCCAGGTAGTGCAAGGCTAGATGTTCAAATGGACGCAACAGTTGATAAGGATTTTAAATTGCAATCTTATAGCATGCGTTCAAAGCTTTTTGCTCCAGATTCGAAAACCTTTAATTTCCGTACACCACAGAGTTTGCCTGATACCATTCGTTATCTTGTTGGTGATCCAGTTACTGGAAACCCTTTATTGGTTGGCCTTCCAAAAATCTCTGATGATTTAGCACTTAAGTTTAAAAAAGAAGATTTAATCGCTAAAAAGAAACTCGATTTAAAAATCGCAGCGCTAGGTAAAGATAGTACGCCCTATACAAGCTCTCGTTTGTTGGAAGATGTAGCCAAAGAAATGCAAGAAGGCAATGTTCCGATTTATAAAAGAATCAATTACAATGCTTTAGGTTCGTTGCTTAAAACCGAATTGCTGGCCCACAACATTACACAAAAGCCAGCGTATAAAATCTCGCTTGCCAATAAAGACTCGGTTTTGTTTATCGAAGCTTCGAATACGAAAGAAGAGTTTTTGCCGAAAAATACCTACAAGGTTCCAATTTTTGGAAACGATTTATTTCGCGATCCAGGAACTTTAATTGTAAGTTTTCCAGATAAAAATGCGGCCATTATATCTAATTTGGGTGCTACATTGGGTTCTTCCGTTGGGCTTCTTCTTGTGCTTGTTTTCATATTCTCTTATACCCTTTATGCCATTTTAAAGCAGAAGAAATTATCTGAAATGAAAACGGATTTTATTAATAATATGACACACGAGTTTAAAACTCCAGTAGCCACTATTATGATTGCAAGCGAAGCACTTAAAGATCCGGAAGTAACAGAAGATAAAGCCCGATTGAAGCGCTTGGCAGGCATTATCTATGATGAAAATGTGCGTTTGGGAAATCATATTGAACGTGTTTTAAGCATTGCCCGTTTAGAAAAAAATGAGCTCAAAATGGAAAACAGTGAGGTAGATATGAACGATCTGATCTTAATTGTTTTGGACAGCATGAGTCTACAGCTTCAGAAAAGAAATGCCATTTTAACTGTAAATACGGATGCTGAAAATGCAATCATTTATGGCGATGAGCTACATTTATCAAATGTGCTGTACAATTTAATTGATAATGCAAATAAATATAGCACAGACACGCCAGATATAACCATTACAACAAGAAATACAGCAAAGAACTTAATTATCGAAATTTCGGATAAAGGAATTGGGATGACGAAAGAACATTCGAAAAGAATTTTCGATCAGTTTTACCGTGTTCCAACTGGAAATTTGCACGATGTTAAGGGCTTTGGACTCGGGCTAAATTACGTTCAAGATATTATCAAACAACTGAATGGCAGCATTAAAGTAAGCAGCGAAAAAGATAAGGGAACAAAGTTCGAAATATCTTTACCTTTATAAACCGATGAACCATCGGCACAAAAGGTTGCTTTATCGATACATTCTGATTTTGCACATATAAAATAGTTAATATAGTGGCTTAATAACTTATTATCCATAAATTCTATCGTTATGCAGAATCAAACTTTAAGTGTAAGCCATGGTGTATACGTGAATAAATTAAAGAAAATGAAAAAATTACTTCTGGTAGAGGACGATCCTAATTTAGGTTTATTGTTGCAAGATTACTTGCAGTTAAAAGGTAAGTTCGATGTGGTTCTGTGTACCGATGGAGATGAAGGATTAAAGGCTTTTAATAAGCAAAACTTCGACCTTTGCATTCTGGATGTAATGATGCCTAAAAAAGATGGTTTTACATTAGGAAAAGACATCAGAAAAGTAAATGCTCATGTTCCGATCATTTTTGCAACGGCAAAAACCATGCTCGAAGATAAATCTGCCGCCTATGATTTAGGGGGCGATGATTATATAACAAAACCTTTCCGTATAGAAGAACTTTTATTGCGCATTAACGCGATGTTTAAACGGGTTTCTAATAAAGCCGATGGTGGCGAAGAGGCGACAGAAACACACTTCTCTATCGGCAAATACGATTTCGATTATACTACACAAATTATCACATTTGCTGGTCAGCAACAAAAACTATCAACCAAAGAAGCAGAATTGTTGCGTTTGTTGTGCCTAAAGAAAAATACGGTTTTAACTAGAGAGGAAGCTTTGTTAAGCATCTGGCACGATGATAACTATTTTAACGGCAGAAGCATGGACGTTTTTTTAAGCAAGCTGCGCAAATATTTAAGAGAAGATCCTAGCGTGGAAATTATTAACGTACACGGAAAAGGCTATAAACTTTTAGTGAGCTAAAGAATAACGTTAAAAGGCTTGAATACGAACTATTCAGGCCTTTTATATGTACAGATTCTTTTGAAGTGCAGGAATAATTCCTTTTTCTTGCGCCAGGTTAAACAAAGTATCAATTGCTTTTCTACCTTCCTCCCCCAAATTAATACTGTATTTATTTACGTAAAGTTCAATGTGTTTATACATAACGGCTTCGTCCATTGCCTGGGCATGTTCGCGTATAAATTCGATGCCAGATTTTGGATGGGCAAAGGCATACTCTACCGACTGACGGATTAGGCGATTAACCTTTAACTGAATTTCACGATGTAAATTTCTATTTATTACAATTCCACCAAGCGGAATGGCACAACCCGTTAATTTCTCCCAGTAATCGCCCAAATCAACAATTTTTGTTAAGCCTTTATCTTGATATGTAAATCTGTTTTCGTGAATAATTAATCCAAGATCTATTTTATCTTCAAGCAAAGCAGATTCAATCTCAGAAAAAACCAATTCCTGCTTATTCTGAAGTTGGGGATAAGCAATTCCAAGCAAGAAATTTGCTGTAGTGTATTTTCCTGGAATCCCAACTTTTAAATTGCTGGTGTCAGTTTTAAGTTTTTCCTCCAGACTTTCAGGCGAAAATTTATCGCTTATTAAAAGTGGGCCAACACCGAAACCCAAAGCGCTGCCGGCATCTAATAGTGCATATTGATTTGCAACATATGCAAAAGCATGAAAACTTAATTTGGTAATATCAAGCTCGCCTTTTAAAGCTTTCTGGTTTAAGGTTTCAACATCATCAAATAATACCTCGAACTCTAAACCTTCCGTATCAATTTTATGGTGAATTAAAGCATCGAATATAAACGTATCGTTAGGGCAGGGCGAAAAACCGAGTGTAAGTTTCATCTATTTATTTTTTGTTTTCAGTTGTTAGATGGAGCCTTTGACAATTAAATAATTATTTTAATTGTGTCGGGTTCATAAACCAAAATTAAGTACTGCAATAAATTACTTCGTCATAATCAATTCATATCTCCAATAAAAGCAATCGCCCAGTCATTTAAATTTTTAATGGCGAGGCCAATTTTCCATTTATCTTTATTTCTGGGTTCAACATAGTTGGAAATGCTTCTAACTTGCAAACAATCTATGTGTTCTTGCTTACATGCATAAAAAACGGCTGCACCTTCCATGCTTTCGGCTACTGGATTTAATCTTTTTACAAGGGCATCAATACTTTTCTGATTGCCACTAACGCAGTTTACGGTAACACTTTTTGCAACAGGTAAATCAATTCTGATGTTGGATTTTGAGTAAAAATGATTTTCGCCAAAGCCCAGATCGGTGATGGTTAAAAATTGATCTCCATTTTCTGCACCGAGTTCTGCAAAAATATCTTCGGTAATGTTTAATAGGCTTCCAAGCGCTACGCTTCTATCAAAACTTCCGGCTATGCCAACATTTAAAACGAGATTGTATTTTGAAGATTTAAGATACCGTCCTAAAGAATAAGCAGTTGCAACCATCCCTACGCCCGTAATTAACAAATCGAAATTTCTGGCCTCTATAAAATCTCCCTCCGGCAAATTAAAGTGCTGATAAAAGAAAGCAAGCTCGGCCTTTGTGGCAGCAACAACTAATGTTTTCATAGGGTAAAGATAAGTAAACAGAGCGATTAGTTTTTCGTGCCGAGTCTTACATCCATCTTACATTTTACATCATCCATTTTTACGTATATTTGCCTTTTATTTTTTTATAATGATTTATATAACTAGAAAAGCATCCTTTAATGCAGCACATAAACTCGCTCGTACCGATTGGGATGATGATAAAAATACTGAGGTTTATGGCAAATGTGCTAATCCAAATTGGCACGGTCATAATTATTGGTTATATGTTACCGTAAAAGGCGAGATTAATCCAGAAACGGGTTTCCTTGTTGATTTAAAGTGGCTTAAGGATGTTATGAATACTTATGTTGTAGATCTTGTTGACCACAAAAACTTAAATCTGGATGTTGATTTTATGAAAGGTAAACTGGCATCAACAGAAAACCTGGCTATAGCAGTTTGGGAACAACTTTTAGCACCAATTGCCGAAAGTGGAGCAACTTTGCACTCGGTTAAAATTTACGAAACCGAAAATAATTACGTAGAATACTTTGGCTAAACTTAAATGGAAAAAGACTATTTAAAAGGAGAATCGAGAGACGGGTATGTAAAAATCGACCGTTATAACGAATCAAAAATTGAGGCTGTAGCCACACATTATAAAGATATTCTTGGTCAATTGGGTGAAGACCCTGAACGCGAAGGATTGTTGAAAACCCCAGAGCGTGTGGCCAAAGCTTTGCAATATCTAACTCATGGCTACGACTTAAAACCTGATGAGATTTTAAAATCGGCCATGTTTGAAGAAGACTACAGCCAAATGGTTGTGGTTAAGGATATTGAAGTTTACTCGATGTGCGAGCACCACATGTTGCCATTTTTTGGGAAAGCGCACATTGCGTACATTCCAAATGGACATATTGTAGGATTGAGCAAAATTCCACGAGTGGTTGATGCCTTTGCCCGTAGATTACAGGTGCAAGAACGCTTAACCAACGAAATTAGAGATTGTATTCAAAATACGTTAAGCCCTATGGGTGTGGCTGTAGTTATGGAATGCAGACACTTATGCATGGCTATGCGTGGTGTTCAAAAACAAAACTCGGTTACCACAACATCGGCTTTTACCGGAACTTTTTTAAGTAACGATAAAACAAGAGCAGAATTTTTAAGGTTAATAACTGCGAGTTTAGATTAACCCCCCAACCTCTAAAGAGGAACTTGGGCATTATAATTAATTTTTAAACGAAATATTAAATTTCCCCTTTAGGGGATTAAGGGTATGAAGGCATATATTTTTCCCGGACAGGGAGCACAATTCGTTGGCATGGGTAAAGATCTTTACGAAAACCCATTGGCTAAAGAATTATTTGAAAAGGCAAATGAAATTATCGGTTTCCGCATCAGCGATATTATGTTCGCTGGAACGGATGAAGAACTTAAACAAACTAACGTAACACAACCGGCAATTTTTTTGCATTCGGTTATTTTAGCTAAAGTTTTGGGCGATGATTTTAAGCCGGATATGGTAGCTGGCCATTCATTGGGCGAATTTTCTGCACTTGTATCTGCAAATGCACTAAGTTTCGAAGATGGCTTAAAATTAGTTATTGCACGTGCAAATGCGATGCAAAAAGCCTGTGAGGCGCAACCATCAACTATGGCGGCAATTTTAGGCTTGGCAGATGATGTAGTAGAAAAAATCTGTTCAGAAATTGATGCCGTTGTTGTGCCTGCAAATTATAACTGCCCGGGGCAATTGGTTATTTCTGGTAGTATAGAAGGGATTGATTTAGCTTGTGCAAAGTTAACAGAGGCTGGGGCAAAAAGAGCTTTAAAACTAAATGTTGGTGGTGCTTTTCACTCCCCGCTAATGGAGCCAGCTAAAATAGAATTACAGGCAGCAATTGAAAATACAGATATTTCTGAACCCATTTGCCCAGTTTATCAAAATGTTGATGCCAAAGCGTATACTGATCCAGCTCAAATAAAAGAGAATTTAATTAAACAATTAACTGGAGCCGTACGTTGGACACAAACCGTAGAAAACATGCTTGCAGGTGGCGCTACAGAATTTGTAGAAGTTGGTCCTGGTAATGTTTTGCAAGGCTTGGTTAAAAAAGTTAGTCGCGAGGTGCAAACCAGTAGCGCAACAATAGCCTAAAATAATATTTTTTTGAAAGGGTGTTCCAGAGGCACTCGTCTAGCATTTCTTAAGTTAAGCATAGTTTTTGCGCATATAACTTTACAATAGAGGACGAGCTGTACCAACGAACACCTTTTTTATTTATCTATATTTAATATCTTTATCAAAATCGATGAAATTGAGCTTTGGTGTAAAAATAAGATTTCTACTGCTTGTTTTGGGTTGTTGCCTAATCGCAACCTCAATTTCATTAAGTCGATTTACCTCCAAAAACGAACTGCTAGAAAGAGATGCTCAGCAACTTCAAGAAAACCTATCCGCTAAAGAAAGAATCGTAGATAATTTTCTATCTGATAAGGAGAAAGTTTTAAGTGCAGAAAACTATCATTTAAATTCGAAGGAGGCTTTAGATTTTTTAGAGGTTTATCGTAAAAATAATGGGATCAATCTACTTACCTATCAAAATGGAAAACTAAAATTCTGGAGTACTTTTACCGTTTCAGATATCGATCCTTCGACCATTAAGGAAGGTACTTCGGTTCTTTTTCTTTCTAATGGATGGTATGAAACCATCAAAAAAACACACGGCGATTTTAACTTAATTTTCTTAATTCCGATTCAAAACCAATACTCGATAAAAGAGAACCAGTATTTTAAAAATGATTTAAATCCGCTGCTTTCAAACTCGAATATGTTAACATCTGCATCTTTTACCGATAAGGATGTTTACACCATAAAAAGTCTTGAAAACAAATTTCTGTTTGGATTAAAGATTAAGCCAGGCTATATAGATAAATATTATTCGCCTACTCAGCTCTGGTTATTTATTGCCGGTCTGCTTTGCATCTGCATGTTTTTTAATTCGCTTGCATCTTTAGTTGCAAGAAAAGGGCATATTATGTTAGGCACGCTCTTGCTATTGGGTTTCTTTTTGCTTTTTAGATTATCGGATTTATCGTATGGATGGTTTAACCATCGTTTTATGGTCGATTTATTTGATCCAGTAATTTATGCCGAAAGTTTTTTAATGCCCTCTCTCGGAGATTTTTTAATGAATGTAATTGCCATTACCTGGGTGTTGCTGTTTATTTACAATCATAAAGAACAGTACAAATTTGGCGAATGGATTAAGCAAAATAAGCTGGTAGGTATCCTTATCCACATTGCTATGCTGGTTTTTATAGGCTCTATTACACTACTGGCTGATGAGGTGTTTTTTGGACTGATTTACAACTCCAAAATCAACTTTGATATTGTGAATACGCTTAAATTAAGCGGAACGAGCTGGGTAAGTATTGTAATTCTGTGTTTGGTTTGGTTTCAGATTTATCTGGTTACGATTATATTCACTTCCGTTAGCAAACAATTAAACGTAAACAATTCCGAAAGGTTAACCATATTTATAACAGGATTTTTGGCTGTTTTTATTTACAAGCTCAGTACCGATTTTACCGCATTTTTTATTGTGTTTGCCTTGGTTTTCTTTATCATCGTAAGAAGCGTTTATATAAAAGAAATCCGGTTTTCTATAGGTTTGCTAGCCATTGTTTTCTTCTGCCTGGCATTTAATACATCAATCAAATACATTAAATATAAGGATATTACCGAAAGAAGCTTGAGAGAGCCATTAGCCCGTAAAGTGCAGTCATCTGATGATCCCAGCGCTATAGTTGCTCTGAATGGCTTGGAGAATCAACTCCTTACAGATAATTTTTTGGTTAAGTTTTTTACAGAGAGCGATAGCGGTAAATATGAAGTATTAAAAAATCATGTAAAAAATTATTTGGATGGTTACTTAACCCGATACGATTATCAGATTTATCCGTACAATAAACTCGAAAAGTCGATAAATAGAGCCAATCCTCAATCTATTGAAAAGTACAAAAGTTTAGTTGAAGCAGGTTCGGTTAAAATAGATGGATCAAATTATTTCTATCAGGTAAACAACACATTTGGCTATCAGGATTATTTTGGAATTATTCCTGTTTTTAATAAAAACAGTCTTCAAGGAACACTGATATTAGAACTTCGATCAAAGCCTTATAACTATAATAATCGCTTGCCGGATTTATTGGGCGACCAGAAATTAATTAAAAATGATGATTTCAAAGGCTATTCTATTGCCTTGTATAGCAACAACAAACTGCTAAATCAATCGGGAAATTATACTTATCCTTTAAACGGAAGTGTTTTTAAAGGTATTAAAGATGATTTTGTAAACAGCAGTGACGATCTTCTACATTACAGTCATTTAATTTATAAACCATCAGATAGTAAAATGGTGGTTATCAGCAGAGAAAAAGTAGGTTATGTAGAACGATTAGCTGCCCTTTCTTTTTTCTTTATTGTATTTATAGTTTTCTCTCTACTGCTCTATGGCTTGGTTTGGCTTATAAAAAATCTGGATGATGATCGGATTGGCTGGTTTAGCATTAACAGATCACTTATGATTAATGCCAATAAGATTTTATATAAAACCAGAATCCAGTTATCCATTGTACTTTCTGTTGTAGCAACACTCTTAATTGTAGGGTGGACAACCTATTACTATATGGATAATGAGTACAGAAGTCAGCAGGATCTCCTGATTAAGGATAAAATCAGAAAGGTTCAGCAGAATTTCGAAAAGCAGGTTTTTAACCACGGAATCATTTCGAACGATGAAAATTCGGTTGCAGATTTTAACAATTTTGCCGATATCAATAATGCCGACTTAAATCTTTATGATACGAATGGCGATTTAATGATGACCACCTATCCCAAGCTTTTCACTTCGAAGGTAATTGGGCAGAAAATGGGGCCTATGGCTTATATTTATCTGCATGATTTACAGCGATCGGAGTTTATAAATTCTAAGGAAAAAATCGGTTCGTTAACCTATGCCGCAGCTTATGCCCCAATTAGGAATGCACAGAATAAAACAATTGCGTACATCAGTTTGCCAAACTATTCTAACGAGGAAGAATACAGCGATAAAATTGCATTATTTGTTAGTAATCTGATTAATATATATGCGTTGGTTTTTGTGGCAATTGGTGTACTGGCCGTTTTTTTAGCCAATCAAATTACGAGTCCGTTAACCTTTATACAAGAAAGCATTAGTAAAACAAAAATTGGGCAAAAAAATGAACCAATTGTATGGCGCCGGCATGATGAGATTGGTTCGTTAATTAAAGAATACAATAATATGATTGCAGCATTGGAGGATAGCGCCCTCAAACTGGCTCGTTCAGAGCGGGAGAGTGCTTGGAGGGAGATGGCCAAACAGGTAGCGCACGAGATTAAAAACCCATTAACACCATTGAAATTAGGTGTTCAGCTATTGGAGAAATCATGGAAGGAGAAGGATCCCAATTTCGAAATCAAGTTTAATAAATTCAGTAAATCCTTTATCGAACAGATTGATAGTCTTTCTAAAATTGCATCGGAGTTTTCCAATTTTGCTAAAATGCCGGATACCCGTTTTGAGAGGCTTGAAATTTTGCCTATAGTAGAGCGTGCCCGAGAAGTTTTTAAAAGTACTGATAATGTAGAAATCGAGATTCTTTATAAAGCTACTTTTACGCTCCATGTTCTAGCAGATAGCGATCAGCTGTTGCGTACTTTTAACAACCTATTTAAAAATGCCATAGAAGCCATTGATGCTGGTTCGGCCTGTTGCATCACAACTGTTCTGTACAATGATAAGGATAACGTTTACATTGAGATTAAAGACAATGGCAAGGGAATCCCTACGGTTTTACAGGATAAGATATTTGTTCCAAATTTTACCACTAAAACTTCGGGTACTGGTTTAGGTTTAGCCTTTGTTAAACAGGCAACCGAAAATGCAGGCGGAACCATCACCTTTACATCGGTTATGGGTGTAGGAACAACGTTTTATTTAACCTTCCCGTTGGCTTAAACAGTAGAAATTTTTAGGTAAACTTATTTAAGTTCTATTTGAGCTTTCCCCAATGTATTTCCATCAGCATACAGAATTACTGTGTAAATACCTTTTATAAATGGTTTTGGGTTTTGCCAATCGATAACATAAGTGCTTTCATCATTATTGTAATTGATGAAAATAGAATGGCTGAACTGCATTTCTTGTCCGTCGGCCTCAAAGCGATTGCTCTCATCGGCAAGTAAATTACCTGCCGGATCAAAAACTCTCAGATATATATTGTGGTGACCTTTTTCAGCAAGCTCATTAGGTACAATATTAAAACGAACGCTAAGTTTTTCTGCGCTAGACGACTTTGTAACCTCTATTTTTTTTCCGCTTGATTTTGTTCTAAAAGCAATAATTTCTGCCGTTTGCAGTTTTAGGGCGGCTGCGGTTTTAACTTTTGCGTTTAGGCTGGAATTTTCGTTTTCGAGATTCGAAGCCCGACCGCTCATGGTCTTTAAGGTACTTTCAAGGCTATCGCGACTGTTTTTTAAAAAAATATTATCCCGTTGTAACTGTAGGATTTGATCGTTATAATTTTTAACAAAAACCTTCAGCTCGCTAATTTGAGTATAGGCTTTATCTAATTCTCCCTGCGTAATCTGGCCTTTTTCTAACGCAGTCTTAAGCTCAGCAATTTTTTCTCGTGCAAGTTTTTGCTCAGATTCCAATTTTTCTCCCAAATCAAGATTTAGGGCATTTACCTTATCCAGTTCAACTTCAATTTTTTCTACCTCTAGGCGCAACTTGTCTTTCTCCGTACTTACCGTAACAAACTTTTGGCTTTGCTGTCGATCTTTAAAGAATAAGAATGCGTTAGTGCCAATTAAGGCTACAATAACAATAACTAAAAAGTAAATTTTGTTTCTATCGCCCTTATTAACGTTTTGTGGTTCCATTTTTAATAATGCTGTATCTTCTCAAATTAATATAATTTTGGATCTCCATAGGTAAATGGTGGCACACAATTAATTTTAAAATAGGGATGTAAATTAAAATTTTTAAATAAACTTATATGACTTTTTAAAAAAAATCGTTTACTTGCTAATGTTCATTTTGTATTCAAATGGGCACAAACACACATCCTGAATAAAAAACAAGACAGAAATAATGCTTAAAAACTTTCTATACGCACTTTTATCTTTAACTGTAATACCTTTTATATTAAATGCTCAAGCATTATCAAAAATTGCACCAAAAAGAGAGTTTAGAGGCGTTTGGGTGGCTACCGTAACCAATATCGATTGGCCATCTAGGCCAGGATTAAGCGTAGATCAGCAAAAACAAGAGCTTATCGGCATACTGGAAAGGCACAAAAGCCAAGGCATGAATGCCATAATTTTACAGGTTAGGCCTGCAGCTGATGCATTTTATACAAAATCTCGAGAGCCCTGGAGCCAATGGTTAATGGGCAAGCAGGGTTTGGCACCGGCACCAGGATATGATCCTTTGGCATTTGCCATTAAGGAAGCGCATTTCCGTGGCATGGAACTGCATGCATGGTTTAACCCTTACCGGGCTAGTATGGGCTCAAGCACTGTTTTTAGTGCCGATCACGTTACAAAAAAGCATCCCGAATGGTTTTTCAATTATGGAGGAAAAAAGCAATTTGATCCTGGAATTCCGGAAGTTAGGGAATATATTGTACAGGTTATTTTAGATGTAGTTAAGGAATATGATGTAGATGGAATTCATTTTGATGATTATTTCTATCCATATCCGCTAGAAGGGCAGAAAATTAACGATGGCGATACCTTTTATAAAAACCCCAATAACTTCTCTGATATTAAGGATTGGAGACGGAATAATGTGGATTTATTAATTAAGGAGCTGGATGACAGTATTCATCATTATAAGAAATATGTTAAGTTTGGAATAAGTCCATTCGGAATTTGGCGCAACAAATATGAAGATCCCGAAGGTTCTGCCAGCAGTGGGCTTTCTAATTATGCCGAACTATATGCCGATAGCCGGAAATGGGTTAAGGAAGGTTGGGTAGATTATATCAATCCGCAGGTATATTTTACATTTAGTAGAAGGGTTGCACCTTATGCAACTTTGGTAGATTGGTGGAGCAATAACAGTTACGGAAGGCATGTTTATATTGGTCAGGGCGCCTATTTGGTAAACTCAAGAGCAGAATTGGCATGGAAAAACCCATCTGAAATACCCAACCAAATTAGGTATTTAAGAGAAAACAATAGAGTTCAGGGAAGCGTTTTCTTTTCCTCAAAATCGCTAAGTACAGTCGCAAGGGCAGTAGGCGATTCATTAAAAACCGATTTATATAAATACCCTGCGCTACCTCCGCAAATGCCTTGGTTAGATGAAGTGCCGCCAAACCAGCCACAAGCTTTGTCTGCCGATGCCTTAAAAGATGGTGTTCATTTAAAATGGCAACTTCCCCTAAAAGCTAAGGATGGAGAAACTGCGTCGGGTTTTGTAATTTATAGATTTAGCGAAGGTGAAAAAATTTCCATATTAGACCCAAAGAACATCATCAAAATCAGTTTCGAGGATTACATTTCTTTTATCGATACCAGTGTAGAAAGCGGAAAGCGCTATAGCTATTTGGTAACGGCTTTAGATCGATTAAAAAATGAAAGCGAACCCAGCGGGCCAATCGGAGTAGAGGTTCCGCTCGCTAAAGAGTAATTTAAAAATTTAAGCTTTTGTGGTTAAAAAAAATAGTTTATGTAAAATTAATGCAACCGATTGCAATTTTATAAAATTAATCTTACTTTAGTCATACCAAATATTAGAACGTAATGTTCAGATTCGTGTATGCAAGATAAAGAGATCACAATTTACGATTTAGCGGAGCGGTTAAACATTTCTGCAACCACGGTAAGCAGAGGGTTGCAAGATCATCCGGCAATTAATAAAAAAACAAAGAAGAGAATTTTTGATTTAGCCACTGAACTGGGTTATCGTTCTAATAAATTTGCAAGCAACCTTCGCAAGCAAAAAACAAATACCATTGGCGTTATTGTACCTAGATTGAACAGTCTCTTTATGTCGTCTGTTTTATCAGGGATAGAAAAAATTGTTAATAATGCAGGTTATAATTTAATTATCAGTCAATCTTTCGAGCAAGAGGCAAAAGAGAAAACCAATACAACTACTATGTTTAACAGTAGGGTAGATGGGTTAATTGTTTCTCTGGCATCCGATACGCAGGATTTTAGTCATTTTGATACTTTTATCAAGAAGAATATTCCGGTTATATTTTTTGATCGTATCGCAGAAAGCATCCAGTCCACAAAAGTTTTAATTGATAATTTTAAAGCTGGGTATAAAGCAACCGAGCATTTAATTGAGCAGGGTTGTAAAGAAATTGTACATATCACAGGCAACACGGCCAGAAACGTTTATAAAGATCGATTTGAAGGTTATAAAAAGGCACTGTCAGATTATAGCATTTCGTTCGATCCGACTTTATTTATTTCTAACGATTTGACCGAGCAGAGCGTTCAGGATGCCTTGATCAACAATGTTTTAAAACGTGATAAATTACCAGATGGTTTATTTATAACAAACGATTCCTCTGCCGCGTTTGCCCTAACCATTTTAAAAGAGGCTGGGTTAAAGGTGCCTGAAGATATCGCCATTGTAGGTTTTAATAATGATCTGATTTCCAGAGTTACGGAACCGGCAATTACAACCATTAATTATCCTGGAAATGAAATGGGCGAAAACATTGCTCGAATTTTAATAAATCATTTAGATGGAACGGGCGATTTAAGTTTTACAAGTACAGTAATTCTAAACACAGAACTAATGGTTAGGGCATCATCTCAAAGAAAAAAATAATATAACATGAGCAAGAAAATAGCCATTGTAACCGGTGGTGGAGCTGGGTTAGGTTTGGCCATAAGCAGAAAATTAGTTCAGGAAGGCATCCATGTAATCATGGTTGGAAGAAATGAAGAAAAACTAAAAAGTGCAGCTTACGAATTTGGATCATTAAGCAGCTATAGAGCCTTTGATCTTCAAAATTTGAAAGAAATTCCTGCATTAATAGAAGAAATATATACAGAATTTGGTCAAATTGATATACTGGTTAATAATGCAGGCATCAATATGAAAAAGCCTTTTATTGAGGTAACAGATGAAGATTTTGCCAGTGTAATCCAAACCAATTTATCATCGGTTTTTACCATTAGTAGAGAGGTGGTTAAGAAGATGATCGATGCAAAAAGCGGAAGCATTGTAAACATCAGCTCTATGGCCGCACAGTATGGAATCCCAAAGGTAATTGCCTATTCGGCAGCCAAAACAGGGATTGAAGGCATGACAAGGGCAATGGCTACTGAGCTTTCTCCTTTGGGCATCAGAATTAATTGTGTAGCGCCAGGCTTCATAAAAACAGATATGTCTGCAAAAGCTTTGGATGCTGATCCAGAAAGAAAAAATAAGGTTTTTTCGAGAACGCCAATGGGAAAAATGGGCGATCCGGACGATGTGGCAGAAGCTGTATATTTCTTCTGTTCGGCAGGAGCAAAATACGTTACGGGTGTTGTAATGCCTGTAGATGGAGGAAATTCCATCGGATTTTAAAACATCAGGAGGGGAATAAAGTAGCCTCTTGATCAAAACATACAACCAAATATTATGAGCAGGAATTTCAATTTTTTAAAAAGGATTAGATCGGTATGGATTTGTTTAGCCATGCTCCTACTTTTTGGTTCCTGCAAATCTCAACAAACAATTGCAAATTATGCGAGCGATAATCGAGGCTTAAAAGATTTTTATAAAGCTTATTTTCCAATCGGAGTAGCTGTAGGGGTTAGAAATTTATCGGGTGATGAATCTGTATTAATTAAAAAACAATTCAACAGCATTACCGCAGAAAACGCCATGAAGATGGGAAGTCTCCAGCCCAGAGAGGGCCAGTTTTATTGGAAAGACGCAGACTCAATTGTAAGCTTTGCCGTTAAAAATGGTATAAAAATTCGTGGACATAACTTGTGCTGGCACGAGCAAACGCCTAACTGGATTTTTACAGGCAAAGATGGAAAAGAAGTTTCGAAAGCAGTTTTATTGCAACGTTTAAAAGATCATATTACGGCTGTTGTCGGTAGGTATAAAGGAAAAATTTATGCATGGGATGTGGTTAACGAAGCGATTGACGATGACCCAAATCAGTTTATGCGAAAATCAAAATGGTATCAAATATGTGGCGATGATTTTATTATAAAAGCATTTGAATATGCACATGCGGCCGATCCGAACGCAAAACTCTATTACAATGATTACAACACCGAGCGACCAGAAAAAAGAGAGCGAATTTATAAACTGTTAATAAGCTTAAAGGATAAAGGCGTTCCGATTGATGGTATAGGTTTGCAGGCACATTGGTCGCTCCAAGAACCTACCGAAAATGAATTAAGAACTGCAATTGAACGTTATTCTTCATTGGGTTTAAAAATTCAGTTTACAGAATTGGACATATCAATTTATCCTTGGGAAAAAAATAAAAGAGCCCGAAAAGCGAACGAATCAGATCAGTATACACCAGAACTTGAGCAAAAACAAATTGCGCAGTATGCAATGGTTTTCAGGGTTTTTAGAGAGTATAAAAGCGTAATCACCAATATTACTTTCTGGAATATTTCTGATCGGCATACCTGGCTAGATGAATATCCGGTAATGGGCAGAAAAAATTATCCTTTGCTTTTTGATGTAAATCTTCAGCCAAAAAAAGCGTACCGGGAGGTTGTCAATTTTAAAAATAAATAAAATGGAGGCAATAAATCTCAGGTTCATCAAAATTATACACTCATGAAAAAGCTTCTACTATTCGTTATTTTAATCGGGTTCCAATCTATTTGTATTGCTTCCGGCATCGATCCATTTGTGTCAAAAACCTATACTCCCGGAAGTTTTTCAGTTGTAAATAATGGCAAAGCAACCCCAATTTTGGTTGGTGATGATGATTGGGCAGGCGTAAGCAGAGCGGTAAAAAATCTTCAGGCTGATATAGAAAAGGTTTCGGGAATTCATCCGAATTTGTTGAATAAGAAATCAGCAGGCATGCTCATTATTGTTGGCACCATTGGAAAAAGTGCGATTATTGATGAGCTGATCGAAAGTCATAAAATTGATGTTGCGGGCATAGCGGGTAAATGGGAAAGTACATTAATAGAAGTTGTAAAAAACCCAACGCCGGGTGTAGATTCGGCGCTGGTCATTGCCGGAAGCGATAAACGCGGAACCATTTATGGCATTTACGAATTGTCTGCCCAAATTGGTGTTTCGCCATGGTATTATTGGGCCGATGTTCCGGTAAAAAAAAGCAATGCATTATTCGCTATCGGTGGAAGACATATTATTTCTTCGCCAGCAGTAAAATATAGAGGAATCTTTTTAAACGATGAAGCACCCGCATTATCCGGATGGAGCCAAAAAGAATTTGGAGGTTTTAACCACAAATTTTATGAGAAGGTTTTCGAGCTTATTCTTCGATTAAAAGGCAACTATTTATGGCCTGCAATGTGGGGTAGTGCGTTTAACGACGATGATAAAATGAACCCTGCTTTGGCAGACGAATATGGAGTTGTAATTGGGACATCGCACCACGAACCCTTAAGCAGGGCACATGACGAATGGAAAAGATACAAGGGAGGCAAGTGGAACTACGATCAAAACCCGGAACAGTTAAGAGCATTTTGGGAAAGCGGATTGAAACGGGTTGCCGATAAGGAACAGATTATTACGGTGGGCATGCGTGGTGATGGCGATGAACCAATGACAGAGGGAACGGCAACCGCTCTACTCGAAAAAATTGTAAAAGATCAGCGTGAAATTATTGAAAAAGTAACTCAAAAACCTGCCTCACAAACACCACAATTATGGGCGTTATATAAAGAAGTTCAGGCGTATTATGATAAAGGAATGCGTGTACCTGATGATGTTACACTTTTGCTTTGCGATGATAACTGGGGCAACATTAGAAAACTTCCAAAACTTAACGAAGCACCAAGAACAGGTGGTTATGGCATTTATTATCATTTTGATTATGTAGGCGATCCTCGAAATTATAAGTGGATTAATACCAATCCCATTCAAAAAGTTTGGGAACAAATGAACTTGGCTTACGAATACAATGCAAATGAGATATGGATTGTAAATGTGGGCGATTTAAAGCCAATGGAGTTTCCAATTTCGTTTTTTCTAGATTATGCATGGGCGCCTGATGCCATTCCAGCAGAGAGACTGAAAGCCTATACAACAGATTGGGTAATTCAACAATTTGGAGTACAATACGCAGAAGAAATTGCCGATATTTTAGATTTTTACTCGAAATATAACGGGCGGATTAAGCCAGAATTGCTGAACGAGAACACCTATAGCCTAAATAATTACAATGAATTTGAAACTGTAGTTAACGATTATAAAAAGCTAGAAACCAAAGCCAAATTCATTAACAATAACATTCCTGACAATCAAAAAGATGCTTTTTATCAGTTGGTGCTTCACCCGGTAGAGGCCAGTGCAAATTTATACGAACTTTATTATACCGTTGCCAAAAACAAACTTTACGCAAAGCAGGGTCGTTTTGCTACGAATGCCTTAGCCGAAAAGGTTGATAGCCTTTACAAAAGAGATTCGGAAATTACGAATTACTACAACAAAACTATGGCGGGTGGAAAGTGGGACCACATGATGGACCAGACACATATCGGTTACACATACTGGCAACAACCAGAAAAAAATGCAGTTCCAAAAACGCAGATTCTTACGTTTACCAGCAGTTTAGATAAAGCCCAAATGGGTTTGGCTATTGAGGGAAGCGATTCATCTTGGACAGGTAAAGAAAAAGTAAATCTGGCCCTTCCAACTTTCGATTACTACAATAACAAACCTCATTATATAGATCTATTTAATAAAGCTAAAGGATCATTTACTTATCAGATCAAAACCCCAGCATATATAATTTCTAGCGAACCAAAGGGAAATATAAGCACCGAGAATAGATTTTTCTTAACCATAGATTGGGCAAAGGCACCTAAGGGAAAAACGGAAACAACAGTTGCAGTTTCAGGAAATGACGGATCAAAAATGTTGATCCCGATAACCCTAAATAATGCACGTTTTGCCGAGGAGAAGATCAACGCTTTTGTACCGCAAGATGGATATATTTCTATTGAAGCCCAAAATTATACAAAAGCAGTTGGGAGTCGGCCAGTTTTTTGGAAAACCATTCCGAATTATGGTAAAACTTTGGGTGGCGTAATTCCAGTTCCGGTTACTGCTCCAATTCAAAAATTAGATGCCAATACACCACATTTAGAATACGATGTTTATCTCAATGAAGCTGGCACATTTAAACTAAATACTTTCATTTCCCCAACAATCGATTTTACAAACAGTGATGGGCTGAAGTTTGCAGTTTCGGTGGATGAAGAAGCGCCGATAATTGTAAATATTAGCGCCGATTATAAAACAGAAAGTGCTTGGCGTCAATCGGTTGCAGATAACATTAAAATTTTTAAAACACCTCTTCAATTTGCTAAATCCGGCAAGCACACCATCAAATACTGGATGATAAATCCTGGAGTGGTATTGCAAAAACTGGTTTTAGATCTTGGAGGACTAAAACCGAGTTTCTTGGGTCCGCTAGAAACTTTTTTTAGCGAAATAAAATAACCTTAACCATTTATAAACCGAATAACGATGAACAATTTTAAAAAATTATCTGGGCTGGCGCTCATGATGACGGTGGCGATAACCAGTGCATGTCAGCAAAACGCTAAAAAAACTACTTCAGAAACTGGCGATACAGCCAAAAGTTCTAAATATTTGTCGCAACCCTTAATTTCGAACATCTACACCGCCGATCCTTCGGCACATGTTTTCAACGGGAAAATTTACATCTATCCATCTCACGATATTGAAGCAGGAATAAAAGAAAACGATAACGGCGATCATTTTGATATGCGGGATTATCACATCCTCAGCATGGATAGCATTAATGGAAAAGTGACCGATAATGGCGTAGCGCTTAGTGTAAAGGATATTCCTTGGGCAGGTAGACAGCTTTGGGCACCCGATGCAGCCTTTAAAAACGGAACTTACTATCTATATTTTCCTGTAAAGGATAAAAATGATGTTTTCCGAATTGGAGTGGCAACAGCTAAAAATCCGGCCGGGCCTTTTAAAGCCGAAGCTAAACCTATTGAAGGCAGTTTTAGTATCGATCCAGCTGTATTTACGGATACTGATGGCAGTACCTACATGTATTATGGTGGTATTTGGGGTGGTCAGCTTCAAGGGTGGAACAACGGAAAATACGATGCAAATGGTTCTAAAACCGATTCTGGAAAGGAAAATGAACCTGCCTTAACGGCAAAAGTTGCAAAATTGAGTAAAGATATGCTGAGTTTCGATGGGGCGGTTAAAGATGTGGTCATTTTAGATCGGAACGGAAAACCGCTTTTAACTAAAGATCACGATAGGCGGTTTTTTGAAGGCGCTTGGATGCACAAATACAACGGTAAATATTATTTTACTTACTCCACTGGCGATACCCATTTCTTGGCTTCGGCTATTGGCGATAAACCTTATGGCCCATTTACTTATCAAGGAACTTTTATGAATCCTGTAGAAGGCTGGACAACGCACCATTCTATTGTAGAAATCAAAGGCAAGTGGTACATTTTCTATCACGATACGCAGCTTTCTGGTAAAACCCATTTAAGAAATATTAAAGTAACTGAATTAACGCATAACCCAGATGGAACCATCGCGCTGATCGAGCCGATGAAAAAATAATTCAACTTGCGAAGTTTCTAAGGGCCGAGAGCGCAAAGGGGCTTCGCCAGTTTTAAAGGAAAGTTTAATTTCTTTGCAAGACTGACGAAGTTTCCCCAATACACAACCCTCCAAAACATTGTAAGTCGGTGATATCAACTTGCGAAGTCTCAGGGGCCAAGAGCGCAGAAGGACTTCGCCAGTTTAAAGGGAAGTCTAATTTCTTTGCAAGACTGACGAAGTTACCCCAAACACAACCTCCAAAACTTCGTAAGTCGGTGATATCAACTTGCGAAGTCTCAGGGGCCAAAAGCGCAGAAGGACTTCGCCAGTTTTAAAGGAAAGTTTAATTTCTTTGCGAGACTGACGAAGTTTCCCCAATACACAGCCCTCCAAAACTTCGTAAGTCAGAAATAAATTTCTATTTTTCAGTTCCCTATTTATCACTAATTAATATGTTATGAAAATAGAGGAAGGTAGTTACTACCATGTTTACAATAGAGGAAACAATAAAGGGTTAATCTTTTTTGAAGAGGCTAATTATGATTACTTTTTAGAGAAATTCAAAAAATATGTCTGTCCTAATGTAGATATTTTTGCCTACTGTTTAATGCCGAATCATTTTCATTTCTTTTTGAGAATAATAGATCCGAATGGCTTTGAAAAAGGAATTAAGAACTTTCTCATCTCGTATACTAAGTCAATAAACCAAACTTATAAAAAAGTGGGGAGTTTATTTCAGGGTAGATATAAATCTAAGAAAATAGATTCAGAAGAATATTATACTAGAATCATAACCTACATTCATCATAACCCTAAAGATGCTGGAATGGTTAAAAATTTAGAAGACTATAGATTTTCTTCATACAAAGCATACGTCACTGGAAAGCCTACCTTAATAAAAAAAGAAGAAGTTTTAAGGTGGTTTGGTAATCTCGAAGGTTTTATTGCTGATCATGCTCTTTGATCAAAACTTGCGAAGTCTCAGGGGCTAAGAGCGCAGAAGGACTTCGCCAGTTTTAAAGGAAAGTTTAATTCTTTGTAAGACTGAAGAAGTTTCCCCAATACACCACCCTTCAAAACTTCGTAAGTCGGTGATATCAACTTGCGAAGTCTTAAGAGCCAAGAGCGCAGAAGGACTTCGTCAGTTTTAATGGAAATTTATTTCTTTGCAAGACTGACGAAGTTTCCTGATAAACAACTTTTCAAAACTTCGTAAGTCGGTGATATCAACTTGCGAAGTCTCAGGGGCCAAGAGCGCAGAAGGACTTCGCCAGTTTAAAGGAAAGTTTAGTTCTTTATAAGACTGACGAAGTATCCCCAAACAAAATCCTGCAAAACTTCGTAAGTCGATTTAATTCATCCCGATTTTCGCTTTTAATAAACAAAAAAACATTAAGGTTGAATTTTCTGAAAGTTTGCATCAAATCAGATAAAATGGTAAAATTTTTATGTAGTTATGTGTTTGAGTTAAAAATTAGCAACTAATGTTGGCGATTTTTTACAAATTGCAATTTTTAACACATTACATGAAAACTGACCAATATAATGAACTGGCCACCAAGCCACACTATCCCGTCTTAGATGGCCTTCGCGGTATTGCAGCCATAATCGTTGTCACATTTCATTTAACTGAACCACTAGGTACCGGACACTTGGATATTTTGGTTAACCACGGTTACCTTGCCGTGGATTTTTTCTTTTTATTGTCGGGCTTTGTAATGGGATACGCTTATGATGATCGCTGGAACAAAATGACAGTTGGTAATTTTTTCAAGCGCCGTATCCAACGTCTTCAGCCAATGGTAATTTTGGGCATGACGCTTGGCGCAATCGGATTCTATTTTACAGATTCTACAATTTGGCCACTCATCCATACCATTCCGCTCTGGAAAATGCTATTGGTCATGCTTATCGGTTACACCATTTTGCCTGTGCCATTATCGCTTGATATTCGTGGTTGGGAAGAAATGCATCCGCTCAATAGCGTTGGATGGTCGTTGTTTTTCGAATATATTGCCAACATTCTTTATGCTGTTTGGATCAGAAAGTTTTCTAAAACCGCCTTATGCATATTGGTTGTTGTTGCAGCCATCGCACTTGCACAATTGGCCATTACAAATGGTGATGTAAGTGGTGGGTGGACACTAAACGTAGAGCAGGTACGCATTGGGTTAACCCGTACCATGTATCCGTTTTTTGCTGGTTTATTACTTTCACGGATAGCGAAGCCAGCCAAAATTAAAAATGCTTTTTTATGGTGTAGTCTTTTGGTCGCCATTGTACTTTATATGCCACGTATTGGCGGTGCTGAACACCTTTGGATGAATGGACTCTATGAATCTATTTGTATCATCATCATTTTTCCACTTATAGTTTATATTGGAGCAAGTGGTATTATTCAATCTCAAAGAGAGCGCAAAATCTGCAAATTTTTGGGTGATATATCCTATCCGCTTTATTTGGTACATTATCCCCTAGTTTATTTTTACGTTGCGTGGATCAGTAATAATAAAGGCACAACGATTGTACAGGCTTGGCCTTATGCAATGCTCATTTTAATAGGGGGAATAATTTTAGCTTATGCCTCGTTAAAATGGTATGATGAGCCAGTTCGTAGATGGATGCGGAAAAAATTTGCGTAAGTTAACTTGCGAAGTCTCAAGGGCCAAGAGCTTAGACGTACTTCGAAAGTTTTAAATAAGAAGTTTTTTTTGAAAGACTGGCGAAGTTTCCCAGCGCAATATCCTTCAAAACTTCGCAAGTCGATTCTACTAACTTACGAAGTCTCCAGGGCCAAGAGCGTAGAAGGACTTCGTCAGTTTTAAAGGAAAGTTTAATTTCTTGGTAAGACTGACGAAGTTTTCCCAAACACAACTCTCCAAAACTTCGTAAGTCGATTCTACTAACTTGCGAAGTCTCCAGGGCCAAGAGCGTATAAGGACTTCGAAAGTTTTAAAGGAAAGTTTAATTTCTTTGTAAGACTGACGAAGTTTCCCCAAACACAACCCTCCAAACTTCGTAAGTCGATTATACTAACTTACGAAGTCTCAATGGCAAAGAGCGCAGAAGGACTTCGTCAGTTTTAAAGGAAAATTTAATTTCTTTGTACGACTGACAAAGTTTCCCCAAACACAACCCTCCAAAACTTCGTAAGTCGATTATACTAACTTGTTTAATTGCATCTAACTTCCAGTTGATTTCAACGATTTATTTCTCATTATAAAAACAAAGTTTTAAATTAGGTTTCTCAACCAAACCCAAATCATGACCGAACCAAAACAACGCTTGCTTTCTCTAGATTTTTTTAGAGGTTTAACCGTAGCTGCCATGATTTTAGTAAACAACCCTGGAAGTTGGGGGCATATTTATGCCCCATTGGAACATGCAGAGTGGAATGGTTGCACGCCAACAGATTTAATTTTCCCTTTTTTCTTGTGGATCGTTGGAGTTTCCATCGCATTTGCAATGAGCAGCAGCAAGGCCAATCCATCAACCAATAACAAAACCATTTTCAAGGCGATTAAAAGGGGACTCACACTTTATTTTCTGGGTTTTTTTCTTGCCATATTTTCAAAAATTATAAATGCAATAATTGATCATAGATCGGTTTGGGAGGCTTTTGAAACCGTAAGGATTCTCGGTGTACTGCAAAGAATCGGGATTGTTTTTATCATCAGCAGCATTATTTTTCTTAAAGCATCAGAAAAAACTATTTTCAAAACCTTGATTGTAATTCTAGCGGTTTATTGGGCGCTGATGACTTTTGTTCCAGTTCCAGGGGTGGGTTATGCAAACCTAGAAAAAGAAACCAATCTGGCTGCATGGATAGATCGCGGTATTTTAACCGAAGCACATACTTGGGCATCTTCAAAAACCTGGGATCCTGAAGGCGTTTTGAGCACCTTGCCTGCCATAGGTACTTGCTTATTCGGGATTTTGGTTGGGGTTTGGATGCGCAGAAAAGATGTTGATGCTGCAACTAAAGTTTCTTGGCTATTTACCATTGGGTTACTATCTGTTGTAGCTGGTTTATTATGGGATTTACAGTTTCCAATAAATAAAGCACTGTGGACAAGCTCCTACGTTTTATATGCCGGAGGTTTGGCATCCATTAGTTTAGCACTTTGTTATTGGCTCATTGATGTTCAGGGATATAAAAAAATGACCACACCTTTTGTTGTTTATGGCGTAAATGCGATAACGGTTTTCTTTCTAGCCGGATTAATGCCTCGGGTTTTGAATATGATCAGCATAACTCAGGCAGATGGTACCAAAACACCTTTGCTTGTTCATTTTTACGCTACTTGTTACCAGCCCTTTTTCTCGCCAATAAATGCTTCACTTGTTTGGGCAATTACTTACGTTCTTGGCTTTTACGTACTCCTTTGGATTATGTATAAAAAGAACATCATAATTAAAGTATAATTGCTAAATTGGCCCAAACAACCGATTGAATTAAGCTGAAGTTTGAAAAAGAAAACCACCATATATGATATTGCTAAGGAGCTAAATATCACAGTTTCAACTGTGTCTAGAGCACTTAGCGGATTTCCTGCAATAAGCGATGCAACCAAAAAGGCGGTTATAGAAACGGCCAAAAAACTAAATTACAGTCCGAATAGGCTCGCTTCCGCATTAAAATCGGGTAAAACACATATTATTGGAGTAATTGTTCCCAGTGTACAGGCTCACTTTTTCGCATCGATAATCCATAGTATAGAAGAGGGTTTAAAAGATAGCGGCTATAGAATAATCTTATATCAATCTAACGAATCTTTAGAAAATGAAATTAACGGTGTGAGAACACTTTTAGAAGCACAGGTAGATGGGATCATGGCTTCACTATCTTTAGAAACTGAAGATGTTTCGCATTTCGCAGAAATTGTAAAGCAGAATAAACCTTTGGTGCTATTTGACCGTGTTAATCCAGTTTTAAAGGTTCCTACAGTAACACTTGATGATTTTGGAGCCGGATATTTAGCAACGCAACACTTGATAGACCAAGGCTACAAGAAAATCGCTTTCATTACAACTATTCATCAAATTAAAATCTTTAACGATCGATTAAAAGGATACAAAGCTGCACTAGAAGAAAATAATTTGCCAATTTTAGAGGAGCATATTATTTACGGTGGCCTATCTATTAAGGATGGCAGATTTGGGGCTGGAAAATTAATGCGTTGTACCGAAAAGCCTGATGCAATTATTGCTGGAGATGACTTTACGGCTTTGGGTGCAATTAAAAAATTAAAGGAAATTGATGCGACACCACCGCAAATCGGTGTAATTGGTTTTGCCAACGAAGCTTTTTCAGCCTATATTACACCAAATCTTTCTACCATCGATCAGCATGCCAACCAAATGGGAAGCGAGTGTGCAAAAATGTTTTTGAAAATGATTGCTCAAGAAAATCCTTATCAAAACATAGATCACGTGGTACTTAACCCAACAGTGGTAGAAAGGCAATCTACTGATAAATTGCCTTCCTAAGTATTATTCAAATAGGCTTTTTCTGATGCCCATTTCTAATCCACGGATTTCTGCCAATCCTTTTAAACGGCCAATAGCCGAATAGCCAGGGTAAGGATTTTTTGCAAGATCATCCATCATTTGGTGTCCATGATCCGGCCTCATCGGAATCGACCGGTTTTCTTTTTGCATTAACTTTACGGCTTCTTTAACCAAGGCAAACATATCTGCATTGCCCTCTAAATGGTTGGCTTCATAAAAGTTGCCTTCATCATCTCGTTGCGTACTTCTCAGGTGCAGAAAATAAATTCTAGAGCCCAGGCGTTCAATCATTCCGGGTAAATCATTATCGGGCCTTGCGCCAAAAGAGCCGCTGCAGAAACATAAGCCATTAGATTTTGCGGGCACTTTATTTAAAATGTGCTGTGCATCAGCCTCTGTACTCATAATTCTTGGCAAACCTAATATTGGGTAGGGTGGATCATCAGGATGGATGGCCATTTGCATTTCATGCTGATCGGCAGTGGGTGTAATTTCTGATAAAAAGGTAGTTAGGTTTTCCCGCAAAATATCAGCCGTAATTCCTTTAAATCCATCAAGCAAAGCTAAAACCTGTTCTGGCGTAAAATGATCTTTACTTCCAGGTAAACCCTGAAGACAGTTTCCCATTAATTCAACTCTAGCCTCTTCGCTTAACTGTTCAAAATATAATGTAGCCTTATTTATTTCTTCCTCCGTATAATCATCCTTCGCGTTTGGTCTTTTAAGCAAAAACAGATCAAAAGCAATAAAAGCTGTTTTTTCAAACCTTAGGGCTAAAGCACCAGTATTGGTTTTGTACTTTAAATTGGTTCGCATCCAATCCAGTACAGGCATAAAGTTATAGGTGATGACTTTAATACCACAGGTTGCAAGATTTTCTAAGCTTATTTTATAATTTTCGATGTAGGTTTTAAAATCTCCGGCTCTTTTTTTAATGTCTTCGTGTACGGGTAAGCTTTCTACCACACTCCAAATCATATCATATTTTTCAATTTCCAACTTTCTTTTTTGGATTTCATCTACTGTCCAAATTTCGCCAACGGGAATGTGATGTAAGGCTGTAACCACCCCGCTGCATCCGGCCTGGTGTATGTCTGAAAGGCTAACAATATCATCTGGTCCATACCAGCGCATGGTTTGTATCATATTCATATTTTTTGCTTGTCTAAATTATTTATGCAATCGGTACAGTATAAAAATACACCATTTTTATCTATCTGAGAGATAAAAAAATAAAAATTAAAAATATTTTATGCAATCGGTTGCAAATTAATTTTTTAATTTCTACTTTTAACCTAACCAAATATACTTAAGCTCCATTCTCCACTTCTAACCAGGCGAATAGAACCTTAAGGTTATTTAAAAGGCAGGCCAAAAAACTGCGAATTAAAATGAACCTTTTATGAGAAAACCTAGACAAAAAACTTTTCTAAAGTGTGTGGTGTTGCTAATCCTATTATTAGGGCTAACACCCTCCCTGCTTTTCGCACAAAAAATTTTAAAGGGAAAAGTATTGGATGAAAAAAATCTGCCCTTGCCCGGTGCAGGTGTAAAACTTAAGCTTTCTGGAAAAGCAACCGTTACTGGTGATGATGGATCTTTTACCATTAGTGCGCCAGAAAACGAAAAAACAATTATTGTATCGTTTATTGGCTATCCGGCACAAGAAATCGATATTAAAAATGGTGTAACCACTTACAATGTAACCCTCACACCAGATTCTAAAAACCTGAACGAGGTTGTGGTAATTGGTTATGGTACGCAAAAGCGTAGAGATGTTACCGGTTCGGTAGTTTCTTTAAGTGGTGCTGCTATTAAAGAGGTTCCGGTTGCAAACATTCAGCAAGCGTTACAGGGTAGAATGGCCGGGGTAGAAGTTCAGTCGGTTGGCACAAGGCCAGGTGCTGGGGCGCAAATTAGGATTCGTGGAGAAAGATCTATCAATGCTTCGAACGATCCGCTTTTTGTTGTAGATGGAATTCCCTATAGCGGAACATTAAACGATATTAACCCTGATGATATTGCAAGTTTAGATGTATTAAAAGATGCATCAGCAACCGCAATTTATGGTTCGCGTGGTGCAAATGGTGTGGTTTTAATCACAACCAAAAGAGGAACTGCAGGCGATACACGAGTTTCATTTAATACGTATTATGGTATCAGTAAGATTACCGATAAATACAACGTTTATAATGCCGATCAGTACAGGGCTTTACGCGATTATTCGATTTATACTCAAGATTATCTTGCAGATGAAAAAGCGGGTATTGCAAGTGGTAGAAATACAGATTGGCAAGACCTTTTGTATAAAGATGGTTTCATGACAGACAACAACCTGAACATTTCTGGTGGAAGTGAGCAGAGTCAGTTTTCTGTTGGAGGCGGTTATTTCAAACAAACTTCAGCGCTGCCAAGTCAGGATTTTACCCGTGCTTCTATGAAAGCAACCGGCGATTTTAAAATTGGTAAACGTGTTAAAATTGGTTTCAATAACTTAACCAATTATAGTGTTACAAACGGTTCTCAATTTGGATTGAATGTATTTCCATTGTTGGCTTTAAGTCCGCTTACTTCACCTTATAATGCTGATGGAAGCGTAAACCTTAAACCTTCTGGAAATTTAGACGATTTAAACACAACTTATAATCCATTGATGTTGCTAACAAACGAAAACCAGTGGGTAGACCGTGTTCGTCGTTTCCGTACGTTTAACAGTCTTTATGGTGAAGTTCAAATTATTGATGGATTAAAATACCGCTTAAATGCTGGTTTGGATTTTAATCAGGAAGAGGGCGATCAATTTAGAGGAGCGAATAGTTATTTCAGACCAGGTTTAGGAAACACGGCTTCCGTAAATAACGGAACAGGTACAAAATATTCGTTGGATAACTTAGTAACCTACGATAAAACCTTTGCTCAAAAACATCGCGTTTCGGTTACTGCTTTATTCGGTTTCGAACGTGAGCAATATCACAATACTTCTGTAAGCAAAGATTCGATTACTGCTGATTTTGTTCAGTTTTACAATTTAGGTCAATCTTCTGTTGGTCCGGTAGCTGTATTGGGCGGAAGCGAATCCTCGGCAACGTTAATTTCAATGATGTTGAGAGCAAATTATGTATACAATGATCGATACATGATAACCTTAACTGGCCGTAGAGATGGATCTTCACGTTTAGGAGTAGGAAATAAATGGAAAGAATATCCAGCGGTTTCTGCGGGTTGGAGCATTACAAACGAAGAGTTTATGCAAAATCTAAAGGTAATTTCTAACTTAAAACTTCGTGCAGGTTTTGGTATTACCTCAAATCAAGCAGTACCAGCATATAGCACTTTGGGAGGTGTGGCATCAAATAATGTTCGATACAATTATGGTCCCTCATCACAAATTGGTTATTATGTAACTAAAATTGTAGATCCAAAATTAGATTGGGAATATACCCGCACAACCAACATCGGTTTAGATTTTGGAATTTTAAACAACCGCATTACAGGTAGTGTAGATTACTATACTGCAAAAACTGACAAGCTTTTGTATGGCGTTCCGTTGCCTCCCACTTCTGGAATTTCGGAACCTTACCTAACCAATATTGGTAATGTATCAAATAAAGGTTTAGAGGTAGCAATATCAAGTCAGAACATTAAATCCGAAAGTGGTTTTTCTTGGGGAACTGATTTAAACTTCTATTTCAACAGAAATAAATTAGTTGCCTTAAACGGAAGTGTTACACAGGTTACAAATGCACAATTGTTTGTTGGCGAGCCTTTAACAGCCATTTTCGATTATAAAAAATTAGGTATTTGGCAAACTGATGAGGCTGCTGAAGCGGCAAAATATGGCTTTGTTCCTGGTCAGCTTAAGTTAGAAGATCACAATGGTGATGGAAAACTGACTGTAGATGATAAATATGTAATCGGCAACGCACAAGCCAAGATTCAGGGTGGTATTACCAACCGTTTCAATTATAAAGGATTCGATTTCTCGTTTGTACTTTATGCACGCTTCGGTGGTACATTAATTAGTCAGATCCATCAACCACTTGCAGGTTATTTAACCATTAACGATGGACGTAGAAATCAGCTGGCTGTTGATTATTGGACACCAACTAATCCAACCAATGCATTCCCATCGCCAAATGTTGCAGGTGGCCTAATTACAACGGCTCTTACAAGTGATGCTGGAAGTACTTTGGGTTATTATGATGCCAGTTTTATTAAAATGAGAAGTATAAACTTCGGTTACTCATTAAGCAATAAACTCGCGAATAAATTAGGTGCTCAAAAAATAAAGGTTTATGTAACGGCTCAAAATCCATTTATCCTGTATTCACCTTATGTTAAAGCAGGTGGTTTAGATCCAGAAGCTACTGGAACAGGAAATCAAGGAGTTTCTAACCCGGGAAATATTTCTACTAGAGCCTTAACCATTGGTGCTACCATACCTCCAACCAGAACTTTCCTGGCTGGATTAAACGTTACATTTTAATAATCCTCAATCTTAATATTTAGAAAATGAAAACAAGATATTTTATACAAGCTATCCTCCTTTCAGCGGTAATTTTGCTTGGAGGATGTAAAAAAGCCTTAGAGGAGCATCCTTATACTGTATTTACAACAGAATACCTTAAAACACCTGATGGTTTGCAAGCTGCTATAACTTCGGTTTATGCAGGTATGCGTTATGATTATGGACCAATCGGTGCAGTATTATTAGCCAATATGGGTACAGATGAATGGACCTTTGGCGACCAAGGTAACTCTGGCCAGACTTTAGAATTGGGAACATATCAAATTCCGGCAACAAATGGTGCGATTTTAACACCATGGAACAGAAATTATTCAAACATTAATCTATGTAATTTCATTGTCGATGCTGCGCCAAAAGTAGCCATGAGCGATGCGGCCAGAAACGTAATTATTGCTGAGGCACGCTATTTAAGAGCACACTATTACTTATTGTTGGTAGAGCAGTTTGGCGCAGTTCCTTTAGATTTGGGCTCGGGTGATCAAGTATTTACCGATGTTGCCTACTATGGATTTAATCGTCTTCCTTTTAATGATATTTTGAAGAAAGATTATCAGGCAATGATTAACGACTTAACTTTTGCAAGTCAGAATTTACCTGTAACCAGACCAGCAAATGCTTTTAAACTGTCTCAGGCAGCGGCTTTACACTTGTTATCTCGTGTTTATTTATATCGTGGGTATTCGGATGTTAAAGAATCGACAGATTTTAACAAAGCCTATACAACTGCGATGGAATTAATCAATAACAAGGCAAAATACGGAACAGACTTACTTCAGGATTACAGCCAGGTGCACAAACAAGGAAACGACTACAATAAAGAAATTTTGTATTCTGTTGAACGTTTGGCTTTAAATAACTCGAACAACGAAACCACAAGTCCTGGAACTGAGTTTGATGGAAAAGTAAATCTGGCCAACAATTTATTTAATGCCAATTATCAAAACGCAGCAACAGTTGGTGGTGTTTCCCTAATTGATGACCGTCCGTTGCAGTATGGCCGTCCGTTAAGACAATTGGCTCCAACGGCTAATGTTTTCAATCGAGTATTTGCAGATAAATCAAACGACAGTCGCTACGATGCTACATTTAGAACACTTTGGAGAGTCGCAACATTGCGTACAGGAAAAGATTTGGATGATTTTAAAGCGAAGCTTGCTACGGTTGGTTTTGCAATAGGCGATACAGCCATTTATTTAGCCAGAACAGATGCAATGGCTGCTCAACTAAAAGCTGCTGGGAAAAAATATAAAGTTTTAGGTCCGTCAGAATTTTGGAGCAATCAAAACAAAACCAATCAGCTTTATCCTAATTTGAAAAAATATGATGATAGCGTCCGTAATAACTTTCAGGATGTTTCTGGTAGACCATATATTGTAGCCAAGCTTTCTGAGGTTTATTTAATTGCGGCAGAAGCCGCTTTACAAGATGGACATCCGGCAGATGCAGTACCTCTAATCAATGCTTTAAGAGAACGTGCTGCGTATAGATCATGGCTTACCGCCGCTGATGTTGCAACAAGAAAGGCAGCAATGACAATCACCGTAGCACAAATTAACCTCGATTTTATTTTGGATGAACGTACCCGCGAACTTTGTGGTGAAGGGATAAGATGGGCAGATTTGGCCGTACGTAAAAAATTGGTAGAAAGGGTAAAACTTTATAACCCAGATGGTGCGCCAAACATTAAGGATTTCCACAATTTGAGACCGATTCCACAAAGCCAGATTAATAGCGTTGTTGATCCTCAAGGAGATCCGAACAGAAATAAATATCAAAATCCAGGTTATTACTAGTCTTATAATTAGAAAGAAATGAAAAAGAAATTAACTATACCTGGCTTGCTGTTGTTAACAGTGCTTGGGTTGTATTCTTGCAAAAAACAAGGTGTTTACAATGGCGCCGATAGCACTTTGGGTGCACAATTTACAGATGATGGAAGTACATTGAAATCAGCAGTATCTTTTCCTTTGGGTTTGGCTGTCGAATATCCTTTAGCATCATCAAATGCAAACTATTGGAATGTTGTAAAAAGAGAAGCAAGCTGGATTACCTTTGGCAACGAACTTAAAAATTCATCAATTGTAAAAGCCGATGGATCATACGATTTCACTACAGCTGATAATTTTTACAACTTGGCTACGGCTGCGGGCCTAAAGGTTTTTGGCCATACTTTAGTTTGGCACACGCAACAAAGAGCTTCTTATTACAACAGTTTAATCGGAGGTGGAAGCAGTTCTACCGCCACTAATTTTGCTGTAAACCCTGGGTTTGAAACCACTACTGTTGGTACTACTGCAGAACCTGCAGATGGATGGCAGGTACTAAATGGGGCAGGTCAGTTTGTAAGTACCACCACGAATGTAAACGGTGGTTTAAAGGCGTTGCAGGTTAACGTACCAGCTGGTGGCCAAAATTATAACACACAGCTGATTACCAAAGCTCAAATTCCGGTTACTGCGGGCAAAACGTACACCATTTCATATTACATTAAAGGTGCAGCAAGTCAAAATATTCAATTTGAAATTAGACCTTACGCTGGCGCAACTGCCGGATCAGTCAGCTATCAGGGAGGAAAAGCCGTAACAACGAGTTATGCTAAAATCTCTTATGATTACTTAGTGCCTGCGGGCGTAACTGCTTTTCAGTTGGCTTTCGATTTGGGCGGTACACAAAATACCTTGTATTTAGACGATGTAAGCATAACCGATGCTTCTGTGGTGCCACCACCAACTGGCGGGGCATTAACCGTTATTGTTGATAATGCAATGAAAAACCACATCCAAACAGTTGTTAATCGATATAAAGGTAAAATAACTGCTTGGGATGTTATTAACGAGCCTTTTACTGATGCTGCTGAATTAAGAAACAACACCAATACCCCAGTTCCGGCAGGAAGAACGGATGTTTTTGTTTGGCAAAATTATTTGGGTAGAGATTATGCTTCTAAAGCTTTTACCTATGCAAGAGCGGTTGATGCGACAGCAGATTTGTACATGAACGAATATAATCTTGAATCGAGTACAGCAAAATTAGATGCTTTTGTAAGCCTAGCGAAAGAATTAAAAGCAGCAAATACAGGTATTACTGGTGTTGGAACGCAAATGCACTGTAATATTAATACATCTTATGCCATGATTGATGGGATGTTTCAAAAGTTAGCGGCTACGGGTTTAAAGGTTAGAATCTCTGAATTAGATATTAGATTAAATCCATCAGAAAAAGTAGGGGCAGTTGGCTCATCTGCTGCTTTGCTAAATTTACAAGCCGCAATGTATAATTATGTTATTAAATCGTACTTTAAATATGTTCCAGAAGCTCAACGCGGTGGAATTACCGTTTGGGGAGTTGCAGATAGTGACAGTTGGATTGTGGTAAGCAACGGCAAAAACGATGCACCATTACTTTTCGATGCATCTTACAATAAAAAAGTTGCCTTTGCCGGAATGCTACAGGGTTTAAAAGGACAGTAAGATTTTTTGGTTAGCTATAAGCCGTTCTGATTAATTTCAGAGCGGCTTTTTATTTGGAGTTAGCTTTGACAACTTTAATAATGCTACAGAAAGAAAGTTGCCAAAGCTTGATAAGCTGATTTCAGCTTTGACAACTCAATAGCGATGCGTAAAAAGAGTTGTCAAAGCTTCAGGACTTGAGTTCGATTTAGAGCGGTCATCACCCTGAATTTATTTAAGGGTCTTTCTTGCTTGAAAGATGCTGAAATGAATTCAGCATGACGATAGAACTTATTAGGATTTTATTTTACACTTGCCTCAAAAGGCGATGCAGGCAGGCCTTCAATGTTATAAAGATTTGCACGCACTGGATTATCAGCCCAGGCATAACGTACATAAATAGGTTTTGTAATTGCCTCATTCCAAACCGTTATTTTATTGCCCTTAATTTCGGCCTTGGCCCAAACAAACTTCTTATCTGATCCCGCAATTTCAAAATACTGTAACTCAGAATTTCCTTTGGAAACCAATCCTTTTCCTACATGATCAAAAGTTAAAACCAGTTTGTTGTTGTTCGAAAGCATTGATTTGAATAATGGCCCTGAAGGAACAATAGCCTTATCGCCATAAATTGAGTATTCCGCTTGAAGCGCCAATCTTTTACCTACATCTTCTTTGTTTAAAGGATGAATATCATTCCATTCGCCTAAATCTATAGCTACTGCCATTGCTGTGTTTTTTACAGCTAATAATTTTCGCTGTTGATCTCTTAATTCGGCCCAGCTACTTTCCGTAGGATTTGAATTAGTCTCCATAAAGCCTGGCAATTGAACGTATAGGAAGGGAAGTGATGGAATAGAAAATTCTGTCCTCCAATCTGCAATTAGAGTTCTCATCAGTTCCGCATATTCTTTTGAATTGCTGGTGTTTGCTTCGCCCTGATACCACAATGCAGCTTTAACCCTGTAGTTTTTTAAAGGGGCAATCATTGCGTTATACAATCCAACAGGTTTCCATCTAACAAAAGTTTGCGATGGTGAAGGTTCTGTTTTAGCGCCCAATTTATATTTCCACTTACCCCTCAAATCAATGGTATCTTGTCCTGCAATAAGCTGATAGCTTTTATCCAATACAAATCCTCCGTTTCCTGAATTGTTAATGATTTTTACAGTGATGGTATTTTTCCCTTCTTGCAATAAATCGGTACCGAAAAGGTATCTTCTTGGCGGATATTGGTAGCTTGTAGTTCCTACAAATTTTCCATTGATAAAAACCGAATCTGCATCCACAATTCTGCCCAGAAGCAATTTTACTGGCTTGCCGATCATCGTTTTTGGAACATCGATATCCTTTTTAAACCACACTACACCATTTACTTTACCTAAGCTTTCGTTCGCCCAATAGCCTGGCACATTCATTTCACTCCAATTCTGATCATCAATATTATCTTTCCAATTGTTTTTGATGCCCTCATCTTTCGAGTTTAAGTTTTTGTACCAAGCATTTGACAATGCCTGATCTGATGATTCGATTTGTTTGATCAGCTCATCATTTTTAAATTTTTGAGCCTCGGCATAATACAATGGAAATTTTTTGATTCCATTTTCACTAATCCAGGCCTGTGCTGGCGAGCCACCCAAAGCCGAATTGATAATACCTACAGGAATATGATATTTTTTATTGATTTGAAGTGCGAAAAAGTAAGCGACGCCAGAAAAATCCAACACCGATTTAGGATTGGCAGATTGCCATGAACCATTAGAAAAATCTTTTCGTTCTTGCTTAAAATCGTATTCATCGGGCACTAAAAACTGCCTAATGTTTGAATTTTCGCTTTTCGCAATAATTTTTGGGTATTTGTCGATCAATCTGCCCATTGACAATTCCATATTCGATTGGCCACTGCATAGAAACACATCTCCAAACAAAATATCTTTCAATACAATTTTGTTGCTGGCCGAAAAAATCATTTCATAAGGGCCGCCAGCTTTTTGTGGAGTAATTTTTATAGACCAATCTCCATCTTTGTTCGCTTTGGTATGATATGTTTTTTTGTTGAAACTTAGCGTAATGCTTTCATTTGGTGATGCCCATCCCCAAACTTTTGTGGTGTCGTTCCGTTGAAGAACCATTCCGTTGCTGATTAGTTTTGGCAGTTTAATCTGTGCAAAGCCGATAGAACTGCCAAACAGTAAAACGGAAAATAAAGTCCACTTTTTCATAATTAATAAGCGTAAAGTTTAACTTTTTGAATACTAAAATCTCCCTCTGGAATTCTTAAATGTCTGCCTTGATGATCTTGATCGCCATTCATTCTTAATCCGGGAATCCATTTTTCCTTTTCAAAAGTGCCTTCATCTATTTGAAGAATACCTGCTCTAGAACCATCTTTTAAAGGTTTAAACGTTGCAACGATTCCGGTTCCGGCAATTATAAATTCATCAGGTGCAAGCTGAATAATCAACCCTCCGGTTAAAGGCCAATTTTCATCTTTTGCTTTTGCAGACCAGCCCAAATTTAAATCATGAGAAAAAGAGAAAATATAATCACCCAACCTAACCTCTTGCTTAGAATTGGTTTTGTCAAAAAGCACCCCGTTAATGGTTCCTTTACCTTGATTTTGGAGAATTAAAGGTTTAAGCTGATTAAGCAGTTTATAAGCGCCAGAAATTTCTTTATTCAGTTTCTCATCTCCATTTTCTATTGAGAAAGGAGAGAAGCCCATAGAATCGTAATGTCCGATAGCATAAAATGCCTTAGCCGCAACTCCCTGTTCGAAGCGGATTTCGGGAATAAACAGTGTATTTTGCCTCCTCACATATAAATCGTTCCAGTATTTAAAGTCAGGGTTATAAAAATCGGGAGACAATAAATCGATGCTTGGCGCTCCAGCTTTCCAAACGTCCATAATATGCGGTAAAGGGCCAGCACTTGGATATTCACCAGGTTTGGCTTCCTTTTTATAGTTTAATGCAGCGTTAAGGTACATGGGCAGATTGTATTGCTGTTTGCCAGCAAGTGCAAGTTGATTGATAAAATCGGCATAGTACCAGGCCATAAAAATTTCATCGGTAGCTAGGCTTTTTCCGAATAAATCTTCCCAGCTTCCCGAAGTTTTAGAGCCATTTTTTGCCCACTTTTCCTTTAGTTCTGGAAGCAGGGTTTCCTTATTCATTTTTAAATAGGATAGAAATTTCTGAGGAACGGGTTTAGAAAATGCTGCGTTTGCCAAATCGCTATGATCACGAGCTTCGGGCAACATTCCAATTTCATTTTCTACCTGTATCATTAAAACGGTTTCCTCTTTGGCATCAACTTTTTTAATATGAGCCATCAAGGCCTCAAAAGCTTTTATATCTGAATTTAAGCTGTTTGCCGAAAACGGACTCAGGATTTCCTGTGCAGTGCCATTCTTATCTTTCGCTCTAGGAAATCTTTTCTGATCTATTTTTACCCAAGCAGGAGCATAGCAAGACATGCTATTCTTCCATGCACCAAACCACAAAAACACGAGCTTAATATCGTTTTTTCGAGCATTAAAAATTAGGCTATCCACTAAGTCGAAATTAAATTTGCCTTCCTCTGGTTCAAGCAGTTCCCAATAAACCGGAGCAAGTATGGTGTTTAAATGAAGAGATTTTACCTTCGGCCATATTGGTTGCATGTATTTGCTGTTAGAAGCGCTGGAGTTTCCAAGCTCTCCGCCTAAAATAAGAAAGGGTTTATCATGAACATAAAGCTGTTTGGTTGTTCCCTGTTGCTTTAATGAGGTTTGTGCAATCGCTTGTACAGTAATGGTCAAAAATAAAAATAGAAGAAATCGATATTTCATATATGGCTTTGGTTAGATTCTGGATTAATCAAATCGACTACTAAAATAAGAAAAAAAATAGTTTCTGCAATCGGTTGCATATATTATCTTTTATTTATACTTTTCGTTAGAAATAGCCAAATGAGTTTATTATGAGAAAAATATTACTGCTGATTTTATGGTGCATAACGATATCTGTTTCAGCACAAATTAAGTTTACCAACCCCATTTTAGCTGGTTTTTATCCAGACCCAAGCATAACAAAAGTTGGGCTGGATTATTATTTGGTTAATTCTACTTTTTCCTATTTTCCGGGCATTCCCATATTTCACAGTAGAGATTTAAAAAACTGGAAGCAGATTGGCAATGTAATCGATCGGCCAGCACAAATTGATTTTATTGGCGATGGCACTTCGAGGGGTTTATTTGCTCCATCTATTAATTATTTTAAAGGCACTTATTACTTAACCTGTACTTTGATTGATAGAAAAGGCAATTTTGTTATGACGGCCAAAAATCCTGCCGGCCCCTGGAGCGATCCTACATGGTTGCCCGAGGTTAAGGGAATTGACCCTTCGTTATTCTTCGATACAGATAAAGCTTATATCGTTTACAATAGTGATGCACCAGAAAACAAACCGCTTTATAGCGGACATAGAACCATCAGGACCTTTGAATTCGATCCAGTAAATCTTAAGGTTGTGGGTGAAGAAAAGCAATTGGTTAATGGTGGGGTAGATCTAAGTAAAAAACCCGTTTGGATAGAAGGTCCGCATATTTTTAAACGGGATAGCTGGTATTATTTATGCGCTGCCGAGGGTGGAACTTCTGTGAATCATTCGCAGGTTATTTTAAGGAGTAAATCAGCAACAGGCCCATATATTCCTTTTGAACATAACCCTATTTTAACCCAAAGGGATTTAGACCCTAACCGCAAAAATCCGATAACATCAGCCGGGCATGCAGAATTAATAGAAGGGCCAGATGGAAAAACGTATGCTGTATTTTTGGCGGTTAGACCTTACGAGGGAAATTTTTACAATACTGGAAGAGAAACTTTCATTGCTCCTGTAAAATGGACAGATGGCTGGCCCATTATTAACCCTGATTTTAAAGAGATACAATACAATTATACTGCGGATTTTAAAGCGGTTAAACAAAAAAACACACCGCCTCAAAGTGGAAATTTTGCATATAGAACAACTTTTGATAAAGGGATTGATCAGTCGCTTTTATTTTTAAGAACCCGCGATACTTCGTGGTATAAAACGGATGATAAGAATGGCCTAACCATGAAGTTAAAGTCTGAAACCTGTATGGGCAACGGTAATCCTGCTTTTATCGGAAAACGCCAGCAACACATGGTTTGTTCAGCTTCAACAGTTTTAGATTTTACAGCAAAAAAGGAAAATGAAAAGGCAGGCTTGTTAATTTTCCAAAGTGAATATAATTTTTATTACATCTGCAAATCTATAAATCAAGGTAAGGCTGTAATCCAATTATTTAAGGGCAATGCCAAAACAAAAAGTATGGATTTGCTTGAGCAACAAGATCTTGATTTTTCTGGCAAGCTTTATTTGCAAATCGTTGCAAACAAAGAAAATTATGGTTTTTCTTACGGTAGTAAATCAAATAGCTGGAAACTATTAAAAGATAAAATTGACGGAAAGTTTTTAAGTACCCAAATGGCCGGTGGATTTATTGGATCTTTATTTGCATTGTATGCAACCTCATCAGGAATTCCTTCGAGCAATTCGGCAAGTTTTAAATGGTTGGATTACAAGGGAGATGATGCGGTTTATCACTAAGTCTTAAGATCAAAATTTACTCAGCAAAAAATCAATAAATAATAAACCTAGTAGGTTTTTAAAACCTACTAGGTTTACAAGTCCACCTTAAAAATTTTATCCGTTATTCGAGATATTAGCAAAGCGCATCTCGAATAGCATTGTTTTGCGTTGGAGAAACTTCATCAGTCTTACAAGGAAATGAGTTCGCTTAAAACTTGCGAAGTCTTTCTGCGCTCTCGGCCCTTGAGACTTCGCAAGTTGATATCGACTTACGAAGTTTTGGAGGGTTTTGCATTGGAGAAACTTCGTCAGTCTTGCAAAGAAATTGAGCTCGCTTTAAACTGGCGAAGTCTTTCTACGCTTTTGGCCTTTGAGACTTCGCAAGTTTTATGCTTTTTAAAATTTCCAGCGAACAAAAGCTTCCATTGCTTCATATTCGGCTAAGCCTAATTCATCATAAGCTTTGGCTGTATCGCGGTTACGGTCTTCAGCACGTTGCCAAAACTCTCTCGCGTCATCTCCAGGGAAAACAGCTCTATCTTTCTGACTCTGGTGTTTAAAGATTGCATATTTCTTGCGCTCCAGTTCCTGCGGACTAATCGGAACGGCCATTTCGATTTCGTGTGTTTCAAACTCGTGCCAAGCACCACGGTACATCCACAACCAGCAATCCTGTGCCCAGCTTTCTGTTTTACGAAGACGTGTCAACGCTGCAAGAATAATATTAAAACAAACAATATGCGTTCCGTGTGGATCTTCAAAATCTCCCGCAGCAAAAACCTGCTGAGGCTTAACTTTTTGTAAAAGATCAATAGTAAGTTCTATATCTGCATCTGTAACAGGATTTTTTTGGTTCTTTCCGCTTTCGTAAAACGGAAGCGCCTGAAAATGGATATGATCATCGTCTAATCCACAATAACGTGCACCTGCAATAGCCTCACCCTTTCTAATCAGACCTTTCACGGTCTGAATTTCTGGAGTATCGACCTGATTTGGCTTTTTCTGCTCAATGAAAGTTCGCATGCTGTTATAAAGATCTTTCAGATGAGCATTATCCATTCCCATTTTTTCAGTAAAATCTACATTAAATTCTACAAACCGCAGCGCATCATCATCCCAAACAGCAGTATTGCCAGAGGTTTGGTAAGCAACATGAACATCATGCTTTTGATCAACCAAACGGATAAACGTTCCGCCCATAGAGATAACATCATCATCTGGATGCGGAGAAAATATGATTACACGTTTCTTTGCCGGTTCAGCCCTTTCAGGTCTTTGCGAATCATCTGCATTCGGTTTTCCTCCCGGCCAGCCGGTTATGGTGTGCTGTAGTTTATTGAAAATGTGGATATTAATATTGTAAACAGGCCCTTTTTCTGTTGCCAGCTGTGCCATACCGTTGTTGTTGTAATCATCTTCGGTAAGTTTTAAAATCGGTTTCTTTAAAGTATTGGCCAGCCAGATTACCGCTTTGCGAATTAAGCCATCAGTCCAAATACAATCTTTAACCAACCATGGTGTATCAAAGCGGGTAAGATCAGAAGCTGCAGGCGAATCTAGGATAAACTCAACGTTATCAGATAATTGAAGATATGTAGCCGGAACATCGCCAGAAATTTCACCTTCAACAGCTTTTTTAATAATCGAAGCTTTTTTACGGCTCCAGGCCATAAGGATAATTTCTCTAGCCTTAAAAATAGTACCAATGCCCATAGTAATGGCCTTTGTTGGAACAAAGGTTTTTCCCCCGAAATCCCTAGCCGCATCTCTACGGGTAAGGTCGTCTAAAGTAACCAGACGCGTTCCAGAATTTGGTGCAGAACCTGGCTCATTAAAACCAATGTGGCCGGTACGACCGATTCCTAAAATCTGAATGTCAAGGCCACCAAGATCTCCGATTTTCTTTTCATAATCCAAGCAGAATGCCGGAATATCCTCTAACGGAAGTGTACCGTCAGGAATGTGAATGTTTTCCTTTTTGATGTCGATATGATCGAAAAGATTTTCGTTCATAAAGGTAACGTAACTCTGCGCAGCCGTTGGCTGCATCGGATAATACTCATCCAGATTGAAAGTAATTACGTTGTTAAAACTTAAACCCTCTTCTTTATGCAGTCTCACCAGTTCGGCGTAAACTGCAATTGGGGTAACACCTGTTGCTAAGCCCAGTACTGCAGGTGCGTTGTTTGCTTGTTTTGTTTTAATGAGATTCGCAATGCGATGTGCTACATTAACAGAAGCAATTTTTGGATTTTCGAACACGCTAACAGGGAGTTTTTCGAAGCGTGTCTCCTCCAGTAGATTTAATCTAGCCATTTTTTTTGTATGGATTTTAATGTACGGAGCAGTAAATATAGAGAGTTATGCTCAATTTCTAACAAAGGTTATCTACTTTTATTCCAACTATTTCTGCAAATTGTCCTTAAAGTAAAGAACAAACGTTTGATCGTTTTGAAAAAAATAACCACATGAACAGCCAAATACAAGAACTATACAACAAAGCCAGTAAAAGCGAGCGATTGATTATCGGTTTAATGAGCGGCACATCAATGGATGGGTTGGACATTGCCCTTTGCCGTGTTCGTGGCCATGGTGCAGAAACCGATATTAAAGTTTTAAAATTTAAAACCGGAGATTTTACCGATGATTTTCGAGCCAAGATAAAAGCGGTTTTTTCGAAAAAGCAAGTCGATTTGCAATTGGTTTGCTTAATGAACGAGCACATTGCCAATACTCATGCCAATTTAATCAATAATGCTTTGGAAGAATGGGGTTATAAAAATGAAGAAATTGATTTTATAGCCAGCCACGGGCAAACCATTTTCCATGCACCAAAATCATTACACAAAATGGATGATTATCCAAATGGCACTTTGCAGATTGGTGATGGAGATCATATCGCCGTTAAAACCGGGATCATCACTTTATCTGATTTCAGACAAAAGCATTTGGCTACTGGCGGTGAAGGCGCCCCTTTAGCTGTTTATGGAGATTATTTAATGTTTTCGAAGACAGATGAGGATCGAGTAATGTTAAACATTGGGGGTATTGCCAACTTCACTTACTTGCCAGGAAATTTAAAAACGAGTGAGATTTTTTCTACCGATGTTGGCCCTGGCAATACCTTGATGGATCAGTACATGCAAAAGCATTACAATCAGTTTTACGATAAAAATGCATCAGTGGCCTTAACAGGAACGTACAATCAGAATCTATTATCAGCTTTGCTGAATTGTGATTTCTTTAGTTTCGATTTTCCAAAAACAACTGGGCCAGAATTGTTTAATCTGGATTATTTGATAGAAGCCCAAAAAATTTCATCAACACAAAACTTAAAACCTGAAGATGTAATGGCTACGCTTTGCCACTTTTCGGCGGTAACCATTAGCGATGCAATAAAAAAATGTTTTGGAAATGATGCGAAGGCAAAAGTTTTTATGAGTGGCGGCGGAATGCATAATCCATTGTTGGTTAAGCTTTTAAAAGAATCTTTGCCTAAATCTGCTTTTGCCACTACAGACGATTTAAACATCGATCCAGATGCTAAAGAAGCGGTACTTTTTGCCGTGCTTGCTAATGAAACCCTTTGCGGAAAGCCAATAAACTTTGGCAACAGGCAGGGCGTGCCTTCTGTTTGTATGGGTAAAATTAGCTTGCCCGAATAAAAAATTTTCTATGTTGCGGATTTTGTTAAATTTGTTTAAATCCTAATCAATACTAACAAAACCAAATTTTATGGAAAAAAGTTACCTAAAATGGTCATCAAAGTTTCTAGCAATTTTGATGATGCCATTGCTGTTGCTCTTGTTTACAGAAATGGCGCAGGCTCAGAGCAAGCGTTATACCATTAGTGGAAAAGTAACCGATGCTTCTAATAACGATCCCATCCCAGGAGTAGTTGTTAAAATATTAAACACAACATTAGCAACCAGCACGAGTAGCACCGGAGCGTACTCGTTCGCAGTAGATTTAGCACCTGGTAAATATCAGCTTCAGTTTTCTTTTGTGGGTTACAAAGCCAATGTGCAAACTATAACATTGGGCGATGATACCTCCGTTCAGCTGGGTGCATCTTTAGCAGGAGATGCTGTAGGCTTAGACGAAGTGATTGTTACAGGTACATCTGCAGGTACAACCCGAAAAGAATTGGGCAGTTATGTAAGTACTGTTAAGGGCGATGATTTAAATAAAGCCCCAAGCGGAAACGTGCTTTCATCTTTACAAGGCAAAACGGCAGGGGCACAGATTAGTCAAAACTCTGGTGATCCTGCCGGAGGAATGTCGGTAAGGTTAAGGGGTATTAGTTCTGTAAACTCATCATCAGAGCCGCTTTACATTATCGATGGAGTAATTGTAAATAACTCAACCACTCGCGTTACCAATACTTCTGCAAATTATGATGGAGGTAACTTTGTTGGAAGTATCGGACAAAATAGAATGGTGGATATTAATCCGGCTGATATTGATCGGATAGAGGTTTTAAATGGTGCTGCCGCTGCGGCAATTTATGGTTCTAGAGCAAACTCCGGTGTAATTCAGATCTTTACCAAAAGAGGCGTAAGCGGTAAGGCTCAAGTAAGTTTTAATACGAGTTTAACCATGAGCGAACTTCGCAAACAGGTTGAAGTAAATCAGGCCCCGATTAAATTTGGTGGCTCGGTAAACACGCAAACGCAGGATATTTTAACGCCGACCTTAACCAATACAACACCTGTAACCCGATATAATTATCAAGATTATATTTTCCAAACCGGTTACGGAACAGACAATACGGTTTCTGTAAGTGGAGGAACGGACAATACCAAATTCTATACTTCGGCAAGCTATTTTACCAATCAAGGGATTATTAAAAATACCGATTTCACCCGATATAATTTAAGAGCCAATGTTGATCAAAAGATTACAGATTGGGCTTCTTTAAGTGTTGGAATGAATTATATTAGAAGTGCTGCAGACGAGAAACCTGATGGAAACTCGTTTTTCTCTCCAATGAATTCAGTAACCATTATTGGTAATTTTCATGATATTTTTGCGAGAGATGACAATGGAAACTTACTGGCAGTGGGCGAACGTGGCCGGGTTAACCCTGTTTCGGTAATTGAAGATATTAAACAGCGCCAAGAAACAAATAGAATAATTGCCAGCGCAAATTTGAAATTAAACCCGGTAAAAAATCTAACCTTAAATTTCTTAATCGGTGCCGATAATTCTGGATCAAATGGATCGACGTATATACCACCTTTTGCATACAATGTTAATCCCGATTTTTATGGCGGTGGCGCTACTTTAGATGGTACTTTAAATGGTTACGCAAGTGCTGCCAGCAACAACGCTTTCCAGTTTAACAATGAAATTAATGCAACCTATCAGGCTAAAATTTCGGATTTAATTTCATCTACTACACAATTGGGTTATTCATTTCAATATGAGCAAACTCGATATCAACTGGTTAACGGTCGCGGACTTGCGCCTTTGATTCAAACGGTTAATGCTGCGGCTACGCAATTGCCAAGTGTTGATGGTAGAACTCAGCTATCCGTAACTGGCGGTTATTTGCAACAGACTTTTAAATACAAAGATCATTTCTTTTTAACGGGCGCAGTAAGGGTAGATCAATCAACCGTTTTTGGGGCTGATAACAGAACTCAAACCTACTTTAAAGGAAATGCGAGTTATGTATTATCATCTGCCGATTATTGGAAAGATTTTGGTGTGTCATCTTGGTGGGACACTTTTAAAATTAGAGCAGCTTATGGCGAATCTGGTAACTTAACCGGAATTGGTGCATATGATAGAATTAATGCTTACTCAACCCAGTCGTTTTTAGGCAGAGCTTCTTTATTCTCTAGCGCAACCCTGGCAAACGAAAATGTTAAGCCAGAGCGTCAACGTGAGTTGGAGCTGGGAACCGATATGTCGTTCTTTAAAAATAGATTGTCGTTACAATTTAACTGGTATAATAAAAAAGTTAGCGATTTGTTAATCGCAAGCGTTACGGCGCCATCAACGGGTTTCTCAAGCTTCTTAGATAATATTGGATCGTTGAGAAATAAAGGTATCGAAGTTGTTTTGGGCGGAACACCATTAAAGGCAAAAGATTTTAGCTGGAATACAACAGTTGTATTTAATAGAAACAGAAATGAGGCCCTTAACGTTGGAGGTTTAAGGCTTTTCAGTACCAATCCTGGCGCTCCTGTTGCAATTATCGACGGACAGGCAATTGGTGTTTTTTACGGAACATTCTTTGCTCGTAATCCAGATGGAAGTTTGTTAACCAACGCTGCAGGCATTCCTCAATTAGAAAAAGGAATCCAAAATTCTACAACAACTTTTACACCTCAACGTGATGCAAACGGACTTCCAACCGGAACAACCCTTCGTAAGGTTCTTGGAAATCCAAACCCAGATTACACCGCCTCTTTTGTAAATGATTTTACCTACAAAAAGTTTAATCTTCATATTCAACTAGATGCCGTGCAAGGTGGCGATGTTTGGAATGCAGATTGGAGAACGCGTCAAGGTGTTGGGAATGGTAAAGTAGCCGAGGCAGAAGATCTTGGTCAAGTACCTAGAGGTTATGTTGCAGGAGTTTATGCTACAGAAGAATGGAGAATTGATGATGGTTCTTTTGTAAAGCTTAGAGAGGTTTCTTTAAGTTACAATATTGGAAAGGTTAAGTATTTAAGAGATTTAACAGTTACGCTAAGCGGAAGAAACCTAGTTTCTTGGGATAATTACAAAGGATATGATCCAGAGCTGAATTCGGGTGGTCAATCAACCATTTTAAGAAATATCGATTTCGGTTCAGTTCCAATTCCAAGAACCTTTAGTTTAGGTTTACAAGTTAAATTTTAATCGTTAAAGGAAATTTTATGAAAAGTTTAAGAAATAATACTTCAAAATATATAACCTGTCTTGCACTATCTGGGATGTTGTTTTCATCTTCGTGCACAAAAGAATATCAGGATCCAGCAAGAGCAAAAACAGATGTCGCGTTAACGACACAACAAGGTTTAACGGCTGTTGCAATTGGCTTACAACGCGTTTATACATTAAGCAGAACTGGTGTTATGTTTAACTCGATTGCGGCCAATGGTTTTGTAACAAACGAACTTTCCTTGTTAAATGCGGGTAACATTCCCGAGTTACAGTTAAGTACCGGAGGAAGCGCTGTAGATGGAACAAACACCATTTTATTTAATTTATGGACAAGCGCCAATAAGATTGTTTACGATGCAGACTTGGTAATTTCTAATGCGAATAATTTAGGTGATAAAGGATATGCATCTGGTTTAATCGCTTATTCGAGCATTTTTAAAGCGCTTGCAATTGGCAATATGTCTCAGTACTGGGAAAAAATTCCAGATGGAACAGGCAAAAATGTTGGTTTTATTACAAGGGCCGCAGGCTTTACAAAGGCCATTTCGGTTTTGGATAATGCACTTGCTGTTGTCGCCGCTAATCCAATTTCAGCAAGTTTTGCCAGCAATGTACCATCTGATGTTAATATTGTAAATACACTCCATGCCTTAAAAGCTAGATATGCTTTATTTGGCGGAAACTATACTTTGGCCTTAACTGAGGCAAACGCGGTAGATTTGACGAAAACATCTTTCTTTAAATTTGATGCAACATCGCCAAATATTTTATTTACAATTATCTCTTCGAATAACGTTTTCCAGCCATTAAATGCGAATTTAGGACTTACTGGAGCAAACGTGCCAGATGCGGCCGATAAAAGAATCCCATTTTATACGGTTTTGGTGGGCAGTCCTGCAACTTTGAGGATGAATGGTTTTGCTGCAGCAACAGCATCACCTTTTCCGATTTATTTGCCAGGAGAGATTACGTTAATTAAAGCAGAAGCTTATGCAAGGCAACCAGATTTAACCAATTCGCTTATCGAACTGAATAAAGTGGTTACCAAAACATCAGATCTGTTTGGAGTTGCGGCAGCACTTCCGGCATTAACCGGACCATACACGCAACAACAATTGCTTGATCTTATTTATAAACACCGTTCAATCGAATTGTATGCTTCTGGTTTAAAAATTGAAGATATGAGAAGGTTCAATCAGCCTTTAACTGATAGGAAAAGAAACTTTTTCCCTTATCCTTTCCAAGAAAGAGATAATAATCCAAATACACCTGCTGACCCATCATTTTAGCAAACAAAACAAAAGGCTCGATTTTTTCGAGCCTTTTGTTTTATAATATATTTACATCCTTAACTTGATATTTTGATAACGATTCGTGATCCTTATCTAACTCTGTAACCAAATAACTAATGCTTTCAATGGGGCAGACTTTTAGCCTTAGCGTTATATCAAGTTTCTCTGATATACACAGAACCGCTGATTTTTTCGAGCAGGCCAGCATTGCTTTTTTAAGTTGATTAATTTCCCAGTCGGTATCGGTTAAACCACCTTCTGGATGGAGTGCACTTGTTCCCATTAAGCACAAATCGGCCTTGATTTCTGATAGTTGAGAAATTACATGGCCACCATAGGTAACCTGTGAGTTTTTCGAAAACAAACCACCAATCAAAATCACTTCAATATTATTGTACTTGGCAAGTTCTACCGCAACCAAAGGACTTATGGTAAAAAAAGTTCCAGATAAGCCCTGTGGCAACTGTTTAGCAAATTCTAAAATCGTTGTTCCGCCTCCAATAAGAACCACCATGCCATCTTTAATCAGATCGGTAGCTTTTTTAGCAATAATGATTTTGCTATCTCTTGCATACACGGTACTGTCATCAAAAGAGCTGTGATATGATTTTGAAAGTGCTCCTCCATGAACCTTAAAAAGAAGGCCTTCATCAACCAGTTCCTGTAAATCCCTTCGAATGGTATCTTCGGAAACGTTAAGCAATTGAACTAAATCGGAAGTAAGCACCCGATTATGTAAGTTAATTTGGCGCATAATAAAATCATGGCGTTCTTTCTTCAGCATAAAGATGGTTTGGTTTAAACGAATGTATAAAAGATTTTGTGATTTTCTAAATTTTGCGTGTTTTTGCGTTTTTATGCGATAAAGTTTTGAGGCTTATTGCAAATGTTACACATAATTTTGTTTTTATATTAAAAAACATTTATATATTTACGATAACTAATGTTATAATGCGTTATTATGCGTGTTTAAACATGAAACCGGAACAACAACTAATTTCATTTTAACCATTTCTTAAAGCAGTTTTATGAAGAAAAAACTACTCCTAACTTTTCTTGCTGGGGTTTTTTTGATTGCGCATGTCTTTGCGCAACAAATCACCGTGACGGGAAAGGTCACATCTGATGATGGACCAGTACCAGGCGTATCCATTCGTGTTAAGGGAACGAATGTTATCGCCCAAACAAATTCTAACGGGCTTTACAGTATTAAAGCACTTAAATCTGATGTAATAACCTTCACCTATGTAGGTTATGTTACTCAAGAAAAAACAGTAGGCGCTAATAGCACAATTAATGTTGTGCTTAGGCAAGATGCCAGCACGCTAAACGAAGTAGTAGTTACGGCCTATGGTATTGAAAGAAATGCCAAAAGTTTAGGCTACTCTACCCCAAAAGTTAGCGGCGATGAAGTTACCCAAACCGGTAGAGAAAATTTTATTAACGGTTTAGCAGGAAGGGTTCCGGGTTTGTTCGTAAACCAAACCTCTGGTGATCCGGGAGCATCATCGCAAATTGTATTAAGAGGGATTGTTTCCATGACAGGCGACAATTCTCCATTAATTGTTTTGGATGGGGTTCCGATCGATAACTCGGTGTTAAACCAGGGGAGTACGGCCATGAACGGTAATAATAGAAGTCAGGATTATACCAACCGGGCATCGGATATTAACCCAGCAGATATTGAAAGCTATACAATTTTAAAAGGCCCAGAAGCAACAGCACTTTATGGTAATTTGGGCGCCAGTGGTGCCATCGTAATTACAACAAAAAAAGCTAAGGTTGGTAAATCGACTGTTTCATACAATGGTTCGTTAAGAATTGAAACGGTTAATAATTCGCCAGAAGTTCAGCAGGTTTATGGCCAGGGTGATGCAAATGGTATTTTCAATGGTGGCTCGTTTAACTTCTTCGGACCGAAATATCCAGAGGGATTACCAATTTATGATAACGTTGGAAGTTTCTTTAAAACAGGTACAGCACAAAAACATAACGTGGTTGTAGAAGGTGGAAAAGAAGCTTTAACTTATAGATGGTCTAACGAATACACAGATAATAAAGGAACCATTCCTACCACAAGGTATCAGCGATTTTCATCAAGCGTAACTGGAGTAATTCCGGTTTCTGATAAGATTAAGGTAACCACAAGATTTAGCTACACCAATGCTTACAATAAAAAGGCAAATAAAGGTGTTCAAGGTTATTTAATGGGTTTATTAAGATTCCCATCCAGATTTGATGTAAACAATTGGATTGATCCGGTTGGAAATAGAGTAGTTACAACCGGTACAATTTATAGTGAAAGCGATAATCCGTTTTGGGATGTAAATAAAAATTTATCTGAAGATAAAACGAATGCCATTGTTGGTAATGCAAATCTTTCTTACAAACCAACCAAATGGTTAACCGTTACAGGAATTTTGGGAACCAATCTTTCCAACACAACCGGAATAACCGTTTATCATACTCAATCTTATTCGGGATCTGGAAGTGCGGCAACGCCAACGGGAGGCACAATAAATACTTACCAATCTCTAAACAAACGATTGGATGGTTCGGTTACGGCATCGGCAGTGCATAAATTCGGAAAGTTTAATAACACTTACATCATTGGTGCCAACTTTTCTGATGTAAATAATACAGTCAATTCTGCCAGAGGACAAAATATGTTCGATCCAGATTTTTATAGCATCAACAATACCCTACCATCAACACAATCGGCTAGGTTAACCATTAATCGCTACAGAAATGCAGGTGCTTTTGGTCAGGCCGTTTTGGGTTACCAGTCTTTAATATTTTTAACACTTTCTGGTCGGGTTGATGCCGCTTCAAGGTTAATGCCGAGCAATCCATATTTCGCTTATCCATCGGCGAGTCTGGCGTTTAATTTTACTGAGCTGGAATCGGTAAAGAAATGGGATGTTTTTAGTAGTGGTAAATTGAGGGCTTCTTACGGTATAACCGGTAAAGAACCCTATAAAGCTTATGCTTTGGCTACCAGGTTATTAACGGTAAATAGCACTGGCGGTGGATTTAATTATGATCTTGCCAATGGTGGGAATCCAGATTTAGTACCAGAGCAAACAAAAAATTTCGAAACAGGTTTTGAGTTTGGATTTCTAAAAGATCGCATCAGCGTAGATTTTACCTACTACACGCTTAATAGCCACAAACAGATTATTGCACCGAGAATTAGCTACGGAACAGGTTCTGTAATTCGGTTGATGAATGGTGGTGATGTGGTAAATAAGGGTGTCGAAATTCAGTTAAAAGGTTCGCCCTTCCGATCGAAAGATTTCAATTGGGATATGACTTTTAACTTTACGCACAACAAAGGAACTGTGTTATCGATAGCAGATGAATTGCCAGAGCTTTACGATTCTGATACCTGGGTTGCAAATGGTTTAAGAGGTGCCGTATTCCCTGGCGCAAGTACGCTTGCCATTTCTGGTTGGGTTAACCAACGCAATAGCAGAGGAGATCTTTTAATTAATCCGGCAACTGGCTTACCTATTTTAGGAAGCGATCAGGAATTCCCGGTAATTGGAGATAGAACACCTAAGTTTAATTTGGGCTTTGTAAACAGCTTCAACTATAAGAGCTTTAATGTTTCCTTTTTGCTAGATTTAAGAGTAGGCGGCGATGTGTATAATCAAACCCAGTATGAATTGTATAGAAGAGGCTTGAGTGTTAAAACACTTGATAGAGATGTGCCAAGGGTAATTACTGGAGTTTTAAAAGATGGTTTGGAAAATACAGCAAATCCTACAGTTAATACCATTTTGGTTACCCCTTCTGCCAATACGAATTATTACAGCTCAACCACAAGCGGTATTGCTCCAGAAATGTTTGTAGAAAAAAACATCAAATCCTTAAGATTAAGAGACGTAACCGTTTCGTACGATTTTCCGGCTAAAATGCTTTCAAGAACAAAAGTTTTTCAGGGTTTGGGTGCGTACGTAACCTTAACAGATGTTTTTTTAATTACCAATTATTCAGGAACAGATCCTGATGCAAATTCCAATAACCCATCATTGGGTGGTGCTGGTGGTTATGGTATAGATTATGGAAATATGGGAAGGCCACTAGGTGTAAATATTGGTTTCCGTTTAAAATTGTAAGAACATGAAATATCTTAAAATAATAATGTTTTCGGCTGTTGTGCTGTGCATAACAAGCTGTAAAAAATGGCTCGATGTAAATACAGATCCTGCTACGCCACAAGTTACCAAGGCAGAATATCTGCTTTCGCCGATTATGTATCAAATGGCAAACAACACGGCTACAGATAATAGGTTGATTTTTAAATATACCCAGGATATGTTTGGACAGGATGTAACAACCTTTACTGTTGCATGGGAAAAACATGGATATCAATCTGCCAGTGATTTGGGCGGATCGATGTGGAGAATGGTTTATATAAATTTCGGATTGAATCTGGAAGATATGATCAAGGATGCAGAAGCAACAAATAAATGGACTTACGCCGGAATTGGTTATGCAATTAAAGCTTGGGGCTTTCAATTGTTAACGGATGCTCACGGGCCGGTTATTTTAGATGAAGCTTATGCAAACCAGTTAAAATTTAAATACCAGGATCAGCCAGAGGTTTATGCAAGGGTTCGCCAGTGGAGCCAAAAGGCCTTAGAATGCTTTAATAAAACCGATGCGAATGGTACTGCGGCATTATTGGCAGGTGTTTCAGGAGATCAAATGTATAAAGGCGATCGAGTTAAATGGAGAAAATTTGTATATGGTTTGTTGGCTCAACAATATAGCCACCTAATTAACAAGGCAGAATTCAATACCCAATATGCAGATAGTGTTGTAAAATATGTGGATTTATCTTTTACTTCAGCTGCTGATGATGCAACGATAAATTTTGGAGGATCTAACAGTAATGATTCAAATCCATTTAGCCAGAATTTTGGAATGTACACAGCAACAGCAACTACAGCACCTACCTATGGTAGAATTGGTCAGCCAGTTGTTAGCTTATTAACCGGTGGTGTTAGAGGTACAGCTGCGGTTGATCCAACTACGCCAGGTGTAGATCCTAGATTAACACGAATGATGAATCCTATACCGGTTTCAGGTGTTTATAGAGGAGCTTTGCCTTTTGCCGGAACTGCAGCAACACCACATATTTTGGGTGCATTAACCGGAACATCTACAGTACCGTTTCCTGGAAAATACATTTATTCAAATGCGGCTCGCTATCCTATTATGAGTTATGCTCAGCTACAGTTTGCAAAAGCAGAAGCCTTATTTAGAAAAGGAACAACGGGTACTGCATTCACAGCTTACGTAAACGGAATTAAAGGGCACATGGATTTTATTAATCTTTATGGAAGAACGGGTTCGCCAGCTCCCGCTACCATTTCGACGACAGAGATTAACAACTATTTGGCAAGCACAGAAGTGGCTCAAAATGCGGGCGCCTTAACAATAGCCGATATTATGCAACAAAAGTATATTGCACAATGGGGTTGGGCTGGCATGGAACAATGGAGCGATTTGCGAAAATATCATTACGATCCTTTAGTATATAAAACGTATAAACAGCTTGAGGCGGGAGATTTCTTTGAAAGAAACAACGGAAAATATGCTTACCGTTTAAGACCGAGATATAGCTCTGAATATGTCTGGAATCAGGATGAACTGGCTAAATGGGGTGGATTGCAAACGGATTATCATACCAAAGAAACATGGTCTAATCTTCCATAAATTAAAATTATAGATATGAAATCGATTATAAGAATATTTTTAGCCCTTGGGGTAATTGCATTTGCAATCTCTTGTGGCAAAAACGAAATCAACTACGGAGATTTTACAGTTTTAAAAGATGATCAGGCAATGTTGAAGGTGAATTACAACATCGCTTACAGTGCAGACCCAAACGTTCAGATTAATATTAACGGACAAAGGGTTAGTACCTTAATTAAAACCCGTTATCCATATCCTGGCGGTGGTTATGGAACCCTTGGCGATTCAAGACCTGATTATCTGGTTATCAATCCAGGAACTTCCGAAGTTTCTATCTCTATCCCTAAAAAGGGAACAAGTATAGATTCTGTTGTTTTATATAAAACTTCGGTTTCTGCTGAGGCCGGAAAAGCCTATACACTGCATTTAACTGATACGGCAACCAATACCAAAAGCCTGTTTGCGTTCGATAATTTCGCACTTCCAGATTCTGGTATGGTAAAATATAAGTTTGTTAATTTAATGCCCAATGTACCGGCTGTAGATCTTTATTATGGTACAACTTTAGTTTGCTCTAATGTTGGGTATTTAAAAGAAAGCGAATACTTTATTCGCCCTGTTTTAACAGGAACGGCTTTGGCTTGGACGGTAAGAGCCGCCGGCGGAACAACCGCAATTGCTACTTATACCAGTGCAAGTACAATGCTTAACAGAAGAATTTATACAGCATTTGCAACAGGTTATACAGGCAGAACGGATGCCGTAAGAAAACCCTATTTAGGATTCTTTCTTACCAGATAATTTTTTCTCTCTTTGGTTTAATTATGGTCGGCGCTTTATGGCGCCGGCCTTTTTTTTATGTTAAATTTTTAATATTAAAATGAGATTATAACCCATTTTAATTGCGCTATTATGCGGTTTTGTGCAATAATATCAAACTAATTACAATATAAATACTCTAAATGTTTGTGTTTAAGTCGAAAACAATTATGATATTTACTTAAAATTCAAAAACATGCGGTATTGTGCGTGTTTTAAATTCTAACTAATTACTAACAACAACAAACAATTATTTCTTATTGGTTATTATGAAAAAAAAACTACTCTTAATGTTTATCGGTACGTTTTTGTTGCTGGCCAATGCCATTGCGCAACAAATAACGGTTACCGGTAAGGTTACATCGGCAGATGGACCAGTACCCGGAGTTTCCGTTAAGGTAAAAACAGGAACCACCGTTGTACAAACAGATGGCAATGGGGTATACTCCATAAAGGCCAGCAAAGGCGAAGTTCTGGTATTTTCTTTCGTAGGATACGGAAGCCAGGAAAAAACCATTGGCGACAATGCCACAATTAATGTTAACCTTGCTGCAGATGCACAAGGGTTGGAAGAAGTTGTGGTGGTGGGGTTTGGTACGCAGAAGAAAGTAAATTTAACAGGAGCCGTAACCACGGTTGATGTTGCAAAAACTTTTGGAAGCAAGCCTTTAAACGATCCAACCAAAGCGCTACAGGGTGTTGTTCCTGGTTTAACCATTACCTATGGAAATGGCGGTTTAACCGCTGGTCCGAACATCAATATTAGGGGAGTGGGTTCCATTAACGGAAACAGCAGACCCTTAATTATTGTAGATAACGTAGAAACGCCCGATCTTTCTATCATTAACCCGGCAGATATAGAAAGTGTTTCTGTTTTAAAGGATGCGGCATCGACCTCTATTTACGGAGCAAGGGCAGCATTTGGTGTGGTATTAATCAAAACCAAATCGGGCAAGAAAAATCTTCCTACAAAAATATCGTACTCTAATAACTTCTCTTGGAACAAACCTACCGTATTGGCAGATTTTTCTGATCCCGTTCCTGAATTACAGGCCTTATACGATGCATCAGTTCGGGCAGGTACAACATCACCGGAAACTTTTGGAATGCAGTTAACCAAACTTAGAGATGGAATTGCAAACTGGCAAAACAAATATGCCGCTACAAATACCGGTAACGATATGATTTTAGGTCAGGATTTCGATTACGTAGACGGCAGGGTATATTTCTACAAGGTTTGGGATCCAAAAAAAGAAATGCTAAAGGACTACACGGCACAATCTAATCACAATTTAAGCCTGCAGGGTGGAAGTGATAAAATCGGATATTATTTATCTGGAGGTTATGCAAATGAGGGCGGTATTTTTAAATTAAATCCAGATGAAATTAATAAGTATAATATCTCTGGGGCAATAAATGTTGCAGCCACAAAATGGTTGGATGTAGACGCTAAATTTTTATACAGAAACTTTAAGTACGATTATCCTTATCAATATCAAAACTACTGGTACTATTTCTGGAGATGGGGCTCATACTTTCCGTATGGACAGTATAATGGCAACTATTTTAGACATACGCCAGCTTATTTAGCAAATGCACAAACATCAAACGTAACCGAAAATTACAGTCGCGTTGATTTGGGTGCAACAATTAAAATTACCAAAGATTTAAACATCCGTGCAGATTATACACTCGGAAGATCCAATGCATTAAGACATGAAGTTGGTGGGCCAATTAATGCACTTGATTTCTGGACTGCAGGTACACCACCGCTTTTAGCTAATATTGCAACAGCATCGCAAGATATTGTAAGTTACGGCGAAACCAGAAACATGGTAAATACGCTAAATGCTTACGCTACTTATCAAAAAACATTTGCTACAGATCATAATGTTAAAATTACTGCCGGTGTAAACTCTGAAAATTACGACAATGTTCAGTTCACGGCAGCGAAAAATACAGTTTTAGATCCTACCCGTGGCGAACTTGCCTTAGCTGTTGGTACACAATTGGCAAGTGGTTATCATGGTACAGTTAATGGTTCCGTTTCTTATCCAGTAGGCGCATATGCTGGTTATTTCGGTCGTTTCAATTACGATTACAAAGGGAAATATTTATTGGAAGTTAATGGAAGATACGATGGTTCATCCGCATTTTCTAAATTAGATCGTTGGGGCTTTTTCCCATCAGCTTCTGCAGGTTATCGTTTAACCGAAGAGAAATTTATGAGCTTTATTAAGCCATATGTTGATGATGTTAAATTCAGGGCATCGTATGGTTCGGTAGGAAATCAGAACGTTGGTGGCCAATATTATATTCCAACAATGGCTGGATCTTCTGTTAACTGGATTACGCCAGCAGGTACTACACTGGTTCAGGGCGTTGCAGCACCAATAGCTGTTGCACAATCTTTAACTTGGGAGAAAATCCAAACGTTAGATTTTGGTACAGATATCCGTTTCTGGAAAAACCATGTAGGCTTATCAGTAGATTATTATCAAAGAGATACTAAAGGAATGTTGCAATCTACCTCGGTTCCATCTACCTTCGGTGCAGCCGGACCAAAAATTAACGCAGGTAACTTTAGAAATCGTGGTTACGAAATCAGCTTGGATTTAAATTATCCGGTTGGAAAAGATTTAAATCTATATGCCACTTTAACTCTTGCCGATAATAAAACGGTATTTACGAAATGGAATAATCCATCTAATCTAATTTATCAAAATGGAGCCGGTTATTACGTTGGGCAACAATATGGTGAAATCTGGGGTTTTGAAACCGATGGTTATTTCCAATCTGCATCTGAAGTGGCAAGTTCTCCTAGTCAAACCTCATTACAAAACGGAAACTTTGTTTACGGCGTAGGCGATGTGAAGTATAAAGATTTGAACGGCGATGGTGTAATTAACCAAGGCAAGGGCACAGCCGATGATCATGGAGATTTAAAGGTAATCGGAAATACGCAGCCAAGATATCAGTATAGTGCTCGTTTAGGTGGCACGTATAAAGGTTTCGATTTAGATGTGTACATTCAAGGTGTTGGAGAACGCAGTTATTGGGGCTTGGGAACAATGATTATTCCTGCCTATGGCAATGCCGATATAATGTACGCCAATCAGTTGGATTTCTGGACACCAACAAATACCAATGCATTTTATCCTCGCCCGTATATTGGCAACAGCGCAACTAAAATTGCAAACTTCCCGGCAAGTGGAAATAACTTTTACCCTCAAACTAAATATTTGTTAAATTTAGCTTATGCCAGATTAAAAAATGTAACCATCGGTTATACCCTGCCAAATAACTGGCTTAAAAAATATGGTGTAGAGAAATTTAGAATTTACTTAAGCGGGCAAAACCTTGCAACCATTTCAAATGTGGGCGCACCGATTGATCCTGAAATGACCGATGGAGAATCTGGTTACACAGGCCGTACATTTCCGTTTAACAGACAATATTCTTTCGGTGTTAACTTAACATTATAATAAGAACCATGAAACTAATTAAATCAATATTATATCTATCATTTATTGCAGTCTTGGGCATTGGTTGCTCTAAAGATTTAAATGTAGATACTCCAGATCAGTTTTCTGATGATAACTTCTGGACGAGTGAAACCAATGTTCGAACTTACAACTGGGGCTTTTATGCCTTGTTTACAGGTTTTGGAACAGGAACTACAGCCGATTTTTATTTTTCTACCCTAACGGATGATCAGGACGCTTCGACCTTCCAAAACTTTGCACTAACAGCACCAACAACTTCTGCCGATTGGGATTGGACATATGTCCGCAAAGCCAATATTATGTTGGAGAGAGTTAACCAGGTTCCAATGAGCGATGAAGCAAAAAAACATTGGAACGGTGTTGCGAAATTTTTTAGAGCAATGGATTATTTCAATAAAGTAAAAACATTTGGAGGAGTTCCGTACATCAGCAAATCTTTGGATGTTTCTCAAACCGATGTAATTTATAAGCCACGGGATACTCGCCAATTGGTAATGGATAGTGTTTTAAGTGATATCAATTATGCGGTAGCAAATATTCGCGTAACCGATGGTGATAACGTGGTAAATCGGGATGTGGCCCTAGCTCTAAAAGCTAGAATCTGTCTTTTCGAAGGTTCTTACCGTACATACCATACCGAATTATCTCTACCTGATGCAGATAAATTTTTAACGCAGGGAAAAGATGCCTGCGAAAAATTAATGACCGGAAAATATGTTCTTAATGCAGATTATAGAAGCATTTATAGCTCTATGGATCTGGCAGGAAATAAGGAAGTCTTGCTGTATAAAAAATATCTGGCTGGTGTATTAACCCACTCGGTTATCGGTTATACCAACAGTACAACTCAAATGAGCGGCTTAACAAAATCGGCTGTAGATTCTTATCCAGCAACGGATGGTTTGCCAATCAGTCAATCGCCCCTTTATCAAGGCGATAACACGATTACAACCCTAAGAGCAAACAGGGATAACCGTTTATTAGGTACAATTGATAATTTCCTGGCTTATAACGGTACATTGGTAAATGGCTATAGCTCGAGTACGGGTTATCGTCCTTCTAAGTTTTTAAATCCTGCATCAAACCAATTGGCTCCTTATAATGAAACTGATGCACCGATTTTTTATTACTCGGAAGTGTTGCTTAACTATGCAGAAATTACCGCGATTTTGGATCAATTGGGTAAGGCAACTTTTGCCCAGGCCGATATGGATAAATCTATAAATCTTTTAAGAACAAGGGCGGGCATTACCAAACTTACCGTTACGGGAGGTGGAAATGTATCTGCCGGTACAACTGCCATTGTTGATCCGAAAAGAGATGCAGATGTTTCTCCTTTAATGTGGGAAATCCGTAGAGAGCGCAGAGTAGAACTGATGATGAACGGTTTTAGATATCAGGATTTAATGCGTTGGAAAAAAGGACAGTATTTGGATAGAGCCCAAAATGTTGAAGCTTTCTTGGGCGCAAAAGTTCCAGATAATGGTAAGGTTTTAAGAAATGCACAGGGTTATATTATTCCATACGCTACTACCTTAACCAGAACCTTTGTTGATCCAAAAAATTACTTATCGCCAATTCCAACCGGTCAGATCAGTTTATATCCAGCAGGAACATTGCAGCAAAATCCAGGTTGGCAATAATTTAACTCTACATCTACCTATAAAAAAAGCGTTCCGATTAATTTCAGAACGCTTTTTTTTTAACTAATGATCAATATTTAATAAATTAATTAAAGTTGGTAGATCGTTTCATCGTGTTAATAACAACTTGCATATATGGTAAACGATGTGCTGCTGTCATTAATTGAAAATGTGTCAGATCCTGTAGAGGTACTTACACTGCTTAATAATGGAGGAGAGCAGGCATTTGTAGATGCGCTGGTTAAAATATAATTTCCATACGGAACCTCGGTTTGCCCATAAGTATCAACAGCGGTAATGTCATAAGATACATTGGTATCCGTATTCAGTACTGTGGCATGGCCACCCATGGTTTGAATGTAACTAACCTCGAGGGTTACAAAGCCGGTTGATGTTTTGCTTTTGAATGATGTTGCCAGTATAACAAACATCACAACTGAAAATTTAACAACTAAGTTTTTCATAAAATTGGATTTAATGTTAATTGATCATTAAATCCAATTTAATCAAAATAAGTCTGGCAATCAACTATTTAATTTGTTGTTAGCCAAAAAATTACAAAATTTTAAAGCCCAAGCTCAATTGAAATAAATTAGGCGTTTGCTTGTATTTGTCACTTTTGCTAATGTTTGATATACCGGCTTCGTAACGTAAATCAACAGAGATACTTCCAACATCTACACCTGCACCAGCCTGAATGCCTAAAGCCTGATTTTTGTAATTGTTAAAATCTGTTGCCTGTGCATAGGCAGAGCTAAAGGTAGAACTGTCATCTAAAATGAAGGAGATTACAGGTCCGGCCATTAAATGAAAGTTTAGGTTTTTGGAGCCAAATTTTGTTCCCAATAAAACGGGCACATCCAAAGTTGTAAATTTCACTTTACCCTCGGCCGCAACTTCTGTATTGCTGTTATTGGTAAAACTGATAAATTTATTGCCCTTGCTGCCAATATAAACTTCGGGCTGAACATAGAAACTTGCGCCACCAATTCGTGCCCAGGCACCAATTTGATAACCCAAACGGTTTTCTTCGCTGGCAAAGTCAGCATTAATTTTGGCTAGGTTAACGCCGGCCTTTAAGCCAAGATTAAAAGTTTGCGCCTGGGATGTTGCCCAACCCACGGTTAGGAAAACAATAGATAAGATAAGTTTTTTCATTGTGTTTAAGGTTTGATTTTTTGGTATAAATACTTAATTCGATTTTATAACGCACTTTTAACACAATTATCATGCTAAAATCATAAAGTTATTTTTCTTTTTTTTATCATATCCATTAAAAACCCATAAACCTGCCACAAATATTTTTTACTTTTGCCTCAAATAAATTTTGCTATGGCTAATTTTCAACTTACCGCAGAAACTGCATTTAAAGTAAAAACAAAATTCTTGAGGAAATACCGCGATCTAGCTAACGAGCCTTTAGATTTTGCTCCAGGTAAGGAAGATCAGCTGATCGAAGATTTAATGCGCCTTGTAAAACGCGATCGCACTTATATCGAATTTACCATCCAAAAAGCATTGGCCGATACCAAAGGAAATAGACTGTAAATTCTTGTTCTTTTATTACTCACCACTGAAACCCAGTAACGCTTTAATTACGCTCGGTTAGGATAAGCTGTTTTTAATCTTTATCTCTTTTTGTACATTTACCTTGTACTTTTCATTAAATAATCTTTAAGATTAACTTAATAAAAGCCCAATAATACAAAAAGGAACATGAAAAAAATTAAATACGGTCTTTTGGTTGGTGCATTCGGCATCGCCATATTATCTTTCTCTTTCAAAGAAGATTTATTTCTAGTTTCTAAAAACCTCGATATTTTCGCTTCCCTTTACAAGGAAATCAATATTAATTATGTGGATGAAACCAATGCACCACAATTAATGAAAACAGGCATTGATGCCATGTTGGATAGTTTGGATCCATACACAGAATATGTTCCCGAATCTGAAATCGAAGATTACCGCCTAAAATACGTAAGCACCCAATACGGTGGCATAGGCGCAAGCACACTTTTTATCGATGGAAAATTGTTTGTTAACGAGGTTAGCGAAGGTTATCCGGCGAATAAACAAGAAATTAAACCTGGCGATCAGGTCATAAAAATTAATGCGATTGATGTTCGTGGAAAGGATAGAGCTCAAATAAGTCAGTTATTGCGTGGCCCAAAAGGAACACCGGTTGATTTGGTTGTACTTCGAGAAGGAAAGGAACTTACCAAAAAGTTAATTCGCGATGAAATTAAACAACCAAATGTTTCTTATTCGGGAATGGTTGGCGACGGAATCGGATATATTAAACTCGATAAGTTTTTAGAAAATTCTGGTCAGGAAGTTAAAGATGCGCTACTCGCAATTAACAAGGAAAACCCAAAAGGAATTGTGCTCGATTTGAGAAATAACGGTGGCGGAATTCTTCAAGAGGCGGTTAAAATTGTGAATCTTTTTGTTAATAAGGATCAGTTAATTGTAACGCAAAAAGGCAAGAATGCAGAAAAAACTATTGCCTATAAAACTTTATTTGCACCAGTTTCATCAACCGTTCCACTGGTTGTATTGGTAAACGGAGGTTCGGCCTCGGCCTCGGAAATTGTTGCCGGCTCCCTTCAGGATCTGGATCGGGCTATTGTAATTGGCCAGCGCAGCTATGGCAAGGGCTTGGTGCAACAAACTTTTAATCTTCCTTATAACAGCTTGGTTAAGGTAACGGTTGCCAAATATTATACCCCATCAGGCAGATGTATCCAAAAGTTAGATTATGCACATAAAAATGCTGATGGTGTTGCGGAGCGGTTTGCAGATTCTACCATCACCATGTTCCAAACCAAATCCGGTAGAAATGTTTACAGCGGCAATGGCGTTTATCCAGATGTGGTAGTGGATCAGGCAAAATTAAGTCCGATAACAATTACCATGATCAACAAAAGCTTATTTTTTAATTATGCGAATCAATACAGAAAGGAAAAACCAAGCCTAGCTTCAGCAAAAACATTTCAAATTTCTGATGCAGATTATGCCGCATTCGCAAGTTCTTTAGCCGATAAAGATTTAACCTACCAAAGCCGTACAGAAAGATTGCTCTCCGATTTACGTATTGAAGCCGAAAAGGAAAACAAATCGACCGAAGTTAAAGCCGATTTGGAAAATTTAAAATACAAGTTAACTTCCTCAAAGAAAACAGATTTGGCAACTCATAAAGCAGAAATTAAGCGTGTTTTAGAAACCCAGATTGTAAGCAGATATTTTTATGAAAAAGGTAGGATTGAACAAAGCTTTCAGTACGATAAAGAATTGGCAGCGGCGAAAGCACTGTTCAGTAATCAAAATCAAATGCTGGCTATTTTAAAAGGCGATGGAAATTATAAGGTAATTGGCAAGCCCGTTAAAGAAACTTCAAGCATAGATTAATCTAATACATTATAATATGTAAATAAGCATATAAAAAATTATATCTTTAAATATTAGCTGTAATCATCCCATACGGTTAATGTAATAATAAACTGTATTTATTAGCTTATGATGAGCGAACAGCTAACCAAACAAAGGGATGAGGATTTGCTGCTGCTGCTGCAGCTTAAAAATGGAAATTATTCTGCTTTCGATTTATTATACCAAAGGTATAGTAAAATGCTTTATGCCAATATTTTACGATTGGTAAAAGATAGCGAAATGGCCAAAGAACTTTTGCAAGATCTTTTCTTAAAAATTTGGGAAAGACGTAATGCCATCGACACTACAAAATCGTTTAAATCTTTTCTATTTACGATAGCCAGGAATGCTGTATATGATTACTTCAGAAAGGTATCGCTGGATAAAAAATTGATGACAGAAATGATATCCAGAAGTGTAGAGCTTTACAGCCATACAGAAGAGGATATTAGCTTTAAAGAAAAGAGTGCCTGTCTGGCACAGGCAATCAATACACTACCACCTCAAAGCCGTCAGGTTTACCAACTGTGTAAAATAGAAGGTTTATCTCACGAAGAAATAAGCAAACAGCTTGGTATTTCTATCTCTACCATTAATAATCACATGGTAAAAGCCAATAAGCTAGTTAAAGAATTTTTATATCGTAATAGTGATTTAGCGATTACATTCGTTGTTGTTTCCTTTCTCCATAACATTAGTTAATATTCGGCCATTACTAAATATTTAAAATTTTCATTAAGCAACTAGTTGTTGTTTCAATTATAAACGTATTAATGTTAATAATGATGCATTTGTAACTAATCAATCCTTATAGCCATGGGTTATAATTAATTCTAATTTTTTATGTTCTTTTCAACGATTATGATTAAAAAATTCTTCCTAATTTTTAGCTTGGTACTGTTTACAACCTTGCTATATGCTCAAAGTTTACGCTGGCACTTGGTTAAAGATGCTGGCATTGAATGGTCTGTAAAAAAAACGGATACTGCACATACCGATCACATTGAAATGAGCGGGCGCCAGGTTTCAATCATTCTAACGTATGGAACGGATATTAATAAGCAATTGATTTTAAAAAGACAGTTGATATTTCCAATGCTCAGAACTATTCCTAATGATACACATGCGAGCTTATCATACACTTTTGATCATCCATTACCGCCCGTAGAGATTGCAGGCGAAGCAATGCAGGAAATACCATTTTCTTTTTCCTTTAACGGTTATATTAAAATAAAATCGGGTTCAAATAATGGACTTATAACCTCAAGAGAAATTTTTTCATCAACAGATAAAGCTGCGGTTATTGAAAAAATAACCATTTATAATAAAGCTGCGGTTGCCACAGATATTAAAATTCCAAATTATAGCAAAACGGATACCACGGCGGCAGATAAAGGCGTTTATGGGCGTTATTTATTAAATACAAAAATTTATGAGTCAGGTATATACAGCTTAAAGCCAAATGATAAATTAAGTTATTTTATTGTTTATTCCGGACGAAAAGAAAGTGATCAACCCTATAAGTTTTCAGTTGATTATGAAGCCATAAAAAGGGAAAATCTGGTGAAAGAATTTACAAAACAACTTGTATTAGAAACACCAGATCAAACGCTTAATAAAATGTTTTCTTTTGCAAAAATCCGAGCTGCAGAAAGTATTTTCGATACAAAAAATGGTTTAATGCATGGTCCGGGCGGTGGTGCATATTATGCTGCCATTTGGGCAAATGATCAAGCTGAATACATGAATCCATTTTTTCCTTTTTTGGGTTATCCAGCAGGGAATGAATCTGCAATAAACAGTTTTAAGCTTTTTGCGAGCTATATTAACAAGGATAATAAACCTATTCCGAGCTCTGTTATAGCAGAAGGAACAGATGTTTGGCATGGAGCGGGCGACCGTGGAGATCAAGCTATGATTGCATATGGTGCATCTCGTTTTGCTTTAGCTTATGCTGATACTGCTGAGGCCAAAAACTTATGCCATTGATTAATTGGTGTTTAGAATTTTTACGAAAAAAGAAAAATGCGGATGGTGTTATTGCTTCAGATTCGGATGAGTTGGAAGGGCGTTTTCCAGCCGGCAAATTTAATCTCTCTACAAATGTATTGGCTTATGGAGCATTAATAAGTGCCAGCCATCTTTCTAACACGTTAGGGGATAAAGCGGAATCTATTCAATTGGCAAAAGAAGCATTGGATTTGAAAATGAGTATCGATAAATATTTTGGTGCGAATGTACAGGGTTTTAATACCTATCGCTATTATGAGGGCAATACAAAGCTACGCTCTTGGATAGGACTTCCTTTAGTAATGGGCATTTACGACCGCAAAGATGAAACCATGAAAGCCTTATTCTCAAAATTCTTGTGGACGAATGATGGGATGCTTAGTGAATCGGGTTCGAAAACTTACTGGGATCGATCATTACTTTACGCTATGCGTGGTTTATTTAATGCTGGCGCTACAGATACTACCTTAAAATATTTAAAGCTTTATTCAGAAAAAAGACTTTTGGGCGAACATGTTCCTTACGCCATAGAGGCTTGGCCAGAAGGAGGCCAGCGTCACTTATCTGCCGAAAGTGGGTTGTACTGCCGTACATTAACAGAAGGTTTATTTGGTATACAACCTACCGGATTTAATAGTTTTACATTAACGCCCTATTTACCTGCTAAATGGGATAAGATGGCCTTGAGACATATCCGAGCCTTTAACAACGATTTTGATATTTTGGTCTCACGCCAGCAGCGTCAAACAAAAATAATTATCAAACAGGCTAATGGTAAAAGTCAAGAAATCATGTGGGATGGAGTAAAAATCGTGCATATTACTCTTTAATCAATATGATTAATAGAATTTGTTGCGGGTTATCAAACACTTAAATAATTTTTTTAAAAAAAGTAAAAAGCAACTAGTTGTTGTTTTTCTCACAAGCGTATTAGCTTATATAACCAGATATTATGGATGCTTTGGAGCAACTGCTGATTAAGTTTTCAAGAAACGAATGCACTTCGCAAGAATTGGAGCATTTGTTACAGCATTTCGAAAATGATAAAAATGCAGACCGTTTAAAAAATGGTATTGAAAAACAACTTGGCCAACCCTATGAAGATGGTTCTGGCATCGATTCAGCAGTTGAGGAAGTATTCCAGAAAGTAAAGCTAAAAATTACTCAAAATACCCTACATCACACGAAACCTAAATTACGTTTGCTCAAATATGCCGCGGCTGCAGTTGTTTTATTCTTTATTTCAACTGGGCTGTGGTATTATTTTAATGAAACAAAATCAACTCGTAACCAAGGGCAACACGCTCAAATTAAAACTGATATTGGTCCTGGTAGCAATAAGGCCATATTAACTCTTGCTAATGGAAGCCAGGTTGTTTTAGATGAAGTGATGTCCAATGGCGAGGTGGCCAAACAGGCTGGAACAAAAATTACCAAAACACAGGACAATCAATTGATTTATGCCGGTACAAATGACCTGAAAGAAGAAGAAATTGTTTTTAATGAACTTAGAACACCTATTGGTGGACAATACTCTTTGCTATTATCTGATGGTACCAGAGTATGGCTAAATGCAGCGTCATCATTGCGTTTTCCAGCTGTATTTAAGGGGAGTGAGCGTAAAGTGCAGCTTAATGGCGAAGCCTATTTTGAGGTGGCTAAAAATAAAAAAATGCCTTTCAAGGTTGAAGTTAACGACAATACGATTGAGGTTTTGGGTACGCACTTTAATATAATGGCGTACAACAATGAGTCAGCGATGTCAACAACCCTGCTCGAGGGTTCGGTAAAAGTATATAATAAGGCCAACTCGGCATTAATTAAGCCAAACCAGCAAGCTAACTTAAATAAAAGCAACAATAAACTTCAAGTAATGGATGTTGACGCCAGCGATGCAATTGCCTGGAAAAATGGATATTTCCTATTTGAAGATGAAAACATAGAAAGCATTATGCGTAAGCTGTCAAGATGGTATAATATAGATGTAGAATATAAGGGAGCCGTAACAAAAGATGCACTTTGGGGCAATGTTTCCCGATTCAAAAATATATCGGAGGTTCTAAAAACCCTCGAACTAACAAAAACGGTACATTTCAAGCTTGATGGAAGGAGGGTAATTGTGATGCCATAAGCTTTACCAAACATCAGAATTATCCAAAAAAATCCGGAAGCGGTTGCAACGCTGCCGGATGATTGCCGAAAGGCAAAATGTCTGGGTAATTGGATACAATATTTTTAACTGACCAAATACTATATAAACCCAAAACATTTCAAATGTATGAAATTTTCTACGCTTCGTAAAAGCAGGAGAAACTCTGCCTTACGCGATCAGGTTTTACGAATTATGAAACTCGTCATCGTTATTATGATTACAGCACTGCTTCAGGTAAGTGCCAGTAGCTTTGGACAAAGGATTACCCTTTCTCAAAAAAAAATATCCCTCAAGCAAGTACTGAAAGAAATTAGAAAGCAAAGTAACTATAGTATTCTTTGTGATTCGAAGATATTGCAGCAGGCCAAGCCAGTCGATTTGCAAGTAAAAGATGCAACTATCCAAAAAGTGTTGGATGATTTTTTTATCAATCAACCATTTGCTTATACTATTAATGAAAATACGATTATCATAAATAGGAAACCTACTCTTGTAAATCCATTTCTTGAAAACGCATTCTTAACCATCAGTGGTAAGTTAACCGATGAAAAGGGCCAACCTTTAGTAGGCGTAAGCGTAATGGTCAAGTCTACCAAATTGGTTACCCAAACGGATGCTACAGGAGCTTATAGTATTGTTGCCAATAAAGGTGATGTTTTGGTTTTTACCTATATTGGTTTCGGCACACAAGAAATTACAGTCGGGGAAAATGCCACCATTAATGTTACACTAAAAGAAGCTGCACAAGGATTAAGCGAGGTGGTGGTAACGGCACTAGGTATTAAAAAATCTACCAAATCCATAACCTATAATCTACAAGCTGTTGATGGAGAACAGCTTACTGTAGCCAAAGATGCAAACTTTGTAAATAGCTTAAACGGAAGAATTGCAGGGGCAACCATTAATGCCAGTTCATCTGGCGTTGGTGGCTCGGCAAGGGTAATTTTACGTGGTGTAAAATCACTTACTGGCAATAACAATGCTTTATACGTAGTAGATGGTATTCCGTTGCCAAATTTATTTTCGGGCCAGCCAGATAGCGATATGGGGCGTGGAGAAGGTAGTGGGGATGGTATTACCAATATCAATCCTGATGACATTGAATCGATTTCGGTGTTAACAGGAGCATCTGCCGCAGCACTTTACGGTAGCCAGGCAGCCAATGGTGTAATATTGGTAACCACCAAAAAAGGTGTTGCCGGAAAAACTAGGGTAAATTTTTCATCAAATGCTACATTTAGCGATCCCTTTGTATTGCCAGAACTTCAAAATACTTATGGTACATCTGCACCTTATCCTTCTTACATCAGTTATGGGGCGAAATTAAGCCAACCCGGAACTTATAAAGTTTCAGATTTTTTTCAAACCGGCAGCAATTATACAAATGCCATCAATGTTTCAACAGGATCTGAAAAAAATCAGAGTTACTTTTCTGTAGCTTCTGTAAATGCAAAGGGGATAGTGCCAACTCATCAGCTTAACCGCTATAATTTTACAGCAAGAAACAATAGTACGCTTATCGCTGATAAATTAACCTTGGATGTTAGCGCCATGTATTTGCTACAGGATCAGCAAAATCCACCTGGACAAGGTCGTTATCAAAATCCTTTGGTTGCCGCTTATTTATTTCCATCAGCAGATAATTTCGAGGATATCAGAAATTTTGAACGCTTTAACCCAACCAGGAATTTTAATACTCAATATTGGCCTTATGGCGAGGTGGGTAGCCTCTCGCTCGAAAATCCTTTCTGGGTGTTGAATAGAGAAATTAGTATGGGCAAAAGAGAGCGTTTTTTAGGGTCAGCTGCATTAAAATATACCATTACGCCTGAACTAAATTTAACGGGGAGGGTAAAATATGATAATACAAATGACCAAGGACAAGGAAAACAGTATGCCTCAACCTTGTTCCTTTTTGCACAAGGAGAAAACGGAAATTACAATACTTCAAGATCAAATGTAAAACAAACCTATGCTGATTTATTATTAAACTATACCAAACAATTTAATAACATTAGCGTAGTAGCCACAGCCGGAGCAAGTATCGTAGATAATAAAAATAGCAACTTAGGGTCTTCTGGCCCATTAAGTTTGGTTCCAAATTTCTTTTCTGTATCTAATATAGAAAGGGCAAAACTAAATACATCAGAGACGCTACAACAGCAAAGCCAAACACAGGCGGTATTCGCCAGTGCCACGTTCGGCTATAAACAAAAACTATTTTTAGAAGCAACGGTGCGTAACGACTGGTCCTCAGGTCTTGCATTTACTGAAAGTAGTTCTATTATTTATCCATCAGTAGGTTTATCGGCCATTGTAAATGAATGGGTTAAACTACCAACAGCTATTTCTTATGCAAAGGTACGTGCTTCATATAGTGAGGTAGGTAATGCGCCACAAGCCTATTTATCAAACCCCACATTTGGTGTTTCACCAGGTTCTGTGGGTACTATTGGAGCAGCGCCTTTTACTACACTAAAACCAGAACGTACAAACTCGTTTGAAACAGGTATTGATTTAAAAATGTTTCAAAACAAATTAAATGCAAGCGTAACCTACTATAATGCAAACACCATTAATCAATTGTTTTCTGCAAGTGTGCCAGCAGCAGTAGGTGTAAACTCCTATTATATAAATGCAGGTAAGGTAAATAATTATGGCATAGAAGCCACGGTAGGCTATAATGCAAAATTTGGTGCACTGAACTGGAATCCGAATCTGGTATTTTCTTTAAATCGAAATAAAATCAAACAACTTTTGCCGGCTTTTATCGATCCTTACACAGGACAGTTAAGAGGGCAGGATACCATTAATGTTGCTGGTGCGAAGTTAATAACCGGTGGAACTACGGGCGATGTTTATTCTAATGGATTGCAGAAAGATGCTAATGGCAATGTGGTTGTAGATGCCGATGGTTTACCAATCATTAACCGCATTAGTGAAAAAGTAGGCAGTACCAACCCTAACTATAATTTTGGTTTTAACAATATCTTTAACTATAAAAACTTTAGCCTAAATGTATTGGTTACGGCTCGTTTGGGTGGTATTGTTACATCACAAACACAAGCCATGTTGGATACGTATGGCATGTCGGAAAAAAGTGCCATGGTTCGGGATAATGGAGGAGTTCAGATATATGATAAGCTTATTTCTGCAGAAAACTATTATGGAAGAACCAATGGTGCATTAGCATTATATGCATACAGTGCTACCAATGTACGTTTGGCCGAATTATCATTTGGTTATTCCTTGCCAGCAAAAATATTCAAAAATAAAATTCAAAGTATAAGCTTGGCAATAACAGCACGTAATCTTTGGATGATTTACAACAAGGCGCCTAATGATCCCGAATCAACGGCCTCAACGAGCACTTTTTACCAGGGTTACGATCATTTCAATCCACCAAGCCTTCGAAACATTGGTTTTAAACTCAACGTGTCATTTTAATTTTTAACCATTTAAAATATCATTTATGAATTGTTATAAATATTTTAAAGTATGGTTGTGTGCAAGCGTACTTTTAATTATCATTTTGGCTCAAAGTGCCTGTAAAAAAGGTTTTGAGCAGATGAATACCAATCCCAATCAAATTACTGAAGATGATTTGCAAAAGGATGGGATTGGTATCGGAGGGTTTTTCCAAAATATGCAGATCAATGTAGTAAAGGGCACCACAGATCCTGGTAATCCTTCAAACTACCAAGTTAGTCAGGGGCTTAGTGGTGATATTTTTTCTGGCTATATGGGCACTCCTACCCCTTTTCAAAATAATCGGAATAACTCTACGTATGTAATGACTTGGAATGATGGCGAATTTGGAAGTGGGTTTAGCGTAATGAGCGGTTGGTTTGAGGTAAAGAAAAGAGCACAAGTTAAAATGCCCGATTTTTATGGCGTCGCCTTAATATTAAAGGTAGCTAAAATGCAGAGGGTAACCGATGTGCATGGCCCTTTGCCCTATACGCGTTACGGTATTGGTGGTTTTTCAGTGGCTTATGATAGTCAGGAAGCCATATATAATACCTTTTTTAAAGAACTGGATACAGCTATTAATAACCTGACTTCTTATGTAACGACCAATCCTGGAGCCACTCCTTTTAAAAATTATGATTTGATTTATGGTGGCGATTATAAAAAATGGTTAAAATACGCCAATTCGCTTAAACTTCGTTTAGCGATGCGCATTGTGTATGCCAATCCATCATTAGCCAAACAGAAAGCTGAAGAGGCCGTAAGCAATGCAAATGGTTTAATCATATCCAATACCGAAAATGCCAATTTGCAATCGGCAAATGGAACAACTCTTTATAACCCGGTTTATTTCATACAAGAAGGTTATAAAGACATTAGGGCAGGGGCAACCTTGGAATCCTTTTTAGTTGGTTATAACGATCCGCGTTTACCCGCTTACATGCTACAATCTGAAAAATATCCGGGTACTTACAAAGGTATTCGCAGTGGTATTAATTTGGGTAATAAAGATGAGCGATTGGGCTTTTCAAAAATGAATCTACAAAGTAATACTCCATTAAGATGGATGACAGCTACCGAAGTTTCTTTTCTAAGGGCAGAAGGTGCCTTACGTGGTTGGAATATGGGTGGAACTGCACAGCAGTTTTATGAAGCGGGTATTGATTTATCATTTAACAATGCTGGTGTGGGTGGAGCAACTTATAAAGATGATAATACCAGTAAAGCAGCAGCATACGTAGATCCGTTAAACCCCGCAAATAATGTTGCTTTAGGTTCACCAAATTTAAGTACAGTTACCATTAAGTGGAATGATGCTGATGCATTCGAACGTAAGTTAGAGAGAATCATTACTCAAAAATGGTTGGGTATATTTCCTGATGGCGAAGAAGCCTGGACTGAATTTAGACGTACCGGCTACCCTAAAGTTTTCCCAGTAGTGCTTAACCAAAGTGGTGGTTTAGTAGATACCCAAATTCAAATCAGGCGCTTAACTTTTCCTGGGTCGGAATACAGCAACAATACAGTCGAATTACAAAAGGGTATAACATTGTTGGGCGGGCCTGATACAGGTGGTACTAAATTATGGTGGGATAAGAAATAGTATCACTACTAGTAGATTAAAATAAGTTTCAACTAAAAACTAACCAAATGAAAAAAATATATACCATACTGTATCCCATAGTGATTATGGCCATTGCCATGGTGGGTTGCAAAAAAGATAAAGACCATACCTATCCGGTATTGGATGGGGCAAAAATTAATATTTGGCAAGACCCCACGTTGGCTGCTAGAGAAACAAACGGCGCTTTCAAAGAAATTATAATAAAGCAACGCATTCCAGGTGCACCCGATAGCCTTTATAATTTCTCTATTAAAGCGCTTTTTTCTAAAGCTGGCGTTGCAACTGAAGATATCCCTGTAAATTTTGCGTTAGATTATTCTACGCTTGATTCAATTAATTACAACAGAGTAACATCAGGACTTGCAGCTTATGAGAAAGCACCAGACAGTATTTTTACTTTCAGCAATAAAAGTGCTACCATAACATCTGGAAATTATAGTAGCGAAGAGCGGACATTCAGTATCAGTTCAAAGAAAATGCCATTGGGGCATACATATATCATTCCAATCAGAGCGAGTAGTTCTAAGTTTGGCTCAAACACAACTGGTGGTATCGCCTATTTTGTTATTAAAGGAATAGATCCTTATCCTTGGACGATTGCTGGGTTTGATTCTCAAGAAACCAACGGCGAAGGACCAAATAACGGTAGAGCAATATTCTTAATTGATAAGGATATCAATACCTTCTGGCACTCTAAACGGCAAGGTGGCAATGATCCTATGCCACATTGGGTATCTGTTGACATGAATCGACAAGTTGAGGTTAAAGGCTTGACCATTGTGAATAGGCAAAATTCAGATGGTGGCCAGCCAACAGCAATTAATGTGGATGTAAGTAAAGATGGTAAGAGCTGGACACCAGCCGGGTCTTTTAACACCCTAAAAGCTGGTAATGCGCCACAAACTGTCACTTTTGCTTCACCTCAAACCTGTCGTTATTTTAAAGTTACAGTTACTGCAAATACAGGTATGGTAGAGTTTTGCTATTTGGCAGAAGTAGGCATATTCTAATCATTAACAAACAATCAATTTAACGATATGAAAAAGTATATAAATAATTCATTAATGATTGGGTTGTTGCTTATGGTAACGGCTACATTTAATGCATGTAAAAAGGATAATATCCAAGATATAAATATTCTCGTGGATCCTCCAAAAGCCCCTGTCGATGCCACGTTGGAAGCTAAAAACGCAGCGTTAAGAGCTTATAAAAAAAGTACTCATTACATAACAATGGGCTTTGTAGTGGGAGATGGCAATGATCCTGAAGCTGCCGTAAATTTACTTAACCAGCCCGATAGTTTGGATATGGTTTTCTTATTTACTGGATATGATTCAAATCCCACACATTGGAGAGCTCTACAAGCTAAAGGTACAAAGATTATTAGAACAGAATTTCCCAATGCAGCATATTTTGATGGTTCTGCTAAAGATCCAGATACCAAACTTCCAGGTTATATAAAAGACCCTAATATTGACCCCAATACACCAACTTCATCCAGTACTTATAATCATTACGCAAAAAATAAATACTACGAATATATTTACATGAATAAATGGGATGGGATTGACTTTGATATAGAATCCGGGGCTTTTGGTGGCGATGTTCCAGCATCCAATGCCAAAAACTTTCTTACTGCAATGGCCAAATATTTTGGACCCAATTGTACCAATTGCATAATTGGCGCTGATGGTAAAAAACCGATGCTTACTTATGATACCGATGTAGCTTATCTGGGAGGCTTACTTAGTCCGGATAAATTATATGTGCCAATGAAATCCAATTTCGATTATATTCTTTTTCAATCTTATACAACAGGTAACAGAGCTTGGTCTGGTGTTGGTGTGCAAAGTTTGCCCCCACTTGTAAACATGTATGGAGGCGAAAAACTTATCTTTTTAGTTAATGGTGATTCATTTGTTTATCCTGATGGCATAAGCGAAGACAGAAAGGGAGAAGATGCCAAAGCCAGTAAAGATTTGCTTGATTACGCTCATTTTGTTAAGGATGGCAAAGGCGGTGTGGGTGTCGGTGCCTATCGAATGAGTCGCGATTATAATCATAAACCACAATGGAGGTACACTCGTGAGGCAATACAAATTATGAACCCGGCAAAATAGGTTTTTGATTGCCTTCGATTCCATGATCGTGGTTATTTCTACCACTGGAATTAAGTAAGAAAATCATTAATTGTCAATTGGATCAACAATTAAAAAAATATAATGATGAAAAAAAATATTTTATATCTACTCGTGATGTGCCTTTTGGTTACATCAGCTTGTAAGAAAAATAAAGATAATGGTACAGCCGAATTACCTGGAGATAATACCGTTGGTATACTTCAGGCATTTACACAAGTAGATGAGAATGGTCGGGTAAATCCTCCTGCAACAGTTTTAACAAGAAGAACTTACGGTCAACCAGATAGTTTGTACAATTTTGTAGTAAATGCATCGCTGGTTAAAGCCAATGCAATAGCAACGTCAGATGTTGGGATAATTTATACACTTGATTATTCTAACCTTAGCGCTATAAATTTAAAAAGAGGCCTTGCTGGTTTAGCTATTTATGAACCATTACCAGATAGTGTTTTGGTTTTTGATAAAAAAACAGCAGTTATAAGTTCAGGCAAAAGAATAAGTGCCGATGTGGGATTTACCATAAGTTCTAAAAAAATAGAAGGCGGACATCTTTATGCTTTACCCGTTAAAATTGCAATCAATGGCTCGGGATCGTATAAAGTAGATGGCCAGGTTCAAACAGCCTATTTCGTTATTAAAACAGAAAGTAAAACTTATCCTGATTTTGATAGAAGTGCCTGGAAAGTGCTGGGTTTCGATTCAGAAGAAACTTCTGGAGAAGGAGCGAATAATGGCAGGGTAATTCAGGCTTTAGATGGCAAGCCTGGTACTTTTTGGCATACTCAATATTCTTCATCTTTACCTGGCTTTCCACATTGGGCCAGTTTTGATATGGGCTCAGCCCGCACAATCCATGGTTTTGCTATTCAGGCGAGAATAGATGGACCTGAAAACGGACCGAAAGATGTTGTTGTAACTAAAAGTAGCGATGGTATAACATGGACAGATATGGCGCAATTCTCTTTAAAACAAACTAATGCTTTGCAAAGAATTGACATTATACCAGTAGATAATGTAAGGTATTTTAAGCTAACCTTTTTAAATAATTTTAGTGGGAACAAATATTGTGTAACAGCCGAAATCGGAGCTTATTAAAATATAACTTGATATAATTTCGACTAGCTAAGGTCAATTATTGTATGAGCATTTTATCTTGATAAACACATACAGATTATTAAAAAAATTTATCAACTCATAAGGATAAATAAAGAAGCCAATCACTTAAAGCTTCTATTTGGTTAACGAGTCCTCGCGACGAGGACTCGTTTGTTTAAAATATTGATTTATCGCTGCATGATCAAATTAATTAATCATTATGTTTAAAAATTATACCATAATCACCGCAATGGTTTTTACAGTACTTTCTGTAAAAGCCCAAACCTACCAAGGTAATAACCGCGTGGCCATTGTGGCTGGTGATAGTGATAAAGATATCATCCGCAAGGCGGCTGGGGTAACGCCATCGGTAAGGCAGTTGCGCTGGCAACAATTAGAACTTACGGCATTTTTCCATTTTGGCGTAAACACATTTACCACTAAAGAGTGGGGTGATGGGACAGAGGATGAAAAGGTTTTTAACCCCACCAACCTTGATGCCCGCCAATGGATACGCACCATGAAAGAGGCCGGTTTTAAACAAGTAATACTTACAACCAAACATCATGATGGATTTTGCCTTTGGCCAAGTAAATATACCGAACACAGTGTAAAAAATAGTCCCTGGAAAAACGGTAAAGGGGATGTGGTCAAAGAAGTTTCAGATGCTTGCCACGAATATGGTCTTGGTTTTGGAGTCTATCTTTCTCCATGGGATAGAAATAATCCCAACTATGGTTTAGGGCAACCTTACGATGAACATTTCATGAACCAATTAACAGAATTGCTTACCCAATATGGAAAAGTAGATGAGGTTTGGTTTGATGGCGCTTATGGCATGGGCAAAAACGATAAAAAACAAGAATATAATTTCGATGCCTGGTATGCCCATATTCGCAAGTTACAACCTGAGGCAACCATTGCAATTATGGGCCCCGATGTGCGTTGGGTAGGAACCGAAAGTGGCTACGGGCGTGAAACAGAATGGAGTGTAATTCCTGCTGATGACAACATGCTAAAGAAAATTGCCGATAACTCGCAAAAAGACGTTGCCTTTGCGCCAGTTGGCGATAAAACAGCCGAAGATCTGGGAAGTAGGAAAGAAATCCTGAAAGCAAAAGGCTTGGTTTGGTATCCTGCAGAAACGGATGTATCCATCCGCGAAGGTTGGTTTTGGCATGCAGAGCAAAATGATAAGATTAAAAGCCCTGAAAAACTCATGGATATTTATTTCTCATCAGTAGGAAGAAATAGTGTTCTCTTATTAAATGTTCCGCCCGATAATACAGGCCAAATTAATCAAAACGATATTAAGATTTTAAAGCAGTGGACAGCACAGCGCCGTAAAATATTTGCTAATAATTTGGCTAAAGGTGCAATAGTAAAAACCAGTAGCGGCAAAAATGGGAAGGCTATTTTAGATGGAATTTACAAAACCAATTACATTGCATCAGCAAAAGATACGACCGCAACGATAGCCCTTACCTTAAAAAAAGCTCAAACTTTTGATGTTTTATTGCTTCAGGAAAACATCACAATAGGGCAACGGATAGAGAAATTTGTGCTCGAATACAAAGCAGGCAACAAATGGAAAAAAGCAACCGAAGGCACTACGGTTGGTTATAAACGATTACTGCGTTTTAACCCCGTTATCGCAAAAGAAGTCCGGCTAAGAATTCTTTCGTCCCGCTTAAATCCTACCATTTCCGAATTTGGTTTGTATAAACGGTAATGATTTTAAAAAAAAAATATTCATCATCAATGATGCTGTAAACATAAAATGAAACTATCACTCGCAAAAACATCGTATCATAATGTAAGCAATCCTTAAAACTATTTTTTTTGTTGCAAATATATTTAGCTTTAAAACAAGTAAAACGAATTTCTAAATTCTTTAAGGCATTTATATTTCCAATTTAAAACAATTGATCATGAAAAAAATTCTTCTTTTTTGGTTGCTTGGCTTGTCCATACTCCATGTTTCAGGCCAAAATTATACACCCACTGCATCAAACATCGAAGCCCGAAAGTGGTTTGCTGATGCCCGTTTTGGTCTGTTTATACATTGGGGACCTTTTAGTATTCCAGGTAGTGGCGAGTGGGTAATGAACGAGCGTAAAGTAACGGTAGAAAATTACAGTCGTTTAGCGAAATTTTTTAACCCGACTGATTTTGATGCAGCCCAATGGGTAAGCACAGCCAAAAACGTAGGTATGAAATACATAACCCTTATTACAAGGCATCACGATGGTTTTAGCATGTGGGATACAAAATATTCTGATTTCAATATCATGAATACCCCCTACAAAAAGGATATCGTTAAGATGATGGCCGATGAATGCCATAAACAGGGAATTAAATTATTTCTCTACTACTCATTGCTTGATTGGCGCCGAGAAGATTATCCCCACGAAACAGGTAGAACCGGGCAGTTTAGCGGTAGAAAAGGTAAAGGAGATTACGCCAGTTACCTAACTTTTATGAAAAACCAATTAACCGAATTATTAACCAATTACGGCGAAATTGGAGGGATTTGGTTCGATGGCCATTGGGATCAGACTGCACCTGAGGGGAATGCTGATCGCAGTTCGCGAATTGATTGGAAATACGACGAAATTTATGGTCTTATTCATAAACTTCAACCACAATGCATGATTGGCAATAACCATCATCTGACGCCATTTCCGGGCGAAGATTTTCAAATGTTTGAACAGGATTTACCTGGAGATAATAAATCGGGTTTAAGTTTTCAGGAGGCCAGCGCACATGTACCACTAGAAGCTTGCATTACCATGAATGGTTCTTGGGGTTTTAGTTTAACCGATACCAGTTATAAAAGTACGTCACAGTTGGTGCGAACGCTGGCAAAAGGTGCTGGTTTAGGTGCTAATTTGCTGCTTAATGTTGGGCCAATGCCCAATGGTGAAATTCAGCCAGAATTTATTACCCGCTTAAACGAGATGGGTGACTGGCTAAAAACCTATGGCGAAAGTATTTATGGCACCGAGGCCGGTTATTTAAAGCCTCAGACTTGGGGTTGTATCACAAAAAAAGGAAACAAACTATTTATTCATGTATTTAAGGCACAGCCGATGATTACATTGAAAGATTTTCCGTTTAAAAAACTGAAAAAAGCTTATTACCTAAAAGATAACAGTATGGTAAAGGCAACACTAAAAAATGGAATGCTTAATATTCCTGTTGTTGAAGATATTAATCCTAATGATGAAGTAATAGTATTAGAAATCACAAATTAAACGAAATGATAAACCCTAAAAATACATTCTATTTATTGTTTTTTCTGTTGATGAACTTTGTCTTTCAGGCTAAAGATTTTGAAATGACGATACATTAATTGGCACAACGAAGAGTTCCTTGGTTGGCATCAAAATCTCCCTAATTATTATGAAATGGAAAATCTTGAGTTTAAAAAACGATATGTATTAGCCAAAACTGGTTTGCATAACCGAAAAAGAGGTTGCTGATAAAAAGTATTGGCTTTATAGCATTTAGCTTGTAAACGAAGAAATTACCATTGTTGCTACGGGTTGCATGAGGACTAGTAGCAAAAGCCCTAATCCGCTCCTTTAGCCGGAGGCACGCCATAGAAATAATGAAGATATGAAATATAAAAACCAATTTTACGCTCTAATCGTGCTGTTTTTGCTTTCAAAAATGGCTTTTGCACAACGCGAAACCTTATCTTTCGACAAAGGTTGGCAATTCCATTTGGGAGACATACCTTTTCCTATAATTACTGGACATGGTAATTCGTATATGAATGCCAAAGCAGGGCAGGCATCTGGTGGGGCAGCGCCAGGTTTTGATGATAAAAATTGGCGGACTTTAAATTTGCCTCATGATTGGGCAATAGAAAACCCAATAGACTCTAGCGCAAATTTATCTCAAGGCTATCGGAATAGAGGTTTTGGTTGGTACCGGCGTAAATTCAAGATTGATGCGGCAGACCGTGGTAAACATTTTGAAATACAGTTTGATGGTATCGCTACCAATGCCACAATTTGGGTAAACGGTACCATTGTACACAGAAATTGGTGTGGTTATACCTCTTCTTATATCGATATCACATCTTTGGTGCAATATGATGATAATATAAACACCATTGCCGTTCGGGTAGATGCCAACCAAATGGAGGGTTGGTGGTATGAGGGTGCGGGCATTTATCGCCATACTTGGCTGATAAAGAGAAATGCCATACATATTTCTACGGATGGTGTTTTTGCCAATCCGATAAAACTGGCAGATGGCAGCTGGCAAATTCCGGCAGAAGTGAGCCTTGCAAATTCAGGAAAAAATGCTGTGGATGTGTCCATCGAAATGACGGTTTTCGACAAGCAACATAAAGCCGTAGCCAATTCAACATCAAGACAAAATATAAAAGCATTAGATGAAAAAGTTTCAAAATTAAACCTGCCCATAAGCAATCCTAAATTATGGAGTTTTGATGAGCCTAATTTATATACTGTAGAAACGAAAATCCTTCAAGGAGACACTATTATCGACAAAGTGACCACGAAATGCGGTTTCCGAACCCTGCGTTTTGATGCCAATACCGGGTTTTATCTCAATGATAAACCTGTTAAAATAAAAGGTACCTGTAATCATCAAGATCATGCAGGTGTTGGTGTTGCGGTGCCCAATGCATTATGGAAATTCAGAATTGAGAAGCTGAAAGAAATGGGTTCGAATGCGTATCGATGTTCACACAATCCACCCGCCAAAGAATTTCTAGACGCCTGTGATAGTTTAGGAATGATGGTAATGGATGAAAACCGCAACTTTAATCCCACTCCGGAATATGTACGCCAATTGGAATGGCTGGTGCGTAGAGACCGAAATCATCCTTCGGTAATTTTGTGGTCGGTTTTTAATGAAGAACCCATGCAGGCATCAGAGCAAGGTTATGAAATGGTACGTCGCATGAGCGAAGTGGTTAAAAAATTAGATACAACCAGACCCGTAACTGCAGCCATGAATTGGGGCATGTTTGCTCCCATAAATGTATCATTGGCGGTAGATTTGGTCGGCTTTAATTATAACCCGCAGGATTTTGAAGCTTATCATAAACAGCATCCTACATTTCCGTTAACGAGCTCAGAAGATGGATCTACTTTTATGATGCGTGGCGAATATGTAACGGATAGAAAGAAAGCCACCATTGATAGTTATGATACGCAGGTTCCGGGACATGGAATTAATAACCGTGATGGTTGGAAAGCAGTAGATACCAAACCCTATATGGCAGGTTGTTTTGTATGGACAGGCTTTGATTACCATGGCGAACCAGCACCTTATGAATGGCCGGCTGCAAGCTCAAATTTTGGTATTATGGATATCTGTGGATTTCCAAAATCTGCATTTTACATTCGTCAGGCACAATGGCTAGAAAATAAAAATATTCTGGAATTAATTCCGCACTGGAACTGGCCTGCCGATAGCATTGGCAAACCCATTAAGGTAATGGCTTTAACCAATGCCGAAAGCATTAAGCTTTTTTTAAATGGCAAATTAATTTCAGAAAAACCAGTTGATAAATATGAAATGGTTACTTGGATGGTACCTTATCAACCCGGTAAATTAGAAGCTATTGGATACAAGTCTGGAAAAAAAGTTTCAGCGAGTTTTGTTGAAACTACAGGAGATGCCGTGAGCTTGCAATTAATCCCAGATCGGAAAAGTATCGATAATAATGGCACTGATGCGATAACGGTAACGGTTAAAGCGCTCGATGCAAAAGGAAGAGCAGTACCAACTGCTAATTCGCAATTGGATTTTAAACTGAAAGGTGATGGAGAAATTATTGGTCTGGGGAACGGAAATCCGAACGACCATGATGGCGAAAAAGCCATAATGCCCGAAAATAGATTAGCCTCCAGAAAATTATACAACGGCTTGGCGCAAGTAATTTTGCAGGCCAAAGGGGGAGCGGTAAATCCTTTACAACTAACGGTAAAAGCCACAGGATTAAAAAGCGCAACGGCAAGTATTATTATAGACAAAGTTCAGCCCATTCCATCCGTTCCATTATTTGTATCAGAATTAAATATAGAAAAATGGACACTTTCCAAACCATCTGCAACAAGGCTAGATCCCACAAAAGAAATTACCGATTTTGAAAGAAACAACAATTGGATGAGCGTTAAAACAGGCGAATTGCAACAATTGGCAAATAACCAATACATCATATATAATGCTAGCTTTAAGCCATATCCATCACAACAAACCAATGGTGGGCAATTAATTCTTAAAAATCTAACCGGCAAAGCAGAAATTTGGATAAATAGAAAACTTGTTGGAACTAAAGCTACCGCCAAGGCAGAAGATTTTGTAGTGAAATTTCCAGCTTATGAATGGCTGTATGATTTGAATGTATTAATTCAAGCCGATGGGGCACAAAAAGTAGGTTTGGGTGGGGCTGTTAAAATTGTAGATTAAGATAGCAAATAATAATTTGCTATTTTTCCGGTAAATAGTTTAAATGGTTAAGCAAATATCCCAAATAATGAAAATTTCTATATTCCTATTCCTAATATCCCTTAGTTTTTATGCTAATGCACAGCAACCATACGAATTAAATTCGGGCTGGTTATGCCTTAATATGAAAGAAGTAAATACGGATGGTTTTCGATTATCTAAAACAGATTTTCCATTAAACAATTGGATGCCTGCTACCATTCCGGGAACGGTGTTAACCACATTGCTTAACAATAAAAAAATTCCTGATCCATTCTACGGAATGAACAATGAAAAAATCCCCGACATCTATAAAACCGGCAACGATTACTACACCTATTGGTTTGTAAAGGATTTCGAAGAAAAGGCCCTTGGAAATGAACAGGTTTGGCTTCAATTTCGGGGAATAAATTATAAGGCAGAAATTTACCTTAATGGAAAAAAGGTAAATCCAAAAACCTTGGAAGGAATGCATTTAAGGTCGCAATACAACATCACAAAATTGCTTTCATCAACTGGCAAAAATAGAATAGCGGTAATTGTTTTTCCTCCAGATTTTCCAGGCAATGCGAATGGTGGCCAAGGTGGTGATGGTACAATTGCTAAAGGTTTAACCACTCAGTATACCGCAGGCTGGGATTGGATTCAGCCCATTCGAGATCGCAACACTGGGATTTGGGATAAGGTTACAATCGAAAAAACCAAAAATATAAAAATCCAAAATCCACACGTTATAACACTGGTTCCTGGCAAAAGATTGCCTGATGCAAAGCAACAGCCTGCAACAATAAAGGTTTCGGTCGAAGTAGAAAACCCTACAGGACAGCCGATTTCGGGTATTTTGCAATATGAAATCGCCGGAAAGCTGGTAAAGAAAAATGTGACCCTATCTGCTATTCATTCAGAAGTTAACCTTCCAGATCTTGCTTTAGAAAATCCAAAACTTTGGTGGCCAAATGGATATGGGAAACAAGATTTATATCCGCTAAATATTAAATTCATAAGCGCTAATCAGGTTTTGGATCAGGAAAATTTAAATGTGGGTATTCGCCAGATCGATAACATCTGGAATGAAGAAACCAAAAGTATGGGCGCTTACGTTAACGGACAAAAGATTTTTATTAAGGGCGGAAACTGGATTATTTCTGACGCCATGCTACGTTTTAGTGATGCCCGATACGATGCTGAAGTTCGTTATCATAAAGACATGAACCTAAATTTAATCCGGATTTGGGGTGGGGCAATTTTAGAAAGACCCGAATTTTACAATGCCTGCGATAAATATGGCTTACTCGTTTTTCAGGATTTTTGGTTCAGTGGCGATTGCAATGGTCGCTGGGTAGATCCAATGAAAAAAGATGATCAATGGACGAGAAGAAATTACCCTGATAACCATCCTTTGGTCTTAACAGCGATTGAGGATCAGATAAAAATGATCCGAAACCATGCTTCATTAGCTTTTTGGTGTGGCGGAAACGAAATTACACCTCCCGAGGATATTCTTGAACCACTTAAAAATGAAATCCTTCCAAGGTTGGATGGCACCAGAATCCTGTTCGATTTTTCTAACAGCGATAAAATGTCTTACAATACAATAGGCGGCAATGGCGACGGCCCTTATGGTATTCAAGATCCTAAAAGTTTTTGGTCTACCAGAACTTTTCCCTACAATTCTGAGGTGGGTTCTGTTGGTGTTGGAGATTACGAATCCTTAGAAAAATTTATTCCGAAGGAGAATTTAATTGCACCACAATTTAAAAGTAAAACCGATTCTGTTTGGGATTACCATAAATACATAGGTTACGATGAACATATTAACCCTTATGGGAAAGCCAAAGATGCAAAGGATTTTGCAATGAAAGCTCAGCTTGTAAACTACGATCAATACAGAGCTTTGATGGAAGGTTTTTCATCGCACATGTGGGAATGGTACACAGGTTCAATCATTTGGAAAACCCAAAACCCTTGGACGGCTTTACGTGGCCAGATGTATGATTATTATTTAGATCCCAATGCTTGTTTATACGGTTTGCGAAAAGGCAGTGAGCCTTTACACATCATGATGAATCCTTTAGATAGCATGGTTACAGTAGTTAATAATGGCTTTACTGATCGGAACAATTTAATGGTACAAGCCAAGGTTTATGACATGCAGGGCAAAGAATACTTCTATTCTCAGGTTTTTAATGCTATTGGTGCATCGTCTGTTAGAAGATTTTTTCCGTTAAATGATTTCCTTAAAAAACTGGATAAGAATGAGGGTGTTTTTGTTTCGCTTAAAATATTAAATGAAAAGCAAAGTGTTTTGAGCGAGAATATTTATTGGCTTGCCGGAAAAGATGGTGAATATAAAGGACTTCAAGAGCTTAAGCCAGCTCCATTAAAAATTACTGCATCTCAAAAAAATAAAGGGAAAATTGAGGTTTTGTTGAATAATGAAATGGGCAATCCAGTCGCGTTTTTTAATCGGATTGCTCTAATTGATAACAAAACGGGTAAACGAATTTTGCCTGCTTTTTATGGTGATAATTACATAAGCATTTTGCCAGGGGAAAGCAAGACTGTTTCTGTAGAATATAACGGATCGCAAAGCGATTTAGCCATTGAAGTATATGGCTGGAACGTAGAACGGAAAAAAGTAATGATTAATTAGTTTTAAGCTAGTCGGGATTTGCAATCCCGTCTTTGGAGTTAAGGATTTTAATCCTTTAAGTGGATTCCAAATCCACGGTTCAATTTGTCGAGATTGCAAATCTCGACCAACGAGACTTTTGAGGTTTGTAAAACCTCTTTTATCCTTAAGTTTGACATGCCGTTCGGAACATCTCGAACAGCGAAGTAAAAACAAAAAGGCGATACTTTCGGTATCGCCTTTTTTTATAATGTTCAAATATTAGCTTACACCATGCAGTTTCACTTTTAAGCCATCCATGTTGTTGTTTAGTTGCAGTTGGCAAGCCAAACGAGAGTTAGGAAGTAAATCTGGCAAAGTATCTAGCATTGCATATTCATCATCCGTCATTTCATTAAGCTTTTCTTCGCCTTCCAAAACATCAACACAACAAGTTGCACAAAGAGCCATTCCGCCACAGGTAGCCAAAATATCGTATTCAGATGCTTTCAAAAACTCCATCAAACTTAAGCCCATATCTGTTGGTGCCTCATGAGATGTAACTGAACCATCCGGTTCTTGCATGTATATTGTAATGTTGTTTTCCATTTTGCTCGCTTATTAGCGCAAACTTAGATAAAAAGTTTTCTATAAAAAACTATTTTATCGCAAAGCTTAAAATTCTGAAACTCCGTTAACAGTAGTATACTTCATGGTGTATTTAACTCCAGGATTCATATAAGAATAAGCGCTGTGGCTCATTAATGCAGCCTCGTGGAATCCACAAAGAATTAATTTCAGTTTATTGGTGTATGTATTAATATCTCCAATTGCGTAAATGCCCGGAATGTTGGTCGAATAATCGTCCGTATTCACTTCAATAGCACTTTTGCTAATGTTTAAGTTCCAGTCTTCAATAGGCCCCAATTTCGGACTCAAACCAAACAAAGGAATTAAATGGTCTGCATCTACCATAGATTTTTCCATACTTCGGTTTTGAACGATTTCTACTTTTTCAAGTTTATCGCCACCATGTACCGCGTGAAGATTGCTGTTTAAAACCAGGTTGATTTTTCCGCTTTCGGCCAATGCCATTACTTTGGCAACCGAATCTGGAGCACCACGGAAACTTTCACTTCTGTGAATCAAAGTTAGTTCAGAACAAACCTCGGCTAAGTAAATTGTCCAGTCTAAAGCCGAATCACCGCCACCTGCAATTACCATTTTCTGATCGCGGTATTTCTCCGGATCAAGAATCATGTAATTTACGCCTTTTCCATTCTCAAAATTCTCAAGATTTTCTACTGCAGGTTTACGAGGCTCAAAACAACCTAAACCACCTGCAATAACCACAACTTTAGCTTCGATAATGGTACCCATGTTGGTAGTTAAAACGAAATCTGCTTCACCACGCTTTTCTAAGCCTTCAATACGCTCGCCCAAAGTAAAGGTTGGATGGAAAGGCTTTGCCTGCTCCATTAAATTATCAATGAGCTCCTGAGCTAAAACAGAAGGATAGCCCGGAATATCGTAAATCGGTTTCTTAGGGTAAATTTCAGAAAGCTGACCACCAACCTGAGGAAGGTAATCAATTAAATGGCAACGCATTTTTAATAAACCGGCTTCAAAAATGGCAAATAAACCAACCGGACCAGCGCCTATTACGGCTATATCAGTAGAGATCATTCAAAAAAATTTGACGCAAAGTTACAAAATAAACTATTATCAATTCTTCTATTTAGAAATATTCTAGATAATTCTGTAAGGTTATTAAAATCAGTATTTTATATGCTTTAGGTTATTGTAAAACAAAACATATTAATTTTTTGCCTTTAAGCGCAAATTATAATTGGTCTATGGATTTAGTGGGAAATTTTCTAATGCATATAATTGTTATATCAGTTAACATCAAGTCTATTACTTTTTCATTCTAGGTGCTAAGAATCCTTAGCGTATTGACTATAGATGCAAATACTTATGACAGCACTTTTATTTGGCCTAGCTGTTATCCGCGTAGCGTTACTTTTTGCATGATAAAAAACATTTACCAATCCATCCCCAAATTTTTGAAAACAAAACTCCATACATCGCTTGCTTCATCAATAAGTTTAGTAGTCGGTTTGCCAGCTCCATGACCAGCCTTGGTTTCAATCCGGATTAAAACCGGATTTTCGCCTTTATATTTTTCCTGTAGTGTTGCAGCAAACTTAAAGGAATGCGCAGGTACTACACGGTCATCATGATCGCCGGTTGTAATCAATGTTGCCGGATATTTGACATCGCTTTTAACGTTATGCAATGGAGAATATTTAATTAAATAATCAAAATCTTCTTTTTTATCGCTGCTGCCATATTCTACCATCCAACCCCAGCCAACCGTAAATTTATGATAGCGCAACATATCCAAAACCCCAACCGCAGGCAGCGCAACCTTAAAGAGTTCAGGCCTTTGCGTCATACAGGCACCCACTAAAAGACCCCCATTTGAACCGCCAGCAATTGCAATTTTTGATGCATTGGTATATTTCTCTTTGATTAAATACTCGGCGGCGCCAATAAAATCATCAAACACATTTTGTTTCTTTTCCAACATTCCGGCTTTGTGCCAGGCTTCTCCATATTCACTTCCCCCACGTAAGCTCGGCTGAACATAAATGCCGCCTTTTTCTAAAAACATCATCCGAGATAAACTAAAGCCTGGGGTTAAATTAACTTGAAACCCGCCATAGCCATAGAGATAAACCGGATTGTTTCCATTTAAAACAATTCCTTTTTTGTGTACAATAAACATGGGTACTTTTGTTCCATCTTTCGATGGATAAAAAACCTGCTTGGTTTCATATAGATCGGTATTGAGTTTGAGCTCAGTTTTTCTGTAAAGTGTAGATGTTGCTGTGGTTACATCGTATTTGTAAATGGTGCCCGGTGTTGTAAAGTTTGAAAATGTATAAAAAAACTCTTGATCGTTTTTGTAACCGCCAAAGCCATCTACCGTTCCAATTGCAGGAAGCTTAACTGTACCAATTTTTTTTCCAGCACGATCAAACTGAATAATATTTGTACTGGCATCTTTTAAGTAAGTTGCCCATAAAAAGCCGCCACCTGTTCCAACATTTTCCAAAGCCAAAGTAGACTCTGGAATAATTGTTTGCCAGTTGTTAAAATCTGCGTTTTTTGGATCAACCAAAACAACCCGTTTGTTTTCAGCGCCTAAATCTGTATTCAGCAAAAGTTTATCGCCCACATTATCCACAATGCTGTGGTTATTTTCAAAACCTTTAACCAATAAGGAAATTTTGCTTTTTTGGTCTTTCAAATCTTGATAGTATAGAGCGTTTCCCGATGTTCCTGCGCTTGCATAAAGAATTAAGAAGCGCTCATCTTCGGTAACATCAGCCCCAAAGTACAGATTTGGATTGCTTTTGTCTTCAAAAACCAACTCATCTTCCTTTTGAGCATCGCCAAGTTTATGGAAGTAAACCTTTTGAAACTTGTTGGCGCCAGAAAGTTCAGTGCCTTTTGCAGGTTCATCATATTTGCTGTAGTAAAAGCCATCGCCTTTCCAAGCTGCGCCAGAAAATTTGGTCCATTTTAATTCATCGGCTAATTTCGTTTTGCTGGCGATGTCCATAACATAAATGTTGCTCCAATCTGAGCCAGATTGGGCGATAGAATAAGCTAAGTGTTTTTTATCATGAGATAAACCCAAGATCGAAACTGAAGCCGTTCCATCGGCACTGAGTTTATTCGGGTCTAAAAATACTTCGTCAGATCCTTCCAATCCTTTTTTAATATACCAAATGCTTTGATTTTGTAAACCGTTGTTTTTGGTAAACAAATAATACTCTCCAGCCTTAAACGGTGCGCCTTCTTTAGGGTAATTCCAGATTTCGGTAAGCCTTCTTTTAATATCTGCACGAAAAGGAATTTGGGAAAGGTAATTTTGAGTGACCTCGTTTTCTGCTTCAACCCATTTTTTGGTTTCTGGAGCATTGTCGTCTTCTAGCCAACGGTAAGGATCGGCTACTTTGGTTCCAAAATAATTGTCTGTGGTGGTATCTTTTCTTGTTTCAGGATAGTTCATTAAAGTAATTTTTTCTGCAGGTTTCTTGGCCGGTTCGCAACCAATAATGCTCAGTGCAAATAAGCTTAATATGAGTGGCTTTTTCATACCGCAAGGGATTTATTTACTAATATATGTTTTTCCTTCGGGATGAATTCGCTTATTTAAGGATTCTGCTGATTTCTTATTTGGCTTAAGCCTTTCAGCTTTCTGCTTTTTTCTTTAGTCTTTCTCCTTTTTGAGTTACCTTTGATGTTGTACATGGTAAAAAATATTTATTTCGCATCCGATTTTCATTTGGGCACACCAAATTATGCTGAAAGCCGTACCCGGGAGGAGCGCATTGTTAGCTGGTTAAATTTTATCGAACCAACCTGTGGCGAGCTTTTTTTAATGGGCGATATTTTTGATTTTTGGTTTGAATACGCAAAGGTAATCCCGAAGGGATTTATTCGGTTACAGGGAAAACTGGCATCGATGGCAGATTCAGGCATAAAAATCTATTTCTTTAAGGGCAATCATGATATGTGGGTTTTCGATTACTTCAAACAAGAAATCGGGATGGAAATTATTAGTGATGAATGGATTATCGAACGTGGTGGAAAGAAATTTTATTTGCATCATGGCGATGGGCTGGGGCCTGGAGATAAAAAGTACAAGTTTTTGCGTAAAATTTTCAGAAGCAAAATTTGCCAATGGTTATTTGCTCGTTTGCACCCAAATTTAGGCATTGGGATAGCAAACGGCTGGAGCAAAAGCAGTAGGGCAGCCAGCAATCCAGAAGAAGTTTTTTATGGAATAGAAAGGGAATGGCTTGCCATTTACGCCAAAGACCAACTTAAAAAAGAACACTTCGATTATTTTGTTTTTGGCCACAGACATTTACCAATGGATTTGGATTTGGGCAATGGGAGTAGGTATATTAATACAGGCGAATGGCTCAAATATAATTCTTATGCCGTATTTGATGGTGTAGATTTGAAGCTAGAATACTATAAGCCTTAAACCATAAGTTTTGTTCTTCTTTTTTTGGAAAGCAAAGCCTGCAAAATTATTAATGCTCGCCGGGCTTTACATTATAGCGCCAATGAAAAATTGGCGGCTGCCATTTCAATCCCGTTTAAATCGCTCACCTGATACTACTATTAATGGCTTGGAGCACAAGCTAGTCGAGATTTGTTCCAAAGGAATTCCTACGGAGTAATCTCGTCCTGCCGAACCGTGGATTTTTAATCCACCCTAAGTAAATTTAATTTGAGTTTAAGTTTTTTTGCAAACGCTGTATCTAAACCTGATCGAACGAATGCCGATTTTTCTTCGGCAGCAGGTAGAGCAGGGCTGCAGGCCGCCATGTTCTCCGAACCGACCATTTCCAAAACCCATCTATAAATCGGCGGGTTTTCCATTTAAAACTAATTCAGCTTTTTTCCTTATTTTTGCATTTCCTAAATTTTAGGCAATTGCTAAGAATCTGGGAATTTCAATACGAATAATATATGTTAGACAAATTAGAGGCTATAAAGCTGCGCTGGGAAGATGTAGAAGAGCAATTGAGCAATCCGGATGTAATTCAGGATATGAAACGTTTTGCGGCTTTAAACAAAGAATATAAAGATTTGGGCAAAATTGTAGATGAATATAAAATCTACAAGAATGTAATGAGTAATATTGATGCCAACAAAGAAATTTTAGCGGCCGAGAAAGACCCAGAAATGCGTGAAATGGCAAAAGAGGAACTTGATTTAATGCTGAAACAACAGGAAGAAATGGAAAGTAATATCCGCTTAATGTTGATTCCTAAAGATCCTGAAGATGCGAAAAATGCTGTTTTTGAAATCAGAGGCGGTACAGGTGGTGATGAAGCCGCATTATTTGCCGGAGATTTATACCGGATGTACACCCGCTATTTTGAAACCAAGGGCTGGAGGGTAGAAACAGTCGACGTAACCGAAGGTACTGCCGGAGGATATAAGGAGGTTATTTTAAAAGTTAGCGGTGATGATGTTTATGGGCAATTAAAATACGAAAGTGGAGTACACCGCGTTCAACGTGTTCCTGATACGGAAACTCAAGGCCGGGTACATACTTCAGCAGCTTCTGTTGCGGTTTTACCAGAAGCTGAAGAAATTGATTTATACATTAACCCTGCAGATATCGAGCTTCAGACTTCGCGTTCGGGCGGCGCTGGTGGACAGAATGTAAACAAGGTAGAAACCAAAGTTCAGTTAACGCACAAGCCTTCGGGAATTGTTGTGGTTTGCCAGCAGGAACGTTCGCAACTGGGTAACCGTGTTATTGCCATGGAGATGTTGCGCAGTAAGTTGTACGACATTGAATTGCAGAAGAAAAACGGCGATATTGCAGCTAAACGTAAAACGATGGTATCTACAGGAGACCGTTCGGCGAAGATTAGAACCTACAATTATCCTCAAGGTCGTGTTACCGAACACCGGATCGGACTAACGATGTACAACCTACCAACAATTATGGATGGAGAGATTCAGGAGATCATTGATGCGCTGCAATTTGCAGAAAATGCAGAGAAGATGCAAGAAGGTGCTGTAGGTTAACGAGTTATAATTATTTTTAAAAAAAGTTTGCGAATAAGGATAATGTCTCTATATTTGCATCCTCGAAAGGGGAAAGAGGTTTAAACTTTTAAAAAGCAAACAAAACGGAGTGGTAGTTCAGCTGGTTAGAATGCCTGCCTGTCACGCAGGAGGTCGCGGGTTCGAGTCCCGTCCATTCCGCAACAAAAGCCTTAACTTGAAAAAGTTGAGGCTTTTTTGCTTTCAAGACTTTTTAATAAGATTAATCAACTTACGAAATTTCCACGGGTTGAGCCGGGCAAAATTTCGTCAGTTTAAAAATATAAAAAACGCTTACGAAGTTCTCAAGCGCCTGCCTCTAAACTTCTGAAGTCGTTATCGCCAAATCAACTTACGAAATTTCCACGGGCTGAGCGGGGTAGAATTTCGTCAGTTTTAATGCTTCATCAACTCAACTTACGAAATTTCGATGGGTTGAGCTGGGCAAAATTTCGTTAGTTTAAAAATATAAAAAACGCTTACGAAGTTTTCAAGCGCCTGCCTCTAAACTTCGTAAGTCGTTATCGCTAATTCAACTTACGAAATTTCCACGGGCTGAGCGGGGTAGAATTTCGTCAGTTTTAATGCTTCATCAACTCAACTTACGAAATTTCGATGGGTTGAGCTGGGCAAAATTTCGT